>Ga0335074_10006840_pt1 | contig 15825 bp, 12 predicted proteins | sample Lox_Sample_23_FD_206715 | JGI IMG/M metagenome (GOLD analysis project Ga0335074, IMG submission 206715) | Soil microbial communities from Loxahatchee National Wildlife Refuge, Florida, United States - Lox_Sample_2.3 | ecosystem: Environmental > Terrestrial > Soil > Wetlands | place: USA... | reverse complement strand
GGCGATGCCCCGGGTGCCGGCCATGATCTGCAGCGCCGAGCGCACCGCGCTCGGCGATCCGGCCAGGATCTCGGCGGCCAGCTCCCGCGCTCCGGCGAGCGCGGCGCCCGCCTCGGTGACCCGGTTGACCAGCCCCCACCGGTGCGCCTCGGCCGCGCTCATCCGCCGCCCGGTCACGATCAGCTCGGTCGCGATCTTCTCCGGTATCACGCGCGGCAACCGGACCGGGCCGCCGGCGCCGGGCACCTGGCCGGACCGGACCTCGTCCAGCCTGAACCAGGCGGCGGCATCGGCGACCACCAGGTGGCACGCGAGCGCGATCTCGCACCCGGCGCCCTCGGCCCGGCCGTTCACCGCGGCGATCACCGGTTTGGGCATGCGCGCGCGGCTGGTCAGCCCGGCCGGCCCGTTCAGCGGCACCCAGACCTTCTGCCCGCTGGCCACGTAGGCCAGATCGTGGCCCGCGCAGAATGACGGCTCCCCCGTCCCGGCCAGCACGGCGCCGGTCAGGATCGCGACCCACAGGTCAGGATCGGCGAAGTACGCGTCGAAGATCTCGTCGAGTTCGTCGTTGGCCGGCGGGTGCAGGGCGTTGCGGACCTCCGGGCGGTTGATCGTGACCTCGAGCAGGTGGCCGTCGCGGCCGACCGTGACGTGCTCGTACTTCTCGCGCAGCCCGGGCGGGCGGGCCGGGAACAGGTCGTCCAGCCGCGCCCGGGTGCGGGTGACGTGGTTACCGGAGGCGAAGGGCCGCACGTACACGGCGGCGCCGAACGGGTCCCCCTCGCCGAGCAGGTCAAGCAGCTCCTGATCGCCGGGGGGAACCGTGGCGACGAAACGCCGGCCACCACCGTCCGGGTGGCCCCTTCCGTCCAGGCGGCCGACGACGATGCCGCGCCGGTGGCCGTCCCGGCCGTGCCTGACGGTGAACGTTTCGATGACCGCCGGCCCCTGCGGGCGCCGGTCGACCTCGACCCGCGGCCTTGCATCCAGGCTCTCCTGCAGGGCGCCGCTGCGCCCCGGCGGCCACGGCGTCGGCCGCGTCGTGTAGACGCCCGCCGAGTACTTTCCCATGATGCCGCCGTTGGCGCCGACGAAGCCGAAGCTGCCCGGAGCCCGCCGCGCCCGGTGCAGGGTCTCGACGATGGCATGCATCGAGTAGTTGTTCCCGGCGCCGCCGAAGTACGGCAGGCCGCCCGTCAGCGTGAGCCCCCGCGGGTCGTCGGCCGCCAGGCCGAACGCGTCGCAGATGTTGAACACCGGGATCGGGAAGCAGCTGTACAGGTCGATCGTGGCGACCTCGGCCATCGTGATCCCCGCCAGCTCGAGCGCCAGCTCGCTGGCGCGGGCCGCCGCGGGGCTGCGGGACAGGTCGGGCCGGGTCAGCAGCCGCTGCTCGCGCGCGTCGGCGTGCCCGGCCAGGAACACCCACCGCTCCTCGGGCACGCCGAGCCGCCGGGCGGCCGCGATCGAGGCCAGCAGGACGGCCGCGCCCTGGTTGACCTGATCGCGGGCCACCAGGTAGCGCGGGTAGGGGTCGGCGATGAGGCGGTTGGCCTCGGTCACCGTCACCAGTTCGGCGGCGTCCCTCCTGACCGGCGAGGCGGCGAACGGGTTAGCGGCCGCGACCTCGGTGAACCGGGCGAACAGGGCGCCCATCCGGGCCGCGTACGCCTCCCGGCTCAGCCCCTCCCTGGCGCGCCGGGCGTTCTCGAGCAGCGCGTACTGACTCGGCGCGTCGGTCAGCCCGTGCGCGGCCAGGTGCCGGGAGCCGAGCCCGGCCAGCCCGTAGCCCCGGTCTTCGAGGCCCCCGCCCACCGTCTCGGTGAAGTCGGGGCGGCCCGGGCGGGCGCCGGCGAAGTGACGCGCGGTCGAGATCGCCTCGGACCCGACGATCAGCGCGACCTGGGTCGCGCCGGCCGCGATCGACCCGGCTAGCTCGGTGACCAGGTGCTGCGGGGCCTGGCCGCCGCTGACCTCCAGGATCGCGCGTTTAGGGTCGGCGCCGATCCGCGCGGTGACGGCTCGCGGGTAGTTGTCGGCGCGGCCCAGGGGCGCCCGGGCGAACGGCGACGTGATCTCGAACTGCCGCACCCCGGCGATCGTGTCCACCGCGGCGGTCACGGCGGTCGGGTCCGTGCCGCAGTCGGCCAGCGCCGCGTGCGCGGCCCTCGCCGCGAGCCCGACCGCGGACAGCTGCGCGTAGTCGGCGGCGCCCAGGCGGTCGATGGCCTGGCCCCCGCCGATCAGAACGGGAGTCCGCGGGTCAAGCCCGGCCCGGTCGCTCATCCCTCACCCTCACCGCCATGCTCACCCCTGCCGTCATTAACCCCTGCCGTCATTAACCCCTGCCGTCATTAGCCCGTGCCGTAACTAGCCACGAGCCGCTGCCGTTATTAATAGTGTCTGTCCCGTGCAAAGACACATGTGTCCGGTGATCTGAGGTACGATGCGCCGCGTGGGGGGAACCGGCTGATGTCCGACAGCGACTGGAGGACGACCTTCCGGCCCGATATCCCCAGCGCGGCGCGCGTGTACGACTACCTGCTGGGCGGCAAGGACAACTACCCGGCCGACCGGGCGGTGGCGGAGTCGATGATCGCCCAGCTGCCGAACGTCCGGCTCGCGGTCCAGTGGAACCGGGCCTTCCTGCGCCGGGTGGTCCGCTACCTGGTCGGCGAGGCCGGCCTCCGGCAGATCGTCGACATCGGTGCCGGGCTGCCCACGGTCGGCAACACCCACGAGATCGCCCGGCTGGCCCACCCGGATACCACGGTGGTCTACGTCGACCACGACCCGGTGGTCCTGGCGCACGCCAGGAACATGCTGCAGGGCATCGCCAACACGGCGATCATCGAGCAGGACCTGCTCGATCCCGACGCGATCCTGGCCGACCCGGTGCTGCTGGACCTGATCGACTTCACCCAGCCCGTCGCGTTCCTGTACCTGTCCATCCTGCACTTCGTCTCCGACGAGGCCGACCCGGCCGGGATCATCGCCAGGCTCCTCGACCCGTTCCCCTGCGGCAGCTACGTCGCGATCTCGCACGCGACACCGGACACCGTCCCCGAGGTCAACGACGTCGAGCGGGTCTTCGACGAGGCGACCGAGCAGGCCCACGTCCGCACCCGGGCCGGCGTCGCCAAGCTCGTCAGCGGGATGGAGATCGTCGAGCCCGGCCTGGCCTGGCCACCCGAGTGGCGGCCGGACCCGGGGGACGAGATCCCCGCCAACGTCGCCGAGTCGTATTACTGCGTGGTCGTCGCCAGGAAGCCGTGACCGGGCGCCGGCCCGGAGCTAACCGTCAGACTGGCCTTCGTCGCAGTACCCGGGCACCCACCGCAGGACCTCGGCCCTGAACTCGCCCTCGCATTCGAGCTGGCAGAGCACGCCGATGCCGGCCGTGGACACGCGGTGGATGAGCACGTAGGACGGGGGCAGGTTGAACTTGCGCGAGATGTTGCTCGCGCGCATGTCGGTGACCCGGGCGGCCTCCCCGCGCAGCCATTCGCGGTTGAACTTGAAGCAGTCGACCTTGGACGGCTCGGCCATCGGCGCGAGGAAGGCCTGCAGCGCTTCCAGGTCCACGTCGATGCCGGGGCGCAGGAACCCGTTAGCCCGGAGCTCACGCTCCACGGCCTCGATGTCGGGGTCGTCCTCGTGCATGATCCGCAGCAGCCGGCCGAAGAAGGGCGGCAGCCCGCCCGGCAGGCGGTCGACCGCACCGAAGTCCAGCACGCCGAGCCGGCCGTCCTCGAGCAGCCGGAAATTGCCCGGGTGCGGATCGGCGTGCAGCAGCCCCGCCCGGGCCGGCCCGGAGAACAGGAACCGGACGAGCAGGATCCCGGCCCGGTCACGCTCTTCCCTGGTGCCGTCGCTGATGATGGCCGACAGCGGGGTGCCGTCCATCCACTCAGTGACCAGGACGCGCTTGGTGCCCATCACGACGTCGGGCACGTAGATGTCCGGATCGTTCGCGTAGGCCACGGCGAACGCGTGCAGCGAGGCCGCCTCGAGTTCGTAGTCGAGTTCCTCGGTCACCCGGTCGCGCAGTTCGTCGAGCAGCGGCTTGACGTCCAGCCCGGGCATCAGCAGGCCGAACAGCCGGCCGGCCCGGCTGAGCTGGGTGAAGTCGCTGATCAGCGCGCGCCCCGCGCCCGGGTACTGGATCTTTACCGCGACCCGTCGGCCGTCGTGCCAGACCGCCTGGTGCACCTGGCCGATGGACGCCGCGGCCGCCGGCGATTCGTTGAACTCGGCGAAGTTGTCCCGCCAGGCCTCGCCCAGGTCACCGACCAGGACCTGGTGCAGGCTGCGCGTCGGCAGCGGCGGGGCGGATTCCTGCAGCTTGGTCAGCGTGGCCCGGTACGGGCCGGCGATCTCGGGCGGCAGCGCCGCCTCGAAGATCGACAGCGCCTGGCCCAGCTTCATGGCGCCGCCCTTGAGCTCGCCCAGGACGCGGAAGATCTGGTCGGCCGTGCGCTGCTGGATCTCCTGGGCGACGATCTCGGCCGGCCGCCCGCCGATCCGCTTGCCGACCCCGATCGCCGTGCGCCCCGCGAGCCCGATCGGCAGCCTGGCCAGCTTGGCGGCCCGGCCCACCGTGGTACGGGGCACATCACTGGAGCGGGCGTTGTCCCGCATCGCTGACGTCTCGTTCATGGCCCCTCCTCGGACCCCGTGTCCCTAGAACACACGGTAGGGAGCATCCGTTACCGCGTCGTTACGGCAAGGGGGCCAAATGGCTCTACGCGACCCCGGACCGCGCCGCAAGCACACGACGGGTGCGGCGGCCAGGTCCGGCGTCGCCACTGCCAGTCAGGGAGCACCACTTCGAGGGTCCCGTTGACGGTCGCGGGGATGGCCGGGGCCGACAACGCGGATCCGGCGAGGTCGATGAACGCCAGCGCCTGCGCGGAGGCGATCGTGGCGGTCATGGCGGCGAGCACGGTATCGCAGGCCTGCGGCTGGGCCGGGGCCAAGGTGGCCTGGGCCAGGATCTTCGGCCAGGCCGGATCCCCGTCGGCCTTGCGCATGTCCACGCAGCGCAGGCAGGCCGATCGGCCCGGCCGGACCAGCGGCCCGACCACGCCGATCGCCTCGCCGGCCCAGACGGCCAGATGGGGCACGTGGTCACGGAGCAGGCCCACCGTCAGGTCCGGCAGCGCCGGGGCGGTGAGGATCACCAGGTCGGGTACCGCGCCGTCGTCCAGGGTCCTGACGTCGGGCGCCGCCCGCCCGACCGCGCGGGCCGCGCCCTCCTGCCTCGGCTCGCCCAGGTCCGCCCGGATCAGCCCGGCCGGCGTGAGATCGGCGGGTCCGGCCGTCCCCGGGTCGGTGCACGTGACATGCCCGACGCCGGAGGCGGCCAGGAAGCTCGCGACGCACGCGCCGGTCCGGCCCGCCCCGTGGATCCTGACGAACGCGGCCCGCCGGCGCGCCAGCGTGCGGGCCCCGCCGTCTCCGTCGGCGTAGGCCAGGGAGGCGGTCGCGAGTTCCGGGGCCAGGCGCGCCCGCAGTTCATCCGGGAGGCTAGCGTGCAGCCGGGCCGGGTAGTCATCGAGCACGCCCGCCGCCGCCAGCGCCGCGAGCACGTCGCTGGCCGCCTGCTCGGGTATGCCGTAGGTCCCGGCCGCGGCGATGACCGCCGCGCGATCCCGGCTCCCGTCCAGCAGGCTGATGACGGCCGCGGCCCGGCCGAGCCCGCCGAACGCGACCGCCCGCCGCGGATCCACGCCGATCTGCAGCGTCTCGCGGTCCCGCCACACCGGCAGGAGCCCCGCCTTCAATGCTGGCCTCATGGCCACATGCTGACACCTAGCCATGACATTCCGCGTTCGCCCGAGCGGCGCCTCCCGGGAAAGGCCGCGAATACCTCTTGACGACGCTACTATCAAAGTGATATCACTTTGATAGTAGCCGGAACGGCCGGCACCGCAAGTACGACAGGAGCAATCCGATGCGAAACATGTATGCGCACCCCACTTACGTGCCCCGTGGGATCATGAAGGTCCTCCCGTTCTGGGAGTACCGCTACCCGAGGACCTTCATCGGCCTCGACGCGACCGGTGCCGCTCTGTGCGTCATCGTGGGCGTCGTTCTCTGCGCCGTTGGGTACTACCCCTGGGGAGTCCTGCTGCTGGCAGTGGCGGCCCTGCGCAGCTGGATCGCCTACCAGCTCGTGCAGTTCGTCCAGAGCTAGCCTTCGGACGGGCCGCCAGGCGGACCCGTCGATCCCGGGTCCGGCCGTCTCTAACCGGTCTCCGAAGGCCCCGACCCCTGATCGCACGGCTGACCACGAAACAAGTGACAGCAACCTAGCCCGCCGGCCCATGCCGGCGGGCTTTCGGCGGCCAGGGGCGCTCCCAAGTCCCGGGGACGACCGGGTAACACCCGCGCGGGCCGAGAACACTGACAGGTGGAACCCATCACCGCGCCTGCCGTCCCGGAGGACACCATGACGACCGTCCGCATCGCGCACGCCGAGCCCCGGCCCGGGAAGCTGAGCACCGGCGGATTCTCGACCAAGGGCTACCTGGTCGTCCTCGCCGACGACGCCGGCCACCGGGCGGTGCCGATCTGGATGACCGGCGAGCCAGGGGGAGGCGACCTGTCGCAGCTCGTCGGGTCCGCCCACGAGATCGTCACGGCCGGTGCTCCGCAGGAACTCGCCGCCCGGCTGCTGCAGGCGATCGACGCCTCTGTGACCAGCGTAGACCTCGACGTCACCACGGCGGACGCGACGGAGTTGACCCCGCAGGACGCCGTGGCGCGGATCGGGCTCACCGGTCCCGCGGGAGCCCGGCAGGTCACCGCGGCCCTCGGCCTGGGCCTGGCGATGGCGGCCGCCACAGACGCCCCGGTCCGGCTGCCCGACGCGGTAATGGACCGCCTGGCCGTCCCGGTATCGGGCGGCGACCTGCTCACCCCGTTCCTCGACCGCGTGCCGCGTGCGGCCCGGGAGCAGCCGGGCCGTCCGCGGCGGCGTCCCCGTTACGAGCCGCGCAACGTGGAGTTCACCGACGGCCTGGACCGGTGGGACCTTGACCTGACGGACCAGGACTACTCAGCCGCTACCGACGGCCCGTGCGCGGTCCTGTCCTCGGCCGTCCCGCGGCCCGTCGGATCCGCCGCCCTGGTCCAGGAGATCTTCGCCGACGATTACCGCGGCGCCACCGTCGTCTTCCGCGGCGAGGTCCGCGCCGCGCCCGGCACCGGACAGGCCGGGCTCCGCCTGGAGATCCTCAGCCACTGGTGGCGCTCCGGACGCCCCCGCGAGTACCACGGGGTCACCGTCCCCGGCCGCGGCGGCTGGGCCACGCACGAGATCACGGCGCCGATTCCCGAGGAAGCCGACACGATCCGATTCGGCATCACCTTGTCCGGCCCGGGCGGGGTCTTCCTGCGCCATCCAGAGTTCCGCCGGGCCGAACCCGTCGACGGGGCCCGATGAGCGCCCAGGTCTCCGACGGCGACCTGGTCCGCCTGGCCCGCGACGGCGACGCGGTGGCGTTCCGGCTGATCGTGGAGCGCTACCAGCCGATGGCGCGCACCCGCGCCCGGCGGCTGAGCCCCAATCCCAGCGACGTCGACGACGTCGTCCAGGAATCGTTCCTGCAGGCGTTCCTCGCGCTGGACCGGCTGCGGGATCCAGACCGGCTGGCCGGCTGGCTGGCCGGGATCGTCCTCAACGTCTGCCGCAGCCTGTACCGCCGGGACCAGCTCACGCTGCTGCCCGACTGGCCCGAGCCGCTCCACCCGGTCTCGGCGCAGGGCCTACCGTCGGCCGAGGACCTCGACCGCGCCGACGCGCTGCGCGAGGCCCTCGCCGGCCTGCCCGCCGGGCAGCGACGCGCCGTGACCCTGCACTACTACGCCGACCTGCCGCCCGGCCAGATCGCCGAGCCGGGGACCGGCTCGGGCGCGGCCCGGGTCAGCCTGCACAAGGCCCGGCTCAGGCTGCGCGCCTACCTCACCGAACACCGCCCCGACCTCGTTCCCGACCCCCGGAGGACGCACATGACCACCGTCCGCATCGCGCACGCCGAACGCCGCATCCCGCCCGGCCCCGTACCCGACCGCTTCCCCACGCACGTCATCGTGTTCGCCGACGACGCGGGCCAGCGGGATCTGCCGATCTGGTTGCTCGGCCGGGACAGCCACCGGTTCCCGGACCTCTTCGAGCCGCAGGCCGGGGCCGCGGAGCCGGCCGCGGCCGTCCAGGCGCAGACCTCTGACGAGCTCACCGACCGGCTGCTGCGGGCCGCCGACGCCCGCGTCACCGCGGTGGACATCGATGAGCTCGGTCCGGAGGTGACCGCCGCCCGCATCGAGCTCACCAGCCCCGCCGGAACCCGGCACGTCACGGCCCGCCTCCCCGACGGCCTCGCCATCGCGATCACGACGGGCGCACCGATCCGGGTGGCCGACGCGGTGATGGACCGGCTGGCGGTCCCGATGGGGACCAGTCGCGCCGGCTCGCCGCCCGACCAGACGGCGCGCTCACTCCGCGACGACTACCGGCCGCGTTACGAGCCACGGAACATGGCCTTCGCCGCCGGGCTGGACGGCTGGGGGCTCGGCGGCAGCTTCACGGAGAACGAAATCGAGTCGCACTGGCAGGACTATTCGTCCGCCGCGGAACACGGCGTCGCGGTGCTGTCGGCCACCGTCTCGCGGCCCGAAGGCTTCGCCTTCCTGGCCCAGGAGATGTACGCCGACGACTACCACGGCGCCGCGGTCGTGTTCCGCGGCCAGGTCCGCGTCGCGGACGCCACCGACGCCACCCGCGCCGGGGTGTTCCTGCGGATGAGGAAGGTCCTCGACATCAGCGGCCCCATGACCGAGCGCGCCGTCCTCGCCGACCCGGACCACCACATCGTCACGATCGACGGCCAGCCCGACTGGACCAGCCACGAGCTCACCGCGCGCGTCCCCGGCGACACCTACACGGTGATGTTCGGCATCTTCCTGGCCGGCCCCGGCCGCATCGAGCTACGCGACCCGGAACTGACCAGGGACGCCTGACCGCCGTCCCCGTCGACCGGCAGCGGACCCCGAGGATGTCCGGCACCGGGCTGCCCGCCTCGATCACCCGCTCGATGCCCAGCCCCGCCTCGGTCAGCGCGTTCATCAGGTCGCTGGGCGTTACTCCTGGCTATTGCTCGGACTGCGCCGTTGGCGAACCACCGCTCCGCTGCCGGCTGGCGGCAATCCTGATGGCGGCGTCGATGGACTCGACCGAGTATTTCGGACCCATGTCCCTCAGGGCCCGGCCCAGGTCCATCATCCAGCTCGTTTCCGCCAGTACGGACTCACCGTCGAACTCGGCCGCGGCGCCTGGATCCGAGGTATCGATCACCGGCAGGCGATCCACGCCGGCGGCGATTCTCACCGCGGCCAGCCGGCCGGTGGCCAGCTCGGCCTGGAGCGCCTTGAGGCGCCTCCTCCGGTCGTGCCCATCGCCAGCCTGAACCGCGAGCTCGCGCAGCCGCTGCAAGACGTCTATCAGCCGCGCCAGCTGTTCCTGATCGATCATCGGGCCCCACCCTTCTCCCCGCGAGCCTCCCGGACCGCCCGGGTCTTTCTGCGAGCCTGCCCGGCCGCCCGGGGCCAGGAGGCTAGCACGACGCAGGTGATCAGCGCGGCCAGCGGGAGCGCCGGGACGCCGTCCGGCGCGGTCGCCACGAGCAGGCCGGTCAGGCTGGCGCCCGCCGCGAGCCCGAGCAGGACCCCGAGCCGCCGCCAGCGGTCCGTCGCGCGCGGGCCCGGGCCGACCAGCGAGCTGATCAGCCCGGTCAGCGTCCCGGTGAGGTAAGTGGTCGACACCTCGGTCAGACCCATGTTCTTGACCGCCGACGACTGCACCCCCATCCCCGCCGCCGCCACCGCGAGCAGGCAGAACTGCCCCCACCCGCCCGGCTTGGCCCCCGTGATCTCCCACCCGACGGCGAACCCGCCGAGCAAGGCCAGTTCGGCCAGCAGCGCCCAGGTGATGTGCGCCGGCCACGCTCCCGCCCGACCCTCACCCGGCCGCGTGTCACCGTTCTCGCCGCCTCCGGCCCCGTCCGCATCAGCCGCAGCCCGCGCACCCACGGCGATGCGGCTGCCCCCGGCGACGCCAGCGATGTACCCGACGATGGCGACCGCGGTGTGACTGGCCAGCGTCAGCGACCCGCGGGCCGCGGCCAGCCCCCACAGCACGATGTTCCCCGTCATGACGCTGGTGAAGACGTTCCCGAGCCTGGTGAAGCTGGCCACGTCCATCGCCCCTGACGCGAACGTCAGCGCGACCGCGATCACCGTCAACACCTGCCCAGGCGGCCTGTGGTCCATGGCCCGCTAGGAGATCACCTCCCGGACCCCCCCGGCAAGTCGGCACCGGGCCGCCTGGCCGGCCCCGGCCGCATCGGGCTGCGCGGCCCGGACCTGACCAGCGGCCCCTGAACTCACGCCGTCACGCTACGTGCCGGGGACACGGGCGAAGCCGCACGTCCCCGGCACGCGAACAACCTCACGAGGCCGTTTCCCCGAGCCTGCCCGGCCGCCCGGGGCCGGGTGGCCGGCCCGACGCAGGTGATCAGCGCGGCCAGCGGGAGCGCCCGGACGCCGTCCGGCGCGGTGAGGCTCATGATGCGTCGTCTTGCAAAAGATCATGGATGATCGGTGCTCAACGGAAGAATGGGCGCCGAATACGGCGCCTTTTTCTCCGTCAGGCACGGATCTTCCATGGTAAATGTTATATTTTCGTACCTCTGATCGAATAGGTGCAACCGTGGTCAGCGGGACAGCTGAGGCAGCGAGAACCGCAGGCCAGCCCGCCGCGCGCGGCCCACTCAGCGCCGGCCAGGGCGCGCGACAGACCCGGCTCACTCCGGGTCGACCCGGACGGCGCGGGCCCAGACCGGCGCGTCGGGCGCGCGGGGGCCGAGCAGCCCGACGACGATCCGCATCCCCTTGGGCGGCGCCGACGGCCAGGGCGTGTACCCGTCGGTCAGCACGACCGTGACGGCGGGCCTGGGCCGCAGGGCCGCTGCGGCCTCGATGCCCGCGCCCATGTTGGTCCCGCCGCCCCCGACGAGTTGCACCTGGCGGGCCGAACTCACCCGCTGCGCGGGCGCGACCGCGTAATCGCAGGCCAGCACCCGGACCTGCCGGGCCAGCCCCAGGGCCTGCAGCAGCCCCTCGACCTCGGCCAGGACCATGGCCAGCAGGTCTTCGGTCATGCTGCCCGAGGTGTCGCAGACCACGGCGACGTCGGGCACCGGCCGGCGCAGCGCCGGGAGGACGACGTTGCCGGCGACGGCGGACCGGCGCGAGGGCCGCCGGTAGGAGTAGTCGACGGCCCCGGACACCTCGAAGACGGCCCGGCGCAGCTCGGCGGCGAGCACCTTCCGCCAGTTGACCCGCGGGGACAGGACCTCCTCCGCCCAGCGCAGCATCCCGGCCGGGACGTTCCCGGCCAGCTTGGCGTGCGAGATGACGTCCTGCGCGACCTGGCGCCGCAGCAGGTCCGCCTGCCAGTTCGGCAGCCCGCCCGGCTCCTGTCCCGGCCGCGGCACCCCGTCCGCGCCGCTTCCGCAGTCAAGCCAGCCGCCCTCCGCATCCCCGGCTTTTCCCTGGCCCGAACGACCCGTGGCCTCTCCCCCGAGCCCGCCCGCGAGCCCCTGAACCACGCGCCGTCCGTCCCGGATCGCCGTGTAGTACTGCTCGGCCAGCAGCCCGTCCTGCGCGCCCAGGTGATGGGGGAGGACGGGACTGCCGGGCAGGTCAAGCCCGGCCGGCACCAGGTCGTCGTTGATCTCGGCGTCCGCCGCCCTGATCCAGTCGCGCGCGTCGCGCGCCCGGTCCTCGCCCGCGCCGACCCCCGAGGCCTGGGCCCGCTCCCCGTGGGTCCGTAGCAGGTGGCATACGTGGTGGACCAGCACGCTGCCGAGCTGGGCCGGGGTCCACTGCGCGGTGAGCTCGGGATCGGCCCGCATCCGCCAGTTCTCGTCCACCGACACGGTCCCGCTGCCCGGGTCGGCGATCACCTGCGCCCCGAACACCCCCGTGGCCAGGTAGGGGAACCGCGTCGCCGCCCACAGCCGCGCCGCCGCCAGCCCCTCGATCCCGCCGCTGGCCACCAGGACCTCAGGACCCAAGGAGCCCCGCGTCCCGCAGGACCGGGGCGAACAACTTGATCTCGGCGGGCATCTCCACGACGCCCTCGGGGCGGCACTTGGCGAGCACCCGCGCGGCGGTGGCCCCGACGTCGGGTGCGGCCTGCGCGGCGAGGCCGAGGACCTGCCAGCCGGCGGCCCAGCGCTCCGGGGTCGGGTTGGCCGCGACCGCGGCCGCGACCGCGGCCAGCGCGGCGTACGCCCGGTCGCCTCGTTCCGGCAGCCGGAACGAGGCCGGATCGGCGAGGACCGCCTCCGGGTCGGGCAGGTCCATCTGGACCAGCCAGGCCAGGAACTCCACGCCGGCGCCGTCGCCGACGGCCCCGGCGATCAGGGCCGACCGCGCCTCCTCCGAAGAGCCGGCCGCGCCCGCGGCGGCCATCAGGCGCGCCGCCATGTCCCACGTCCGAGGCGACGGCCAGCCGCGCCCCGCCGTCGCCGGGTCGGACGGAGGCGCGCACGCCAAGGCGGGCCTGACGTGCAGGAACGCGGCGACCAGGCCGCGGGCCATGATCTGTTCGGCCTCCCAGCCGTCGGGCAGCAGCGGGACGACGGGGGCCGCCCAGCCGCCCGCCAGCCCGTCGGCCACGGCACGCGGATCGGTCCGCCAGGCCAGGTGGCAGAGCCGGTTGGCCAGCGGTGCGGACAGGTCCCAGCCGTCGGCGGCCTGCTCGGGCGGGTTGGCCGCGGCGACGACGGCGACCTCGTCCGGCAAGACCAGGTCGCCCACGGCCCGCTCGAGCACGACCCGGAGCAGGGCGGCCTGGACGGCGGGCGGCGCGGTGGACAGCTCGTCGAGGAACAGCAGGCCGCGCCCGGCCTCGGCCAGCCGGCGCGCCCACGCGGGGGGAGCGAACCTGACGCCGTCGCCGACCACGATGGGCAGCCCGGCGAAGTCGGAAGGCTCCCTGATCGAGGCGATGACCGTCTCGCAGGGCAGCCCCATGGTCACGGCCATGGCCCGGATCGCGGAGGTCTTCCCCGTGCCGGGCGCGCCCCAGAGCAGCACGGGCACCCGGGCCGCGACCGCGACCCCGAGCGCCTCGGCCGCCGGATTCAGGCCAGGGGTAACGCTCACACCTCCCAGTGTGGCGCATGGTCGGCACCGCCGCCGCCATCGTGCACCTCGAGCGGCTCGGGCTCCGCGCCGGGGGCGCGCAGCCCGAGCACCCGGGCGTCGGGCCACCCCGCCCGCGCTACCGCCACCACCAGGTGGCGGTCCACGAGCGCCAGCCCGGCCGCCCAGACCCGGGCCAGCCACAGGGTCGGCAGGGCGACCTGCAGCCTGCGCTGCTCGCCCCGCCCCGTCAGCTCGACCGACCCCCAGTCGGGCCCGGCGTGCAGCGACACGACCACCTGGTCCGGGTCGATCCCGAGCCACTGTTCCGCGACCGGCCCGAGCCGGCCGGCCATCGCGGCCACCAGGGCGGGCCGGGCCCGCCCTGCCGCAACCTCGCCGGAACCGGCGCGCGCGGCCGCGTGCGCCCCTTCCGAGTGCGCAGCGGCCACGTGCCCGGCCAGCCTGACCTGGAACCCGTACCCGAGTGCGAGGAGCGACAGCATGTCGGTCCTGCGCCGCCGGACCAGCTCAAGCTCCTCCTGGGCGCGCAGCCGCCTGCGCTGCACGCCCGCGGGCACCGACGGGTGCAGGCCCGCCGCGGGCAGCGCCGACCGCCACGCCGCCTGCCTGCTCGCGGCGCTCCCGGTAAAGGCGAACCCGCCGCCCGCGCCCTGCTGCACGGCGGCTACGTCGTCCCAGCCGACGACGATGTCGTCGGCGGGGCCGCGCGGGCCGATGGCCAGCACCGACAGGTCGTCGGTGTGCCGCGCCCACGCCTGCGCCACCTCCACGCACCGGGCCTTCTCCCCGCCCAGGGCGGCCAGCACCAATTCGGCCTCGGCGTCGGGGTGCTCCGGCAGCAGCAGCGATCCCGCCTCCCAGCGGACGGCGTGCGTGCCCTGGCCGCACGGCACCCTGGCCTCGCAGCCGGGCAGGCAGGCAAACCAGTCCGCGTCCGGGATCACGGTCACGCAGGGTACCCCCAGTCCAGCGGTAGCGTGGCGCAGACCTCGGCCGAACGCCCGGCCACGAGCACCTCGATCCAGGGCGTGGAGCGGGCCAGCGCCGGCCTCAGCTTCATCCGCAGCCAGCGCTCGCCGTCCGCGACCTGTACGCCTTCCACCCCCGCCACGTGCCACCGCCCGCCGCTGTCGCGCACCCACACCGACACCGGCAGGTTCTCCAGCAGGGGCGGACCGGTCCCGTCGTCCTCCGGCAGGCCGTTCACCAGCAGGTGCATGATGGTCTGCCCGTCGGCGTTGTGCAGGCCGAGCAGGGCCAGCCTCATCCCGTCGAATTCGGGGAGGGCGACGGCCAGGGGAACGTGGCCCTCGCGGGCGGGCGCCATGTCCGGCTTCCTGCGCTGGTAGTGAGACAGCAGGCTGAGCCACCGCTCGGGCAGCTCCGGCCCGGGCGGCGCGGTCAGGCCGTGCCCGGTGATGCTCAGGCTCGCGCACAGCGCGGCGAGCTGGCCGGGCACCCGGCTGCGCGGCGGCAGGACCTCGGCGGCCTCGAGCGCCGCGACGACGTCGCCGAGTCCCGCCGTCATCAGGTGGAGTGGCCCCCGGAAGTACGCGGTCTGCCGCAGGTCGGGCCCGTGCTCCCCGGCCGCCATGAGCAGCCGGTCCGCGAACACCGTGAGCATCTGCTCCCCGGTGGACAGATCGGTCGGCGTGACCCGGGGCCCGCCGCCGTCCGCCCACCGCGGATCCGGCTCGCCCAACCGGATGCGGACGGGCTTCTGGCCGGGCGCGGAAAGCTGCAGCCACCGCAGGCCGTCCGGCGGGTCGGGGCGCAGCCTGATCTGGCCGGCCCAGTCGGTGAAGCCGAACTCCAGCTGGTAACCGCCGCCCCGGTCGTCTGACACCGTGAGCAGCCGGGGGATAACCGGGCCTGCGAAGTGCTGCCCCATGAGTCCCTGGCCGACCGGTTTGCGGGTCCGCCAGGCGACGGTGAACCGCGCGCCGGACGACGTGTGCGCGTAGGAGAGCAGGTTCACCTCGCCGCTCACGTCCTCGTGCCGGAACGGCACGGTCAGCCCGAGCGGGACGTAGCAGTCCGGTCCGACCGAGCCCCGGCCGACGGCGCCCGGGCCGGCCAAACCAGGATCGCCAGGCCCCGGCCAGGCCCGCGCGTACAGCCTGCCCCGGGCCATCGCGGGCCTGGTCAGCAGCACCGGGCTCGGGTCCGAATGCTGCCGGACGCTGAGGGCGATGGCCAAGTCGGCCAGGACGTACTGCGCGACCGCCGGGTCCAGCGCGTGCACCGCGGTCAGCGCCTGCGACACCCGCGCCAGTCGCCCGAGGTTGGTGCCCGGACTATCGCCCAGCCACGGCGCGTTGGAGACGAACGCCCCCTCGTAGGCAGCGCGCAGCTCGGTTTCGGCCAGCAGCCGCAGGAACGTCTCCGCGCGCTCGCGGTTCATGTCCTTAAGTGTCGCCCCGCAGGCGCCATGCTGGGGCGCGCGGGCGGGACCCAGGCTCAGGCGGAGGCGGACACCGGCTGCGGCGGCGATGCCTCGGCGGAGGTCCAGACGCGGACGATGTCGCGCATGGAGAGCAGCCCGGCCACGTCGTGCCCCTCGATCACGACCAGGTGCCGGAA
>Ga0335074_10006838_pt1 | contig 15830 bp, 18 predicted proteins | sample Lox_Sample_23_FD_206715 | JGI IMG/M metagenome (GOLD analysis project Ga0335074, IMG submission 206715) | Soil microbial communities from Loxahatchee National Wildlife Refuge, Florida, United States - Lox_Sample_2.3 | ecosystem: Environmental > Terrestrial > Soil > Wetlands | place: USA... | reverse complement strand
CAACCGGCACCCAGCGTCACGGCCAAGCCAACGGGCTTGCGGCAGCAGGATCTGCTTACGTCCCAGCGGAGAGCCAGCTCACGGATTTGTCCACGCAGCCGGGGAGGGGGACGCTGCAACAACAGCGGGATGGCATGCCGTTCTGAGGTCGCACGATATTTTTCAGGAAATCCCGCTGAATCAATGGGTTATATTTATGCCCACAGATTAAGCAAAGCCGTGCAAATCCAAGCACAAAGCCGATCTCACCCAATCGCGATCAGGTATGCCCACAGAGTTATGCGCAGGTTTGGGGACAATGCGACATTATCGTGACCGCAACAGAAGTTTCTCATCGCTATCCGGTCGTACATCCTCGAGGCCCTGCCCATGAGCGAGAACGACACAACAACCCAGCCCGCGGGAGTAGCCGCGATCGAGGCAGCGCTGGCGACCATGCCCGCCAGCCCCGGCGTCTATCGCATGCTCGATGCCAAGGGCGACGCCCTCTACGTCGGCAAGGCGCGCAGCCTGAAGCGCCGGGTCACCGCCTACACCCAGCTCGGGCGCCTGCCCGAGCGACTGCGCCGCATGGTGACCGAGACCGCGGCCCTGGAGATCGTCACCACCCACACCGAGGCCGAGGCGCTCCTCCTTGAAGCCAACCTCATCAAACGCCTCAAGCCCCGCTTCAACATCGTCCTGCGCGACGACAAGTCCTACCCCTGGCTGATGCTGACCGAAGACCACCCGTTTCCGCAGATCGCCAAGCACCGCGGCGCCCAGCTTCGCAAGGGCAGCTATTGGGGACCTTTCGCCTCGGCCTGGGCGGTGAACCAGACGGTCACCGCGATGCAGCGTGTGTTCCTGCTGCGCTCCTGCGCCGACACGGTGTTCGCCAACCGGACGCGCCCCTGTCTGCTGTACCAGATCCGCCGCTGTTCGGCGCCATGTGTCGGCCGCATCAGTCACGATGACTACACGCGCCTGACCGCCCAGGCGAAGGCGTTTCTCGCCGGCAAGTCCGCTACCGTGCAGAAGGAATTGGCCGCCGAGATGGAGCAGGCCGCCGAAGCGCTGGAATTCGAGCACGCGGCGGCGGTGCGCGACCGCATCCGCGCGCTGACCTTCGTGCAGGGCAGCGACGTCGTGAACCCCGCCAGCCTGCAGGACGCCGACGTCATCGCCGCCTGGCAGACCGCCGGTCAGACCTGCGTCCAGGTATTCTTCATCCGCGGCGGTCGCAACAACGGCAACCGTCCCTTCTTCCCCACCCACACCCGCCACGAAGAGGCCAGTGAGGTGCTCGGCGCCTTCATCGCGCAATTCTACGACGACAAGCCGCCGCCGCCCTGTGTGCTGGTCAACCACAAGCTGCGGGAGCAGGAGCTGGTCGCCGAAGCGCTCAGCCTGAAGGCCGGCCGCAAGGTCGAGATCCTGCTCCCCCAACGCGGCGAGAAGCACGACGTCGTCCAGCACGCCGAGCTCAACGCACGCGAAGCGCTGGAACGTAAGCTCGCGGAATCGGCCGGGCAGGCGAAGCTGCTGGAAGCCGTCGCACAGGTGTTCCGCTTGCCCGCTGCGCCCGAGCGCATCGAGGTCTACGACAACAGCCACATCATGGGCGCCAACCCCTATGGCGTGATGATCGTCGCCGGCCCTGAAGGGTTCACCAAGTCCGCGTACCGCAAATTCTCCATCCGCGGCCCCATCACCCCCGGCGACGATTTCGCCATGATGCGCGAGGTCCTGCAGCGCCGTTTCGGCCGCGCCTTGCGTGAGCAAGCCGAAGGCGAGAAGCCCGGCTGGCCCGACCTCGTGCTGATCGACGGGGGCGCCGGACAGCTCTCCGCCGCGCGCGAGGTGCTGGCCGACCTCGGCGTGACCGACGTTCCCTTGGTTGCAATTGCCAAGGGCCCGGACCGCGACGCCGGCCGCGAGTGGTTCTTCACCGACGGAATGGAGCCGTTCCAACTCCCGCCGCGCGATCCGGTGCTCTATTTCCTCCAGCGGCTGCGCGACGAAGCCCATCGTTTCGCGATCACCACTCACCGCTCGGGTCGATCCAAGGCGCTGACCCGCAGCGAGCTCGATGAAATTTCCGGTATCGGCGCCGCGCGCAAACGTGCGCTGCTGAACCATTTTGGCTCAGCCCGCGGTGTCAAGATGGCCGGGCTCGCCGATCTCGAGGCGGCGCCCGGAATCAGCCGGGAGATGGCGCGCCGGGTTTACGCGCATTTCCATCCCGGTGTGCGCGTCGAAGGCGTTTCCTAAGTTGCCGCGGCACGGTACTGTCAGGTCCAATGCTCACCGACTTGCCGAACCTGCTCACCCTCTCGCGCATCGCCAGCATTCCGTTGTTGGCGGTGCTGCTGGCGTTGCGGCAGCCGGCGGCGGACCTGGCGGCGTGCGTCGTGTTCAGCGCCGCCGCCATCACCGATTACCTGGATGGTCGCATCGCCCGCACTCGCCGGCAGCAATCGAATTTCGGACGCATGCTGGACCCGATCGCCGACAAGTTGTTGGTCGGAGCCACGTTGATGTTGCTCGCCGGGGAAGGACGCTTCGGCGGATGGACCCTCTATCCGGCGACCGTCATCTTGCTGCGCGAGATCCTGGTTAGCGGCCTGCGCGAGTATTTGGCCGAGATCCGCATGGGCCTGCCGGTGACAAGGCTGGCCAAATGGAAGACCGGGTTTCAGATGGGCGCGCTTGGCACGCTGCTCGCGGGCGACAGGTCGGCGGCATTGTTGCACCTTGGATTCCTGCCGGTGAACCTGATCGGTGCGTCGATGCTGTGGGTTGCCGCCGTTCTGACCATGATCACCGGGTGGGATTACCTCATGGCCGGGCTGCACCACGCCTCCAATCCCGCGCCGCGACCGCCGCCGCGGGCCGCCGTGCCTGGCGGTGCCGCGCAGCCGCCGTCCTGATCCACTGGCGTGAGGGTACTCGGCATCGTCGGTTGGTCCGGCAGCGGCAAGACCACCCTGATCGCAGCCGTGCTGCCGGTCCTGAAGGGCCACGGCCTGACGGTTTCGACCGTCAAGCACGCGCACCACGGTTTCGATATGGACCGCCCCGGCAAGGACACGTTCCGTCATCGGGCCGCCGGCGCCCACGAGGTGCTGGTGGCATCGACGCATCGCTGGGCGCTGCTTCACGAGGTGGATGGCCCCGAGCCGAGGCTGCCGGACCTGCTGGCGCGGCTGGACCCGGTCGATCTCGTCCTGGTCGAGGGGTTCAAGACGCATCCCTTCCCGAAGCTGGAAGTGCATCGTCCCGCGCTGGGGCGGCCGCCAATCTGGCCGACCGAGCCCGACGTGGTCGTGGTCGCCGCCGATGCCGCGGTGTCCGCTTGCGATCGGCCAGTTCTGCCGCTGAACGAGCCCACGCCGGTAGTGGACTGGATTCTTGGCACGATGTTCCATTGCACGAGTGCTTGAGCCCAGCGCTCGCGCACGGCAATGTGCCACTGACCGCGCACGGCGCCGGTCGCGCCAGTAACACGCCGTTCGGAGCCTGCATCCATGTGGCGCCTAGTCCTGCTCGGCTTTTGTCTGAGCCTGTCCGGTTGCGGCTTCTCCGCCTGGCACCAAGTCCCGTTCGTTGCCGGGCAGGACCCCAACGCGCCCGCTGGCGGCAGCGAGAACCTGCGCCGTGCCGAGGGTATCCCGGTCAACGTCGAACCGCTAACCCCCGAACCGGGGAACGTGTGGCCCGGCCCGGCCCAGGCCGAGCCCACATTGGAGCAGTTGGAGAAGGAAGGGACACAGTTGCCCGGCCAGGCGCAGCCTCCGGCCTTGCCGCCCACGCCGGGTAGCTCCACGCCGCCCAGCAACTATCAGGCGCCGCCGCCGGTCACCCCGATTCCCGCGATCCCGCCGGTTCCGGCTCCGGCGGCTCCGCCGGTCGCCGGAGCACCGCCCATTCAAACGCCGCAAGGGACCGCGGTTCCCAGCACGGGCACCGGCGCCTACCAGACCGTGACGTTGCCGAACGGCACGACCGCCATCGTCGTCCCCAACGGCAATGGGACCAGCACCATCATCAACTCGAACGGCACCGTGCAGACGATCCCGACGCCGAACGTGCCGGCGCCTAAATAGGGAAGATGCCCGATAACGCCTCTCCGCTGACCATTCTCTACTTCGCCTGGCTGCGCGAGCGGGTCGGGACAGGCGAGGAGTCGGTTGTGCTACCCGCCGATGTCGGCACGGTCGGTGAGCTGATGGCTTGGCTGACCCAGCGCAGCCCCCGCCACGCGGCGGCGTTTGAGAACCGCCGCACGATCCGCTGCGCCGTGAACCAGGATTTCGCCGGCGCCGCTGCGCCGATCCATCCCGGCGACGAGATCGCTTTCTTCCCGCCGGTCACCGGCGGCTGACGGAGCCTGCTTCCATGGCACGCATCCGGGTCCAGACCGAGGATTTCAACATCGGCGCCGAGATAGCCGCGCTGACCCAAAGCCGCACGGCGATCGGCGGGATCGGCTGTTTTGTCGGCACTGTGCGCGACGACCGCCAGGGACGCCCGCTCGCCGCCCTTTGCCTGGAGCACTACCCGGCGATGACCGAGCGGGCCATCGCGCGGATCGTCAAGCAAGCCGAGCAACGGTGGCCGCTTCTTGGCTGCACCGTGATCCACCGAGTAGGCCGCCTGGTGCCGGGCGCGAACATCGTGCTGGTGCTGGCCGCCTCATCGCACCGGCAAGCGGCCCTGGATGCCGTTGCCTTCCTGATCGACTGGCTGAAGACGAAGGCGCCGTTCTGGAAGAAGGAGGAGTTTGCGGGCGGCGACGAGGCCTGGGTGGAAGCGCGTGATGCCGACGAGTCGGCTGCCGCGCAGTGGCGGTAAGCCCTTCGCCTCTCCCGCGGGAGAAGTCAGTTTGCTTGCCGTGGATTCTGCCCCGGTGTGACCGCGGCGGGTCGCCTGACCTCAGTCGGTATTCGTGATGTTGAACGAGCGGAGCTGGTCGCGGGACATGATAACCGGCTGGGCATTTGCGATGCTGACGAATTCGGTCAGGAACCGCATCGACATCCGCATCTCGAGCAGGAAGGTTGCGATCTCGGCGGCCCCTTGCGCCGTGTTCTGTTCGATACAGAAGAAGTCCATCGTCACGGCCCGGAGCATGGCCAGACGCATTGTGTTATGAACGTGGCTCAGTACGATCTCGTTTAACGGTTCGTTCTTCTGCTTGGCTTCCTCCGCGAAGCGCTTCATCAGCTCATCCAGCGCAATGCCTTGCTGCTTCGCAAGGTCCTGCAACTGCAATTTGACCTCTTCGGACAGGACTTCGTTGTCCTGATCCGCGGTGTACACGTTCTGGCAGGTGTCATCCTCGCGCAGGAAAGTCGTTTTCTCGAATGGCGGAATCTTGCCGACGACATCGGAACGCGACGGCACCGCTGAACCCTGCTGTCCCGGCGGGACAGCGGACGAGGCGTTCGGACTGAGGCGAGCGGTCGCCGGGGGGGAGTTCGATGCCGACGCAACTGGCTTGCTGTCTGGCGGAGAGTTCTCGGCGATGTATTGTGCCGCCGCCGCCTCGGCGTCTTCCACGAGAACGAGCGGGTACTCGGCGCCATGGAAGAAGTGCACCATGAACTTGCCGCCGATGTCGATGGTGCGGATGATCCCGCCGAGGAAGACGAAGTTGCAGGCGCTGGCACACACTACGTCCGAAGGAATGTGCGTTGCCAGTTTATGCGCGTGGATGATCCTGCCGATTTCCAGCCCGTCCTCGAGCGAGCCGCCGGGCGATCCGAGGATCACCAGCTCGGAGATCGCCTTCGGTGCCTCGTCCATCGCGCGGCCGAACCGGGCCGCGTCGCCGCCCATGATTTCGCCCCAGAAGTAAATGGTGGTCCGACCATTGGGCAGTTTCTTGAGCGCGAGATGGACATAAGGGTCGTTGGGACTGTCGTTGCTGCCTATTTCGACGAACAGGGGCGGCGGGCCGTCCGCGGCGAGCGCCCGCGCACCCGGCAGAAGAATTAGCAGCGCGGCGAAGACCAGCGCTTTCATGCCGATGCCTGGGTCCATTCGGCGTCCGGTCCACTGCGGCAATATTTCATCGGCTGGTTGACTTCCTGGCCCTGTATATAAGCGACTTCGTTGACCTGCTTGCACTCGCTGCCGCTTGCCGTCCTGGTGGTCGATTGCACAACCACGGATCCGTGGTTTCCGGTGCCATGATTCGAGTACCACCTATGCGCGACGGGGCGCCGTGCCGGCGGCGCGTCCAGCGCCGCGAGGGTGGCCGCTTCAGCAGCCTGCCGATCCCGTTCGTCCAATTGTCTGCCGATGATGTTGCCCGCGGCGCAACCGGCGAGGAGCCCGGCACCGACCCCCACCGCCGCGCCCGTGCCGCTTCCATGGCCAGCCACCAGCCCGAGCAGCCCACCACCGATCGCACCAGTGGCACAGCCAAGCGCGGTCATTTGTTGCTCATGCGGGCCCATCGTGTCGCAGCTTGTGGTGACGAGGGTCGCGCACACCATGCTGATAGCGATGGCGCCGTAACGAACGGGACGTAGCATGTTCCCCCTTGCCTCGGATGAACCAAAAATCTTGCGACTGGTTCACAAATTCCGTTCCGAAGCTCTCATGTTCCGCATGCCGTCGTCAACCATTATTAACACATCGATCACGTTTCGTTTGGTTGAGCGCTCCGCAGACCAACCGCCCATGCGGCAAAGGCGACGGTATTGTTTTTCAGGGCGGCGGCGGCAAAAATCGTTGCTGTCGGAGAATATCGTCGCTGCCGGCGGGGCGTTCGAAGGGTTCGGGCATCATCGTGTCGCCTGGCCCGCGCGGGCGACCGATAGCCCGGAACCAGTCCTCCAGCCCGGCTGGCATCATCAACCACAACAGCCGCATCTGCGCGGAGCCCGTATTGTGCACCGTGTGCCAGACACCGCGGCCGACCAGGATCATCGTTTCGGGACGCACTTCGCAACGTCGGCCGTCGATCTCGGCCCAGCCTTCGCCGGCATAGCAGAACAGGACCTCGTGGCTGCGTTCATGCGCGTGGCGCCGGATATGCCGGCCCGGCTCCAGCACCTGAAGTCCGGCCGAGAAATCGTCGAACGGCGTGCAATAGGGCGTCAGCTTGTTGATCACATAGCCGGTGGAAGGCAACGGTTGCCAAAACGACTCGCCTTCCTCGGGGTGCAGGACAAGTGCGTACCCTTTCGTGACGTCCGTCATGGCCGTTATCTCCCTAGATTGGATGCCGGATCGGGCACGCAGGGTTGCACCGCGGTCTGCCCGACGCCAGCCTTCGGGCGGGAGGCTTCCAGGCGATGGTGCAGTTCCAGACCAGCGACGGCGGCCTCCGGCTGGCGTACGACATCACGGATTTCACCGATCCCTGGACCGAGCCTTCGACGCTGATTTTGCTGCACGCCGCGATGGGCAGCTCGCGGCGGTTCTATGCCATGGTCCCACTGCTCTGCCGCCGGTACCGGGTGGTGCGCCTGGACCTGCGAGGGCATGGCAAGTCGGACGTGCCGCCGCCGGACCCGCCGCTGACGATGGACCGGCTGGTGGAGGACGTGCGCGAACTGATGGGCCGGCTTGGATGCCGCCGCGCGCATTTCGTCGGCAACTCCGCCGGGGGCTATGTCGCACAGAACCTGGCGATGCAGTCTCCCGAGTTGGTCGCCAGTCTTTGTCTGTTCGGCTCCACGCCAGGCCTGAAGAACAGTCAGGCGCGGAGCTGGCTGCCACGTGTGGCCCGTCAGGGTCTGCGAGGTTTCCTGGCCGAGACGATCGGCGATCGGTTTCCGGTTGGGCACGATCGACGGTACATCGAATGGTTCCTGGACGAGGCGGCGAAGAACGATGCCGCCTATGTCGGCCGGTTCATCGGGCTGATGACGACGCTCGACTGGATGGAGGAACTGGGACGGATCACGTGCCCGGTGCTGCTGGTCGCGGCGGGTGCCGAGACGGTGGGCGATGTGGGTGCGTATCAGGAGATGCGCGGTCGGATTCCGGATGCAAAGCTGATCCTCTACGAGGGGCTGCCGCACAATATCTGCGACATTGTCCCAGAACGCTGTGCTGCCGATGTCTTGGCATTTCTGTCGGACCGGTTCGGGCGATAGCCGCCACACCCGGTAATGGCCGGAATTTGTCACGGCTGTCCGGTTAGTTTCAGTTGCGGCGAATCAGGACGGCGGGGCTGGCGTGGGCCGGTCCCGTGCGCGATGCCGTTCATGGTCCAGGCATGATGTTCAGGGTGGGCCGGTGCTGGCGAGAACTGGGGCTTGCGGAGGCGGCGCCCGCCCTGCGGGAAACGCGGGGAGGGGCTGCTGGGTCGGTATGGCGCAATGCGCTTCGCTTTTCCGCCCTACGCGGTGGGGGCCGGCAGTGGGAACGACGGAGTGGTGCCAGCGCGTGCACAGGAGGGTGACCAGATTGCCGCGGTAGTCGATGATGTCGCGGCACAGCTCGATCCAGGCCACACGATCCAACTGCTCCGGCTCGATGCCGAGATCACGGCAGATATCGGCGAGAACGGCGGCGATGGGGCGGCGGCGGTCCCCGGCGGCGATTTCCTCGAGGGTGGGCGGACTGTGGATGAACGGGCCCCGAGCCGGGGCGTGCCGTGGGGCGGCTGGTCCGGGGGCGCGCGGCTTGCGTGGAGATGGCGGCCGGGTGCGGGCACGCTCCTCCATGTGCTGGCCGCGGCCGGCGCGGTGGCGGAGTCTTTCCTGGAGCGCGGCGGCGCGGAGCAGGCCGCGCGTGATGCGGGTGAGGATCAGCGGGAGACTGCTGGTGTCGAAAGCCAGGGCGACGAAGTTGAAGTAGGGGAGGAGATGGGGGGCGGGCGCGTGTTGTAGGGTGGCGGCGAGATTCCTGCCGTAAGCGATGAGCGTGTGGACGATGCCCAGGAGCTTGCCGAGGCGACCCGGCACGGCGCGCGGGGCGTGGAGTGGAAGGGCTTCGATCGGTGCGGTGGCTGCGTCGAACACGAGCGGAATAAGAGCATAACGCGCCCGCTAGGTCAAGAGCTAACTCCTTTCCGCCGGAATATTTTCATGGATGGGTGTGTCTGGGCGCGCCGACATCGGGTACGGCGGCGACGAGCGACAACTTTGAACGAGGCGAGGCCGCCGCGCCGGATTGAAGATCGAGACCTTGAACCTTTGGAGCGAGACAACGCTTAGCGGAACGCGAATGGCCGGGCCAACCCTGCCTTGTGCCGGCCAACCCCGGCTGATTCCGCCAAATCGGCAGGAACGGCATGAGATGGCCGGGGCAAGGCCGGCCAGGATGGCGGAGCCCTGCGCGCGGCATTACGATTTCAGCGCCGCTGCATAGGCCCGCACGGCTGCCGCGAACCCCATCTCCAGCGCATCGGCGGTCAACTCGTGTCCGATCGAGGCCTCGGCCAGGAATGGTATGCGGGCCACGAGCGGCGGCAGGTTGTGCAGGTTGAGGTCATGGCCGGCGTTCACCACTAACCCGCGTGCCTGTGCCTGCCGGGCCGTCTCGGCACAGGCGTCGAGCAGGGCACCGGAGCCGCCAGCCCGGAAGGCGGCGGCATAGGCGCCGGTGTAGATTTCCACGCCCTCGGCGCCGGCCTCGACGATGCGATCGAGCACGGCGGGATCGGGATCGATGAACAGGATCACCCGCGCGCCGAGCGCCTTCAGGACAACGATCGCCGGCCGCGCCAGGCGCATCTGATCGCCGGCGAGGTCCCAGCCCTTCTCGGAGGTGAAAGCATCCGGGGCGTCCGGCACCAACGTGCACTGCTCGGGCTTCACCTCGCGGACGATCTCCAGCAGGCGATCATCGGGGTAGCCCTCGATGTTGAGCTCGATGCGCGGGCGCATCGGTGCCAGCAGGCCGGCGATCGCCGGGACGTCGGCGCGGCGGATATGCCGCTCGTCGGGGCGGGGGTGCACGGTTATGCCCTGGGCGCCGGCGTTGATAGCGAGCCGGGCGAAGCGGAGAAGGTCGGGCACGCCGGTGCGGCGCGAATTGCGGAGGAGGGCGATCTTGTTGAGGTTTACGCTGAGACGGGCCATGGACTTCAGCCTATCACGTGGGGGCGCCGGGGACCATGCGGATGCCGTGTTGGGATCGGGCAGATCGTGCCTGATCCGGAAAGAGACCGTATAGTTAATTTCTTGTTGACTGCACGGGCGCGGGAGAGAACACGAGGCGGACATTCACATCACTGGCGGCTGCGGCCTTCGTGGCAGGCTTGGCCATTACCTCGGTTCGCGTCGCGAGGGGGGACGCTTTACCCAAACCTGCCGACCGGTGCGGACGGAGACTGCATCTTCAATATCACCTCTCGGTCTTGCCGCCCGGCGATACCTTGCATAGCCGTATTTCATGGGCGCATTGTGAATCGGGTTTATGAACCGGAAAAGCCCTTTGATCTCAGGGCTCCGATTTTGGTTCTTAATTCTTGAGATTTGCAACCGCTTGCGCAGGCGAGCACGAGCCCCGTGACGTATTTTATGCAACTAGCTGCGCATTGCGCGCACCGGCCCTTCTCCTATTCAAATGCAAAGATGCGCTTCCAGTCGTTCTTCATGCTGATCACCGTCCAGGCCCGAGATTTCGCTTCGTCCATGAGCGCCTGAGTAAACGTCCCGACCTTGCTGTCCGGTAGTCCGCCTGCAGGGCCGTAAGCATATTCCCGTTCGCCGTCGTCGTGATAAACTAGCATCTTCAGCCGCGCACCATCTCCCGAGCCCGTCCATTCCAGCATTTCCTGATCCCCAGTAGAGTTGCCGAAGGCGGCGTAAGGGCGCTTGCCTATGAACAAGTCGATGCCGATTGCCTTGTCATTGGCGTTATCGTTGAAGAAAAGCTTTGGCAGCCGAATCAGCTCCGCCGTGCCGTCCTGGAATATGAACTTTGTGGTGACGCTCGATCCGACAACCTTGTATGTCGGGATGCCATAGACCCTCTGGGAATAGGCGCGGACGAAGTCCTGCCCGCCACCGCTCACGATGAACGTCTCGAACTGATTTGCACGCAGATAGCCCAGGACCTCGATCATCGGCTGATAGATTAACTCTGTGTAGAGCCGGTTGAATCTCGAATGTTTAGCCGATGCCAGCCACTGATCGGCAATTTCCAGGAAGGCCGTCGGGGTCATACCGGCATGAGTGGCAAAAATGATCTCCGCCCAGTCCCCCTCGGAGAAATGCGCCATGGCTGCCTGATCGTTGGCGAGCACTGCCTTGAACGGCTCGCGCGACCTCCATTCCGGGTGGGCCGGCGCCATGGCACGCATGCGATCGAGCGCGAACATGGCCTGCGTATAGTTCGGGTGCTCGACCCACAGCGTGCCGTCTTGGTCAAACGTCGCGATGCGGTCTTCTGGTGCTACGAAACTTTTGCCGGCCTGGTCGGTGGTGTTATGCACGAAGTCCAGGATCGCCTGTTTCGCTGGCCCGTCGTTCCACGAGGCAAGCGGATTACCCGATGTCTGAGCCTGCGCCTCCGCGTATCGTGCTCCTAAGGCTGCAACGGCGGCTGTCATGGCGGCAAGAAGGGTTGACCTACGGCTAGTCCTACCCGCTTGCACAGGTGCGGGGGTGTCCATTGTCCCGTTCTCCCAATCAGTGCTGGCGCTTTATATCAGCGAGCACTTTAGGACAAGGCGACCGACGGCTTCGTTTCGCTATTCTATATAGGGCGCGAGCACATTTTCGATCCATTTCATGAATGCGCGGACACGGCGCGACAAGTTGCGCCGATGCGCTACTACCAGGGACACGGGGAGCGGCCTGTGACGAAAGTCGGGCAGAATCTCTACCAACGCTCCACTCTCCAAGTAACGGCCAATCGCCAACGGTGGTGCCTGAATCAGTCCAAGACCGGCGACGCCAGCGGCTTCATAGGTCTGCACGCTGTTAACGTGCAGCGCACCTGGCAACTGAAGCGTCGCGTAGCTGTCGCCGTCCGGATACTCCCATCCATAGGCTTTTGCGCCCAGCGTCCTTGCAAGATGAATGGCCCGGTGCCCCTGACGCTGGAGATCTTCTAGCGATAAAGGGACGCCATGGCGCGCCAGATAGCTGGGACTGGCAGCGTTGACCATGCGTAACTTGCCCAACGGGCGGGCAATCAGCGTGTCGTCCCCGATCGGACCAAGTCGCAATACGCAGTCAAACCCCTCTTGAACCAGATCAACTTGGCGATCCGTACTCGACACCTCCAGCTCCAACTCGGGATAAGTCGCCATGAAGGCCGGCAAGGCCGGCACGATAGTGGTACGCGCCAGCTCGCTCGGCAGATCAACCCGTAAGCGCCCGCGAAGTGCCACTCGATCGCTTGCGAACATTGAGTGCAGATCATCAACGTCAGCAAGCACATCGCGGGCACGTGAATGAAATACCCGCCCGTCTTCCGTCAACTGCACGCTGCGCGTCGTCCGGTGCAGAAGCCTGACACCGACATCTTCTTCCAGTTTCCGGACCGCCGTTGAGGCCCTTCCCTTCTGAATGCCCAGGCTATCGGCTGCGCGGGTAAAGCTCCCCATTTCCGCGACCGTCAGGAATATGAGGATGGGTTCGAGATTCCGCATTTTCGTGCCTCGGTATTGTTCACCATAGAGAGAACAGTGTGTTCACTTCATCGGCGTTTATCATACCTGAGAGACACAGTATATACCTCGATATCTGAACCCCATCGGAGAACAACAAGTGTCCGAAACTATGAACCTGCATCTGGTGCCTGAAACCATGACCTTGCATCGCGCCCTGTGGGCCGGCCGGATAATGAGTGCGTTTGTCGTTATTGCTTTGGTGGCAGACGGCACTATTCAGCTTTTCGCGCCGGCACAGATCGCGAGCGTGTTGCAGGAAACCGGGTTCGCGATGGACCTGACCCGTGTCGTGGGTCCGATCATACTCGCCTGCGCCATCGTTTACGCCATCCCGGCCACCGCCGTCCTCGGCGCGATCCTGGTGACGGGCTTTTTGGGAGGTGCCATCTGCGCCCATGTCCGCATTGGTGAGTTGGGGACGCCGCCGGAAATCATTTCCCTGCTTCTGGGCGCGATGACATGGGGCGGCCTCTACGCGCGCGATCCCCGTATCCGGGCCATTCTGCCGCTCATCCGTTGAACCAACAGGGGCAGTGCTCTGTCCCTAAGATCAAGGAGAAAACGCATGCTTTTGGTAATGGGAATCACGGGAAAAGTGGGCGGCGCAACCGCAAAACATCTGTTGGCGCACGGCAAGGAAGTACGCGCGCTAGTCCGCAATCGCGAGAAGGCGTCAAGCTGGGCGAACGAGGGCGTGGAACTGGTTGTCGGTGATTGGAATGATTCGGCAGCCATAGAGCGGGCGCTCAAAGGCGTCGAAGGCGCGTTTGTCATGTTGCCGGCTGTCTGGGCACCTTCGCCTGACTACAAAGAAGCCAAGGGCGTGATTGCGAACTATGTCGAGGCGCTCACCAAGGCAGCGCCGCCGCGGGTGGTAGCGCTTTCGTCGATGGGTGCGAACAGGACCAGCGGGCTCGGGATGATCACGGCCTTGTCACTTTTGGAGCAGGGTTTTCGCGACCTGACGTCGCCAATCGCATTTGTGCGTGCAGGTGGATTCTTCGAAAACTTCCTCTACGGCTTGCAGGTCGCCCGGGGCGGAACGCTACCGGTCTACTACAATCCGACAAACCGGAAATCGACCATGGTCGCGACGAATGACATCGGCACGGAGATCGCAACCCTTTTGACCGGGCCAGCGTGGTCAGGACAGCGCGTCGTCGAGCTTGGTTCGATGGTCACCGCGGATGAAGTCGCGGAGCAATTGGGTGAAGTCCTAAATCTCGACGTGAAAGCCTTTGCAGTCCCGCGTGCAGGGTGGGCGGAAGCGTTCGAGCAATTCGGCATCCCGAAGGGCCACACCGGACCTGCCGAAGAAATGTTTGAGGCCGTGAATGCAGGATGGATGGACCTCGGGGTCGAGGGTACGGAGCACGTAGCGGGTACGACATCCGCACGCGACGTCTTCGCGGCGGCCCAGAAGGCCGCGTGAACTGGGGGATTCACACCGAGGATGCGGGCACCACCGCGGCCAGGGGCCTGATCGCCCGCGCCGCGAACCGGCACCGCGGCAAGGACAACCGCGAGGCGGCCGGCGTCCTCTCGGCCCCGCGGTCACGAGGATAGAACACCGGAAACCCGCATGGATACGTGTCTTTTTGGAACCTGAGCTGCCCCGAGTACCTGATGGAAGAAGCCCGATGCGCCGGGGATCGTCGCTACGAATTACCTTCCTATAGGATTGCCGCATGGCGTCACTCAGTCGGCATGAACCGAGTCGCTGATTCTCGCTGTCGCGCGCCAGTCGTCCTCATCTGTACTACTGATCGCAGAAATCTGCGCGAGCCGCGATGATTCCAGTTAGCCACCTAAAGCCAGCGGTCATAGTCGCGCGAAGGCGACCCCGGATGTCACATTCGCCGCGGATCGGAGTCACTGGTAGGCTGTCGGTATAGTCGCCGCCAAACAAAGGAGAAGCCGCCCGTGGCGGATGAGAATGGAGCCAGCGGCCCGGCGGTACACGCCCCGAAGGACCATGCCGCGCCGTCCGTCTTCCGCCCGGAGAACTTGTTGCGCGAAGCTCGCCGCCAGAAACGGCTGCCCGATGTGCCGGTCCCCGAGATTTGTGTGCTCGATCCGGACGGCGACCTGGTGCGCCATTTGCGCCGTACCCGTCGGGCCACGGACGATCCCGCATGGCCTTGCTATCACACCGAACTAGCCCTGTTTACGGCAGCCGACGAGCGTATTGGTGCGATTCCGAACGCTGTCGGCGCGCCGTTCGCGGTGCTGATAGCCGAACAGCTCTTCGCCGCCGGCTGCCAATTGCTGATCAGCATTACCTCGGCCGGCCAGATCGCCCCCGCCGGCGCGCTGCCCTATTTCGTACTCATCGACCGCGCGCTGCGCGACGAGGGCACCAGTCTCCACTACCTTCCACCCGCCGGGTTCGCCGCGGCGCCGACGCGCCTGCTGGCGCCGATCGCCGCTGCGCTCGGCGCCATGCGTCCGCCGGTCGTGCGCGGCGCCACCTGGACCACTGACGCGCCGTTCCGCGAGACCGAAGCGGCGATTGCCCGTGCGCGCGCCGCCAGCGTCCTGGCGGTGGAGATGGAGGCGGCAGCGCTGTACGCATTCGCGACGGCACGCCGCCGCGACGTGGTATGCTTTGCGCACGTGACCAACCAGCTTGCCCAGGTGGAAGGTGATTTCGAGAAAGGCGAGGCGGACGGCGCCGCCGACGCGCTGCGCCTGCTGACCTTGACCGCCCAGGCGTGGCGCCGATCGAAGAGCTGAACAAGCGCGAGGCACGATGCGTCCCAACCCGTTGCACGACGTCATCGACTTCCTGACCAAGCCGGGCGCACTGACGGTGGTGTTCTGGCTGTTGCTGGTGGGCAGCGTGGCCGCCGCGCTGCTCGTCTGGAGGCGCGACCGCACGCAGCACGAGCCGCGTCACGTTGCGATCTGGATCACCCGCCTGCTGATCGGCTCGATGTGGTGGCAGCAGTCGCTGTGGAAGGTGCCCCCGAACTATGCCGGCCTGCTCTACTGGATGAAGCAGGAGGTGGACCATGCCGCCATTCCGCTCCAGGGACAGTTGGTCGGGGACATCGTCGTTCCGCACATCGCCATCTTCGGGCCGTTGGTCTATGCGATCGAGGTGGCGATCGGGGTTTCGCTGATCCTGGGGCTGCTGACGCGCTGGGGGGCGCTGCTCGGGCTGTTGATGGGGCTCAATCTGTGGCTCGGGCTCTATTCGGCGCCGGGCGAGTGGCCGTGGACGTATTTCTTCCTGATCGTCATCCAATTCCTGTTC
>Ga0335074_10006837_pt1 | contig 15831 bp, 15 predicted proteins | sample Lox_Sample_23_FD_206715 | JGI IMG/M metagenome (GOLD analysis project Ga0335074, IMG submission 206715) | Soil microbial communities from Loxahatchee National Wildlife Refuge, Florida, United States - Lox_Sample_2.3 | ecosystem: Environmental > Terrestrial > Soil > Wetlands | place: USA... | reverse complement strand
GCGCAACCGTAGATAACGCTCAACGCAGTTGGCAGTTTTAAGGGCAGTTGGCGGTTTCAAGGGCAGTTGGCGGTTTCAAGGGCAGTTTGATACAGTAGTCGTTGCGTATATGAGACGAACCGTCACAGTTGTACCTACAAACCATAAAGGGATGCATATCTTATAGACCTATCTCAAATAGACTAAGCATCTAGTTTTCACTCCGCTTTCCAGATAGGAACGTAATACTACTAGGATAATCAGCGATTACATCGTACGAATCTTCTACTACTTCTACGAACCTGGAAAGACTTAGATACACACTCTTACAAACTAAAATTCCAAGTAGCAGCTTGAAAAGAGTACAATAACCTTAACTAACAAGGCACCTTTCAAACTGTCCCTATTATAAAGGCAATAAGACACTTTATTATTCTAGTCATATAAGTCTTTACCTACAAGTTTGATACAGACAGATACCTTATAAAGTTTAAAGCTCGACTTATAGTACGTGGAGATCTCTAGCCAACTAGTAGGCAGGATACTTATACTACTACTCTTACTATACAAGTATTCTAATGTCTAATAGCTATTGCAGCTCAATTTGACTTAAATACATACTAGCTAGACGCTGTTAATGCGTTTACTAACAGCAACTTCAACGAGGAGGTTTATATTTAATTCTTAGAAGGATTTAGGAATGTAAGCTTTTATATTCGTCTTTTATAGGTGCTTTATAAACTACAACGCTTACTTCTACTTTAATTTATAGAGTTCTCTTCCATACTATTAAAACTTAAGCTACAACTAGTCTTAGAAGCAGAGTGCTTATATATTAACAACAAGCTTATTGTCTTCTTCTTTGTAGACGACATTGCTATCCTTAACTAATTATTAGATATAGATGTATATAACTCTTTTTAAATACAGCTTTTTAAGCACTATAAGATGAGAGACATTAAAGAACTTAAGTGGTTTCTAGGTATAAGAGTTATCTGCAACAGACTCTTATAGAAGGTCTAGTTCTACTAGGACTTATATATTAACAAAATCGCTTATACTTTTCATCTTATAGATAGCAAAGCACCTCCTACTCTAATAGCTACAAACAAGCTATTACCCTATTCCAATCAAGCTTCCCTGTAGGAGATTTATAGATATTAATAGAAGATAGGCTCTTTAACGTATACTACTATTATTACTTGTATAAATATCTTATAGACTGCAAACAAACTTGCAGAATTCCTTTAGAACCTATCTCTAGCACATTATGCTGCAGCAAACAGAGCCATCTGTTACTTATACTACTATAAGAATTTAGCCTTAAAATACAGCTTTACAGATAACACGCTTTAAGCATTTACATGTGCTAGTAACACTACATTCAACAACGACTTAGTCACCTATTAGAGCACTAAAGGTTTCTTATTCCAGCTTTTTAGTAGACTTATAGATTGGAAATCAACTAAGTAAAAGACAGTAACAACATTAAGTATAAAGGCCGAACTTATAGCACTATTACATACTACAAAGGACTTCTACTAGTAGAAACGATTTTTTAAGAATCTAACAGTCTAATTCGAATACGAATTTAATATTTAATGCGACAACTAGCAAACCATTCGACTTATAGACATAAGCGCCTTGAAATTGGTTACTAAACTTAAGCACATTGACATCCACTAGCACTAGCTGCAATAGGAAGTGCAGGAAGAACAATTACAGATAAAATGGATTCCCATATCTAAAATGCTAGCTGACAGCCTAACAAAAGCACTTCTAAGACAAAAGCATAAAGCATTCGTCCGTCAACTTCGATTAGTTGATATAACAACGCTCCTTTCTATTCTAACTTGATCTTACAGACCGCATCACTCGTTTACGGACCATTTACGGACCATTTTACGATTTAACGGGCGGAAAAACGTCTGTAAAGCACTCATTAATATCTCTTTGACTTCCATTCTTCCTGGGGGGGTATGTCACATGACTAGGCACATGAACCAACAACACTAAAATAACAGTAATCACTCCAGTCTCCACTCTGTAGCCACCACCCCCTATCCTAGACCCCTATTACAGTCCGTATTACGACTACTGTGGCTAGAACTACTACTAGAGAGGTGGATACAAGGTTACGTGGCCTTGCCACAGAAATCGGTCCTTTATAGCAAATTTTGTACAGAGTTTTCTATGAGCTTAAGTATATATAGAAGGGTCCTAAGCATAGGAACCAGCAGTTCAATCCATTCGTTAAGTCCCAGTCACTCTCCCATGCGACAATAAGTCACATACATATAATATTAGCAGCGGATGGCTTATCTTCAGGCGGTTATGCCTAACACTTGATTGATTGTATATTAATTAATATAACATCCAAAATGCTCCGGATGCTCCCTTATATGTAGAGGTATCCCAGCCACCTCAATTATTAGGTAATTACCCCATGCTATCCCCAGATTACGTAAGCACATCCTAACAGTCACAATATACAGGGCGGTTGCGGATTAATAACGGACTGCAAGTGCTACTAGCAGCCAATCGCCACAGTCGCTTACAGGCATTTGTAAGCCGGCTGAGGAAACGAAATTAGGTCTGTAACAGCTAGGCTGGTTGGCTAGGGAAATACAAATGCTTCTAACTGGGCCTCACTTTAGATCAATCCTAGTAATATTGTAACCTCTTAGATAACGGCTCGTCGCTCTTCCTTGCTGTATCTGTGCTTCTTCTTATTGCTCAAATACGCGTTAATCTAGCTAGGTAAAATGGCATACTGTGACGGTTCGTCTCATATACGCAACAACTACTGTATCAAACTGCCCTTGAAACCGCCAACTGCCCTTAAAACTGCCAACTGCGTTGAGCGTTATTTACAGTTGCGCTGTCACAGAATACAGCTTGTGTATATAGATAGTTCTCTTCTCCTCTTCTGTCCTTTTCTTCTCTCTTTAGCTTAGTATTTTCGACAAGTGCAATCTACAGAGCTCCCTTCATCCTTCGTTGGATAGCATTCCGTACGTGCCGTCACATCAACACGTCAAAGTTGACAGCTGCTTGAGGTTGGCCGACATCGGCGGATATCGGCGTTGGGCACAGATTTCATTAGCAAGTTATTTGGATCATAAAGATGACATTCCTATACAGGATTGAATAGATGGTCTACGCATTAACAGCAGAGCCTAGTGTGCATTCATCTCTTACTTCAGGACGCGGTTGTACTCCTAGAATTTATTTTGCAACCTGCTACTAACAGAGGCTTCTTGAAAGGATCGAATCCGCTTCAGGACCATACACCTTACACAAGCCCCCTTCTTACCCTGTTTCATGTGATCAACTATATCGTCATGCTTGAGTAAGAGGCGCTGGTAGACCGATTGGTCACAATTTAGGGCCATTGCCAGGAAAAATGGAGCGGTCGGTATCCTGAAAGTCCGCGTAGAGCGTATGAACACTTTGACCCCTTCGCTCTCTGTCGCGCACCAGAGAGTGAGGGAAGAGCAATTTCGTCGGTGCTGCTAATAAAACTGTCCTTGTGCTAAGCGATGACTCCGGGATCTGTAGCCTGTGAGAGCGATTTGCTGGAACGCGTGGTGCAATAGACACCCATTGGCATTCTTTGGCCTCCACACTCTCCCATTCCTAAGCGGTTCTTCCTGGAATAAAGCATGAAGAGATAAAGCTTGATTCCGAAGAGGTACGGCATATTTGTTATCTCAGATAGCACATTGGGATATTAATTGTGGAGCTTGGCTTTCAGGCAGTCACACCTACGACTCATACAACCTTACACTCCCGCATCCTCCTCCACCCTCGTTTCTTTATTACAACTATTACCGGTCTCCTCCTTCTCCTTCGTCTAAGCATTATTACCACAGTTATCATGGTAAAAAAGGTACCAACGACGCCAGAAGCAGCGGATACGATTGCAATTATCGTGTCTTCGGATGAAGAGGAGGTAGTGTAAATCCTTGGAGCGGGAGGCGTAGTAGATGATGGGGTTGCAGAGCTTGAGGAAATGAAAGCGGTAATGGTAACTATTGAATTAGAGGCGAAAATAATAGTACCCGAACTAGTCGAACTCTTCGTGATAGTCGTTGGAACTGAATCCACCGTTACCGTTGGGACCACAGTTACTGTTGCTGGCTGTGTTGCTGTGGGAGTTGTCTGGGTACGCGAATTGGGAAGAATGGTAACAGGTCCAAGAATAAGTGATGTCTGGCCACAACATTGAGCATTAGAATAGATCATTGTTATCGCAGTTGTAGTGCTTGTTGGATTAATTTCAGTGAAGAAGATATTTTGGTACCCAGTCTGGGTCATTGTTGAGTAAAAAGCTTTAAGAAGTTAGCCTTCATACAACGAATACCTGGTTGCTCTTACGTGGACTAACGGCAAAGCCAGTTGTATAATAAGGGGGACACTCATCAGCCAAACTGAACGCAATTCCGCCACATTGTGCTAAGGGGAGGGCGAAGCTCCAGGTCATTTGGTATGTCTGGTTTGCCAAAATATGTTCACCACTAGTAGGCTTGAATGAGTTGTCGAACAAAAGTCCCTGGATCATTTTGTCTACAGTCGCTGTGCTTGTGGGGTTGATCTTGGTAAAGATGGTGTCTTTATATCCAAATGAAGTCTTGCTTGAGAAGAACGCTTGATATTCTAAGTTAGCACGAGATCTTAACCTGTTTGCAATCACAATACTAACGAACTACCAAGACATTATTGTCTGTAGAAGTTGTGTCCTGCCTGCTAGCCCAGTACTCCCAATATGTCATGTTTCCTGCTCTCCACTACTTGGACAAAACTGATTAGTAGCAGTATGTTGAATTGAGCTTGCTCCGAAGTGGCTCGTATATCCATCAGTTGTGAGGGAGCTGATATTTGCAAACCAGAGGTTGCTAAGAGTCGAATACAGCGTCGGCAGGGGAAAAGCGAAAAGATTTAACAGAAGTAGTCTCCTGTAGCTGATCAGGCATGTTATCATACGGAATTAAAAGTGCCTACTTGAAGGAAGTAAATGGGTTTAACATACGTTCGACGGCTTAAATACCTCTGAAAAATCCCCCCCCAACGCCTTGTTAGTTGACCTATCATTTCGAATTGGCCTGCCAGGAAGTTTGTTTGTGGAAATCACAACACCGCTGTCTTTTGTCGAAACCATGATATGCCCTAGAGCTTGCGACTAACCCGCGAAGTTGGGAAGAAGGGTTTGCTCTAGAGTGAACGCGAAGCGGGCAGGGTATCGTCGCCTAATTTCGCGAAATAGTCCAAGGCGAGAGGTTCGTGGTATTCGTTTGGCAGTGGTGCGCTTAATCGTGGGGGCCCACCACAACACCACTCCTGCGTCGTGGTGGGTCAGAGCGAAATGCATCAGGGCAAGCGAGTGCATCAAATTCGGCAACCTCCGTCCCCACACCCACAAATGAAGCTTTTTTAAGTGTTTAGAACCTCCGCTTTCTCCAAATGCCCTCCGGGATGAGACATTTGCCTTGGCAATTGCCTACTACAACAACCATGGACGAACAACGTCTACCTATAAGGTTGCTCTGCTTTATGGACTCGACCAGACTATCCTAGTTCGTCGGATTAATGGGAAGATCCAGAGCAGTCGCCATAGTGGGCAAAACCGCATCCTGTCGTCTACATAAGAGTCTGTGATACTTCAATATATTGATCGACAATATCGAATTGGATTTCCATGTACTATGGAAATGATCACAGAGGCTGCTTCATATTTCTGGGAACAGAACAACAAACCCCCTCCATCTAATACATGGGTTAAGGATTTTATAAAGGAATATGGTCTAAAAGGCAAGCAGGTTTTCAAGAAAGTTAAATGGAAACCTATAGACAAGAAGAGACGAGCAGCTCAAGATACAGAAGAAGTCAGACAATGGTTTGCAGAATATGCTCGTCTTTGGAAAGAGTACAAGATCTTTCCACAAAATATCTGGAATTTCGACGAAACTAGGTTTAGAACAGCTTGTCCTACTGCTATTTGGGTTTGGGTTCCTTGGGATGCACCTAATAAGGTATATATACTCTTATCTTTTTAAAATATAAATACTAACTTATATAGATTTTCTTTGATTCCCCTAACAATTGGAAATCGAGTACAGTAATTGAAGCTGCATCTGCTATTAGGCAGACTATTCCTGCATATATGATTCTGAAAGGACGTTGGCGGATGGATGCATATTTCCCTGAAGATTTTGAAGATGAGACAGTTATTGATATAACAGATTCAGGATATACAAATAACAAAGTTGCACTTCAATGGTTACAGCATTTTATTAAACATACTAGTGCCTCTGCAGAGTTAGAGTATAAAATGCTATTGTTTGATGGACACGGTTCTCATACTACCTTAAAGTTTTGCAAACTTGCTGCTGCAAATAACATTATACTTTGTCAGAATCCTCCTCATCTTACTCATCTTTTACAGCTATTAGATGTTGGTGTTTTTTAGTCTTATAAGCATTATTATTAAAAGGCTGTGTATAAAGCTATTAGAACTTTACAATATAAGTATAATTATGCATGCTTTCTTCAAGATATTACTTCTTTTCGCAGAAAAACCTTTACTGAGAGCACAATCTGCTCTGCTTTCTAGAAGTCTGAAATGTGGCCTCTAAGTCCAAAAGCTGTTCTATGGAGAATGAAGAAATATTAGGATCCTAAGCCTGAATTGCCTAGTAATTCTCTAAAAGTTCGTCCTAAGACTATTAAGGATATTGAGGCAGGTTTAAAAGCTTGGAAAGAGAAGGCAGAACCGCTTATAAGCAGTCCATCTCAGCGGAGATTTTAGGAGTTTACTAAAGGCACACAAGTTCTTGTAACTACTCTTAGCTTGGAGCAAAATGATCTCATACAAATAAGATTAGCAGCAAAGGAGAAGTTGAAAAGGCAGGCTATTGGGAGGAAGTATACTGTAGGTAAAGGTGCAATTACTGCAAAAGCTGGTCGCAAAGCAATTGCAGAGAAGCTGGATCGACAAAGCAAGAAGGGTATAAGTAAAAGTAGAGGCAAAGGCAAGGGCAAGGGCAAGGGTAAGGGTACTGTTACTATTCCCGTCAGCAGTGACAGTGATTTAGATGCTGACAGCGACGACGACGACGATGATGATCAGTGGGATCATCCGGAAATGGAGGGGGTTGTTTTTGGTGATATGGCTGGCGTTCCAGACCCATTCAACCCATCATACGATTATATTAGATTAAAATAATTCTCTTTGCTTCACAATATATTAGGGATGTGCATTTCTATTAATTTATTAGTAAATCATTAATAAAATACAGAGAATAGCCATACAATTGTATACGGACGGAGGTTGCCGAATTTGATGCACTCGCTTGCCCTGATGCATTTCGCTCTGACCCACCACGACGCAGGAGTGGTGTTGTGGTGGGCCCCCACGATTAATACGACAGTCAAATGACATGCCTGGCCGCCCCCAAATAATTACAGTCCAACCACAGGATGCAAATGTGCTACTCTTATCTTTGCGCACCGACATTTTCTTCCTCCAGCCTTTTGGTCCAAGCCCTTTCGCTTCCCCGGCTCTTGCCTTTGCCACGCGCCCCCACTCACTCATGTTGGCTTTCCACCGCTGCCTTAGACTGAAACTACTGCGGCTGTCCTCTTTCCTTTTCCGCTCCACAACCTCCTGCCTTATCGTACTTAAATGCATCGACGACTTCCTCCCACCGTCCGTCCTCTCTTTCTCCCGTCATATGCCATTAGATATCGCCCGTGCGTTTTATAGCTATTCGTTATCCCCAGTACAACCCATGAATCAATCCACAAGATACGACCTCGGCGATCGATAGATTAAGCATTTCCAATATCACCTCCGTTTACCATGCCAGCCATGGTTGACATCGAGATGCAGAGCGTGTCAGAGAAGGATCGTCAGTCTCCCGACATCGATGTCAGAACACAATACAGCAATAGCGCGCATGAGCCAAACTATGGCGACGACAAGGACTTGCGGCAAGGCTATGGCTATCGTATCTGGGACAGTTTCAAGCGTGACCCAAACCTCCGAGCCATTCCAATAGGGACCATCAATGGCGTTTTTGATCCCCGTGTGGCAGCTCAGGGCACTGCTGAGAGTCCTCTGGCGAGGAGGCTGAAGGGCAGACATCTGCAAATGATTGCTATCGGTGGTTCAATTGGTACCGTCTCCTCATCGACATCCCATTCTACTGTCTCTCTACTGACCACATCGAAGGCACCGGTCTCTTCGTTGCTTCTGGCAAAGCTCTGGCTGCTGGCGGACCTGCCTCCCTGCTCATCGCCTTCTCGCTAATTGGGATCATGTTATACTGCACGGTACAAGCTCTAGGTGAAATGGCTGTCCTTCTTCCTGTGGCAGGATCTTTCTCTGCCTTTTCAACCAGATTTTTGGACCCAGCGTGGGGTTTCGCTATGGGCTGGAAGTAAGTACTCCACATCTATGAAGCTCAATCAAAGTTGATACTAATGGTTCAGCTATGCAATGCAATGGCTAGTAGTTTTGCCACTCGAGGTTATCGCGGCTTCCATTACTATCGATTTTTGGGATACGGGCATAAATCACGCCGTTTTTGTGACAATATTCCTCTTTGTTATTGTCGGCATCAATCTTTTCGGCGTCAAGGGCTACGGAGAGGCTGAATTCTTCTTTTCAATTATCAAGGTTATTGCCGTTATTGGCTTCATGTAAGTTTAGACTCCACCTTGCATAAGTTGCGAGGTGTGTGCTTACTGTGGTAATCTAGCCTTATTGGTATCATTATCAATGTCGGAGGACCACCAGATGGAGGCTATATTGGTGGCCAATATTGGAGGGACCCTGGACCATTCAACTATGGATTCAAGGGACTCTGTAGTGTGTTCGTCACTGCCGCCTTTGCTTTTGCTGGTACCGAATTAGTTGGTCTTGCAGCCGCAGAGACTGCTAACCCGCGCAAGTCATTACCCACCGCCGTCAAGCAGGTCTTCTGGCGTATCACACTCTTTTACATCGTATCTCTTACCCTCGTGGGTCTCCTCGTCCCGTACACTAATGGTAGTCTGCTCAGCGGGGGAAGCGCAGACGCCGTGTCCTCCCCCTTTGTCATTGCTATCGAATATGCTGGTATTACAATTCTACCGTCTGTCATGAACGTCGTCATCCTCATATCTGTGCTCTCTGTTGGCAATTCCTCCGTCTTCGGCTCCTCCCGTACCCTCGCCGCTCTTGCCGACCAAGGCCAAGCTCCTCGGATCTTTGGCTATATTGACCGTAAAGGCCGACCATTAGTCTCTATTGGGACCTGCGCCGCACTCGGTCTCATTGCGTATTCAGCCGATTCAGATTCACAAGGCGACGTCCTCGACTGGCTCGTAGCCCTCTCTGGCCTCTCCTCAATCTTTACCTGGGGCTCGATTTGCCTCGCACACATCCGCTTCCGGAAAGCATGGAAGGCTAAAGGCCACAGTCTGGACGAACTAGCCTTCACTTCCCAACCTGGCATCATTGGATCCTGGATTGGGTTTATTTTCAATATCGTGATCTTAATCGCGCAGTTCTGGACGGGTGCGTGGCCCGAGGGTTACCAGACAATGACGGGTGCAGATCAAGCAAAGTCCTTTTTCCTTTCCTATCTTGGTGTTCCCATAATTTTAATTTTCTACATCTTTTATAAGGTCCGCCACAAGACGTCCATCATGCGTGTTAAAGACATGGACCTCCAGACGGGCATGCGGGAACTTAATCTCCGCGAGCTGCTCAAGGCGGAGAGGGAAGAGATGGCTACCTGGCCATTGTGGAAGAAGGGTTACAAACTCGTGTGCTAATTCCTCTTTACTGCTTTTCCACTTTACGGCGCTTCGAGTTCCTGGCTAGGAACAGGCTGGTTCGGATCGGAATGGAGTGTTAGACAGGACTAGCGTATTTAAATGGTGCTTGGATTGGGATTTGGGATCTATACCTTTCTGTTGTGACCTCTGCACGTTTTGTGGGGCTGTCTTATGGTCTGATGCTGTGGTCTAGGGTCTTGATCTGCTATGATAGTCACTAAATCATATCTTATCGTCCACCTAGCTCTTGCCTGTTGCGAAAACCTTGCGCGCTTAACTAAATATGCTGTATAGCTTCAGGCTTTGAGATCCGACAGTATCTTCATGATTCATTTATATGGGAGCTAAAGAGGGACTATCTGGGCTACATTTCCAAATCTCTCCTGGACATCGCTTCCAAGTGTATCTTGCATTTTGTACAAAGAGATCTCTCCCCACTCAAGCTCTGCCCGGATGCCCTATTGGACTAGCCAACTTGCGGCAATCAGACCCATTCTCAGGCCTTGACCGCGGCTCCAGTTTCACTGCCCACAGGGCTCGCAGCAACAGACTTCTTGTGCACAACTCTCATGCCGCCGACCAACAGGATCAACGCTTCAACGCCCAAAACCACAGCCAGCGTGACCATGGCGCCGATGACACCACCGACAGCGGTGGAAATGCCCGAGCCGCTCGATGAGCTAGGGGAAGCGCTGGAGGAAGCGCTAGAGCTGCTAGAAGATGCAGCGCTGCCACTGGAGGAAGTAGTCGAGCTCGCACAGGCACCAGCGGTGTTCCCGCAAGCGGTACACCATGTAGCTTGGTCTCCTATGGCGAACTTTGCCATCTCGGCGCTGAAATTGCTCCATGGGAGGGTGGTTTCGGATTGGCCAAAAAGTGGGTATGCTTGTAGGCCCCCTTCCTCAGCTGCTGAGCCGTTGGAGAACATGAAGCGGACGGAGATCTCGTCAGGAGTTGGGTAAGAGGATGAGCTAACTGTGGCGTTGGTTACGAGCTCGAAGGCCATGCTAGAGGTGTAATTGACGATACCAGTGAAGTTCACGGACACAGAAGGGAGCTGGGCGAGGCCGAAGAAGGACAGGAAGGATGCGTAGGCGGAGAATTGGACATTGAGTTTTGTGGCAGACGGGCTAACGACGGTCTGGTTGAGCGCTTGCAGAATTTGGGCCGCAAGAGTTGCCCCTGCGACAGCACGGATAGGATCGCTGGCATTGTACGCAAGGCCAAACTCGTGCTCGTCGGCACGGGTTCGGAGCTGGAACAGGACATCCGGGGTGAGGAGATAGGAGGAATTGATGGTCGCATTGTCAATGGTTGCCACATTAATAAGGTCATAGACTGCGCCAATTAGTATTGTATACAAGAGCGGTGGAGAGTTTTGAGCTCTACTCACTAGCATATGCATTTTTGTAGCTGAGATAATCGGACGCGAATGTGCCATTCACGACGGGATAGAGGCTCTGGTAGAAGCTTTCCGTCGAAGCTTGGGTAGCCATGTATTCTTGAGAGATGAAGTAGTTGTTGGAGCTGATAATCGCATTTGCACATCCACTGCTGCCCTGAAGCCATGTTGTACTCTCTGAGTTGGAGCTAGCTACAACTGAGCTGACCAGATTGACGGGGATCAACTGGTAGCCATTCAATGGAACTTCGACTGTGCTCCCATTTGCGAGCGTCTGCGCTCCTAATTGGGCCCCAACAGGAGGATATAGACCTTGCGTCCAGCCTATGGCCGCAGGCTGGAGAACAGTATCCACCGGAGCCTCAACACTCAGCTGAGACAGATTGACAATGTTCTCTTCCAATCCCATAGTGGAAGAGTTGCCAGTGATGTAGCGATTGCGATACCAGGTGCCATCTTCGTAGACTTGACTGTATCCCAGATCAGTCAACCTAGCAGGTGGCCAGGCTTTGGTCGTCCGGTCGCCATGACGGTGCAAGATAAAGGCACCGAGGATGGTCTCCTGTGCCTGGGTTAAGGACAGGAGAGAGATGAGAAGCAATTGATGGGCAATCATCTTGGATTGTATTATATGTGATATTTGGACCGTAGAATATCGTCCTGGACTCGTGCCTCACGCGCCGTACAGTATAACAAACTAGAGCAGCGAAGGGAGAGCAATTGAGCTGAGGACCGAGATGTAGATATATCAACGAGTGGAGCGTGGGAGTCTTATTAGCTCTCTGTAGCTCTGCTTTCTCCGAGGACGGAAGCTACCCCTCGTGTTCTCCATCCTAGTTGAGGTCAAAGCTAGAACCAAGGTACATAGAGTAGTTATAGCTTAGCAGTCACCATTCACCACTCAGAGCGTCGAGTAAGTACCCTCCTCACATGGTATCGAGTAAGAGAAGCAGCAAGAAGACATCCAGTGCTACTGCAGACGTCCTGAAACTGTACCCGATTGGGAGGAGTGGTGGGAGAGCATACAAAGTGAACGAGAGCGTGCAATATTATTTTGTCCTCCCCTCGTACCTTTCCTTCGACCCCACACCAGCCCCACCCTGTCGCCTCCCCTTTTTGTTCATGCTGCTAAGGCACCTCTTAAAAGATCCCTGCCCACACCTGCTCCCTTCTATCGCACTTCGCCTCTCGCCTACATTTACATTTTACCTTCCTTGTCCCTGCGCCACACTAGACTATCCTAGAAGGAGGTTCTTTCTACGGTTCTCATCCTCATAACTGCAATACTTCTGTAGCCATTCATTTTCTTGTAGTTAATCCGTTTTGAAGTGGCACATTTTAGCGTTACATTCTGCTTTGACATACACCTTTCAATACTGTCTTGTATGATTATCGGATGCCGTTCAGCCCCTCTGCTAACTGCTGACTTGATATAAGGATGTTAAGGAATCATTCGATGCAAGAGAGAGAATCTAGACTATTGTTATCACAAGGCTTTCCTGCTTTGCCTGTACATGACTTTGGATCATTCCTCAAACCAACTCTGACTAGCCGGCAAATGTAATATTGTAATAAAGATATTTCGTACATGGCCGAAACTCCACATATGCATGATATAAGGAATAATGCCATAATGTACATGGTATCATATGAACTAGCATTAACCCACCGTCTTGGAGACAACCTCCTCGACATGGACCGTCTCAACCTGGGGCGCCTCAGACACGAGCTTTCCGTCGATCCTAGGCTTCCTCTTCCACCCAGTCTTCAATAGTTTCCCTAGCTCGAATCGCGGAAGTGGATGAGCCTCTGTATTAATTACCACCTGATCCAGGGGCAGCAAATCATTTGGCGAGAAAAGGAGGTAGAAGTACTTCAGGGTTTCGGCCTACACCTGTCAGAATGTGCACAGCTATAGCGAATAGAGCACTTACCAGCCAGAAGCTTTCCATGTTATCGGCCTTCACGGGTGGGAGCACATCGGCGTCACGAAGACTTGTGAAGCCTCCGCCATGCTCAACTGCCGTGTAGTTCATGAATGATTTGAACATCTCCCAACCCCAATCCCTGTACATCTCCTCGCCTGTTATGCGCCACATATAGAACAGGCTCTCTACGGTCTCCGGACGTTGCAGGTTATGATTATCGTTGAGCTTGACAATGAAATCTTGCCTCCAGGTGGCATCTCCACTCGGGTCAAATTCCTTCGGTGGATTGTGAGGTGCCGATTCTGGAAGAGGTGGCTTGTCAATGACAAAATGTGTGATCTCTCCAGCTAGTCCCGTCTTCGTGAATTTGTACATGCCCCAGCAGGTCTGCATTAGTTCCCTTGCTAATGTCATCTCACCGGCCTTCTTTGCAGACCAGGTTGGTAGTTTCATAGCCTCAGCCTCTGATAGGCCGCCAGTCGCGCCAAGAGCGATTGTTCCAGGCATGAAACATACAAGATGGTCCATCTTAGGGTGTAAGTCCCGGTCAAGGCCATTAGGTCTTTCTCCTAGAACAGTAAATCCCGACGGTGTAGAGTAGGTGATTAAATGTTTTCGGACTCCCGCAAGCGCCTCATCCCACATCTCTTCATATATTGGTTCTTGTTTCGACGTTTGTAGATATTGTTTGATTAGATACTCATAGTAGGAGTCTCCCCGGCTGCCCAAACGGATAGTGTTGCCTCTGAACTTGCCAGTGTTGGCATAAATATATATGGGGAGTAACCCATCCTCCATGCCATTAGCATCGATAACTTCCATGACCTTCTCCGCTTTTTCCCAGTACAGCGTCTCACCAGTGAGCTTAGTCATATACTTCAGCTCCAACTGTACCGTTGCAGCCTCGGCAGTAGAAGACGCTCCAGCATCATCATGCGACGGAATCCCTTGAAGGGTCTTCATGTTGAAACTGGCATACGGAATACCCGATGGTGAATCGAACGCGCCAATTATCCGATCAACAAGGTCCTTTGCCGTCTCTAAGTAAAGATCTTCCCCCGGGGTCCCTTCATCATCCTCCGCCAAAGGAGCCATATCCGGAAATGTTGTGGAGAGGTAATGGGCCGATAACAAGCCACCTAGCATACGAATAGTTGTCTCAAACGTATTGACGTCCTTGTCCTGCTCATAATCTAGCTTTGTAGTCATCCACTTTCTCGCGTGGGAAAGCCGGCTGGTAAGATTCATCAGCATCAATGTGTCCAGACTATCCACAATAATCCAGCCCATGCCCTTTGGAGTCATCTGTCTACCCGTCTTTGAAACAGGATGAAATTCATCATAGCCTATCACTTGCTAGTTAGCTAAATTGAAATCCTCTCATGCTTTTGGAGGTGCTGAATACGATAAGGATATGATTTTAGGATGCAACATACCCCAGGCGTACCGCTCGTAAGCATCCCAGCTCAACTTAAAAGCTTCAACGACGCGCTCTCTTCGACTTAACCAATCTACTTTCTTCAAAGTCTCTTCCGGCCTCTGCAGCCAATTCCAGCGGTCTTTGGCCCTTTTCTTCGCATTCTCGTCGCCAATTACTCCCATCATATATAAACCAAACATTATGAAAAGCCCAATGAGTGCCAACAACCGCTTTCTTTGCCAAAAGGGTTTCCGTCTTCTCGACGAGATATAGGAGAATGGTTTGTCCTTATACATTGGAAGATCTCGATTTTGCTCAAAGAAGCCGCCCAGTCGTTCTTGTACACTACCAACTCCTCCATTCTGGTGTAAGGCCGCAGACCGGGCTGTCACTCCTGAAGCTCCCCATACTCTGTTTTCCAATTCTCGTTGTGGATTTGTAAAGGAAGGGACGTTTTTAGGAATCGAGAAGGACGCCATGTCTTCGACAGCCTGTTTCCCAGACTCTATTACCTGCGCGCCAGTTTCGAGAACTCCTTGCTTTATGTTCGCGACCGCTTCGGTTGCCGTTCCTCTTAAGATCGTGAGCGCATTCGACCGACGAAGGTTGAAAGGATCACGAACGTTCATTGAACAGAAAACAGGACATGGCTATCGAGAAGCCGTTGAAGAAGTCATAAGGTAGTGAACGGGGCTTCTTAAGGGATAAGTAGCATAGTTGTCAAGTCTCCAAATATGTTTTCACAATTTGCCGAAGGTCGATCGGGTGGCTTGCGCAAGGCTTGACCAATTTCTGTGGGTACTGAGCAAACAAGAATTGATTTAAGATTAATGCCAGTGACTTTTCAATTCGTTATTGCACTCATAACATGGCTATAAGATGCAAGCTATTCAAGGTGCTGACATCTTGGGTAGGCTACATTTTCAAAGGGGCTTCATTGAGACAAGGACATGATTGGTTGATGAGAAAACGCGGAAAGTTCAGCCTCGCCAACTTGTCAACGATAATGCCAAAATTTATTATTAAATGGTACCTGAAGCTACCGAATCGTCCTAAAAGGATCCATTATGATTCTTTAATATATGGAGTATCTAAAGGACGGTCCCTGCCAAGTCTACCTGCTATACCCTCAGGAGGAAGCTCAGCCTCGATAAAATTCAGATCTGCCTACACATGACCTCAGCCCAAGCTATACTGTGCTCAATAAATAGCTCGTTGACATAGAATACATCTCCCAGCTTTGTAGCTGCGCATTAACCAAGTGCCTCAATTATGAC
>Ga0335074_10006836_pt1 | contig 15831 bp, 13 predicted proteins | sample Lox_Sample_23_FD_206715 | JGI IMG/M metagenome (GOLD analysis project Ga0335074, IMG submission 206715) | Soil microbial communities from Loxahatchee National Wildlife Refuge, Florida, United States - Lox_Sample_2.3 | ecosystem: Environmental > Terrestrial > Soil > Wetlands | place: USA... | reverse complement strand
CCTGGAAAATTGCTGCAATTGGTCAATAGCGGTTCTACAAACTTCATTCTCCTTTGACCTCGCCCTCTCTCATATCAGCCATGGTTGCTAACAATATCTCAGGACCTGATCCGGATTTCGGTTGGTACAGAACATATTGATGATATCATAGCCGACTTTGAACAATCATTCAAATCAGCAGCAGTGGTCAAAACTAGTGGAGAGAAAGAAGAAAATGCCACAGCTACAGGCAGCGCGGATGGCCAGGCAAAGCTTGAAGTTTAAAAATTGAGAGAGTGCGCCTTTGCAGAGATACCTCTTTGTTGGAATCAGCCCAGCTACGAATAAATAGCTCCACTCATGTAAATTTTTAATTCTCCCAACTTTGAGTGGAATGTCATTAGGAGTTTTAAACACGCGTAAGAGATGAATTCTTTAAAAAGCAGATCTAAACGCCTTTGATGGGACGAAGGCCACATGACACGGCAACGAGGCTAAGAAAGGCGAAAGCGAGTGGTGGTTGGTGCGTCACATTTTTGCAAACGTTTTGCATGTGAAATTCAGCAAACCACATTTCGCTTCTTCAAATCTGGGAATGCAGAGTGTAGCAAACTTCCAATTGGTACTCAGACATTTGGCCGAGGTCTCTATGCGGAGTTCCCAGGCTTTCCTAATAAAAATAATTTCAGTAGACGATGACCGGAGGCGACGTGCTGCCCATGGTGGATACCCTGTTGTTAAAGGCCTCGGCTCGCTCGAAAACGGAACGGAGCTTTACCCTCTCATACACCTCGGGCTTGATCACAAGCCCGCGGGTATCCTCTACTCACTTATTTCGAATATACCTCTTTGCTTTCATTACTTACTCCTATCACTGTTGTCGTCCCGTTGATTTGTACGAGTTTATAAACATAGATCTCTGCTCAACAATTGTAAGTGGCACAATGCTGACATTTCCCCAAAAAATTCCGAAGCAGAATCATGCTAATTACCCACAACTTAGGAGAATTGCATAGTTCGACTTGATCCTATTTCGTATATTTTCTCGAAGTTGCTGCAGATATGGCAGCAGCGGCTCTTAATCCTGCGGCGTACGCTGAGTTCTTGGCACAACCTCCACCAGCAGGGACACCCTACAGTCTTCCTATTCCTGGCTCTGAACGGGAAGGTCGCACAGCAGTCTACAGACATTGGCGCTTCCGCGATGGTCCTCTCCCAAAATCTCTTGATCCAAACGTCTCTACTGCACATGAGATGTTTGAGTCGTCTGTGAAAAGATACCCAAAGGCTAGGTGTTTGGGCAGTAGACCTTGGGATCCTGTCACGAAGGCATATGGCAAATATGAGTGGCTGAACTATGCCGAGACGGCGCAGAGGAGAAGAAATTTCGGTGTAGGCATTGTGGAGCTACATAAGCAATTGGGAGTGACGGACGAAAAGTATGGTGTAGGGTTGTGGTGTCAAAATAGGCCAGAATGGCAAATTACCGGTATGTGAAGTTGATACGCGGTAGGCTATATATACTGACGGGCTATGTAGATCTTGGTTGCATGTCTCAGTCACTTTTCACGGTCTCCATTTATGATACCCTTGGCCCAGAAACCACGGAATACATCATCAACCATGCTACTTTGGCATGCGTTGTGGCTAGTCTGCCACATGTGCCAACCTTGCTAAAGCTTGCACCCCGCCTGCCAACCCTCAAGCTCATCATCTGCATGGATCCTCTTGATGCTGGGGAAAAGCCTGGCAATTCCAAGCTGGCGATCCTGAGCGCACTGGCCACCGATATAGGCATTGCTATTCATTACATGGGTGATGTTGAAGCCCGCGGTGCAGCGTCTCCTCTTCCCATGAAGCCTCCTCGTCCTGACGATATTGCTACCATCAATTATACCTCTGGCACCACTGGCAATCCCAAAGGAGTGGTTCTCACACACAATGCCGCGGTAGCAGCTGCCTCGACGGGCCGTGTGGTGTCTCTTGACCGTGGCCCTGGGGATGTTTGGTGTTCCTATTTACCTCTTGCGCACATCTATGAGAGAGTCACTGAACATGGGGCTCTCTTCGCAGGCTCCGCGATAGGCTATTTCCATGGCGATATCCTGAGCCTGGTTGATGATATGAAGTTACTACGTCCTACTGCATTTATATCGGTCCCTCGTCTCTACAATCGTTTCGGAGCTGCTATAAAAGCCTCGGCTATTGATGTTCCCGGTATCAAAGGCGCTCTCGGCCGACATATCATCAATGTAAAGCTTGCAAGCATGAAAGCACCTCCTGGACAAGCTACAAATACACATGCCCTCTATGATCGTATCTGGACGCCTAAGGTTAGAGCCGCTTTTGGATTTGACCGCTGTACCGGCATGATCAGTGGTTCCGCACCTATCGACCCTACTCTACATCAGTTCCTCCGAGCCGCCTGGGGCAACCATTTTTTCCAGGGTTATGGACTCACAGAGTCTTATGCTTGTGGGCTCGCTCAAGTCAGGGGTGACTTCTCTGCCGGGAATTGCGGTGGTATAGGGCCCTTCACGGAATGCTGCCTGGCATCTGTCCCTGATATGGAGTATCTGGTTACTGACAGTCCTAACCCTCGAGGAGAGTTACTCATGCGCGGTCGCAACATGTTTCGGGAGTACTTTAAAAATCCGGCTGAGACAGCTAAAGCGATAACCGAAGACGGCTGGTTCCGTACTGGTGACATTGCTGAGATTGATCCCATGGGACGAATTAAGATTGTTGACAGAGTCAAGAATGTGCTTAAGCTCGCTCAGGGTGAATATGTCTCGCCTGAACGAATTGCGAATGTCTATCTGGCCAACTCCAATCTGTTCACACAAGCTTATGTCCATGGTGATTCGACACAAGCCTTCCTTGTCTCCATCTTCGGTATTGATCCTGTCACATTTGCGCCGTTTGCTAGTAGAGTCTTGAAAAAGACAATCGACGCAAAAGATGTCGAAGCAATTAAGGTTGCTGCCAATGACGTGAGGGTCAAGAAGGCAGTACTGAATGAACTCGATAGGATTGGCAAGAAGGCCAAGTTCAATAGCTGGGAAAGGGTAAGAGCGATACACATGGAGATCGATCCATTCACGATTGAGAATGAGCTTTTGACACCAACGTGAGTTTATTACCATGTAGCTCTTTGAGGGAATCTCTACGGATTGCTGACTATTTTATAGGCTAAAAATGAAGAGACCTCAGACAGCGAAGAAGTACAGGCAGCATTTGGATCGGATGTATGAAGAGGCTCTTGCGGAAGAAACCCCGAAGCCCAAACTATAAATGCTAGGGGTAAGGCATAAAGCATTAAGCAGCATGTATTCATTATCTCGGCATTTCAATGTCTGAACACGGGTAAAATAAAGGGTCTACATACTAGAAAATTTGATAGCACGTTTCCAAAACATAACTTATTTCAGCCGTTCCTCATTTCATTCACCTGTAGTGAACAGCGGCTAATATAACATAAACAACTTTAACAGGGAGGAGCTTTGACAAGACTAGGGATATAGAGAGAGTTTGAATTGGACTATATTAATAAACTTGTTGACAAATTGAGTCCATTCCATAACGGAGCGCTCGTGTTGCGAGGCATTGAGGCACCGAGGCATGGATGAAGCTATGGCCGCAAGTATTAGAGAGCACGAGGGAATCTTCCTTTAAAACTCAACAGCGGCTTCTTTACACGGCGTAAATAAATTCTGCGCAAATATCGATAAAGATATAGCTGCAACGAGAGTATGCATTACATCACATCACTCAATTGCCTACAATGATATGAATTCAACAGTCACAGCAAGACAGTGTACTCACGTTGACTTGTTCTCCTTCGTACTGCGAGATCTCCATCTTCAAACCGACGTAGAGTATTGGAATAACGTGACGCAAACTGGTTGAGTGTGCCGCTAGTCCTTATTTATCTTCGACCTTTAATCATATTTGTAATTTGTATCGGCCAATTGTGTCACCGTGCCGAACATTCCCAATTAGGTCGTTGTTGACCGCCGTAGTTGCGTGCATCGCAGACGCGAAAATGGAGTTTACAATAATATATTCGCGTTTACACAGGGTCCTTCTTTCCACGAACCGCCGGCCCTTGACCTGCTTCGTTCGAGATCTCCCTCGAGGTCTAAAAATGAACCCCTCTCGCAATCGAGCTTCCTTGCAGCGACTCAGCGACTCGCTATGGCGTATGTGACGGGTACAAGCCGGTAAGTTTGTCCCATCGTGCCCCACTCTCCCAAAGTGTTTGCTCTCCTTGGACTTCTGGTAGTCAATTACATGTTATTGGATGAGAGCTAAGATATTCTCAGGGCAAATGTCTCCGGGAGCGAAATTATCGATCTTACTCTGAGTGACAATGAAAGTTTTCCGCCGCCACCTGCACCACTTCACTCCAGGCCGCTCTCAGAGACCCCGGCTGGTGAGCCTTGTAAGGAAGCTTTGCCAGAACATGAACTACTCTTGGACAGGGATTTTGGCTCATCAAATCGCTGGGGCGATGGTCGTGCTGCCAGCTTCTTAAGCCGCAAGCCCTCGAAAGGAAGAACCTCTCAATTACGTCGACGCATTACATCTAAACCATCTACAATAAGCAGAGAAAGTGGCGTGCTTCCTAACGTCAGGCAGATTCAGGACTATCATTCGAATGCGGCAAAAAGAAGACGTGTTGAGCTTGACCTGGCGCAGCACGAGGATAGAAGCAAATATGGCGATAAGATCGAACAGATCCCCCAAGATCCTCAGAGCGATGTTACAGAGAAGACCTCAGAAACTGTTTCACGACAGACTAGCTCTCAATCTAATACAGTGCAAGCATTCCAGGTCTCTCAGCAGGGCCAAGGCGGAAATGGAATACCCAAGGATGCTATGAATGAGAGCCTGAAGATTGTATTGCGCCAACAAGTCTTTCCTCACGTAAACCAACGCTTGGCTCACTACCGGCTGTCAATTGACAATGCAACTCGGAGGCAACTCGGTAAAATGGTAGGCTTCTTCCTCCTCAGCTGCCCATTTGGATATCTATGTTGGAGTAGTGTTACTGAGTATGAACTAGGCAGCGTGGGAAATCTGCGGCGAGGAGTTCATGAACAACCTCATACAAAATGATGGACGACTATCCGCAACCTATGAGACCAAAGTAGCTGTCATGGCTTGCTCATTGATCGATCAGTACGCAGCCAAATTCGTAAATAAATCAAGTAAGGGACAAGACAGTCCTGATGGTTTCAAACATGAACCCATGCTCGAGGAAACACACAAAATGGACATCCCGAAGCAAAGTGAACCTAGCACACATTTTCTGGGAAGTAGTACTGAAGCGGCCAGAGCCAGCAGGAGGGAACAGTTGAGCGCCGCCATGAGGGGTGAGTTATCTTCATTATGATCAATAATTTCTTCTAAATATCACAGGTCGTTGGGCCAGCGGAGAGATGGGTTCTGCAATGGCTAGGAGAGCGACCACGCATCTCCTAAAGAGGAACGCGTCTCAGCGCACCCATATTTTTTCACGACGTCGAAAAAGGAAAGCATTTCGACAACCAGCCGTGCCTCTTGAACCCTCTGATCCTCCAGTTTCTTCCGGTGACGATGATGTTAACATGCCCACACGTCGACTCACTGTTGAACTTCGTATTAGGAAGCCTTTAAGCCAGCATTCTACGCCAGGTATCCGGAATAGTACTCATGCCCCGAGTCAGCAACAAGTTATTCCAGAGCTCGGTGGAAGTAGTCATTCAGTGAGACGGTCGTCCCGATATTCTGCGGCGAAAGAAGTCAAGACAGCCGTAGTGGTTATGCATCGTCTGTCAAATGCTAGGAACTCTAGGAGGAAAAAAGGTGCTCAAAATGCTCAGAAGCAAGTAGCCGATGCAAAATTGCGTGAGGTCCATCATCAAATCGAGAACTTGCGGCTTGTGGGGCTGGATGAACGTGTCTCGAGGCCGTATCTAAGTTGGAAATATCGACAGGATATCGAGAGAGGCCTTGCTTTGATCCAAACAAAGCGGGAGCCTCATGCGGCAGTGTCTGAAGCAGAGCTCTTTACTTTGCAAGGTTCCACATTGCATGTTGACTTCTGTCAGGATGAAATTGAATGCGTAATACCGGTGATTGAGTCGGTTACAGGTAGCACGGCTTGTTCAGACCCCATTTCTTGGAAGGAAAGTATCGAGAACCTTATGTTAGGACGCGAGAAGATCATTCCAATAGTAGTGGCGGCTCTGATCGCTGCAGAACGAACTCCAGGTTCACGCCTCCGGAATCGCACAAGTACAGCTATCGCCGCTTTTCTACATGATGCCGCTGCTGGATTATTATCGACTCAACCAGAAATCAGGCGTGTTAAATTAAGTAACATGTCTTCAACAGATTCAGAAGTGCTACCCGACTCTATAAAGTCCATTCTACAGCAGCGAGAAATATGGGGTAGGCGTCGTAGCCCTAGAGCATGGAAAGCCTTCAAGGCCCAGTTACTGAATGGCATTGAGGATGACTTTATTCGCAAAGTAGAGTGGACGGACTGTGCTGGCGACATTGCGACTGTTACATGGATCGACGGCGACAGGTTCTTTTGTGGCGCCACTACCCATTCGGATGAGCACAACATGCAATATAACAAGCCTGGTAATCTCCTGGTTGGTACAGCTGTTGAAAAGACCTTAAAATCCGCCCCTGGCCATCAAATAGTTCGGCCTATCGTCACAAAGGGAGACAATTCCCTCGAATCTATGCGCGGTACACAGGATCCGTGGATGTACTGTTCGGTAACTTCAACAGCTTACAGTCACGACAATAGGAAATGCTTTACAGGAAGTTACGATCAAACTGTTAAAGTCTGGGATATAGCTGATGATGGATCTTCCATGACTCTTTGTGGCACTTGGAGTCATTCGGGCAATGTAAATTTCGTAGTGGCTTCAAGGAACCATAGTCTTGTCGCTACAGCAGCTGATGTTAGAGAAGACGCTGTGCGCGTATACCACTTCGACCCCAACAACATCACAGCAAGCGCCTTCAATATCTACGAGGCGTCGGTGCAGCGGCATAATAGCAGCGATACCTGGGCCTACTTTCCTTCTACTATGCAGTGGGGCATATCCCCATCTGTGTCCCATTTACTGCTTGTCGGATATTCACCTCGAAGTTTTGATTGTCACGATGAAGACATTCCGGAAGACAGGCTTAATACTGGAGAACTATGTCTCTGGGACTCTAGGGATGGAAGCCGAATACCTATTACATCTGCAAGAACTCAGAATGTTTTCGAAGTTGCATGGCACCCAACTCAACCAATTTTCGTGGCAGCTACTTCGCCGGCCGGCTTGTTCGAAGACCGGGTGAAGACACAATTGCGCGTTTTTGAACAGAAAGCCTGCGGGGCCTTTAGCCATGTCAAGACTTTAGACTGCCCAGCTCTCGACATCAACGAGATCACAATCATGTAAGTGTACTATCTAATCATTCTAGGTTCTAGAGTTACACTAACCTCGGTTATAGGCCTAATAGCATTGTAAACTCTTACGTGACAGCAAGCTGCACCGATGGTAATACATATGTGTGGGATTCCGCGCTTAGTGATAAGCCTCTACATATCCTCCGTCATAGTGGTATGCACCTGCAAGTCCTATTGTATTAAAATTTGCGTGCTGAGTAAAACAGATTCTATTGATCCGCGCACGGATGGCGAAGCAAGAGAGGAATCCGATATTGGTGTAAAGTTTGCCGCTTGGGGCAATAACCTGGATCGCTTTTACACTGGTTCGTCGGACGGTGTAGTTAAGGCATGGAATGTCCGAGCTTGTCCTGGACATGAATTCGTTCGAGACATAATCAAACTATCTGGTGGTATTTCTGCTGGTAAATTTTCTCCTGATTTTTCCAAACTTGTTATTGGGGACTCTACTGGTAAGGTACACTTACTCTCTTTGGGGCAAGCTGAGCCTTCGGAGGAAAGTCCCTTGGCTATCAGAAAGCCTATCACACCACACCCTCCTCTACCAGCACCACTGATAGACGACGATGATATGGAAATCCCACCTGAGCAAACAGCAAGAGAAATAGCTCAGGAATTTTTGGATCGACAGCAGATTATAATTCATGAAGATGAGTGGATAGGCGCCGTCCAAGGACCGAATTACGCTAGTACTGGCCTTTTTTACGATGGGAACAAGTACAAGGACGAATATAGAGAGGATTCCATAGGTTGGTCAATAGAAGAACTAGGGGAAAAGCAACAACTACGACATAATGTTGAGAGGACTAGGTTTCCTCAACTCCCTGACATTCAATCTTCTAGTCGCTTCTTGCACGAAAAAAACCTGTGCCTAGATCTAGATCCTGCTGTACTTTTGCCGGAAACTTATGTCCAATTAAGAGAAGCACGAGTAGATTTGAATTTTCAAGACGAAAATGACTTTTTGTTTGAGCTTGGGCCAAGATTAGATGTCGAGCAATTAAGGGGAAGTTTATCAAAAGAACATGAAGCTTTAGGTACGTTATTTCTTAAAACAAATGTTAAAACAAATTTTTTACTAATAAATATAATAGATGATCATGAAATTCGAGAATTACAAATACTAGAACAACAAATTTGTCAAGAATTAAAAATTCAAAAAAGTCTTAAAGACTTATTCTAGTTTAATAAATGACGTATTAGATGAATAGATCTAAATGTCGGTATACATGCTTTAATCAACGTGCACAAGTATCACTGTATTGCAATACGTATGCGTTGTTAGTTGGTGGATGATTGATTGCTTTATTCTCTCGTACAGTGTTAATAGTATATACGCGTCTCGCGTAGATCGCATGCCCTGCATGTGACACGTGAAATGACTACCAACACTAAATATATATATATATATATTATTATTGTTATTGTTATTATTATTTGCTCTTATACTGATCTAGCCATACTCTATGTAACGGACTCAGTCAATCGAGGCACTAGCACGGCATAAGAGAACGCGCGTTGGCCCATACTATTGAATTGTCTATATACGAAGATCTCAAGCTAAGAAAGGAGAAAGCAATGGTGTCGTCCCGAAAAGATGCATTTAAGCAAGCTTACAGGCCATGTATTAGCTAACAGGTCCCTGTTATGGCCCTGACAACCGCAGTTGGCACTTGGCACTTTCGGACGTTCTATGAGCAACACGTGATCCGTAAAGAGCTATATAAAGACCGTCCGCGAGCTACTTGCTTTCTTTCCTTTCTCCTTCCTTTCTTTAGCTTTAGATTCCAGTATTAGAACTACCAATTGATTGAGTTTCGTACTACTCCTAGTGCGTCCTCTTTCCCATATTGACTGAGTTCGTGACAGTCCCGTGTTAGGGCTGCGTAATTACTTGTACAAGTGCTTGAAAATTGTCTTCCGTTGAAGACTTTTATGCTTCTCTAACTAGTTCATAGACCATTGATGGCAAGAGTGAGCTTTCTGTGCTAGCGAGCAGCTTATTTGACGGTTTAGACATAGAAGGTATTGAATCAGGTGACATCGAAATGGGGCGGCATTGCAGGAAGTAGTGGCTTTGCAGGTCAATGTAGGTAACGGGTTTGGTAGTGGAATTTACGATTTAAAGACGCCGCCAACTATGCTATATAAGTCTAAGTAGTGTGGTTCTGGCCTCTAGATCCGGGGGGTTCCAGCGCTCACCCACCTAAAACATGCCTTCACTACACGCCTATTCTAGGCTCAGCGGCCCTTCGAGGTGTTTAAATACTTAGTCTCTCCCCCATCCAACTGCGACACCCAACTTGACACCTAAATCTTTTGGGAACTCGATACCCTATCTCCCTCCTTCTCTCAACTCTCTCAACCCTCTCAATCACAATCACTGTCGTTACTATGGGCTAGGCAGACCTCACCGACACTCAGCGGCGACCGCTCGATGCTGTGCCAGCCCTTACGAACTTCCTCAATCAACGAAACCTTCAAAATGCTCGAAATCAGAATAGAAGCAAGCTCAGCCCTCAAGGAACTCTAAGCCCTTAACAACAAGTTGAACAGTTTAGGACACATAAAGCCTACAGACGCTAATGCTACAAAGTCAAACATTTGTAGCATCAAGAACAAGTAGGTTAGGTATAGTTATTAGCGCTAAATCTTAGCCTTTACATTGCATTAAGCTAATTGAAGCAGGTAGATATTGCACATACAAAGGTCGAGAGGACTAATGTGGAGCACTTAAGGACTGCAGCAAGGGAGAAGCAATAACATTCCTCCGCTATATCTGTAAGAACGATCAAGTGAATTCGAAAGATTTTGTGACGGCACGTACAAAATGCTATTCAACAAAAGATGAAGGGAGCTCTGTAGATTGCAACTATCGAAGATACTAAGCTACAGAAAGAAGGAGAGCTCCTAAAGGGAGGTGGTCTTGCTATATACACAATTCTATCTATTCGCCCTTAATAACTGCAGTTATTAAGGGTCCTTAACTGAGGCAGTTGAGAGTTTCAATACTGAGACAGTAGTTATTGTGCACATGTGACGAGCTGTCACACTTAGTCCCTACACGTTGCAATTATGCTTTAGAAAGCTACTGCCGTCAAGCGCACAAAGTGTGACCTACTTAGGACGGCATAAGCAAGTAAGTTAACTCTATTGTGAAACATATAGATGCAGTAGCTAAACCTTGCTTGTCGAAATACTTTTAGGAAGAGACAGGCGTTAGCCTAAAATGCAAGGGAATGAGTCGAGACAGATCTAATGCTAGACTTAAATAAACTCTTCCTAACAAACTGGAGAGGCTTGCCTAAAGAGTGGGTCCGCTCTGATCTCTACAAGCTCTATAAGCCATTTGAGCAGCTGATTGTGAACATAAGGCTTAATTCGGCCAACCCCAAAACAGCTAGCGAATCTACTAACACAGGGGATGGATTCACACGTACTTAAACAGATAATCCGGCCTCTCTAGGTTAGAGAGGGCGTGCTTGATGTTAGCATGGTAGATCGGATGCTCCCTCCTCGGCTGAGAAGTAATGACGTTGATGATGTCGAAAAAACGGATAAGGTCATTAAATCCATTACAGCTGTAAAGCACAAGACACAGGCTGATCTGATTGCCAAAAAGATGAAGTCAGTTGCGTTGTATGTTAATTTCGGCCTTTATACAGGCGAGCCACACTAACTTCATCTTAGAGCGTTTGTGTGTGACCTTGTCTTTATGGCTATTGATATGGAATTCAGTACCTTTTCCGACTGCTTACCATTCTGGCTAGATCGGATAGATAATTGCCCTGCCATCACACTATGGTTTTGGGACGTGCTCAGCTCAACTATAAACCTAAAGTTCATATACTAGAGTGGTGAGCCCGCAACCGAAGAAGGCCGACTAGCAAAGAGGAAGATGCATGCTTGGCTCGATACAGCCTTCGTCCACTTGTTGGACTAGGTTTACATGTTATGTATTAATATGGATCTAATGACTGTCGGGAGCGAAGACAGATGGGACGAGTGGGACCATCTCATATCGGCGAAGTGGTCAGGGCTGAGCGATAAGCCCAAGCTCAGCCGAAACGCAATGGATATCGGCAAGTGGCCTTCATATCGTGTTATGCGGAGCAACAGGGTGCGATATAGCGAGATGGTTGAGAGTGTGGAGAGCGACGAAGACGCCTGGCCCAGTTCAAAGAGTGATGAAGAGTAGGAGAGAAGTAGAGAAGGTGGTGGTCTAGTACCATTGGTTATTTTCATTCAAGCGTTTATGGAATCTGTTTCCTTCTGGTCCGGTACCATTTTGTCCATCCTTTTGCTCTCATTCAAATGTACTCGAGTCTGGTACTCGTTGATCTGGTATCGTTATTTATTTGTTTCCTTTCTCTTTGCGTGTTACTTGAGTCTGGTACTCGCTGATCTGGCATTATGACATCGCCCTTTCCCCCCCGGCTTTTGCCCAGTGCGTTACTGGATCTAGTACTTACTGGTCTGGTACCATCTTGTGTTATTAATTAATGTAAATACGATATCTTCCCAAGAAAGGGCCATGTGAGGCTGGACCGCTTTTCTTCGCATGACATCCCAGTCTCGGAGAGAAGAGAAGGGTTGCTGCTGCTGAAGAATGCGTTAGCAGAGATGAGGACTCTTGGTGCCGTGAGATTCTAGGCAAAAGACAATAAAAGAGTTTTACGAAGTCCAGCAAACATGCATCCTGTCTATACCGTTAGCTTGAGCTAATTGCACTTCAATCACCTAGTGTACATATAGCGAAGTGCTAACATTCAGGCGGGATCGTGTGCAGAGTGATGCTGCATAGTTATCCAGATAGTCTTAAAGAGCGCTTTGTTCAAGTTTTGTTCAAGTCTTCCTCAAGACTATCTAGATAATTATGCAGCAACTAGTCTTTCAGCTCGGAATCTAGATCAAGACCAGCAACATATTAGCCCTTCTTTTAGAATATGACACAGAGTTAGGAACATTTGGTAAGCAGCTGTTTGTTTTGAAGATGACTTAGGTTACTAGTGATCTCCAAAGTCCAGCACTAAGAAAACAACAAGCTCTGAACAAGGCTAGATATAAATAAGGGTGGGCGCAAGTGGGTTTGACTTCCCGAGGACGCAAAATAAGAGGGAAGGACAGCATATAAGAACAAAGGAGCCATAGGTGATCTTCTGTTAAGATATTTCATTAGGAGACTCCAAGGGCGCAAAATCTAAGAGAGATCTGATAAGACGTATGAAAAGGGAGGAAACAGTAAACAGTGCATTCCTTTCCTTTTGTCTTTGTTAGCTAATAACATACAGATTCTGTGCCTATACCAGAAAAGACCCCAAGGAGGCTTACACTACAATCAGCATTGGCGTTATGTACAGCTTCTTCACGTGGAAATTAAATTACGTTGAGGGAAGGGTAGGGTAAAACGTGGTCGGACCACAAAAAGTCCTATAAACTACTGTAGCTATAAATGTTACTAGCTATTACAGCAAAAGGCGTTAGCATCCCAAGCATTGCAACGCTCGTCATCGTAGCAAAAACACCTCCTGCCAGTGTAGATCCGCTATACATGATAAATTAGAAGAGCGCAGCTAGAGAGCCTAGCGGAGTGTGCCGTCAGTCATAAGAACCTAGGTAACCTCAGGGACGAGATTGCATTTGCACTTACCAGCAATAATACCCTCAAGTCCAAATAAGACAGTGGATGAAACGAAGAATGCCGTAAAGGCAATCCACAAGCAATTCAGCAGAAGGTCTAGGTCGCAAGGTGTCTAATTACATGTCAGGCAAGAATAGGGTTGAGTCTCTCAGCCATGACAAGCTCGAATCTCAGTTTTCCTTCCTCAGATTGCGAGATTTCGTCGATGGGATCAGTGCCAGGCATGAAGTCTTCATCCCAATCGTATTCAGGACCCCGAGCCTTCATGTTGCACAACACAGCTTGGCGAAAGTGGTGTTTGAGGAGAGCTCGAAGGGGCTGATATCGTTGGGGACAGTTTTTGAGAATCATGTGCCGACCATCAAAACCCCAAATGTCTTTAGTGAAACAGGTGACTTTGTAATTGTTCTGCTAAACATTAGAATCATCTTATGTGCAGATGTAAACACCCTTACGTCTGGATTGATAGCAATCATGTACTTGTCGAAGTAGGAGTGGGCTGGTTGCGACAGAAGCAGGCCGTTTTGGATAGAATGAATCTTCGATTGGCCGATATTAAACTCAGACTCATCGTCTTCAATAATCTGACTCCACTGGCCAGAACGCCACTGCGATATCGAATTAGAAGACACGTAGATGAGAAATTTAAGCAGTACACACAGAGAATGAGAGATTGAAGCAGAATACACAGAGAACGAGAAATTTAAGCAGAATACGCAGGGGAAGCCATACTAGATCAAGATGAGCAAAGGGGAAAATGTGTGTTGCATGGAAGGTGGTAAAGTCCTGACTTGGCACTGGAATGCCTAAGACAACACAACACTGATCTCTGGCACGGACGCGATCCCTAAACCTAGCCGTCTGTCGGAGAATTCACACGTCAGAATAAGTGGAGAAAAGGATCGGAAGAGCTTAGAATACTGACCCGAGGATCTGGATTCGTGACACTGTACGAAATGCTACGTGGGGCAGCTTTTTCAAGAGTGACGTTGATCTCTACGTTGGAACCTGTGGGAACTTATCAGTCTGTCTACGAGATAAATATGGTGATTTGAGCTTTCGCACTCACCATCACAAGCTAGGAGAGTATAATAGCCAGCATCAACAGTACTTCTATTGTTAGCCATATGGATGGGAGGGCCGTGCCGCCCAGCAGGATCCTCTGGATCACCAGCTTCTAGGCAGTGAAAGGGAGTGTAGCTGGACTGTGCATTTGCAATGACGATGTGCATCCACTCTAGAACCTCCTCCCAAACAACAGATCCATTTTGCCAGAAGCCTGCAACTTCGTTGTTCCGCGCGTCTAGAAAGTGGACATTTCGTGAAACTTCTGAGCGAGACTTTGTGAAGTTGGCTTGAGCCGGCTCAGTAATGTGTCTATTCTCTGGATATGCTGTTAAAACTCTTCGTATCGTGTCTATTAATGGCCTTACTAGTTGATGTTGTGGGGAGATTGGTTGGTGGGTTTTCTTTAGTTGATGTTGTAGAGAGGTTGGTTGGTGGGCTGCCCTCAGTTGATGTTCTGGAGGGGTTAGCTGATGAGTTATCCTCAGTTGATGTTGCGGAGGGGTTGGCTAGTGAGTTGTCCTCAGTTGACGTTGTGGAGGGATTGGTTGATGGGTTGGCCTCAGCCGGAGGTTCAGATGATGGTCTAAGTGAGCGCAGGTAAGCCTAGCTCATAGCAGATACTGGAACATTCTTACCCTGAAGTGGCCATTGCCGTGGGCTGCTTAGCTTGTCTTCGACGAGGCTGAGGGCTTGGGAGGGAGACCGGCTCTGGGTCTTGGTTTTTCTGCCGCTTCGAACGTCGTGGAGGCGGAGCCATTAAAGGGTCTGACGGCGTTTCTGAACTCGTACTACGCTGAGAAGCTTTGCGTTTCTGAGATGTTGGAGCTTCCCCTGAAAGAGTAGGCGGAGGGACAGACACTGGAGACAGAGAAGCTGCAGGTTCGGCTGCAAAATCAACTGCGGATCCCGCAGCTGAGCGAGTGTCTCTGGAAGACATGAGGAACTGTTCTTCGGTATTTCTACAGACAAGTCTTGTTAGCTAGAGAGTAACCAAAGAGGTGACATAGATGAAGCTGGGTTTGCCTTCGCAAGAGCTTTTTGCCACCGTCAGGCGGTGTAACATGACAGAATCGGAGCTAACTACAGTTGGCTGGAGCGCATTTGATGTAACGTTGATCTAGGCTGATTTTGAGACAACAGGATCATGCGAAGCTCAGCTAGAACGTGGCTATGATCTGCTAATCCGGATGAGAATCATTGATTAGATCGCACTAGCTGCACGCCTAGATGCAGATACGTCGATGATGGAGATATCTCGGCATCTAGGAATATGCAAGTCCGCCTAACGCCTTTGCATAAGCGAATAGAAGGGTATCCAAGGTCATGCGAATCCTTCTCTTGCTGCAATCGTCATTTCCTCCCTGCTCAGTTTTTCACGGCCTCGCCAACGATCGAGAAATGATACTGTGGTCGTGGTGTATAATATCACGCGTTCAAGGGGCTGGCTCTTGGCGGCGTGATATGCTTGGTATTGTGACGTCTAAAGAGCAAGAGCAGGAGCAAGAGAGCGGAGTGAAACCATCTAAGCACAATTGTAAGGCCACCAGGCATCAACCACGTGCCATGATATGGCGCATAACGAATTTGAGGAGGTGGCGGAGGACAGGCATATTCTAGCACGAGAGCGGGGCGGACATTCTTAGGCCCTGCAGCTACAGCTGCAGTGGATGTCTCAGCG
>Ga0335074_10006835_pt1 | contig 15832 bp, 14 predicted proteins | sample Lox_Sample_23_FD_206715 | JGI IMG/M metagenome (GOLD analysis project Ga0335074, IMG submission 206715) | Soil microbial communities from Loxahatchee National Wildlife Refuge, Florida, United States - Lox_Sample_2.3 | ecosystem: Environmental > Terrestrial > Soil > Wetlands | place: USA... | reverse complement strand
CATGCGGACCGCCTTCGACAGCGCCTCCGGGAACGACGCGCCGATCCCCATCGCCTCGCCGACCGACTTCATCGACGGCCCGAGCCGCCGGTCGGCCCGCTCGAACTTGTCGAGGTCCCAGCGCGGGAGCTTCACGACGACGTAGTCGAGCGCCGGCTCGAAGCAGGCGGTCGTCACGCCGGTGATCCGGTTCTTGAGCTCGGGCAGCGTGTAGCCGAGCGCGAGCTTGGCGGCGACGTAGGCGAGCGGGTAGCCCGTCGCCTTGCTCGCGAGGGCGCTCGACCGGGACAGCCGCGCGTTGATCTCGATCGCGTAGTACTCCTCGCTCTTCGGGTCGAGGCAGAACTGGATGTTGCACTCGCCGACGATGCCGACCGTCTCCACGGCGCGGAGCGCCGCCTGGCGGAGCATCTGGTACTCGTAGTCGGAGAGCGTCTGGCTCGGGGCGATGACGACGTTGTCGCCCGTGTGCACCCGCATGGAGAGGACGTTCTCCATGTTGCAGACGGTGATCGCGTTCCCGCGGGCGTCCCGGACGACCTCGTACTCGAGCTGCTTGAACTCTCCGACGTACCGTTCGAGCAGCACCTGCCCGACCGGGCTCGCGCGAAGGCCCCGCCCGACGACCTCCTTGAGCTCCTCGGGGTCGCGCGCGACGCCGCCGCCCTTCCCGCCGAGGGTGAAGGCGACCCGCACGATCACCGGGAAGCCGAGCGCCCGGGCGGCCGCGAGCGCCTCGTCGTAGGAGTAGACCGCCCGGCTCGGGAGCGTCGGGACCTTCGCACGGGCCATCGCGCGGACGAACTTCGCGCGGTCCTCCGTCGCCCGGATGCCGGCGAGCGGCGTGCCGAGGACGCGCGTCTTCGTCTGGCGGAGGGCGCCGGAGTCGGCGAGCTGGACGCCGCAGTTGAGCGCCGTCTGCCCGCCGAACGACAGGAGGATCCCGTCCGGCCGCTCCGTCTCGAGGATCGGCGCGACGAACTCGGGGACGAGCGGCTGGAAGTAGACCTTCCCGTGCCGCGGCCGGTCGGTCTGCAGCGTCGCGATGTTCGGGTTGACGACGACGGCGTAGACGCCGTCCTCCTCGAGCGCCTTCAGGCACTGGCTCCCCGAGTAGTCGAACTCGCCGGCTTCGCCGATCTTGAGCGCCCCGCTGCCGAGCAGGACGACCTTCTCGGGGAGCGTCGGCGTCATCCGCGCCGCCTCACGCGCCGGGCGAACTCGTCGAAGACGAAGCCGGCCTCCTGCGGGCCGGGGTGGCCCTCCGGATGGCCCTGGAGCGCGAGCAGCCGGCCGCCCGTGTCCTTGAGGCCCTCGAGCGTCCCGTCGTCCGGGTTCGTCGCCCACGGGACGAGGTCGGTGCCCCGAAGGGACGCCGGGTCGACGGCATAGCCGTGGTTCTCGCTGACGATGAGCGCGCGGCCGTCGGGGAAGACGATCGTCTTGTTCTGCCCCCGGTGGCCGTACTTCAGCTTGAACGTCGTGCCCCCCCGCGCGAGGGCGAGCAGCTGGTTGCCGAGGCAGATGCCGAGGGTCGGCCGGTGGCGGTTGGACGGCCGACCGAGCTCCTCGATCGTCGGGGCGAGCGTCGCGGGGTCGCCGGGCCCGTTCCCGACGACGAGCCCGGCGACGCGGCGGCCGTCCCAGCGGTCCGGGACCGCGTGGTCGTACGGCAGGCGCAGCACGGAGAGCCCCCGGTCGAGCAGGGCGCGCAGGATGCTCGTCTTGATGCCGCAGTCGAGCACCGCGACCAGCGGGCCGCCGTTGCGCGCGACGACCGACGGCGCGATCGGCGACACGTCGGGCATGAACGGCTCGTCCGCGTACTGCGGGGCGGCGGCGATCGCCGCCGCGAGCTCCTCGTTCGACGGGACGTCGCCGGTCGGGCCGACGTCGAGCACCGCCCGCACGACGCCGTGGGTGCGGAGGTGCTCGGTCAGGCGGCGGGTGTCGACGCCGCGCAGGCCCGGCACCCCCTCGTCGGCGAGCCACGTCTCGAGCGAGCGGCCCATCGCCCAGTGGTTCGGACGCGTGGTGCCGCGCGCGATCATGCCGCGGACCTGGAGGCCGGCGCTCTCGAGGACCGGGAGGCCGTCCCGGTCGCGGGCGTCGGCCGGCGGGACGCCGTAGTTGCCGAGCAGCGGGTAGGTGAACGCGAGCAGCTGCCCGCGGAACGACGGATCGGTCAGCGACTCGGGGTAGCCGACCATACCGGTCGTGAAGACCGCCTCGCCGACGCGGCGGCCGGCGGCGCCGAACCCCTCGCCGTCGAACCGGGTGCCGTCCTCGAGAAATAGAGTCCCCCGCAAGCCTGGGTCATCGGCGCGGGCCGGTGCCACGAGCGGTTGGAACCCGACGCGGGCGAGGCGGGGAGTCGGCCATAACATTTGCCGTCGCGGCCGCCCGCGCGCGCGGCCGCGGGACGGCAAGCCATCAAATCCGCGCGTCCCGTCGGCGTCGCGTGCCCGGCCTGCCGCGGCTGCGCGACGCGTACGACGTGGTCATCGTCGGCGGCGGGCACGCCGGCCTCCAGGCGGGCCTCAAGGTCGCGCTCCTCGAGCGAACGGGGGCGGTCATCGACCGCGGGCCGAAGTACGGCCGGTCGTACTACGCGCCGAAGATGGACAACATCCCCGGGTTTCCCGACGGGATCTCGGGCCACAAGCTGCTCGACCTGCAGGCGCAGGCGGTCCGCCGGTGGGAGCGCCATGTCGGGCTGTTCTCGCCGGCCCGCGTCACCGGCGCCCGTCGGACAGACACGGGCTTCGAGGTGACGTTCGACTGGCTGCGGCAGACGCACGTCGCGAAGGGCCGGGTCCTCCTGCTCGCGATGGGGGTCGTCGACCGGATCCCCGAGGTCGGCGGGCGAATCGATCCGATCTTCCCGTGGGCGAACCGCGCGCTCGTCGACTTCTGCATGCTGTGCGACGGCCACGAGCTGCCGGGCAAGTCGGTCGGGGTGATCGGCCACGACCCGTTCGCGGTCCGGACGGCGCTCGACCTGCTCGAGTTCCACCCGGCCTCGGTCGAGCTCCTGACGCACGGCCGTCCGCTCCTCGACGGCACGGCGCCCGCGGAGGCCGCGCCGCTCGCGGCGGCGCTGGCCGAGCACGGCATCCCGGTCGTGACGGCCGAGATGGTCGGGTTCGACGGGATCCGCGAGAACCGGTTCGACGTGAAGCTCGCGGACGGCACCGCGCGACGGTACGACGTCGGCTTCTCGGCGCTCGGCTGGTACGACATGCACGCCGAGATCCCGCGGTCGCTCGGCGGCGCGTTCGACGCGGACGGCTACGTCGTCACCGACGAGGACGGTCGGGTGCTCGCGGCGTCGGACGGGGCCCCGATCCCCGGGCTGTACTGCGCGGGCGACCAGCGGAACGGCTGGAACCAGATCCCCGAGGCGTGGGCGACCGCCGAGCGGGCGGTGATTCACGCGTGGTCGGCCTACCTGTAGCGGCTCAGGCGGCGGGGGGCGGCCGGGCCGCGCCAAGCTGGCGGGCGAGCTCGGCGAGGTCGTGGGCGACCGCCGAGGCGCCGGCGGCGAGGAACCGGTCGACGGACGACTCCTTCGATTCGGGCTCGCTCGGGTCCGGCAGGATCGCGTAGAAGCGGACGTGCGCGCGGGTCGCGCACTCGGCGTCCAGCGGGTGGTCCCCGACGTAGAGGGCGCGGTCGAGGGGGACCCCCATCTCCTTGAGGAGGCGGAGGAGCGCCTCGGGATCCGGTTTCGCGGGCCCGGGCGAGCTCCGCGTGCGCAGATACGGGAAGAACGGTTCGAGTCCCGTCCGCGCGAGCGCCGCCCGCGCGAACGGCTCGGAGGCCCGCGTCAGGAGGCCGAGCCGGAAGCCGCGCTCGGTGAGGCCGCCGAGCAGCTCCGGCGCGCCGGGCCGGACGACCGTCCGGGGCAGCGCTTCGAGCTCGATCGCGTCGACCGCCTTCCGCCACTCGGCGTCGAACCGCCAGTACTGCCCGTCGGGCAGGCCGGCGACGCGCATCGCCTCGCGGGCATCCTCGACGATCCGATGGACCGGCTGCGCGACGGAGAGGCGCCCGGGCGGCACGCCGTGCGCCTCGGCGAGCCGGATCACTTCGCGGCGGATCCGCCCGAAGTCGTGGTGCGAGAGGATCAGCGTGCCATCGAGGTCGAAGACGACCCCGAGGAGGGGCTCCAGGAACGGCGGCTCCGCGGCGCGCGCCGGCATCGACTCCTCCCGGTGCTTCGGGGCGGCGGCTCGGTTAAGGGTTTCCTTCGAGGGGCAGCGGGGCGCGAGCGGTCACGTCGCGCGCGGCCGCTCGAGCGTGACGATCGTCTCGCGCAGCTCGAAGCTCCGGCGCTGGCCGCTGCGCCGGGCGCGGGCGACCTCCACCGCGACCGGGCGGAGCCCGACCTTCGCCCCGAGCCGGGCGAGCAGCAGGTCGCCGGGCACGTAGACCCCCGCGAGTAGCGAGTCGCCGACGACCAGCACGAACCGGCCGCCCGGCCGCAGCGCGCGCCGGACGGTCGCGATCACCCGGGCGAGGTCGGCGAAGTACCGGTGGACGACCGCGTGCACGTCGTCGCGGCGGTACGTCCCCTTCCGCGCGACGTTCGCGCGCATCAGCGGCAGGATCTCGCCGAGCCACGGGTCGAGATCGCCGTCGACCCCCAGGTACGCCGCGGTCTCCGAGCGGGGCAGGTTGTCGCAGGCGACCTCCGCCCGCCGGAGGTCGGCGAGGCCGGCGTACGATCCGACGTACCCGAGCCAGGCGAGGTCGAGCTTGTAGTTCATCACGTAGTCCATCCCGTTGACGTACGGCGGGCTCGTCACGGCGAGGTCGACCGTCCCCGGGGCCGCGATGCCGGCCCGGGCGTCCCGTCGCTCGATCCGGGCGGCCGGTCCCCAGCGGGCCCGGTCGGCCCGACCCGCGGCGAGGTCCTCCTGCATCGTGCGGACGGCGTCCCGGAACCGGTCGAACGGGGACGCCCCGTCGTCGGGCGCCGGTCGGGCGTAGCCGAGGCACGGGGACCGGTGCAGCCGGCTCGACGGGATGAGGATCCGCCCGAACGCGAGGCGGACCGCGTCGGCGACCGGCGTCCCCTCCGGGGGCAGGGCGTCCCGCAGGCGGGTCAGCTCGCGCAGCGCGTCGGCGGAGAACTGCCGTCGCGTCTCGCGCAGGAACGGAAGCGCGCCGACCGGCCGCCCGGCGGCGGCCCGCAGGGTCCGCTCGGCCGCCCGGCCGAGCGCCGCCGGGTCGAGCTCGAAGCGGCTCTTCACGCGGGCGGCCAGCACCGCGGGCGGCAGCAGCTCGGTGCCGAGCGCCCGGGCGCCGAGGCGCCGGGCCTCGACGACGCTCGTCCCGCTGCCCGAGAACGGATCGAGCACCGTCGCGCCCCGGGGGAGGTCGGCCGCCTCGATGACCGCGCGGACGAACTCCGCGGAGTAACCCTGGACGAACGGCCACCAGCGGTGGACCGGCAGCTGCTCGTTCGACCGGAACGTGATCGGACCGCGGTAGGCCCCGAGGGCGACGCCGGTCTCCCGCTCGAACCGCTCCACGTACTCGCGGGGCCCGGCAAAGTCGTCCCGCTCGACGAGGCGCTCGAAGTCGGCCAGCACGTACAATCCGCGCCCCATCCGGTGGACCCGCCCCCGGCGCTCGAGGCGGGCGAGCGCCGCCTCCACCCGCTCCGGCGAGTCGGTCAGCCGGGTCGCGAGCTGACGGACGGTCGCCCCGATCGCCCCGGTCTCGAGCAGCGCCGAACGGACCCGACCGTTCTCCGCGGCGAGCTCCCGGGCGGGTGCCGCGAGGCCGCTCACGCGGCCCTCCGGCCGGGTCGGTCGGCGGCCGACGGACGCGGGGACGGCAGGGCCATCCGCTCGAGGTCGAGCCGGATCCCCCGGCGGAGGCGGCGCCGCACGTCCCGCAGCCGGTCGGCCCACGGGCTGCGGTCGAGCTCCGGGTCGATCGTCGCGACGGCGACGTCCAGGTCGTGCAGGCGGCCGAGGCGATCCTGCAAGCGACCGAGCGAGAGCGGGACACGCGCGGTCGCGGACGGCGAGACGAGCCGGATCAGCTCGTTGACGTGCCGGAACTGCCGCAGCTCGATCCGCAGCCGATGGAGCCGCTCGGCGGTGGGCCGCCGGGTCGCCTTCCGGTACGCCCGCCGGACGCGTTCGTGGTGCTCGGTGCCCGAGGCGGCGATCACGTGCCCGAGGCGGGCCGCGGCCCGCGCGCTCACGGGTCGGGCGAGGGTGGCGCGGATGTCGGCGAACAGTCCGGCGTCCCGCTCGGTGCGCAGCGACGCCCGCAGGAGCTCGCGGCCGGTGCGGGCATCGTCCCGGAGGCGAACGAGGAACCGGTGGTACCGCACCGTCGTCGCGACGGGCGCCGGGAGGCGGGGGATCGCGTCGAACAGCTCGAGGACGACGTCGCGGTCGCGCACTTCGCCGACCAGGCGGGCGAGGCGTTTCGTCCGGCGCAGCAACGTCTGGACCCCGGTCCGGTCGGCCGCCGGTAGGAGGTCGACCCACACCTCGAGACCGAGCCGCAGGCGGCGCAGTCCCCGGTGCAGCTCGTGCAGCGTCGCGTCGGTCGGCCGCGGCGCGTCGATCGCCGTGTCGGCGAGGCCGGCGACCGTCGCGAGCATGCGCTCGACCTCGGCGACGAGGCGGGGCGCTCGGGCGGGCTGCGGGGCCGGGCGCGCGGAGACCATCCTTGCCCTCCGGCAGCGCCCCTCGGTTGAAAGGGCTTGGGTTGGCGCCAACCGATTTACGCGCGAACTCCTCCCGGGCGACGTGCAGCGGGGCCTCGCGGCGGAGACGCGGCGCGAGCGGACCCCGCTCGGTGCCCGCGCCTCGATCGGGGTCATCGACATCGGCTCGAACACCGCCCGGTTCGTGGCGTTCGACGCGGCGTCGTCCCGCACCGTCCGCGCGGTCTACGAGACGAAGGACTCGCCGCGGCTCGGCCTCGGCACCGGCCACGATGCGACGCTCTCGGAGGCGGCGTTCGGCCGGGGGATCGCCACCGTCCGCCGGTTCGCGCGGATCGTGGAGGGCCTGGGCCTCCCGCGCACGATCGCCGTCGCGACCAGCGCGGTCCGGGACGCCCCGAACGGCCCGGGGTTCGTGAAGGAGGTCGAGCGCGCGACCGGCATCAAGCTGCGGATCCTGCCCGGCGCCGAGGAGGCTCGCTACGGCTACCTCGGCGCCGCCAGCGCCTGGCAGCTCGACAACGACCTCGTCTTCGACCTCGGCGGCGGCTCGATGCAGCTCGCCGAGGTCCGGGGCGGCTCCCTCCGCAACTCCGTGAGCCTGCCGCTCGGGGCGCTGCGCGTGACCCAGCGGTTCCTCGAGCACGACCCGCCGAAGCGACGGGAGGTCGACGAGCTCCGGACGTACGTCCGGGGCATCCTCGACTCGTCGGTCCGCGCGTTCGGCGGGGCGTCGTACCGCCTGATCGGGCTCGGCGGCACGGTCCGGTCGCTCGCCCGCGCGGCGATCGAGCTGCGCGAGTTCCCGATCCGGCGGGTGCACGGCTACCCGCTCTACGACCACGACATCGAGGCGCTCCACGAGCTCCTCGGCGAGATGCCGGCGTCCAAGCGCAGGGCGATCCGGGGGATCGGCGGGGACCGGGCCGACGTCGTCATCGCCGGGATCGTCGTCCTCGAGGAGCTGATGCGCGCCGTCCGGGCGGAGCGTATCGTCGTCTCGAGCACCGGCATCCGCGAGGGCCTCGCCCTGGAGGCGATCGGGGCCGAGCTGCCGGCGACCGCCGCCGTCCTGGCCGACCGGTCGGTCGCCGCGGCACGCGAGGCGCTGTCGCTCCGGACCGACGACGGCCGCCCGCCGCTGGAGGCGACCGCGCTCGCCCTCTACGACCTGATCGCGGACCGGTTCGACGGGACCCCGAGCGAGCGGCTGGCGCTCGCGGTCGCCGCCGGGATGCACGACGCGGGGATCGCGATCGACCTCTGGAACCACGCGCAACACGCCGCCTACCTGGCCCAGAACTACCCGATCTGGGGCCTCGACCAGCGCGAGGTGCTCCTCGCCTCGATGGCAGCGTACCTCCACGAGGGGGACCCGCCGCCGTCGGCGTGGAAGCGCGAGTACCAGCCGATCGTCGGCGTGCGCGAGGTCGACGCCGCCGTGCGCCTCGGCGCCCTGTTGGAAGCGGCGGAACTGCTCGGCCCGGCGCGGCCGCGGTTCGCCGTCGGCGGGCGCTCGCTGACGGTGAGCTTTTCTGCCGCCGACGATGCGTCGCTCCCGCCCCGATGGCTCGAGAAACTGCGCCGACCGATGGAACGGGCGTTCGGGCTGGAGGTGCGGTCGCGTGACGCCGGATGAGATCGGTCCGGCGCACGGCTACCCGGGGCGGCTGCTCGTCTTCGAGGGGCTCGACGGGAGCGGCAAGTCGACGCAGGCGGCGCTCCTCGGCAAGTGGCTGCAGTCGCAGGGCTACCGCGTCTTCTTTACGGAGTGGAACTCCTCCGAGCTCGTCTCGAACGTCATCCGCCGCGGCAAGAAGAAGGGCCTGCTGACGCCGACGACGTTCAGCCTGCTGCACGCGGTCGACTTCGCGGACCGGTTCGAGCGGACGATCCTGCCGCCGCTGCGGGCCGGCTACCTCGTCGTCTGCGACCGGTACGCCTACACCGCGTTCGTCCGGGACGCGGCGCGGGGCTGCGATCCCGACTGGGTCCGCACGATCTACTCGTTCGCCCCGCGCCCGGACCGGGTCTTCTACTTCCGCGTCCCGGTCTCGACCACGCTGAAGCGGAAGATCGCCTCCCGCCTCAAGATCAACTACTACGAGGCGGGGATGGACATGGGGCTCGCCGACGACGTCGAGGAGAGCTACCAGAAGTTCCAGACCCGCCTGAAGCGCGAGTACGAGCGGATCGCCCGGAGCGACCGCTTCACGGTCGTCGACGCGACCCGCCGCGTCGAGGAGATCCAGGCGTCGTTGCGCGTGGAGGTGAAACCGCTGCTCGACAACTTCCCGACGGTCGCGCGGCTGACGCATGACGGGTAGGACGTACGGGACCCGGCTCCCGGGCGCCTCCGCCGGACCGCTGCACGGCCGATTGATCGTCGTCGAAGGGTCGGACGGGTCGGGCCGCACGACCGAGATCGCCCTCCTGAAGGAGTGGCTCGAGGTCGAGGGGCACGCGGTCGTCGACACGGGCCTCCGCCGCTCGACGCTCGTCAGCACCGAGATCGACCGCGCCAAGCAGGGGCACACGCTCGCGGCGACCACGATGGCGCTCCTCTACGCCGCCGACTTCGCCGACCAGCTCGAGAACAAGATCGTCCCGGCGCTCGCCGCCGGCAGCACGGTCCTCGCCGACCGGTACATCTACACGCTGATGGCGCGCGCGATCGTGCGCGGCGCCTCGCGGGCGTGGGCGAAGGAGCTGTACGCCTTCGCGTTCCGCCCCGACCTCACGGTCTTCCTCGAGGCGCGTCCGGAGATCCTCCTCCACCGGGCGATCGGGAAGTACGGCTCGCTCGACTACTGGGAAAGCGGGATGGACCTCTCCCTCTCCCGCGACCTGTTCGAGAGCTTCTTCCTCTACCAGGAGAAGCTGTCGCGGGAGTTCGACTGGATGCGCAGCCAGTACGGCTTCAAGTCGGTCGATGCGAACCGGGTCCCCGAGCAGGTCCACGCGGACGTGCAGCGCCTGGTGGCACCGCTCTACGACCTCAAGCGGCCGCGGGTCACGCCGACTCGTCCGCGAGCTGCTTCCGGGTGAGCAGCCAGACGAGCCGCCCCGCCCCCGGCTTCACGCCGCCCGGGAACTCGAGGCAGGCGGCGCCGCCCTTCGTGAGATGGACGACCGCCACGCCGTCCCCCGTGAGCGCGAGGCCGACGAACTCGGCGAGCGTCGGCTCGTGGCCGACCAGGACCAGCTCCTGACCGGGCCGCGCCGAGCGGCGCAGGCGGTGGAGGACGACCTCGGGGAGGTTCCCCGGGGCGAGCTCGGGCCACGTCTCGAGGTCGGGGGGATCGTCGAGCGCCGAGCGGACCATGCGGGCGGTGTCGACCGCGCGGGACGCCGCGCTGGTGGCGACCCGGTCGACCGAGTCGGTGACGCGCGCGAGGCCCTTCGCCGCGCGCCGGGTCTGGCTCCGTCCCTTCGTGGTCAGCGGCCGCCGCTCGTCGTTCGGCCACCGGACGGGGTCCCGCTGCTCGGCCGGACCGTGCCGGACGAGGACGACTCGGACGTTCCGCTCGCGTTCCAGGGCCGCGGACACCGTTCCACCCGGGAACGGAAGCGAGCGCGGGGGGGCGGTAAAGCGGTTTCGGCCCCCCCGCCGCGGGGGGGTCGCTACCGGGCGGTGAGTATAACCCCGGTGTGCGGGACGTCGACCGCGGGGGCGACCTCGGGGGAGCGGTCGAGCACGACCTGCGCGATGTCCTGCGCGTAGGCGACCGTCCGCCCGATCGACTCGAGGATGCGGGCGACCGCGGCCGCCGTCGCGGGCGGCATCTCGCCGTCGTTCCCGGCGGGCAGGAGCCGGTCGGCGAGCGCCCGGCCGGAGGCGATCAGCGCCTCGCCCGTGTCGAGGAGGTCGTTGGCGGAGGCCTCGTCGGTGGCGGCGAGCACCCCCTCGAGGTGCTCCATCGCCTGGCCGTGGAACTGCTCGAGCGAGGTGATCGAACCGTGCCCGGCCGGCAGGGCGGCGAGCCGCCCCCCGAGCTCCCCGAGCGCGATCGCATGGTCGGCGATCCGCTCGAGGCTGCGGGCGATCGTCCAGGCCCCCAGGGCGCTCGCGAGGTCGCCTCCCCCGGCGAGCCGCCGGGCGGCTTCCCGCTGGAGATGCCAGGCTTCGCGGTCGATCGCGTCGTCGCGCCGCTCCCAGGAGCCGTCCTCCCCGAGCGGGAGCCCGGTCCAGCTCCGGACCGCGGCGCGGTGGACCTCGAGCACCCGGTCGCCCATCGCCCGAAGGCGGGGGCCGAACGTCGTTCCGATCGGCTCCGCGGGGACGGCCAGCCGCAGCTCGTCGACCCCGTCCCGGACGACCGCGGGGCCGGCGGTCCGGCGGCAGAACGTGCCGACCACCGCCCGGGTCGCGGGGCGGACCTCGGGGGTCTCGTGCACGACGAACGAGTCGGCGCCGCCCAGGTACGCCCCGAGCAGGCGGCGGAACAGGTGCTCGGGCAGCTCCTCCGCGCGGACGGTCAGGGCGACCGTCCGCTCCGCGCCGACCGGGACGGTCGGGGCGCGGGCGGGGAGGTGCCGCCGGTATTCGGCGGCGGGCGGGCTGCGGCGCGGGGGCGTGCGGCGACCTCTGTCGCCGGTCTCTCTCTGCTTCATCGGGGGAACGAGGGCCGGCGGAGAATATATGTAATCTCGATTTAGACTATATAGCAATACGGTGCTCTCCGTGGCCGCCGGGCCGGTCCACGTCCCACCTCGCCGTGCCCGCCGAGCTTAAGTCGCGGTCCCGGCGTGGGTGGCCCGGCCGGGCGGGTCTCGCCCCGGCGTCTCGGATGTCGGCTGTTCCATCGAACCCCGCCCCCGCCCCGCCGCCCCCCGCGGCCGTCGGGCCGGCGGCGAACCTTCGGCTCCGGGGCGTCGTGATCCTCGTCCTGGTGCTCGTCGAGATCCTGCTCGGGAACCAGCTCGCCGTCGCGGGCAGCCCGTACCCCATCGCCTACCTGGTCGTCCACATCCTCGTCGCCGTGCTCGTCTGCGGGTTCGCCGGCCACATCGTCCTGCTCGCCTGGAAGCGGACGCAGACGCCGATCCGGGTCGCGGCGGCGATCACGTTCCTCTCCGCGGTCGGGGCGACCCTCGGGGGGACGTGGTTCCTGGTCGGCGGGATGTCGAACCCCGCCCTGTACACGATGGAAGCGCTGGGCGGGCTCGCGTTCCTGGGGGCGATCCTCGTGATCGTCCTCGGCGGCCCGGCCCCGGCCCCGAAGCCGGTCGCCGCGTAACCGGCCCGTCACGACGGGGGCGGCGCCGCGGGCGGCGGCGCGTCGATCCGTTCGGCCGCGCGGATCCCCTGCTCGATCGCCCGCTCGATGCGGAGCGGGTCCGGCACGCCGACCCACCACTCCACCCCGGACGACTTCGCGACCTCGGAGCGCGGGTTGAAGATTGCCGCGTCGTCGACCTTCGGGAACGCCGACTTCGGCAGGATCCGGCCGCCGGAGCGCGCGTACGTCGCCTCGGCCGGGTTGAGCACGGAATCGGCCATCTCCATCTCGCCGAGCGACTTCAGCCGCACCGTCCCGTAGCCGAGGGCGCGCGACCAGACGGTCTCCTGGTGGACGTCGACGTCCCGGATCTGGCGGATCGGGATCTCCTGGAAGGTGTGGAGGACCACACCCTTCTGCTCGATCACGCGATCGTCCGTGACGACGTACGTGTCGCTCCACCACTCCCAGCTCGTCCGCCACCACCGGATGGCGCAGTGCAACGAGAGCAGCCCCGCCGCCACGACGAGCAGCGAGTACGGGCCGACCAGCCAGACCCAATGGTACGTCGGCAGGAGGTCGAGCGTGGCGCGGACCGCGCCCGGGAGCGGCAGCGCCCGGACCGCGCGCGCGGCCACGAGGTAGTCGATGACCACGACGACCGCGAGATAGCAGGAGAGCCACCAGAAGTAGAACCACTTGGACGGGTGGGTCTCGTAGATCACCCGCTCGGTCGGGGCGAGGTAGCCGGAGCGGAGGTAGCGCGAGCGGCCCGGCGCCGGCATCGTTTCCCTGCCGCGGCGGCACTCCCCGTACGTTGAAAAACGTTCGGGTCACGTGCGGCGCTCCGCCCGGGGGGGCGGCGCGGGCGGCCGACCCCCTCCCGGCGCGCTCCATGGGCCGGGGCGGATTCGAACCGCCGACCTCCGCGTTGTAAGCGCGGCGTCATCGCCCCTAGACCACCGGCCCAGCGGGCGCGGGACCCTCGTCCTCGGACTTGGCGGTGTCGGTCGAGCCGTGGGCGCGGTGGCGCACCCGCACCGCCAGGCCGCGGCCGAGCTCGGTCATCAGCGGGCCGGGCAGCGCGGCCTCCCCGACGCCCGCGATCTCCTCCCCTTGGGCGAGGAGCACGGCGTCGCCGACGCGGATCGACGGGTCGGCGGACCGGACCCCCGGCGTGAACAGGTCGCCGGCCAGTCGGACCGCGGGGTCGAGGCGGACGACCAACGGTCCGTCGGCCCCGATCCGTCGGGCGCCCGCGACGGTCAGCTGGAACAGCCCCCGCTCCTCCCGCAACGTGGCGAGGTCCGCGTGCCCGTCGGTGATCCGCTGGAACCAGGGACGGCCCGCCAGCCGCACCGGCGGGGCGAACAGGCGGTCGGCCGCGCTCCGACCGAACTGGACCGCGGCGACCTCGTGCAGCTCCTCCCGGACGACGGCGAGCGGTCCGCCGGGGACCCCGGACTCGACCGCGAGGGCCGCCTCGACCTCCCGGCGGAGCGCGGCGAGCGCGGCGCCGGACGTCGTGCGATCGTCGGCGAGCGTCCAGGCGGTCGGCAGGGCGGCGGTCAGCGCCGGCCGCAGGAAGTCGTACTCGGCCGGATCGAGGTGCACGACGGCGCGGTGGTAATTTCCCGACCGCAGGAGGTGCTCGAGCCCGAGGCGTACCGCCGTCTGCTCCTCCGCCGACCACGCGCCGGTGACCGGAATGTCGTAGTGGCGGGCGGGCGGCACGTCCTCGAGCTCGCGCGGGACGACCCCGATCGGCGACGAGACGGAGACCCCGTGCAGCCGCTCCGGGTGCGGGAGCCCCTCGAGCGCGCCCCAGAACCGTCGGTGCGAGCGCGAGTTGCGATACGGCTTCGTCCGGGAGCACGGCACGAGCAGGAGGACCGTCTTCGACGGGGGCGGCCGGTACCGCTCCCGGAGCCGGGCCCGGAACCGCCGCATCTCGGGCCGGCGATGCGACTCGGCCAGCACGTAGGTGTGGGGCTCGTCGTACGCCGCGGGCGAACGCTGGTCGAGCAGGTCGGCGAGGTCCTGGTCGGCGTACCGCAGCAGTTCGGCCAGCGCCGGCTCGGCGGTCTGGCGCGACTCGACCAGTTCCCGCAGCCGCCCCCACCGCAGCGCCGCGTGCGTTTCGGCGATCGCCCGCCGGTACTCGTCGAGCAGGGGGAGGACCGCGTCGGGCGCCTCCGTCGGGACCCGGCCGAACGTCTGAGAGTACCGCTCGCCCTCGGCCTCCGCGAACCGCCCGGCCGTGGTGTCGACCAGATCGATGCCGAGGTACGTCAGGAGCGGGACCCGGTGCGGCAACGCGACCCGCGGGGCCCAGAGCAGCGGCTCGGCCCCGACCTGGGCGCGCAGCCGGCCGACGGCCGCCACGAACGGCCGTCCCTCGGCGAACAGGACCCGGGCGTTGGCGAGCACGACGAGCTCGGGCCGCTCCGTCCGCAGGCGCGCGAGCTCGGCGTCGCTCGCGGGCGCGTGGACCAGGAACGTGCCGGGCCCGACCGCATGCACCGCCGGTCCCCCGGGCGCGACCTCGGGCGCGAGGACGGGCAGCTCGAGCCGTAGCTCGGCGGCGCCTTCGGTCAGCCGGAGCCGCCGGGTCCCGGGCTCCGATGGTTCGGCCGCGAGCATGAGCCCTTCGACCGGCACGCCCGGGACCGCACGGTCGAGGAGCGCCGGCGGCGAGAGGCGGAACGGCCCCCACGTCGCCGCGCCGCCGACGGCGAGGCCTTCGAGCGCGGCGACCGTGCGCGTCATGCCGCCCTCCGCATCGATCCGGGGGCGCGAGCGGGCGGCCGGGGCATTGCCCGGCGGTGGCGGGTCCGGCACTTTAGCTCGCCGACTCCGCCGGGCCGCGTCACGGCCGCAGGGCCGCGGTGGCGGGGACGAGCACGGCGAGCACGACCCCGGCCAGGAAGATCGCCCCGAGTGCGAAGTGCCGCTCGAACGGGATGCGGGCGTCGGTCGGCCGGGCCGCGAGCGCGACGTCGGTGGCGGCCGCGAGCGCGGCCATGGCGAGGAGGCCGACGAAGTACGGCACGGCGAGCCCGAGGGCGACGCCGAACCCCGCCAGCAGCAGGAGGGCTACGGCGTGGAGGACGGCGACGAGCCGGACCGAGACCCGCTCGCCGAGCGCCAGCGGGACCGAGAACAGGCCGAGCGCCCGGTCGCTGGCGAGGTCCCCGAGGCTGTGGACCGTCTCGAACGCCGTGCCCCAGGCGAGCAACGCCCCGACGGCGAGGAGGACCGCGACCGGGAGGGCGCCGGTGACCGCGATGTACACCGCGGCCGGCGTCACCGCCTCGACCAGGCCGAGGAACGCGGTGGTGAAGGCGGTGACCCGCTTCGTGTAGCTGTAGCCGAAGACGAGGGCGAGCGCCACCGGGGCGAGCACGGAGGCGAGCGGATTGATGAGGTAGGCGGCGCCGACCAGGATCGCCGCGTTCGCGGCCGCCATCGTCACCGCGAACTCGGCGGAGAGGCGGCCGGTGACGAGCGCGCGCCCGCGGGTCCGGGGGTTCTGCGCGTCCAGGGCGCGGTCGGCCCAGCGGTTGAAGCTGTGCCCCGCGTTGCGCGCGGCGACGAACGCGACGACGACGAGCACGGTCGTGCGCACGGTCGGCCAGCCGTCGGCGGCCAGGAGCAGGAAGGCGAGGGCGAACGGCAGGTTGAGGCCGAGGTTCTGGATCTCGAGGAACCGCCCGATCCCCGGCGGCGGGGGGTCGGCCCCGTCGCTCACGAGGGCGACCGCCCGAACAGGCGGGCGAGCGACGGCTCCGCGGCGAGCAGCCGTTCGGCGGCGGCGGCCGCGGCCGGGTCGGAGCGGATCTCCTCGGGCCACGGCCGCGGAAAGCCGTCCGCGGGGCCCTTCCGCGTGGCGTCGATGCCGATCTTGCCGCCG
>Ga0335074_10006833_pt1 | contig 15833 bp, 12 predicted proteins | sample Lox_Sample_23_FD_206715 | JGI IMG/M metagenome (GOLD analysis project Ga0335074, IMG submission 206715) | Soil microbial communities from Loxahatchee National Wildlife Refuge, Florida, United States - Lox_Sample_2.3 | ecosystem: Environmental > Terrestrial > Soil > Wetlands | place: USA... | reverse complement strand
GCGGATCGCCGAGGATATACCGGGCGCCGGGTCCGCCAGGTAAGAACCCAGGTGGGCCGGCGTCCCGATCACCTTGAATGTCTGTGGAGGAATTGCTACCACGCTGACTGGATGGTTGTGGCCATACTGCAGAAATGCGTCGAGCTCGGTGTCAATACCAGCAAGCGAATGAAGCCGATTCCTGAACGGAAGCGGGGAGGCCTGCGGCGTTCTCCACGGTAGCGGGTCCCGAAGGGTCGGCGACTGCTCGGCAGTTCCGCATCGACTGTATCGAACAGGCCAGCACCGCGAGAATCGACGTGATCGCCACTAGCACGAATATGGCATTTTGTGTCCCGCATAGCTGGATTAGCACCCCGCCCAACATCGGACCCACCGCGCTCGCCGTATAGGCGATAAGACGGCCGAAGCTGGTGACCCTAGCCAACATATTTTCATCGAAGGATCGGACTAGGTGGGTGTCGACTTCTATATTTCCGAGCGCCCCAGCAAGACTTAGTATAGCCATGACGACAGCGATGCAGAGAAATGATCGCCAGCCCCATACTGCCAAGAACACAAGAGCCGCGACCCAGGCGAGCATCTGCAGTAGCACCAGGGAAGCTTTCGGCGGCCTTCGCAACCAGGGCGCGGACATCGCGCCGAGTGCGCCGCCCACGCCGGAAGCCGCGAGCACCAGTCCGACCCATATCGACGGCAAACCTGATGTACGGGCACTGGCCAGGAATATCATTATCAATGCCTGGCCGATTAGCGTAGTTCCAGCAGACAATGCGAGCGCGGCACGAGCATACTTATCATTCAGGAGTACAGTCCAGGCCGTGACAATATCTTCGCCCAGTCGTTTTCGTGATGCTCGGCTAGCGGGAGTACTGACAACACGCTTGACTTTAAGGCTGACAATAGTGGATACAGAGACAACGAAAGACCCCGCGTCAGCGAGGAATGGCAATATAGGTCTAATGCCGAAGAGAAAAACCCCGATTGGCCGCCCTACGAGAACTACCACATGAGCCCTAGTCTCAATGCTAGCCTGAGCCGATGATGCTCGATCCTGTGGCACTATGTCACGGACACAACGCCGATCCGCGAGAGTTGAGAAAACCTCAAGAATCTCTTCAACGATTACTGCCGGGATAAGCAGGAGTATGCTCGGTTTGCCTATTGCCAGGCTGACCGCGACGGCCGCTATCGCCATGCCTCGACCAGACTCGCAGACGAGCATGGTCCGCCTGGGATCCCAGCGATCCACGAGGGCACCGGCTGGAATGTAGACGAGAACGCTTGGGATTGTGGCCGCAAACGCCACCAGACCAGCGTAAACCGGTGAACTCGTCAGATATAGGGCGAGCAGCGGACAAGCGATGGTAGAGATGCGGCTACCAAGCATGGAAACAAAAGACCCAGCCAAAAGTAGCCGAAAGTCGCGGACCCACGCAGTCGCTGCTGGTGGCCCGATGGATCGGGAAGGTCGCGCAGCCGTGACAGACATTTGGTGGGGCGCGAATCTAATCTACGGTCTGACACCTGAGCACTTAGAAAGTGTACTGGATGCCAGAGCACGGTAGCAGCACTTGAACAGAGTTCCCCACGCAACACATCGCATCCCGGCGGTTACACGATTGACGTTGTCCGAACCGAGACGTACCCAGTCGTTTGCGCCGTTACCGCGACAAGCTAGCAGCTACCGACGGTAGCTCGACGGAGACGCTACGGATGCCCGCCCTCACGGCGCTGTCCACGATCTCTTTGCAGCATTAGGCCATCTTAGACCGAATCTTCTTGTGTGCTTAATTTCTCATCTCGGCCATTAATCTATCCATAGTTCTGCCCGTAGCTGGGACCCTCCTTGCCTGTGATGCCTCCGCGACGGATGCGAGAATAGAATAGCTCTGTGGCCGCTGGCCCGTGTGTGCCTCTTTGGCAGAGAAGTGGAAAATGACGCTTCTGGCGCAAAGTTTCCCCAACCAAGACCTCCACCGAGGATCTTATCGCCGACTATATATGGTTTAATCATCACATGGGGCCAGAGTACGTACTTGAATGGCCACATACCCTTGATATCCCGGCACTGATAGCCACGGGCTGGCGGCCTCTTCCCTTCCGTGAATTTATCGTCAAGGTCCACAGCAGATGTGACCTGTCCTGCGACTACTGCTACATGTACGAAATGGCAGATCAGTCATGGCGCGACCAGCCGCGTCGGATGTCTGTGGAGATCGCTCAGCACACTGCCAAGCGCATCGGTGAGCATGCCCGCGATCACCGCATGCCGGATGTCGTGCTGATACTCCATGGCGGGGAACCGCTGCTGGCCGGTCATGAACTCATCTCCTACTTGGTAAAGGCGACCAGGGAATCCGCTGGCCCTGATGTGCGGGTGGATGCACGGGTACAGACCAATGCCGTAGGACTTGACGACTCGTATCTACGGCTGTTCAGCGAGCTGGGGATCAAGGTTGGAGTGAGCCTGGACGGCACCGCCGAGGCACACAATCGTCATCGCCGTTTCGCCAGCGGGCGCGGCAGTTACGCCGCGGTGTCCATGGCCGTGGGCAGGCTACGGCAGGACCGCTACCGGCACCTGTTCAGCGGGCTGCTTTGCACCATCGATCTGCGGAACGAACCAGTAGCTACCTACGAGGCGCTAACCGCCTTCGATCCTCCCAGAATCGACTTCCTGCTCCCGCACGGCACGTGGGACTCGCCACCACCGGGACGGAGTCCCGATCCAGGCGACACCCCATACGGTGATTGGCTAATCGCCGTATTCGACCACTGGTACTCGGCCCCCAAGGTCGGGGTCCGGTTGTTCGAGGAAATAATGCGGCTGGCCTGGGACGGAACATCTTCGGGTGAGGCCGTCGGGCTGTCGCCAGCGAGGATGGTGGTCATCGAGACCGACGGTTCGATCGAGCAGGTCGACACCCTGAAAGCTGCATATCATGGGGCGGCGGCCACAGGCCTGCACGTGACGCGCGATTCGCTCAACACGGCCCTGCTGCTTCCCGGCGTGGTGGCACGCCAACTCGGCGATATCGCGCTAGCCGCTCAGTGCCGGACCTGCCCGATCCATCGGATCTGCGGCGGCGGTATGTACCCGCACCGTTATCGATCCGGCACCGGGTTCGCCAACCCTTCCGTCTACTGCCCCGACCTTATGCGTCTCATCGGCCATATCGATGAAGTAATGCGAGCCGATGTCAACGATCGGCTTCGAGGAAGAGCCACATGAACCTGGAGTATCACCGCCTCTCTCACCAGGACCTTGTCGCGCTTGCGGGTGGCGGCAGCGGAGTCGACGCGATCCGCGAACTGACGGCCCTGGAGTACAGCAAGCACATAACGTTCCTATGGGGCGTGGTCACTGCCGCGGAAGGCAGTGAGCAGCACTCACTCGCGCGGACGGGTTATGACCTGCTCGCCGCGGCAATGCGGGCGAACCGGGAAGCCGCCGGAGCAGTGATTCGGTACCCGTCGGTCGGAGCATGGGCGCGACGGACCATACAAGCCTGTCGCGGCGGTCCCGTAATGCCAGGGGCCGAGCCAAGCCAGCTGAGGGCCGTGGCGGCAGCAGCAGCGATTCGCGCAGGGCTAAGGGCACAGATCGAGGTGCCGGTTGCCGATGGACGCGTCATGCTCCCATCACTGGGCGCCGCTCTGGTTGCAGGGCACAGCGCTATGGTACGCAGTGGTCCCGGCGGCGCGATGATCGACCGGGTGGAGATACCCGAGGATCCTTATCACGATGCGCCGGGCTGGCTAGGGCTGCGCAGGGTCCGAGTTGGTCCGCTCAACGTCCTCATCGATGACCTGGATCCGTTTCGCATGCCCGGCGCGCAGGATCTAGCGCCTCGGCTGGAGATTAAGCCGTGGGATGCCGCCCTGAGCGGAGCCTGGCAGGTACTCGAACGCGGCCACCGCGGCGTAGCCAGCGAGATCGCCGCACTGGTCTCGGCGATCGTGCCGCTTCCCCAGCCTCCGTCGGGCGAGGTCAGCACCACGTCGTCGGAAGCGTTCGGCACTGTGGCGCTATCGTTTCCGCCCGATCCCGTCACCGCCGCCGTGACGCTTGCCCATGAGATACAGCATGTCAAGCTCGGAGCACTGCTGGACATGGTGACGCTGGCGCTGCCCGACGACGGCAGGTGCTACTACGCGCCGTGGCGCGATGACCCTCGGCCGCTTAGCGGCCTACTCCAGGGGGCTTATGCGTACCTCGGAGTAAGCGGGTTCTGGCGACGGCAGCGAAGGCTGCCCGGCAGCCAGCTTCAAGCCGATGTCGAATACGCTCGATGGCGCGCGGCGTGCGCACTGGCCCTTGAGACACTCCGATCCAGCGGCCGACTAACCAGCGCAGGGCTGGAATTCGTCAGCGTTCTGGCGGACACGCTCCGTGCCTGGCAGGAGGAGCCTGTGCCAATTGAGGCCTTGACTCTGGCCCATAGCGCCGCCGAGTCACACCTGGCTCGATGGCAGTCGGTGTACGGACCCATCTCGGCTGGGTGACCGGCGGAGTCTCGATCAGATCGGCGGAGGGTCGAAGCCGAAGGCGAGCCGGTTGCCTTCCTTGGCGTTTACCGCGTCCGGGTGGCCGAGGCCGAGGCTAGCCTCATAACCGCTCATCGTATCGGCGAACAATGTGTCCGCTTCCTTATGTTCGCCGAGCGCTCTCAGGTCCACGACCAGGTTTGCCGCACATCCCAATGTGGTCGGATGATGCTTACCGAGCAGGTTCTCAAGCCGCCGCAGGGTACCCTCATCAAGCCGACGAGCCGCCTCTGTTTCGCCGAGCGCTGCGAGGTCGCTGGCGAGGTTGACGGCTACCACCAGCGAATAGTCATTGTCACGGCCGAGCTTGGCGTCGAGGCCCTCGAGGGCGGATTCGTTCAGACGGCGGGCCTTGGCCGGATCCCCCGCGACCCGCCACAGCAATCCGAGATTCCCGATACAGCCGTAGTTGTACGGATGCTCGGGACCATAGATGGCCGGGTAGCTGGCAACAGTGCGTTCGGCGAGCTTGAGCGCTTCGTCGATCAGATTGCTCACCCGCTGGGTGTTGGTCAGATTGATGGCAGCGGCCATCGTATCCGGGTTAATATCGCCGAAGCGTTTCCGCGCCTGATCGTACACCTCGCCCGCTATCTTCAAAGCTTCATCGCGCGACTTCTCTATCCGGCGCAGCGCTATGGACAGCCCGTTAGCGGCCCGCAGGGTTGCGTAGTGATCTGGCCCGAGCCTTTCCCTGCCGAATTCCCAGGCTTCCTTGCCGGTGTCACGCGCTCTGGTGTACCGACCTTGCAGCCGGACCGCCCAGGCGAGGTTGTACCAGGGAATCAAGACCTCGGTCGCGGACGCACCGGAACCGGTCTGACTCGCCAGGAGGTAGGCTCGCTGGCTCAGTTCCCTGGCCGCGTCGTAATCGCCGTTGAGCCCATGGTCCAGACCGAGGTTACTGATGGCGCGCAACGTCTGCGGGGCGGTCGGTCCGAAGGCGACCTCGCTGAGCTTGAGCGTCTCCGCGTCCAACTCGAGTGCTTTCTGGAAGTTGCCCAGTGCCCGCTCGTTCGCGGCGCGCGCGCTCTGCAGACCGAGAGTGTTCCGATCCTGCTCGCCTAGCACCTCGCGAGCCTTGGCCAGCGTCCGCTCGTTGATGACATAGGCCTCTGCGTACCGGCCGAGATTGAAGAACACATCACCGAGCTGGCGCTGCGCGGCTAGGACGTTAGGGTCATCTGGGCCGGAGTCTGCCGTCCACTTGCCGATGATCCGCTCGGTCAGATCCCGACAGGACGTAAGATCGCCGGACAGGTACAGATAGCGCGCCATCTTCAAGGCGAATTCGCGTACCGCCGGGTCAGCCGAGGCGGCCAGGTCGGTAGCGTCCGACGTCACGTGCGGCAGCAGCTCGCGGTAACGTCCCCACTGCGTCTCGTTGGCGGGGTCTATCGGTGCTGCAGCGGACAGGATCGTGTGCACCTCGCACCGGTACCTGGCCTGCTCCTGCTCATCGAGTTCCTCCCGCAGCAGCGCCTGGATTAGGCGATGAACCGTTATAGTGCGGCCGGGGCTGATCAAGGCAAAGCGCCCCAGCTCGCCGATGGCACTGGCCAGCAGTATGGGATCCGCCATCAGCTCGCTGATGCTGGTTCCTGTCGCCTTTGTGGCGAGGCGGAACACGTCGCGCGGAATGGGGTCCGGGCCGAAGAAGGCACAGCACCGCAGCAGTTCCTGCGCCTGCGGTAGCTGCTCTTTTACCTTCTCGACCGAGATCTGCCAGGCGGCCGTCACGGACTCGGGATAGTCGGCCGGCTTGCCCAGGTCCATGATCCTCATGAAGCGATCGTCGAGCAGCCCGATGTACTCACGGACAGGCATTCCCGTCTCGGCCAGCACAGCGCCCGCCTGGTCCAGCGCCAGCGGGAGGTCGCCGAGTTTCTCAGCCAGCCGGTCGGTATCGGGATCGGCGGCCTTGAGCGGAGCTCGCTTGCTCAGGAACTCCCTGCTCTCTTCCCTGGTGAAGACATCCACAGGGACGGTGGCGACCGTGCTCTGCCACCGGTGGTTCCGTGATGTGATAAGGACGTCGCCGGGGCCGCCGGGAAAGTACTGCCGGAGATCCTCCGGCTGGTCGGCGTTGTCGAAAATCAGCAGCCAGCGAGCATGCGGTTCACCGCGACGGAGCGCGTCCAGCGCCGCTCTGGCTGCGGCCTCGATGCCGGCGGATATAGCGGCTTCCAGGCCGAACCGCTGGGCCAGAGCGGCCAGCGACGACCGGACCGACGGCAGCTGGTCGGCCCGAATCCACCACACGACGTCGTAGTCGGCACGGTAGCGGTACGCGTACTCGATCGCCACCGCGGTCTTCCCGACACCGCCCAGTCCCTGCAAGGCCTGCGGCAACGGATCCCCTGGTAGCACGGCGGTTATCTGTTGCTTGGAGGGATCTTCCTCCCGCAGGCGCGCGAGTTCCCGCAGGCGGGTGAGAATACCCTCCCGTCCGGTGAAGTTGATATTCCGCGGCGGCACATCGCCCCAGATCACCGGCTGTTGTCCGCGCGATGCGGCCCGATCGGGTTCCGTCATAAGAAATTATGGTACGCGTACCAGGTCAATTATGGCAGAGGTGTATTTAGCTGATCTTTCTGATAACAGAGTGGCTGCTGCTGAAGCTGGTACCTTCTCGATTGCAACTTGAACTAAGTGTGATCATCATTGCCGAGTCGAGCGCGCTGCTGTACGGTCAGGAAGTGATGACTTGCGTTGGCCAAGGAGAATCATGAACGAAGATGTCGCCGATGGCAGGGTGATCGATCTCCGGGGCGCGGACATGTCGAATCTGCTGATCAATGCCATCGGAACAGAGATGAAAACGGCGCTGGACCGGCTGCTTGTATCCAATGCTAGCGGCAACAACGGTTTCAATAATAGTATCGGTTTATCCCAGTCATCCTCTCGCCAAACTGCGCGCGCTGGGCGGAAGCCGACATAGCGGTCGGCTCCCGGGGAAGCACGGCTCGCAAGTGGAGTTTGAGTCGGAGTAATGGATAAGAGCGAAAGTCGGCCGTACCCAGGTCCGAAGCCTTTCCGGCAGGCGGATCAGACCCGGTTCTTCGGCCGCGCGGATGACGTAGCCAGGCTGGCCAGGCTGTGGCAGATCAACCGTCTTACGTTCGTAGTCGGCAATGCAGGGCGGGGCAAGACGTCCCTGCTGGACGCTGGGATCCTGCCCGCACTGACCCGCGACACCGTAACCGTTCTACCTGTGGGGCGACTATCCTACGGAGCGACGTTCCCGTTCGCTGCGCTGCCTCCGCACAATCCTTACACACTCGCCCTACTGCGCTCTTGGTCTCCGGGGGAGACCGCGACCCGGCTGGCCGGCCTGACTATCACCGAATTCATCCGGCGGCAGGCAAGGAAGGGGGTTATTCTTGCCGCGATCGACCCGGCCGACGAACTGCTCGCGGACTCCGGTCCGCGCACGGTTCAGCGGCAGCGGTTCCTCGGCGAACTCGCCGAAGCACTGACGACGATGCCACGACTCCACCTGCTCGTGGTCGCTCGTGAAGAGGCCGCCGACGTGATCGCGAAGGCGCTCGGCAACGGGGCTAGATTCGATGTCCCGGAGCTCACTTGGCACAATGCCATAGAGGCGGTGACCCAGCCTACGGCTCGTACCGGCAGGTCATTCGGCGACGGAGCCGCCGAGAAGCTCCTCACGGATCTCGAAACCAGCCAGGCCGCCTTTGCTGACGGGACTAAACGCGACGTTACTGGCGATGGAATCGAACCCGCCCTGCTGCAGGTCGCCTGCGATCACCTGTGGACCTCGCTGCCATCGGGCGTAGACATCATCACGGACCGGGATATCGGCCAGTACGGGGATGTCGATGCCGCCCTGGCAGCGTACTGGGGCACCGTTATCGCCGAGGTGGCCGAGGACCATCAAATCACTACGGAGCGGCTCGGCTCGTGGCTGAGGGGAACGTTCATCACCGAACACACCGCTCGGAACCAAGCCTACGAGGGAACGACCACGACTGCGGGAATGCCGAACGCCGTGGTGCGAGCGCTGGAGGATCGCTATGTGCTCACCCGCAGGATGCGGTCTCGCGAACGCTGGTACGAACTGCTCAGCGATCGTCTGATCGAGCCGCTGCGCAAGGCCCGCGAAGTCTCCCCACCGAAGGTCACACCGGAGACCTACCTACGCAGAGCAGAGCGCACGCTGGCGTTGGGCGAACTCGACCTAGCCGAGCGGTATGCGAAGCAGATCGTACGTCTACCTCTAGAAGACGACCCCCGGGTCCACGCGGAAGCTCGTGCGCTGCTCGGCAACATCGCCTTCGAACGCGAGAAACCCGAGGAAGCCGAGGTCTATTACCGAGAAGCGGCGGTACTCTTCGGAGCCGTCTCCGACACGGAGGCTATGGCCCATCAGCTCGCCGCGGTCGGACAGACCCTCGTCACCCAGGGACGTTTCGCGGAGGCGGTTGATGAGTTGCACGCCGCGGCCGGGCGGATACCCAACGACCTCGTCGTCCAGGTGGACCTTGCGCTAGCCCTGTGGCAACTCGGTGCGGGCCACGCTGCGGTGACCGTACTCACCAGGGCCCTGGGCATCGACGGGAGCAACGTGGTGGCCTTGCAGGCGCGCGGTGAGATACTCGCGGACCTCGGCGAGGCCAAGGAGGCGATCCGCGACCTCGACCGCGTGATCCCGTACGGGCAGCCGTCAGTTCGCGCTGCCCGGGGACTGGCCCTCGCCGAACTAGGTGACAAGTCGGCCGCACGCAGAGAGATCGAGGACGCCATCGCGGAGGCACGGCAGAATGGCCCGGTGCTGTTGTACGCGGCACGCGCCTTTCACGAAAACGGTGACGACAGCGCGGCTAGGCATTACGCCCTGCAAGCCGCGGATGCTACCGACCCGCCGCTGTCACCGCAGCATCGTGAGGTTGCACGGCAGCTGGCCAGCGATGGCCGCGGGTAGTTATGCCTTCCCCTTGGCGTAGGCAACCGCCTTTCTGCTGAATGCTTCGATACAGCTGTTCAGTTCGCCGAGACTCGGTACCTCGTTCGACATGTTCATTTCTAGATTGGTATTTTCCGCTGCCGCCTGAGCGAGGATCGTGGCTGCCTTGGCCAGCTTGTCGGCCAGATCGGCGAACACATTCGGCTCGATTGTTCCGATCAGGACTGCGTACAGGGCAGCGTCCGAAGCATGCTGCCGTACCTTTCCCAGACGTGATCTCATTTCTCCACCCTGATAGCCCTCGTTGTTCTCCACCTGCGTCCGTAGGTTGACGGCGGCCCGAAGCAGGTCCATGCAAGCGGCCCGCACCTCCTCCTCGTGGCGTTGCTGCCGCTCCTCGCGTCGTTGCCGACGGTCACGCTCGGCCTCGCGGGCATTCTGGTAGGTCACGCCGACCGCGGAAACTGCCGCTCCGAGGATGGCGGCACACGCCGAGATCACCGCCACATAAATGGATACGTCAGCCATGCACGCATTGTCGCTCCGTAACCGGCCGCTCGCACTCGACTCGGCTCGACGCCCAGCACGGTATCGGCAAGGTGGAGGATTTCAGGTGGTATGACCTCGTTTGCGCCTGTGCGGGCCCTGGTGGCGCCAGCGCGGGACCAGCCGCCGGAGGAGCTTCGTGCGCCACGAACCTCCTGGCCGTGTCATGGTTCCGGCGGGCTCCAGCATCGTCATCAGAGTCTGTCCGGTATCGCAGTAGGGTGGGTTTATGACCGAAATGTCATCTAGCGACTCATCGGCTGAGCAACGCGATATCCCCGGGCTCAACACGAGCGTCCCGCATCCGGCGCGCGTGTATGACTACTTTCTCGGCGGCAAGGACAACTTCGAGGCGGACAGGATAGCGGCCGAGGCTGGGATCAAGGCCTTCCCGAAGACGGCGGAGTCCGCCCGTGCCGCACGGGCGTTCCTGCGGCGCGTGGTGCGGTTCCTCGCTGCCGACGCGGGCATCAGCCAGTTCCTCGATATCGGTACCGGCCTGCCCTCGGGGGAGAACGTTCATCAGGTCGCGCAGTCGCTGGTCCCGCAGGCCAAGGTCGTGTACGCGGACAATGACCCGATCGTGTTGCTGCACGCGCAGGCGCTGCTGAAAAGTGATCCCGCCGGCGTCGTCGCCTACCTCGACGCGGATCTGCGCAAGCCGGACAAGATCCTCCGTGAAGCCGCCGGGACGCTGGACTTCAGCCAGCCGGTCGGTCTCCTGCTGCTGGGCATCTTGCACAATGTCGGGGACGAGCACGACCCGAAAAGAATCGTCGCCGACCTGGTGAAGGCCATCCCGGCGGGCAGCTACCTGGCGATATGTCACCTCACCGCGGACATTTACCCGGAGCTGGCCGACTTCGCCAAGGCGCTCAACGAGCGGCGGCTCGACGCGCCGCTCGTGCTTCGCGATCACGCCCAGGTAACGAGCTTCTTCGACGGGCTCGACCTCGTGGAGCCCGGTGTGGTCCAGCTCTCCAAATGGCGGCCGCAGACCGACCTTGAGGAGACGGCGGCCGCCGCCTTGTGGGGCGGCGTGGCCCGCAAGCCCAGGTAGCCTCCCGCTCTGCTCAGCTCTGTTTATTGTCGGGCAGGCGGCCGAGCGTGCGGCTGACGATGGCGGATTCGACGAACTCCAAGCCGTTCAGGAGATCCTCGCCGCGTTCTCCGTTGAGGATGCGGCGGAATACGCCGGTCAGCGCCGCCCAGCCCTCGTCTTTCCCTTGGTCGTCCAGGTATGTGCGCAGCGCGGCGGTGTCCTGGTCGCTGCGGTCCGGTTCTGCGATCGCGGCGATGACGGGCTCCCACAGTTGCAGGCATCCAGCGGCGGCCACGATCCATGCCAGGGCATCCTCGGCGTCAGCGTCGGATGCCAGGACGGCGATGAGCTTGTCTAGGCGCACCCCGTCGGTCTGGCTAGTTGCCTGGATCACCTCCGCCATGGTGGCGGGGAACGTCGCGGCATTGCCGTTGTCGTTGCTCATGTCATCGGCAAGGACGGTCAGCGCGCGGCCGAATCCGTCGCTCAGATCTGATATTACAAGTTTATGGAGGGCGAGCCAGATTCCCCGCGGGCAGCGAATTCTTAACAACTGGTTACGTGTCGTCCGGCCGTCAAACCGGGTCGACCGGTTCTCCGTAAAAGAGTCGCGAGCCAGCGGCAGCCGCCACCCGTTCGCCGACCGCCGACGACTTCTTAACTGGCGATTACCTGCTAACAGAACGGCGCATCGTCCGCGCCGTGCGGCCGTACAAAAGGGATGCTTCGTAAAGGGGCCGACGTCCCGGAGGCCTGCGCGCTAACCAGGCCCGCCTGTCGTCCATCTGGCATGAAAGGGGCGCTATGGCCATCCCGCCGGGTTATCCGGGCAGCCGGTATCCAGGCGGCCGGCATCCAGTAGCTCCCGGTCAGCCACCGGGCTTGCAGGCGACCGTCGAGGGCTCTCTGCTGCCCCGGCAGGGGACTTGGCCGGGGCATCCGTCTGGTCCCCAGCAGCTGATGCCTCCCTCGTGGCCGGCCCCGCCCGCGAGATCCTTCCCGGCAGGTCCGCGACCACCGCACCCGTCCGGGCCGCTGCCGACGGTCCGTCCGACGGCCCGAGTCCGCCCGGCGGCGCGGGCCATGCCGCCGCCCGGGCCGGGCCGCGCCGCGACCAGGCTGCTGATGCCCGGGCTGGTGCTGTCCGTCATCGGCCTGGGCACGGTGGCAGTTGTCGTCTTGTGGTGGCACAGCACCCAGCAGCTAACCGGCCCCGGTAACCTGCTCACCGCGGTGGGCGACATGCTCGGCCTGCTCGCCGGGTACGGTGTCGTCATCCTCGTCGCGCTGATGTCCCGGCTGCCGCCGCTGGAGAGGGGGATCGGAGCCGACCGGCTGGCCCGCTGGCATGCCATGGGCGGCCGGTATGTGATCACCGTGGTCACCGGGCACGTGGTGTTCGTCGTCTGGGGCTACTCAGCCGCCGCGCACGAGAATGTGGCGAGTGAGAGCGTCACGATGCTGACGTCCTATGCAGACATCCTGATGGCGACGGTCGCCTGGTTGCTGCTGCTCGGCGTCGCCGCGTTCTCTATCAGGGCCGCGCGCCGCCGTGTCGCCTACGAGACCTGGTATTACGCGCACCTGTACACCTACCTGGCAATCGCGCTCGCGTTCAGCCACCAGTTCGCCCAGGGACCCGCGTTCGGCTCGAACCTGGCGGCCAGGGCCGCCTGGTCGGCGCTGTACGCGGTGGTCGGCGCGCTGGTGCTGTGGTACCGGGTCATCACCCCGCTGTGGAGCGCCGCCCGGCACCGGTTCACTGTGCAGTCGCTGCGGCCCGAGGCACCGGGCATCGTGTCGGTGCTCATCTCGGGCCGTGACTTCGACCGGCTCCGCGCGGAGCCGGGGCAGTTCTACCGGTGGCGGTTCCTCAGCCGCGAACTGTGGTGGCAGTCTCACCCCTACTCGCTGTCGGCGATGCCGCAGCCTGACCTGATGCGGATCACCGTCAAGGCCAGCGGTGACCACAGCGGCTCGCTGGCCGGACTGAAGCCGGGTACCCGGATCATCGCCGAGGGCCCGTACGGGGCGTTCACCCCGCTGCTGACCGGCCGACGGGTGCTGCTGATCGCTGGAGGGGTCGGCATCACGCCGATCAGGGCGATGTTCGCCGCGCTGCCCAGGCGGATGTCGGGCGGGATCACGCTCCTTTACCGGGCCAGCCATCCCAGCGACGTGGTGTTCGGCCAGGAACTGGACGCGATAGCGCATGATAGGCGGGCCGCGCTGCACTACCTGATCGGCTCCCGTGAGGAGCTCGGCTATGACCCGCTCGACGTCGAGTGCCTGGAACGGGTCGTTCCCGGCCTGCACCGGCACGAGGCGTATGTCTGCGGGCCCCCTGGCATGACCCAGACGGTGGTGGCATCGCTGCTCGCCGCGGGCGTCCCGCGCCGCCGCATTCACCATGAGTCCTTTGGCATGTCCTCTGTTTAACCGCTCTGTGGAGGCATCATGCGCCGCGCCGTCCTGGCCCTCGGTGGTACCGCCGCCGGGCTAGCCGCGCTGTTCGCGTTCAAGTCACACGATCTGGCGGCGGCAGCCCCCGCCCCCAGCACCTCGGCCGCGGCATCGCCGGCCGCGGCATCGCCGGCCACGACACAACCGGCCGCCTCGGCGCAAACGCGCACCATCACCGGCCCTGTGGTCAGGACCGCGTTCGGCCGTATGCAGGTCAAGCTCACCGTGGCGGGCGGGCGGATCACCCGGGTCACCGTGGTGCAACAGACAGACAACGGCGCGGTGAGCCAGGCCGACTCGTTCGCCGTCCCTAAGCTGACCCGCTGATCAGTGACGCGCCAGGGCGTCCGCATCGTCTCGACAACCGGTGCGAGCTGCCCGGTAGGTCAGTCGGCAGGGGCGTTTTGTCCAGGTAGGGGCTTACTGGCGGCGGCTGGCGGCTGGCGGCTGAACGGCCCGGCGGCGGCACCAGTGCGGGCTCGCTGATCAGGTTAGGGCTCACATCTCGCGATGGTGACACTCTCGCCACAGGACGACCACGCAGGACGCCGCAGGCAGGCGGCCCATACTCGGTCAGAACGGACGTCCGGCGGCTGACCTCGATTATCGCGGTGTACTTGCACCCCGGGGGGGAGGGCTCAGGTGCACGTTTCGGGATGATAATGCTCCCGCGGCAGGCTGATCACGCAGCTGCCGCCGGCCGGCAGCTGCCGTACCGGGGCAGAACGGACGTCCGGCGGCCGTTTCCGGTTACCGTGTGTACTTGCACCCCCGATGAGGGGCGTAAGTACACACGATCATCCGCATAACCTCTCCTGGCGGTCCGAGATGCGGCCAATCCGCGCAGTAAGCCCGGCGGCCTCTTGCGGTTACCATCCCGTTATTCGAGCCAGAGCCTGGGAGGGGGCAAGAGTACACGCAATCATTCGGTTGCTGCCTCCTGGCAGAAGGAGATGCCCCAGATCCGTCGCGAGCGGCCGATGAGCCCAGCGGCAACGCGCGTGGATCGCCGTGACCGGGGGAGACGACGCACGAGTAGTGGAGCTGAGCCTGGCCCTTTGCACCGCTCGGCGCGGGACTCCATGCGGCCCCGCTGGCTTGATCAAGCCGCCGAGCCGCTCAGTTCGCGGGCGGGCACTTCGAGTCGAGTCTGCCCGTTGCCATCGAACTGGGCTTGTTCTGTACGGGCGGCAATGGTCTTGAGGTGAGCATCCCTCGAATGGTGTGCCCACGCTGCCGCATTGCGGCCGGGCGTCGTTCGTGCTTCCCGGCCGGTTTCGGTAGCGGCTCTTGTGACCGGCCGGAATCCAGGCTTTCGCGACCATCCTCGGTCTGGTCATCGACATGCATGGCGAGCAGGATGGCGCCATCGATCAGCAGGTCGCGCTCGGCAGGATTGATATCGCCCCGGTCAGCGTGCTCGCGGAAGATCGCGCAGACTTGCTCAAGGGCCGCATCAACGCTAAATACCGTGATCACAGTTCCCACCTCCACCCCAGGGATACCGCCTCAGATGCCGGGCCGCGGCAGGGGCTTTGGTCCTCGCTGGAGACCTTCATATTTCACGAGAAGATCAACAACGGTCACGATCTCGCTCGTGGCGTTCGCCGTTGCCGCGTACACAGCCATGACACGCAGACACTACGGACTCCATAGATCCGTCCGGGGTCCGCGCTCGTGCAGCCGTGTGGTTGTGACGATCAGTCGTGGCTACCGCGATCAGCCCGGTGGCCACCATGGTGCGTGCGCGAGTGAATGCCATCGGGCAGCAGCCCACCATCTCGACACAAGCCCGCCTCCATAGTTCAAACTAGTCCAAGTTTGGTCGAAGGCCATCGCCGGAAGGCGTTCACTTTTTATGTACACGCGCTAACCGGGACCAGCCGCCGAGCGCCCGTTCTGGTCAGATATGAGCCGCGCCTGTCCCGGCATCGGCTGTGTGATCGTCCTGCTGCGGGAATGGTGACAGGTCGACGAACAGCCCGGGCCCGGGCCAGCTTCGCCCCTGTCGGGCCCGCGCGGCCCTGGGAGCTGCGCGGGTCCGGACAGCCGCGCCGCGGCTTGCCTGACGCCGCGGCTTGCCTGACGCCGCGGCTTGCCTGACGCCGCGGCTTGCCTGCTGGCGGGATAAGCCTGCTAGCACAGCGGTGAGGGGGTCGAGGAGGTCGCGTCGCCGCCCGGCAGGGCTATCACTATGCCGGTCTCGTGGCTGGTAAGGCCGCGCAGCAGGGTTAGCGCCCCGAGCGGTCCGAGTACGTCCCGGGTGGGCAGGCAAGACGCGTCGTTCTCGATGGTCGTGAGGAC
>Ga0335074_10006832_pt1 | contig 15833 bp, 10 predicted proteins | sample Lox_Sample_23_FD_206715 | JGI IMG/M metagenome (GOLD analysis project Ga0335074, IMG submission 206715) | Soil microbial communities from Loxahatchee National Wildlife Refuge, Florida, United States - Lox_Sample_2.3 | ecosystem: Environmental > Terrestrial > Soil > Wetlands | place: USA... | reverse complement strand
TGTCCTCCTCGGCCTTCCGCCGGATGTGCCGCGCCGAGTTCCTCAACTACATGCGCGTTCGTGAGTGGCAGGATCTGCATGGTCAGCTGTCGCGCTTGTCCGAAGACATCGGCGTCAACACCAAGAGTTCTTCAGCAGAACAAACGGTGGTGCACCTCTCGCTGCTGGCGGGGCTCCTGTCGCACATCGGCATGAAGATCGAGGTAGCCCGTCCCGCGTCGTCCCGTCCTGGACAAGCCCGCCCAGGCGGTCGGCGTCCGAGGGCGGAGTACCTGGGCGCCCGGGGTGCCCGGTTCGCCATCTTCCCGGGCTCCGGTCTGGCGAGGAAACCACCGGACTGGCTCGTCGCGGCCGAGCTTGTGGAAACTTCCGCACTGTTCGCGCGCATGGCCGCCAAGATCGAGCCGGAGTGGGTGGAGCCGCTCGCGCAGCACCTGGTCAAGCGCACCTACAGCGAACCGCACTGGTCGAAGAAACGGGGTTCGGCGGTGGCGCTGGAGAAGGTTACCCTGTACGGGGTTCCGCTTGTCGCGGACCGTGCTGTCAGCTACGGGCGGATCGACCCGGTGGCGTCGCGCGACCTGTTCATCCGGCACGCTCTCGTCGACGGGGAGTGGGATACCAGTCACCGTTTCTTCCACGAGAACCGGCGCCTGCTCGCGGAGGTTGCGGAGCTGGAACACCGGGTCCGGCGACGTGGCCTGGTGGTCGGCGAGGACGAGCTATACGCCCTCTACGACACGCGGATTCCCGCCGAGGTCGTGTCGGCCCAGCATTTCGACAGCTGGTGGAAACAAGCCCGCCGGACCGATCCGGGCCTGCTCACGTTCACGGCGGGTGACCTGCTCGCCGACGACGCCGCGGACGTGGACGCCGGCTCCTACCCCGACGTCTGGACGTCCGAAACGCCCAGCGTCGGCGCGCTGCCGTTGACCTACGAGTTCGCCCCCGGCACCGAGGCCGACGGGGTGACCGTCGACATCCCGCTGAGCCGCCTCAATCAGGTGGATCCCGGCGAGTTCTCCTGGCAGGTGCCGGGATTGCGAGCCGAGCTGGTCACCGAGCTGATCCGGTCGCTGCCGAAGGCGCTGCGCCGCGACCTGGTTCCGGCCCCGGATGTGGCCCGCGAGGTTCTTGCCCGGCTGAGTACCCCCGAGGGTAAGGGGGGTACCCCCGGTTATGAGAGGGGTACCCCCGGTTACGAGGGGGGTACCCCCGGTTACGAGGGGGGTACCCCGTCCGGTGACGTGCGGGACGTTCTGTCCCGCGAGCTCCGGCGGCTGCGCGGCATCGAGATCCCACGCGCGGCATGGGATCTGACCAGGCTCCCCGCGCACCTGCGCATCACGTTCCGTGTCATGGGCGATGACGGTGCCATCCTCGCGGCGGGCACCGACCTGGCCGCCCTGCAGCGTCAGCTCCGGCCCAGGCTCCGCGCCAAGCTCTCCGCTGCTGCAGGCGACATCGTCCGCTCCGGCTTGACCACATGGGACTTCGGCGAGCTTCCCGCCGTCTTCAGGGACGGGACCGTTATCGCCTACCCAGCCCTGGTCGACGCCGGCGGTACGGTTGGCGTGCGGCTGTTCGAAACAGAGCGTGCGGCTCGCACCGCCATGCGGGCGGGAACCCGCCGCCTGGTGCTGCTCGGCCTGCCATCACCGGTCAAGTCGATCGTCGGCGGACTTTCCACCCGCGCCAAGCTCGCGCTCAGCCATAATCCGCACGGCAGCGTCGCGGCGATGTTCGCGGACTGTGTGGACTGCGCGGCCGACTCGCTCATCGAGCAGGCGGGCGGACCGGTCCGGGACCGTGCCGCGTTCGAGCATTTGCGTAACAGCGTGCGTATCGCCCTGCACGAGAGGACCGCGGATGTCGTCCGCCGCGTCGAGACCGTGCTGGGGCTCGCCCATGAGCTCACGGTCCGCCTGGACCAGACGCGGGCCAGTGCCGTTCACGGTGCCGTCGAGGATCTTCGCGAGCAGCTCGCGGGCCTGGTCTATGCCGGCTTCGTGACCGCCACCGGTTACCGCAAACTGCCCGACCTGGTCCGCTACCTGCGCGCGATGGAGCGGCGGCTGAGCAAGCTGCCGGAGAGCCCGGCCAGGGACGCGCTCAGCATGGCGGTCGTTCAGCGCGTCGAGCAGGCTTGCCGGCAGGCGATTGCCGTCCTGCCTCCGGCACGGCGCAGGGACGAGGACGTCCAGGCGATCCGGTGGATGCTCCAGGAGCTGCGGGTCAGCCTGTTCGCGCAAGGCCTCGGTACGCCCGCGCCGGTCTCGGAGACCCGCATCATGGCGGCCATCCGCCGACTGTCCGAATAGGCGGTATTCAGCCAGGAGCTGAACACCGCGGTGAGCGGGCTCCACTGGTTAGTGTAAATCGCTACCCAGTTCGTTGTTGCGCAACACGTTGCCATTTTTTTCGGAGTGTCGTTCCAATAAATGCTGCACCTTCAGTGCTACGTTCAACGCGGAATGACACCTTCCATCACAATGCAAACGTCACCGGAAGGCGGGAACAAATGACCGGAATACCCCCTGTACGCCGTCGGCTCGTCGGCTCCGCGCTGCGACGGTACCGAGAGAACGTCGGGTACGCGCTGGAGGACGCGGCCAAGGTCCTGGAGTGCGACAGATCGAAGATCAGCAGGATCGAGACCGGCCAGCGTGGCATCAGGCCCAAGGAACTGCGTGAGCTCCTCACCGAGTACGGCGTGTCCGACACCGAGCAGGCGGCGCTGCTCGGCCTGGCTCGCCGTGGCGGCCAGCACGGCTGGTGGGACCAGTACATGAACGTCCTGCCCGAGACCGCCATCGACTACGTCATCATGGAGTCCACCGCGGCCGAGATCATGGCCTACGAAGCGCAGCTCGTGCCGGATTTGCTGCAGACCGCGGACTATGCCCGTGCCGTCGCCGAGGCCCAGCCGGGGTATGGCTCGCAAGCACAGCGGGAGGACGCCGTGGCGGCCAAGTCCGAGCGGCAGGCGGCCGTACTGGGCGGGGGCGTCCGGCTGACCGCGGTCGTAGGCGAGGCGGCACTGCACCAGCAGGTCGGCGGGCCGGAGGTGATGGCCGATCAGCTCGCCCACCTAGCCGGGCTGGAGAGCGACTTCCCGAACGTCACGGTCCAGGTCCTGCCGTTCTCGGCAGGCGCGTATGCCGCGGCCAGCGCGTCCGTGGCCATCTTGAGGTTCCCCGGCGCGCCGAGTCTGGGCGTGGTGTACCTGGAGGGGCTGACCGGGGGCGCGTACCTGGAGAGCCAGCAGGACGTGGCGCAGTACATCCGTGCCTTCGCCCTGCTCCGCTCGTCCGCGCTTACCACGGCCGAGACCGCCTGCCTGCTCAGGGAGATGCCCGCCCGCTGACCCCGCTGCCGGGCTAGCTGTGGCCAGGATGGCGCAATTGCTTGGTGACCGCGGCGAGCTTGTCGATGAGTTCCTGGATGTCTTGGACGTGCTGGAACGACGGCCGGGCCAGCACGGACGGATCCTCGCCGGCCAGGACCTCGCCGCCGGATGCCGCGAGGCCAGCGGAGTCGTGCAGCGCCTCCACGGACTCCTGAAGCGCCTCCACGGACTCCTGCAGTGTCTCGGTCTCCGCGGTGGACAGGTCGTCATTCACGGCGCAGCGCGGGTCCGCGTCCCGCACGCTGTTGCCGGTATTCATCTGCGATGTCTCCTGAGAGGTGAGAGTAGCTGCCGTCCCATCCGGGGGCGGCGGATCGGCGGTATGCCTCATGGGATCCCGTCGAGTCCGACTCGGACGATGTCCGATTCGCGGCTTTAGGTGAGATGTCTGATTTGGGTAAATCCCTATTCGGGGCTGCGTCTGATTCAGTGGCAACGCTATGCTACCCGCAATTAGCCAAGTATGTCACGTGCCGTGGTCGCATATTTGGTATCGCGCAAAGCGAATTACGGCCATGCGGCATGTCGCCGTATTCCGTGCACCCGCCCGCAGTGCCCCTCGCTGCCTGCGGTTACCTGTCCGTGCGGTCCGCGAGCCGATGCCAGGGCGTCGCAGCGTGCTGCCGCCATGCGCAAATGCGCGAGAATTCCGCCGAGGGCAGACAGATGCTGCTAACGACTGCACTCCGTTATTGCGTTAACGCTTTGTATATGCACATGCATACGCACATGCCGTTGGTTCGTTCGCTGGCAACCTCGTCGATCGCGGCAGTTAATGCCGGGGTGCCCGCCGCCGCATCACTGTCCCCATCTCGGTCGCGGTCAGCGGCGGCACCGGGAGCGGTGTCGTTCCATCCCGGCTGGTGTACATGCCGTCAATGAACAGCATCAGGTACCGCCGCCAGATCTCCGGCCGCATCTGGTGCGCGTACTCGGCGGCTGAGCTCAGCATCAGCCCGATGAACGGGATATCCGTCGCCGCGAGGTCAGCCCGTACCCGTCCGGTGGCTTGCGCACGGGCAACGAGCGCGTGGACAAGCGGGGCGAATCGATCCCGGGCATAGGACACCCGGTCGCCCGCGTACGTCGCGAACGTCAACAGTTGACGCAATCCCATGTTGCCGGCCAGCGCTCCCATCCAGTTCTCGAAGAACCACAGCAGTGCTTCCTCGGGATCGGGCATCTCGAGCGCGCGCTCCGCGATCGCGGCCATGTTGTTGACGTAGTCGATGAAGAGCGTGTCGACGAGCGCTTCCTTATCAGCGAACCGCCGGTATACGGTGCCGACACCAACGCCTGCGTGCCGGGCGACCTCGTCCAGGCTGACATCGAGCCCACGCTCAGTGAACACCTCCGCCGCGGCGGTCAGTATCCGCTGCCGGTTCCGTTCCGCATCCCGCCGCAGCGGTCGCTCGGCATCGTCCTTGGTGTCTTCGGTCACCCGGACCTTCTCGGCACATAGTGGAGACAGCTTCTCCGTTTAATCGTACCGCGTCGCGGACCAGCGAGCCCTGGGTCGCCGCAATATTAGTGGAGACATGATCTCCGCTTTGTGCTAGGCTCGGCGAAACGGAGAGCACTTCTCCAGATTGGGAGCCATCATGTCCGGCCAGTCGCTTGAACCTCTGCCCGACCGGCGTCGCTGGCTCGTCCTCACCGTCATCGGGATCGCTCAGCTCATGGTCGTCCTGGACACGACCGTGATGAACATCGCGCTGCCGTCCGCTCAGCACGCATTGGACTTCAGCACCGCCGACCGGCAGTGGGTGGTGACCGCGTACACGCTGACGTTCGGCAGCCTGCTCCTGCTCGCCGGCCGGCTCGCTGACCTGGTCGGGAGGAAGTACACGTTCCTCGCGGGTCTGATCGGCTTCGCCGGCGTGTCCGCGGTGGGCGGCGCGTCAACGAGCTTCACCATGCTGGTCACCGCGCGTGCGTGCCAGGGCGTATTCGGCGCGCTGCTGGTGCCGTCGGCGCTTGCCCTGCTGACGACCACGTTCAGTGACCCCGCCGAGCGCGGTAAGGCATTCGGTATTTACGGCGCTATCGCGGCTGGCGGCGGAGCGGTGGGCCTGCTTCTCGGCGGCGCCCTGACCGAGTACCTGTCCTGGCGCTGGGCCTTGTACATCAACTTGTTCTTCGCGGGAGCGGCATTCATCGGGGGCTCGCTCCTGCTCAAGCGGCAGCCGTCCGGCACCAAGCCCAAGCTCGACATCCCCGGGGTGCTCACCGTATCCGGTGGCCTGTTCTGCATCGTGTACGGATTCTCGAACGCCGCGACCCACGACTGGCGCACCCCGTCCACCTACGGGTTCCTGGTCGCCGGCGTTGCGCTGCTCGTAGTGTTCGCGGCCTGGCAGTTCCGCGCGGCCTCCCCGTTGCTCCCGCCCCGCATCGCGCTCGACCGTAACCGGGGCTGCGCCTACCTCTCCATCCTCATCGCGTCGTGCGGCATGTTCGCGATGTTCCTGTTCCTGACCTACTACCTGCAGCAGACGCTGGGCTTCACGCCGGTCGTGACCGGAGTCGCGTTCCTCCCGTTCGCCGGGGCGATCGCGGTGGCGTCGAACGTGTCCAACATCGTGCTGATGCCCAGGATCGGGCCGAAGCCCATAGCCTCGGCCGGCCTGGCGATCGCGGCGGGCGCGATGATCTGGCTCAGCCAGATCGGTGTGCACACGTCATACGCCGGCGGAGTGGTGGGCCCGCTGATCATGTTCGGCGCCGGCATGGGCATGGTGATCGCCACGTGCATCAACTCCGGCACGTTCGGCATAGCGCCGCGGGACGCGGGAGTCGGATCGGCCACCGTCACCGTCGGCCAGCAACTCGGTGCGTCCATCGGGACCTCGCTGCTCAACACGATCTTCGCCAGCGCCATCGCCTCCTACGTCGCCGCGAGCATCGCCGCCAGCCACACGCACCCGACGCCCGCACTCGCCGCCCTCGCGCTCGCGCACGGATATGACACCGCGTTCACCTGGATCGCCGGCATTTTCGCGGGCGGCGCGATTGTGGCCGCGCTGCTGTTCCGCAAGGGCCCGCTCCGCAGTCCCGCCTCGTTGCGAACACCCGTCTCCTCCGGCGAGCCAACGGTCCACGTCGGCTGACTGTGCCGTCCGGCGCGTGCCGCCACGATGCCGGGGCGGTAAAACTCCTTTTCGTTACACGGCTCTGACGCACTTTAGGCGGCGCTGTTGACCAGCTGTGTGCTCCTGGCCGGCGGGCACGGGCAGCGAAGTTGCTCGTGTGCTGTATGGTGCCTGTGTTGCTGACGGGTCGGTCCTGACTCCGATTTAATGTGGAGTTCGGCTCTGTTGCGAATTTTGTGGTGGGTGACGGATTGTGATGCGTGCTGGGTGTGCCGGCTGGCCGGGGCTGGCGGCGGTTATGTGATGGTCCGGGCCTGCTGCGGCGTGGCGGGGTGATCTTTGCGACGGGGCTCCGGTATGACCCGGGGGTCCGGCCGGGCGGGTCTCTGCGCTGGGAGCCTGGTTGCCGTGTCCGTCTGTCATGCCGCCTGGAGGGTGGTGAGCGGCCCGGGCCGTGTCCTGGATATGCCTGTGCCGGGGGGAGTGCGTGCTGCTGGCGTTCGCGCGGCGCCTGGCCGGCGTGCGGGTTGGGCAGGTCGCTGGCGGCGGGGGCGGGGTGAGGCCGGCCGCGTTCTCGCGTGCGGTGCTGGCGTGCTGTCCGCTGTGCGGGTCGCCGTCGTCGCGGGTGCATGCGTGCTGTAAGCGGGCGATCGCGGATCTGCCGGCCGGGGGGCGGCCGGTTCCGCGTCAGTTCCCGCCGCGCCGCCTGGCCCGGGGCCGGTTCGCCGCGCAGATGCCGCTACGGCCGTAGCGCTACGCTTCTTGCGGTAGGCTGCGGCGATCCGTCGGTGCCTGTATGTCGGGAGCGGCGGGAGCGGGGCGGCGGGGCCGGCGGGAGGCGGAAACGTGCCAGGGCAGCGTCGGCGCTCGGCGCCCTTTACGTGGCCGATGTGGGCTGGGTGAGGTCGTAGACGGTCTCGCCGCCGGCTGTTTCCTTCTTGAAGTGGGTCGCGACCCAGTTCGCGATCGCCACCGAGCCGGCTCCGCCGCCGAAGCTGTCGCTGCTCTCGCCCACGTAATAGTGGACTTCGTGCTTGGCGACCATCTCCTTGAAGACGGTCAGCGTGGGCCACGGGTCCGTGCCGTTGAAACCGCCGATGGCCATCACCGCGTCGCCCGTAGCCAGCTCCAGCGGTGCCGCCGCTTCCGAACCCTCGGTGGCGGCGACCCACATGTACCGTGAGGCGTCCTGCTTGAGTAGCGCAGTCAGCGCACTGCTCACGTTCGTGCCGCCGCCGAGCCCGCCAGCACCGCCGAGCCCGCCAGCACCGCCGAGCCCGCCAGCACCGCCGAGCCCGCCAGACCTGCCAGCACCGCCGAACCCGCGAAAGCCGCCGGTCCCGGTCCCGCCGAAACCGCCGCCACCGCCGCTGGGTCGGCCGCCGCCGAAGCTGCCGGGACCGCCGCCGAAGCTGCCGGGACCGCCGCCGAAGCTACCGGGACCGTGCCCGCCGAACCTGCCGGGACCGCCGAAGCCGAAGCCGGTGCCGCCGCTGGCCGCCGCTGGGCCGGCGCTGGGGATCGCGCCAGTATGCGCGGTGTTGACCGTACCCAGCGCGTATGCGGTCGGCCCGCCGAGCCCGGCGACCAGCGCCAGGCCCAGGATAAGAGCGACCGCCCACGGGCCGAACCGCCGTACGAGCACGAACCCGAGCCCGATGACCGCCCCGCCACCGAGAACGCCGGCGGTGAGCACCACCCACTGCAGCCACGGCAGCCACCCTGGGGAGCGTGACAATAGTTCCCACGCCCACCACGCTGTGACCAGCACACCGGCCGCCGTCGCGATCCGCCCTGCCCACGACAGCGCGCCGGACCACAGCGACACCGCGCCGATGCCGACCAGCGCGGCGATCCCTGGCGCCAGCGCGACCATGTAATACGGGTGGATGATCCCGTTCATGTAGTCGAACACGCCGCCGGTGACGATCACCCAGCCGCCCCATAGCAGCGCCGCCGCGCGGATCCGGTCGGTCCGGACTGCCCGCCGTGACACCCACAGCAGGCACACGAGCACCAGCAGGGCCGCGGGCAGCAGCCAGCTGACTTGCCCGCCGAACTCGGAACGGAACACCCGGAACACGCTCGCCGCGCCGCCCCAGTCCGACCCCGGCCCGACCGATCCCGTCTCGTTCCCGTCCAGTCGGCCGAGGCCGTTGTAGCCGAGCGCGAGCTGCAGGATGCTGTTGTCCGTCGACCCGCCGAAGTACGGCCGGTCAGCGGCAGGCGTTAGCTGCGCGGCGAGCACCCACCAGCCAGCGCCCGCCACGACACCGGCCGCGCCGAGCAGTAGCTGCCACACCCGCTTCAGCAACCGCGGCGGCCCGGCCCACAGGTATGCCACCGCGAACCCGGGCAGGACGAGAAACGCCTGCAGCATCTTGGCCAGGAACGCGAACCCCAGCAGCACCCCGCATAGCGCCAGCCACCGCGTCTGCCCGTTCTCCACCGCGCGCACCAGCGCGTACGCGGCTAGCAGCATCAGCAGCACAAGCAGCGAATCCGGGTTGTTGTACCGGAACATCAGTACGGCCACCGGTGTCAGCGCCAGCACCAGCCCGGCGACCAGGCCTGCCCCCACGCCGAACCAGCGCTTGACCGCCGCGTATAGCACCCAGACGGACAGCACGCCCTCGATGGCCTGGGGCACCAGCACCGACCACTGGTTGAAGCCGAACAGCCGCGCAGACAGCTCCATCACCCACAACGACGCGGGCGTCTTGTCCACCGTGATGAAGTTCGACGAGTCGAACGACCCGAAGAAGAACGCCTTCCAGCTCTTCGTGCCGGCCTGCACGGCCGCCGCGTAGAAGTCGTTCGCCCACCCGTTCCTGGTCAGCCCCGCCAGGTACAGCACCGAGGTGAGCCCGAGCAGGCCGGCCAGCATCCACCGCGAGTCAAGCCGCGGCACTCGCCGCACCGGGACCGCGGGCGCGGGCGCCGTAGCTATCACGCTCACCGCGATGCCTCCCTCGTCTTGTTCTCATAACAAACGGGCGTGCTCCGGCCCGGTTCGACGGCCGGCTCACGGTGGCCGAACACCCAGCGCCGGTACAGCACGAACCGCAGCACGGTCGCCACCAGGTTGGCGCCGACCAGCACCGTGACGTCGGCCAGCCGCGACGGATGCGCGGCGGTGTGATGCAGCGTGTACAGGGCCCCCGAGGTGAGCGCGAGCCCGGCTCCGAACGCGATCAGTCCCTTGAGCTGGTGACCGGCGGCGCCGGCCCGTCCGCTGATGCCGAACGTAATCCGCCGGTTCGCTGCGGTGTTCCCGATGGCGGTCACCAGCAGGGCGATCGCGTTGGCGGCCAGCACCGGCATGCTGGCACTGAGCAGCAGGTAGAGCACGACGTACGCGACCGTGCTCATCGCACCGATTGCCCCGAAGCTGAGCACCTGCACCGGCAGCCCGCCCGGGGAAACGCGGAACTGCGAGCGCAGCTCCGGTACCTTGATCTCGCCGCGGGCGAAACCGGTGCTCAGCCGCCAGATGCCGCGCAGGTCGGCCAGCACCGTCGGCACGATGTCCACCCGGGAGTCCAGGTCGTCGATCCAGTCCACCGGTACCTCATGAATGCGCAGTCCGGCCCGCTCGGCGAGGACCAGCAGCTCGGTGTCGAAGAACCACCCGGTGTCCTGGGTGAGCGGCAGCAGCACGCGGGCCTGCTCACGCCTGATCGCCTTGAATCCGCACTGCGCGTCGGAGAAGCCGGTCCCGAGCGAGGTGCGCAGCAGCACGTTATAGCAGCGCGACATCATCTCGCGCTTGGGCCCGCGGATGACCCGGGAGCCGCGGGCGAGCCGGCTGCCGATGGCCAGGTCACTGTGCCCGGACAGCAGCGGCGCGACCAGCGGGAGCAGCGCGTTGAGATCGGTGGATAGGTCGACGTCCATGTAGGCGAGCACATCGGCGTCGCTGCGCGACCAGATCTCCCGCAGCGCCCGGCCGCGCCCGGGCAGCTCCATCCGGATCGCGCGTACCTCGGGAAACCGCCTGGTCAGCATGCAGGCGATCGTCCAGGTCCCGTCGCTGCTGCCGTTGTCGGCGATCGTCACCGCGGTGCGGAACGGGAATGAGGCCCGCAGGAACGAGACGAGCCGCCGGACGCTGGGTCCGAGGTCGCGTTCCTCATTGAGTACCGGCACGACGATGTCAACCTGCGGGGGATTCATGCTGCCAAGACTCGGCGACGAGCTTGCGCGGATACTGAGGTGATCGTATGCGCGGCCTATGAGACCGAGGTGGTTGATCCGGAACCGCCCCGGGGCAGCGTTATGGTGAACTGGGTGTCACCGGGATGGCTGCTGACCGCGATCGTGCCACCGTGCGCGGTGACCACCGCGTCGACGATGGCCAGACCCAGGCCGGTGCTGGCGCCGCTGCTGTCGTCGGCCCTCCAGCGGGAGGTATCGGCCCGGCTGAAGCGTTCGAACAATTCGGGGATCAGCTCGGCCGGGATGCCGGGCCCGTCATCGTGCACGTTCAGCAGCACCGGATCCGAATCGGCCAGCGTGACCGTGACCGTGGTCCCGGCCGGGGTGTGCTTGCCGGCGTTGCTGAGCAGGTTGGCCAGCACCTGATGCAGGCGATGCTCGTCGCCGGTGACGACCACCGGGTCGTCGGGCAGGTCCAGCTGCCAGCGGTGGTCGGCGCGGGCCGCGTGCGCGTCGCTTGTCACGTCGATGCACAGCCTGGATAGGTCGACGGGCTCCCGCTCCAGGGGCCGCCCGGCGTCGAGCCGGGCGAGCAGCAGCAGGTCGTCGACGAGCACGCTCATCCGCGCCGATTCCGACTGGACCCGGCCGAGCGCGTGGGTCACCTCCTCGGGAACCGGGCCCGGGTGGCGCATCGCGAGCTCGGCGTAGCCGCGGATGGCGGACAGGGGAGTGCGCAGCTCGTGGCTGGCGTCGGCGGCGAACCGGCGCAGCCGCGCCTCGCTCGCCGCGCGACGGCTGAGTGCTCGCTCCACGTGGCCGAGCATCCGGTTGAACGCCGCGCCCACCTGGCCTACTTCGGTGCGCGGGTCCGTGTCCGGCACGCCGGCGGGCAGCGCGACCTCACCCGACTCCAGCGGCAGCTCGGCGACCTGGGTGGCGGTGACGGCCACCCGGCGCAACGGCCGCAGCGACAGCCGGATCAGCCAGATCCCCGAGCCGACGGCGAGCACCAGCACGATCCCGAACGCGATCAACTCGGTGATCAGCACGAGATCGATGTCGTGCTGAGTGCCGGCCAGCGTCAACCCGGTGACCATCACGGTGCCCGCGCAATTAACCTTGGTGACCCGGTATGACGCACCGAGCAGCGTCACGGTGTACGCGGGTTCCGGCTCCGCCGGCTGACCGCACCAGGGGGTGCCGGGGCCGTCGTGCCCAGGCCCCGCGCCGTTACCTGGACCGTGGCCAGGTCGCCCGTCCTCGTCGTCCGGGAGGTTGACCGCCGGGATCGTGGTGACCGGCAGCGCGGAAAGAACCTTCTCATCCGCCGAGGTCAGCTCCGGATTACCGGAGAAGGCGAGATAAGCGGTAAAGCCGGACCCGGACTTCACCGCCTCGAACGTACCCGGCCCCTGGCCGCCGCAGTCACCCGGCCCGGCAGCCTTACCTCCGGCCGGTCCCGGGTCATAGTCGTTCCCGTTCTGCCGCATGCCGACGCACTCGACCCAGCGCTGAGTGGCGGACCCGACCTGCTGGTCCAGCGACGACAACAGCTGGCGATGCAGAGCGAAATACGACGCGCCGCCGACTACGGCGCAGGCCAGCGTCAGCAGCACCGCCATGATCGCGATGAGCCGGGCGCTGAGCGTCCTGCCCCGTGCCCAGAACATCTAGCCCGCTGGCTTCAGCACGTACCCGACGCCACGCACGGTGTGGATGAGCGGGGAGCGCCCGGCGTCGATCTTCTTGCGCAGGTAGCTGATGTACAACTCCACGACGTGCGCTTGGCCGCCGAAGTCGTAGTTCCATACCCGGTCCAGGATCTGCGCCTTGGACAAGACCCGCCGGGGATTACGCATCAGGAACCTGAGCAGTTCGAACTCGGTGGCGGTGAGGTCGATGACCTCGCCGCTCCTGCGCACCTCGCGGGCGTCCTCGTCCATGGTGAGGTCGCCGACCGCCAGCGAGCCCTCGGCCTGCTCGCGGGTGAGGTTCGCGCGGCGGAGCAGGCCGCGCAGCCGGGCTAGCACCTCTTCCAGGCTGAACGGCTTGGTGACATAGTCATCGCCGCCCGCGGTGATGCCCGCGACGCGGTCCTCGACCGCGTCCTTCGCGGTCAGGAAGAGCACGCAGACTTGGGGGATATCGGCACGCATGCGGCGCAGCACCTCAAGCCCGCTGAAGTCGGGCAGCATGATGTCCAGCACCACCGCGTCCGGTTTGAACTCTCTGGCGACCCGCACCGCGTCCGCTCCGTCAGCGGCCGTGCGGACTTCCCACCCTTCGTAGCGCAAGACGCTGGACAGCAGTTCGGCCAGGCTGGGCTCGTCGTCGACAACCAGTACGCGCACCGGAGTGCCGTCCGGACGCTGGGTGCCGGCCGTGCGCGCGGCACTGGCCGGTGCGGCACTCGTTGGCGCCGCGGAATGCGTAGTTTGTTCCATTGATGCTCGCTCATCTTCGGGGACCTGAACGCCGCATGTCTCTCCGCGGGTTCTGTGCCTAGTATGCCCACGGAGGCCTTCTCTCTCAGCGCACGATTATCGCAGACCCTACCTAGCAGATGATCATGAAAACCTTTGAATCATCTCTTAGTTTTCAAGCAGGTGACCTAGCTTGGACGCCGACCGGGCCGGTCTCGCGCCTGCCTCGGTCAGCAGCCTTCCGGCCGCGGCGAGCACATCCGCGTCGGCGGACTCGACCTCGATCTCCCGCCACGACAGACCCGCCGCGTCTGCCGCGGGCAGGCGGCGGGCCGTGACGGCGTCGTCGGCGATCTCCCCGAGTGCCGTGCCATCCGTACCCGCCAGGCGGCGCACCGTTCGTTCTGTGCAAAGGATCGCTATCGCTTGAAGAGGCTGGCCAGCGGTGAGTTCTCCTACAGCGGCGGCCAGCCGGGGCGGGACGGAGGGGGAGAGCGGCTCATGCAGTTCCCTGCGCGTGTCCACGCTGACCGGCAGCTTGAGATGCCAGCCCTCGTCCGGGCCACCGGTACGGCGGCGCAGCGTAACCCGGTTCCGGTGCAAAGCCAGGCCGGCCGTGTCGAAGTAGGTGGCGTCCAACCGGTAGACCGCCGGCGGTTCCACCGACACCACCCCGGGCAGCCCATCGAGGGACGGCATCGCGAACGACGCGTCTGCCTCGAACTTGCGCTCGACTTCCAGATGATCCGCCACGGCCCTAGGTTACTGGCGGTACCTGGCGAACCGGGTATAGGGGCGGTCGATGACCATGTCCGCGCCCGGCGGCACCTCGGCGTCAGGGGGTACGCGTCCACGCGCAGCCCGTCGGTGCCCGGCTGGCCGGCCGCGTCCCAGGCCCGCATGTGCCCGGCCAGCGCCGATGCGAGCGAGCCGCCGTCCGGACCGTACCCGGCCGCGGCCAGTTCGCCTCCCTCGGGCGCCGCGAGCAGCGCGATCGACCCGCCGGATACAAGCCCGAGGGTGACGCGGATGACGGTGTGCCGCCACGGCGGCACCGGCAGCACGTCCGCCGGCTCGTTCTCGGTCGCCGTGCAGGCCCTCGGCTCGCCGCCGGACAGCCACGGATGCAGGCCCTGCATCACGGCCGTTCTCCCGGCGGTCATACCCGCCTGCACCATGACGGTAGCGCCGCTGGACCGGGCTTGCGCCAGGCCCGCCACGTCAACGTCACGCCGTTCAGGCAGGTGCAGCGAGAGCTTCTCGGTAGTGCCGTGGCACCGTCCGCAACGCATCCGCCACCAGCGGGCCGGATGTCCCGGCCACCGACTCGGCCATTGACTCCCGCAGCCCGGCAAGATCGCTAGCCATGTGGTTTCCTCCTCACGGTCACGATACGCCCGGACCGCTATGCTGCTCAGATGATGCGGACACGGGCGGCCGGCCGCGCCGAGACCGGCGGCCGGCCCGACAGCGGCGGCGGGAGGGTCCTGATTGCGGCCGGAGGCGCGGTGTTCGCCGCGGCCGTCGGTCTTTACCTGGCCGCCATCGCGCTTCACCCTGGCATGACGGCCATGCTAAAGGGCTTTGACCTGCGGGTTTACCTAGACGGCGGCACCCTGGCGCGGGACGAGCCGGGGGAGCTGTACAGCTGGCACCTGGCCGGCATGCCAGGGATCCAGTTCACCTACCCTCCGTTCGCCGCGCTGGTGTTCGCGCCCCTGTCCCTTGTCCCGTGGCGGGCGCTTGAGGTCGTCGCGGTCATTGCCAGCACCGGCGCGCTGCTGGCTACGCTGTGGATTGCATTCCGCACGCTCGGTATCTCGGACCGGACCAGGCGGCTCGGCCTGACCCTGCTGCTGACCGGGCTGGTGTTCTGGGTGGAGCCGGTGCAGCGAGCGCTGTTCCTCGGCCAGGTCGAGCTTGTGCTGATGGCGTTGAGCACCTGGGATGTGTGCCAGCCGGACCGGCGGTGGTATAAGGGCGCGGGTGTCGGCATCGCGACCGCGATCAAGCTCGTCCCTGTGGTTTTCATCGCCTACCTGCTGATCACCCGCCGCGTCCGGGCCGCCGTGGTCGCGATCGTGACGTTTTTCCTCAGCGTTGTTCTCGGCTGGGCCGTTCTCCCGGGTCAATCGGACAAATGGTGGCTGCACGGGTACTTCTGGCAGGCGAACAAGACGGGGTTCGTGGCGTTCGCCGGGAATCAGTCGCTGCGGGGGCTGATCGACAGGTTCGCCGGCAGCGACGCGCACGGCCAGCCGATCTGGTACGTGGTGGCGGTCATCGTCGGCCTGCTCGGCTTGTGGGCCGCGTATCTGCTGCACCGGTCCGGGCGGGAGTTCGAGGGCTTCATGACCGTTGCGCTCATCGGCCTGCTGGACTCGCCGATCAGCTGGGACCACCACTGGGTGTGGTTCGCCCCGTTCCTGGCGATCCCGGTCGCCTACGCATTCCGCGGCGGTTACCGTGCCGTGTGGATCGCCGTCACCGGTCTGCTCGTGGTCGTCTTGCTGGGCTGGCCGAAGCTGTGGAACGCCGGGCAGGGCAAAGGCGTGATCTGGCTCCCTCCCGCCAGCGGCGACAAGTACGGCGACAACCCGGCGTACGCGGAATACCACTGGCACGGTCTCCAGCTGCTGGAGGGCAACCTCTACGTGCTGATCGGCTGCGTCATGCTGCTCTTCGCGCTGGCCGCGGCCTGGCGGCTGCGTCAGGCCTCAGCCATGGCTCTGGCCTCGGGCACGGCTC
>Ga0335074_10006831_pt1 | contig 15834 bp, 10 predicted proteins | sample Lox_Sample_23_FD_206715 | JGI IMG/M metagenome (GOLD analysis project Ga0335074, IMG submission 206715) | Soil microbial communities from Loxahatchee National Wildlife Refuge, Florida, United States - Lox_Sample_2.3 | ecosystem: Environmental > Terrestrial > Soil > Wetlands | place: USA... | reverse complement strand
GAATCTCCAGCGTGCGGTACTTTCGCTCGAAGCATTACAGTTTGTTTTGGGTTTTGGCCTCGCGATCTGGCTGCTCGCGTCCCATCTCACACGGGCTGGGGACGCGGGCGCGACGCTGCTGCTGGTCTACTGGGCGCTCAATCTACCGGCGCTGGGCCAGGAAGTCGCGGTAATCGCCTGGCAGTATCCTTCGTATCGCAATATCACGCTGCGATTGCTGGAACCGCTGGGCGCACTCGAACAGCGCGCGCATGAATCCGCCGCGCCTCTCTCCGGCGGCAGGGGTGTCACCATCGTTTTCGAAAACGTCGGCGTGGTTGCGGCGGGACACCAAATCCTGCGGGACATCGATTTATCGATTCCATCCGGCGCTCACATCGCGATCGTGGGCGCCTCGGGCGCGGGAAAGTCCAGCCTCGCCGGACTGCTGCTGGGCTGGCATCGCGCGGCAACGGGCCGCGTTTTAATCGACGGCATCGAATTGGACGACTCGGTTCTCGACCGGCTGCGTCCGCACATGGCCTGGGTGGATCCCGCCGTCCAGCTTTGGAATCGGCCGCTCGACGAAAATCTGCGCTATGGTTTGGCGGACGGGAAGAGCTTGCCCATCGAGAGCGCGATCGACGCGGCGGAGTTGCGGCGCGTCATCGAACGGCTTCCGGATGGCGTCGCGACACCGCTCGGCGAAGGCGGGGGTTTGGTATCGGGCGGCGAGGGACAACGGGTGCGGCTGGGGCGCGCGCTGCTGCGTCCCGGCGTGCGCCTGGCGATTCTGGACGAACCGTTTCGCGGCCTGGATTTCGAGCAACGCCACAAGCTGTTGGCGCGGTCGCGTGAGATGTGGCGCGATGCAACGCTTGTGGCCATCTCGCACGATATTGCGGAGGCACTGTCTTTCGGCCGCGTGCTGGTTGTCGAAGACGGACAAATTATCGAAGACGGCGATCCGCGTGAGTTGGCGAGCGATCCCGAATCGCGCTTCCACGCGATGCTCGACGCCGAGCGCGCCATCCGCGAAGAATTCTGGAACGGACCCGAGTGGCTGCACCTGCGTCTCGAACATGGCCAACTCACTTCCTAAATCCTGGCTGTGGCCATCTTCACGGCTTGGCGAGGCTCTCGGCCTTTTGGTCAGCCTACCTGGCCCCGCCAATCCCCAATCCCCAATTCTGGAGGGCGTTGACGCCCTCGCTCAGTGGCTGGAATCGGCAGCCCTGACGATCGGGTTTGAAGCCCAGCCCGCCGAGACAACCTACGCCGAGTTCGATCGCCATTTGCGGCGCCTGGGTCCGGCTCTGGTGCATGTGGCTACAGAAAACGGCCCAGCTTTTCTAGCCGTTCTTCGAGGATCGAAACTGCTCACACCCGGATTACAAGAGATCCGGATTGAGGCTTCTATCGTCCGCTCCGCGCTGTGCGCCGATCTGGAAGCGCCTATCCTGCGCGAGATTAAAGAGACGCTGGACCGCGCGCATATCCCGCCCGGGAAACAAGCGCGGGTGCGCGAAGGCATTCTGCGGGAACGTCTCAGCTCGCATCGCATCCGGGGCATCTGGCTGTTGCGTTTGCCGCCGGGCGCCAGCTTCCGGGGGCAGCTCCGCGACGCACACATCCCACGCCGGCTGGCCGCACTCGCCGGCGCGCACGCGATCCAATACCTGCTGTGGATATTGGCCTGGTACGTCGTCGGCTCGCATGTTTTGCGAAGCGGAACCGATCGCGCCTGGTTAATTCCCTGGGCGCTGCTACTTCTGACGCTGGCGCCGTTGCGCGTGTTCATCACGCGCTTACAGGGCTGGGTGGCAATCGGCGCGGGCGCGTTGTTGAAGCAGCGGCTCTTCATGGGCGCACTGCGTTTGGATCCCGACAGCCTGCGCCATCAGGGCGCCGGCCAGCTTTTGGGACGCGTGCTCGAATCGGAAGCCGTGGAAGCGCTGGCGCTGAGCGGAGGTTTTCTCGCGTTGGTTGCTCTGATCGAAATCCTGGCATCCATTTTCGTGCTGGCGGCGGGTGCGGGCGGACTTTTGCAATCGGCGTTGTTGGCCGTCTGGCTGGCGGTTGCAGGAGCGATCGCGTGGAGCTATTTCCAACGGGATCGGGACTGGACCGACGTTCGTCTTCGCATGACGCACGAGCTGATCGAGAACCTGGCCGGGCATCGGACCCGGCTGGCGCAACTTGCATCCGACCGCTGGCATGAGGGGGAAGACCAGGCGATCGAGGAATATTTGACCAGCTCTCAAGCGATGGACCGGTCCAGCGTCCGCTTATTGGCGCTGGTTCCACGAGGATGGCTGGTTTTGGGCCTGCTGGGCCTGGCGCCCGCATTCCTGCGCGGCGCTGCGTCACCGGCTCGGGTAGCGATCGCCATCGGCGGTACGTTGCTCGCGTATCGCGCATTGCGCCGCCTGGCCTCCGGCGCCTGGCAATTGGCCGGCGCGGCGGTGGCATGGCAACGAACGTCGGTCCTGTTCCGCTCGGCCGCGCGGCAGGAGTTGCCGGGGTCGTTCAATATCGCCGCGAAACCAAAATCGCCGCTGGTGGTGGATGCGCAGGACATCGTTTTTCGCTATGGCGACCGCGCCGAACCGGTGCTGCGCGGGGTGAATCTTCAGATCGCCGCGGGCGGCCGGGTGGTGCTGGAAGGGCCGTCGGGCGGTGGGAAATCGACCCTGGTGGCGCTGCTCGCCGGCGTGCGCGAGCCCAATTCCGGCTGTATCCTGATCGACGGGTTCGACCGTCCCACGCTAGGAGCGGCCCGGTGGCGCAGACGGCTGGCCGCGGCTCCGCAGTTCCACGAGAACCACGTGCTGGCCGAAACATTCGAGTTCAATTTGTTTTTGGGACATCCGGCCGTTCTGACGCCGTCCGATCTCGACGAAGCGCGCGCGATCTGCCGGGAACTGGGCCTGAGCGACTTGCTGGAGCGCATGCCCGCGGGCCTGCTCCAACTGGTGGGTGAAACCGGCTGGCAGCTTTCGCACGGCGAGCGCAGCCGGCTGTATATCGCGCGGACGCTATTGCAGGACGCGGAGTTGGTGGTGCTGGATGAAAGCTTCGCCGCGCTCGATCCGGAAAATCTAAAGCTGGCGCTGGATTGCGTGAGGAAACGCGCGCGTTCGTTGCTGGTGATTGCGCACCGGTAAGGTTGGCGCGCCCTATTTCAGGCCTTTGGCCAGGTACAAAGTGGAAATGTCGCGCTCATACGAGTAGGCATACGCGCTTCCATCCGGGGTGATGACAATGGATTCCAGCCGCACGCCCACGGGATCGGCGGGCTTCAAATCCTTCCACGGTTCCTCGCGCCGGCTGGCCAGATCGAGGCGATTGATCCGCAGCGCCGCGGGGCCTTCCTTCCGCCCCAGGAAAATATAGCGTCCATCCGCGCTCCAGGCGATGACGGCGTCGCCCGCCTGCACGTCGATGGACGGCTTGGTGGGCGCACCCGAGACCGGAATCAGATCCAGCTTGTTTCCCGTCACCGCCGTGAGGTATTTTCCATCCGGCGAAATGTGCGTGGCCGGCATTCCTTCCGGTGTCAGCGGCTGGGGCGCGCCGCCGCGCGTATCTTGCACATAGGTCCGCGGCGGGCGATTCGGCGCGTTGCCGGTAAACAAAAGTTTCCGCCCATCGGGAGTCCATTCCACACGGTCATAATGCATGCCGGGCGAACTGAAAGTGCGCGATTCTCCGGGTCCCGTGGGCAAAAGGCTAAGCTCGGTCTTGGGGCCGTCGTTCAAAACACACGCCACGAATTTTCCATCCGGCGAGAGGGCGGGACGATTGCCGTCGCCCAGGCGAACCGCCGGCGAACCGTTCGTCTGGCGCAAGTAGATGGCTGGATTGCGGGTCTGGCCGGAGGAAAATTCGACGAACAGAATGGTCTTGCCATCGGGAGAAATATCGTAGACACGGCTGGCGTCGAACCAGGAAAGATCGGCCTCCTGCTGGGAGCCGGGCGCCAGCGCGGAAATGCCGAGCCGCGAATCGACAACGGTAACCAGCACCTGGTTGTCGTGCGCAATATCGTCCACCTGCATGGAGGCGGGCGTCTGGATGACCGTCCGCTCTTTGCCGCTGAGCGAAACCGCGTGCAAGGCCGGTTCCCCGCCCTGTTCGGCGCCGCCGAACCAGATTTCGCGGCCTCCGGGCGACCATGCTAAACCTTGCACGGTGCGCCAACCGCCCGATAGCGCGCGTTTCTTGCCGCTTTTGTCGAGAACGGCTACCGTGTAATCGCCGGTGTCGCTGTCGCGCTCGAAAAATGCAATCCAAGCGCCGTCAGGAGAAATGCGGAGCAGCTCCGAAGAGGGCCCGTCGTGTTCATAGCGAACGGTTCCGATGGGATATTCGATTCGATTCTTGCCGTCCACAGTGCGCGAGACCGCCAGCGTGGACCCATCGGGCGACCAATCGGCGTCGCTGACGTTCTCCAGGATTTCGCGCGGCGCTCCTCCCGATAACGGCACACGCGCCAGCGTTCCCGTGGAAGCGTCCGGAGCGGCTGATAGCAGAATGGCCATTTCCCCGCTGGAACTGATGGCCAGGATGCGAGCCGCGGGCAAATCGAGCGGCCGGTACTCGCGATTTCCCGGGCGCATCGAAAAAATATTGGCCGGCTCGCTGGCCCATTGCGCGCTGAACACAACGGTGCGGCCATCGGGAGAAAATTTCGCGGAGGGGATCTCGCCGCGCCGGTAGGTCAGGCGCTCGAAAGCGGGTTGGGCGGGCTGCAGAAATCTCCAGCCTCCCAGCACGCCGCCCAGCAATGCCAGCACAATGACCGCGGGCCAAGCGAAAATTCCGATCCTCCGGCGGGGCCGGGCCGTGGAAGCCGCGCCATTGGCGGTGAGGAGCTTGCCCGACTCCAACTCTTCCAAAACATCTTCGAGCGCGACCTTGATATCGGCCATGCTCTGCCAGCGCCGTTGCGGATCTTTGCGCAAGCAGCGACCGATGATCCGCTCCACATCCTGAGGGACCTCCGCGCCGATCTGCCGCAGCGGCGCGGGATCGGAATGCAGTACGGAGGCCAGCGTCGACAGCTTGGATGCCCCGGAAAAGGCGCGCTTGCCCGTGATCATTTCGTAGAGCACGGCGCCGAACGCGAAGATATCGGACCGCGCGTCCACCGTGTGGCCGTCGGCCTGCTCGGGCGACATGTACGCCACCGTGCCGATGATGGTTCCGGCTTCGGTGCGAAGAGCGGCGTCCACATGCACGCTCTGCGTCACCGCAAAAACGTCGGGCTCTTCGATTTCCGTCAGTTTAGCTAATCCGAAATCGAGAATCTTGACCTCGCCGCCGGCGTTGATAATCACGTTGGCTGGTTTCAGATCGCGATGCACGATACCCGCCTCATGCGCGGCCGCCAGGCCATCGGCGATCTGGATGGCATAGCGCAAGGCATCCGCAATCCGCAAGCCCTTGCGCCCGATCAGCCGGTCGAGCGTTTTGCCGTCGACGTACTCCATCGCGATGAAATCGACCGGCTGGCCGTCCACCTGCCCGGTATCGATGTCAAAGATCGTGATGATGTGGCGATTGCTCAACGCGGAGGCGGATTTGGCCTCCTGGGAGAAGCGCGCACGGCGGTCGGGATTCGAAACGGCGGTGGAGGGAAGCACCTTCACGGCCACAAAGCGATCCAGGTGGGTGTCCAATGCGCGATACACGACGCCCATACCTCCGGCGCCGAGCTTGGCTTCGATGCGATAATGCCGCAGAGTCTCGCCGATCATTGCCAGATGCCACCCGGCCAGATGCCGCGCCAGATCCCATGGCGCCGGGTTTTAGGGCCGCGGAGTTAACAGTCCGAGCGTCTATCTTACCATCCCAGGGATCGGAACGTTTAAGCAGGAATTTGTTCGAACAGCCGGGCGCGGGGATCGAAATCTCCCAAAGCGGAGGGGTGGGGCTGCGCTCTCGCGGGGTGGCACTGAAGGGGTGATGCGGAACTGGCCGGCGTCCACCGTCTAATGAAGAAACGTAGCTGCCGCAATCAGAAATTCAGCTTGAGAAGCGCGCGCGCCTACGCTGGATCAAACAGTGGCTGACATCCGCTTGCGAAGAAATCCCATCAAGGCGATGAAGCCGAGAAGGTCTACCGCCAGCAGGACGGGGGTGGACGCCTCAGGCGCGGTCACCGTGATAAATTCCTGCGGCGGGGTCGAAGCGCAGACGCCACCGGCCTGGCCCGGGCACGTTGCCCCCGTGTCGTAGGAATAGATCGTAACGTTGTAGCCGCTCAAATAAGCGCTCACAGTCTCGCCATCGATAGTGGCATTGGGGTTCGTCACGTCCCCGATCGCTGTGTTTAAGTACTGCTCCACGATCGTCGGGTTTACAGAATACTCATTCAGGTCGCCGATGGCAGATGACGACTCAAAAAGCGCCCACATCGCAAAGCTGTAATACTGCTGGGTGGTTCCCGAGCTATTCAGAATATCGATCGCGAGAATCGCCGCCGCATCGTAGGCTTGATCTTGAGTTAGGCTCCATGATCCAGTTACGGAGTCAGACCCTAAAACCAAACCTGAGGTGCTGGGATTACTCGTGGTGTCGCCGAACTTCAAGTAGTTGTCCGGCGTTCCGTAGCTTCCCGATTCAACTTGGGACAAGGACGTGACGAAAGCTGTCCACTCCTCGGGCACAAAGCTTTCGTCGGCAAAATCATCGCAGATCACCGGCACGATCGCACTTGTCGGGTAGTTCACCTGACCCAGATAAGGACTGGTGTAAACTCCCGCCAGGTTCGCCCCTGTCGGTCCCGGATCATCCAGGTAGAACGTCGTCGTAGGCGGCGTGGTCTGGGCCAAGGCGCTGCCGGACAGGATAACAATGGCGAGTGCAGCTACACTCAAGTGCAATGATTTGCGCAAAATATTTCTATGCCTCATTTCTCCACCATGCGAGGGCGCAGCGATGAACTCCTCGCAAACAACACTTTTCAATTATGTCTACTTCTGAAGCTATGTCAATGAGACTAAGGGGCAAACCCTCTGCGCGTGCGCCATTTGAAGTCCTGTATCTACCATGGACATCGCATCCCCATCGCTACTAACCGAGTTTTGATTGAAGGGCTTAATTGCTAAGGCCAAACTTGCGGCCGCGAAGAAACGCAATCAGAAGCGCCAGCCCCAACAAATCAACACCCAGCAAGACCGACGTCGGCGCCTCAGGCACCACCAGGAATTCCTGCGATGGATTCGCCCCCGGCGCCCCGGCCGGATAAGGCGTATATACAGTCACATTGAATCCTTGGTAGCCGTCGGCAGCTTCCTGAAAGGCGTCCGTGATCAGGGTTTGCTCCGCGCTGTTGATGGTTATGCCAGCCGCGGTTACGTCGGTTGGGTCGAGGATATCCCAAATTGCTACCGAGTAGTCGGTTTGTTCGGTTGGATTCGTCGCGTTCGCGGGCTGCACCAGCAGGTTGGCTAACCATGCGACTGCGTTGTATACCTCTTGCTGGTTAGTGACTTCGGTGCCGTTGTCATTGCCTTCCGAGAACAGCACACTACTTCCGGTCACGTCAGCAGCGTCCGTCGCCGTCGCGTTCCAGGGGATGTCCGGACTTACACCATCCGCGAAGTCGTCGCAAATAATGTACCCGCTGTAAATTGGGGTGGAAGATGTATTGGCATCGGCGCCTTGCCAGATGGAACCAGTGTAGGGACCGACGGCGGTTGCATCCAGACCGGTGCCCACCACAGGGCCGCTGGAACCGGTCAGCTCCATCGTGTATTCCTGTGCGAACCCAACAGACGCAAATGCGAGAAGACCCGCAATGCTCAAACGAGCAATCTGTTTGATCACGTGCCCCCTCTCCACCACTCCATCCAGTTGTGTTCAGCGGCGCACGTAAAAACACATGCCCCAGGAACAACCGGTCTCGATTATGACCGGTCGTTACGAATCGGTCAATCGGACCAAAGGGCAGTTTTCGGGTGAAATGAGACTTCCGTCGCAATAACTGAAAGCGTGATTCTCTTGAGGAGTCGCCTTGGAGTATATCTTTTCGGGATCGCTCTATCTTTTTGGTTAGCCATACTGCCTTCAGTCGACTCGACTGTCACGTGCCAAATCATGAGCTTACCTCCCGGCGTTCTCGTGGCTCAAGAAATGCTTAAGTTAGCAGCAGACTCGGTGCCTGGTTGAGATGCGGCCAGCGCGAACTTAGGAACACGGTCTCCCGTAAGTTCTTTGAGTGCCGCACCTCCCGGGCGCGAATCAGTCGGGTCCGCACGCGCCTCCACATATCATCCCTAGTTTGCCTTGTTCCGTCCGAAAGTGAGACAATAACAAATCATTCAGCGAGAGGAGACCACTGGGGCCATGGTCTGCGTGAGCTGTGGCGCTCCTAATCCAGGCGAACTGCGCGTCTGCGGGAAATGCGGACGCAGCTTGCTTGCAACTGCGTCATCTCAGCCGCTGGTCAGTAGCGCCCAAGCGAGTCAGGCTATCGCGCCGGAGGCCTCTCGAAGACAGTCCGAAACAGGAGTATTGTCGCCGCCCCCGAGCGGTTCCCAGTTCGCCACGCGGGCCGCTGCTCCCATATCCCGGCTGGCCTCTTCGCCTAACCTTGACCCCGGCACTTCATTCGGCACAAGGTACCGAATCGAGTCATTGTTGGGCCAAGGCGGCATGGGCGCGGTTTACAAGGCTTACGATACAGAGCTTGACCGGATGGTCGCTCTCAAGCTGGTGCGCCCCGAGCTGGCGGCCAGCCCGGAGACCATGCAGCGTTTCAGGCAAGAGCTGCTCCTGGCGAGCAAGATATCTCACAAGAACATTCTCCGCATCTACGATCTGGGCGACTTCGATGGAATCAAATTCATCACCATGGCGCTGGTGGATGGCCAGGATCTGGCCAGTCTGCTCGAAAGCTCCGGTCCCCTGCCGTTAGATCGCGCTCTCAGCTTCGCAACGCAATTGTGTGCCGCTCTGGACGCCGCACACCGCGAAGGCGTGGTCCATCGCGATTTGAAGCCGCAGAATATTCTGATCGATCATTCCGACAAGCTCTACGTTTCTGACTTCGGCCTGGCCAAATCGCTCGCGCCCGAGGCAGCCAGCATGACCCGGACCGGTCAGTTGCTTGGCACGCCTCGCTACATGTCTCCGGAACAGGTGGAAGGCAAGGAAGTCGATCATCGCAGCGATCTGTACGCGCTAGGGCTCATCCTTTTCGAAATTTTCACTGGCCAGCTCCCGTTTCGGGGCGATTCCGCGCTGCAGATTATGTTCCAGCGCATGACCGCGGAGCCCAAAGATCCGAGGACACTTCGGCCGGACCTCCCCGATTACATTTCGAACGTCATTCTAAAGTGTCTGGAAAGAGACGCTGCGAATCGTTACCAGAGCGCCCGTGAGATTCTGACGGATCTCGAAAGCCACACGGCGCCCTCCTTGAGCCCGACGGTCCAGTCCAGCGCGGTCACAATACGGCGCGCCAGGTGGCCGGGTTTCCGTTGGCTTCCGCTTACGGGCATTCCTTTGGCCATCGCTTTGCTCTTTCTGATCCCCGGCACCCGCCATCTGATTCTGCGCTCGGGACAATCCGCCCAGAGCGCCCAACCGGCGATCGACCATTACATGGCCATCCTTCCTCTTCGCATCGTGGGTAACAATCAGGATGCAGGATACTTGGCTTCCGGCATCGCCGAAGTGCTTTCGGCGAAACTTTCAGGATTGAAGGATATTTACGTCGCGCCGACCAGCGCCGTCAGCTCCGCGGTCAAACAACGGGATCCGGCGAAGATCGCGCGGGCCCTTGGTGTAAAGCTATTGCTTCAAGGCACACTTGCGAGCAGCCCCAACGGTGACATCGTAATTGTCGTCGCATTGGACGATACGGGAAACGGCCGCCAACTCCTGCATCAAGAGTTCACCGGACACCGTCAGGATCTCCTCACGCTGGAAGACCAGATCTTCGCCAAGCTCATAGACAGCCTGGAGATCAAGCAGAGCAGCGAGGAACGGGCGCGCAGCGCGAAACGGCCGACACAGGACGTCAAAGCCTACGAACTCTACCTCAAGGCCAGTAACCTTTGGCGCGAATCCGAAAATGGGAAGGGCCTGCAGAGCGCTATCAGCCTTTTCGCGCAGGCGATCAAGCTGGATCCGCAATTCGCACTGGCTTATGCGGGGCTGGCCGACGCAGACCGCCGGATGTGGAACGAGACCAACGACGGGACTTGGACCCAGAAAGCAGAAAGTGCCGCACAGCTGGCCAAGGCGCTCAATGACAAATTGCCCGAGGTGCACTTCACGCTGGGAAGCATCTACGCGACTACAGGACGAACCGCGGAGGCGATTTCGGAATTGCAACGCGCGCTCCAACTGTCGCCCAACTCCGACGAGGCGCTGCGCCGTTTAGGGAACGTGTACATGCAAGCGGGCCGCGAGCAGGAAGCCATGGCTGCCTATACGCGCGCGATTGAGATCAATCCCTATCTTTGGACCAATTACAACTCCCTGGGGAACGCTCATTTCAGAGCGGGAGAAAATGAAGAGGCGCTTCGCGCCTACCAGCACATCATCGAGCTGGACCCGGCTCGCGCCGAGGGTTGGGAAGCAGTCGGCGCGGTTTACTATCGAATGGGGCGCTGGAGCGAGTGTCTCTCGAGGTTTCAAAAGGCCGTCGAGCTGAGCCCGAAAGCGCTTTTTTATTCTAATCTCGGCAACGTGTACTTCTTCCTCCACCGCTACGACGAAGCGGCCACCGTCTTTGAGAAGGCCGTTTCCATGGATCCCGAGAATGACGACTTTCGCGTGAACTTGGCGGATTCCTACCGCTGGTCCGGCCAGGCGGCCAAGGCATCCACCACCTACGATCAGGCCATCTCCCTGGCCTACAAAAGAATTCAAGTTAATCCGAAGAACTCCGGCGCGCTCGCGAACTTGGCCCTTTCCTATGCGAAAAAAGGCGACAGCAGGCAGGCACTGAGATTTATCGCACGGGCACGAAGCATCGACCCGAAAGACAACGCTTTAATGTATGACGAGGGCACCATCTACACCCTCGCCGGACAGACCAATGCCGCACTCGCAAGTCTGGAGGAAGCGGTGAGGAGCGGATATTCCGTGCAAGAGGCGCGCAATGATCCCGAACTCAAGAGTCTCCATGAGATCCCACAATTCAACAGACTCGGCAACCTCGTTGCGGAAAGACGTAGCAGGTAGCAAGAGTGCGTCTTCCGGATCGTCCTTTGCCCTTTGGTGCCATTGACAAGCTATACAAATTGGCCATAATTAACGTGATATAGCTTGTGGACCGTGTGCTGTCGGATGCCTAAACCACTACTACTTGTCGGCTTTCTCGGGGTTCTCCCCATCATCCTGTCGGCGCAGGTGAACGACCCGCACATTGGCCTCACCGAAGACGGTCTTCGGCCCTTGTCCCTGGCCACCCAACTTGACGCGGTTCAGCCTACCAGCGCTGCTTGCGTGGATAACGACGGAAACTGCAGCTTCGTCTTCCTGAACGACACTGGTGATCTCATTACCGATTTTGAGTTTGACACCAGCCCTTTCAGTTTCGACAACCCCAATGTTCCGAACGATGGTCCGGGCGACTACTCCTACACCTGTTCCAGCGGTTACTTCTTGGACTGCACGGCGACTTTGAACTCCTTGGGCGACGGAATGTATGATCTGGATTTCTCGTTCTATGGCGTCGATCCTTATGACGGAAACGGATACTCATCCGAAAACCCCTCTGGGTTGCCGGAGGGCATCTCGCCAGGGGACACCTTCTACATTTCGCTGGATGGCTGGAACGGAGATTTTCAAGGTGTTACGCTCACCAACAGTTATTCGGTGCCCGAGCCTTCCGTGGCCCTGATTTTCTTGACCGAATTGTTGTTGGTCGCAGGTGTCCTCGCCTTATGCCGCCGGAAGCTGAACTGGAAGCGGCATTTCGACCCTCAGACCTAGTACGTACCTTCGGAACTCCCGCTCGTTCCTTCAGAATTGATCCCGTGATAAGCTAGCCACTGCGAGCGTAATAGGTCATGAAGTTCCATAAACTCGGCTGGCTGGTTCTGCTGGTGGCGCTTCTATCCGGCTGCTCCCGAGACCCTAATGTCAGAAAGCGAAATTATCTGGAGAGCGGCGAGAAGTATCTCAATAAAGGCAAGCTCCAGGAAGCCATTATCGAGTTCCGCAATGCTCTGGAGATCGACCCTCGATACGCCGCCGCCCACTACCAGCTGGCTCGCGCCTACGTGCGATCGAGAAACCCGCAGCAAGCCTTTCGCGAGCTTCAGGAAACGGTCACTTTGGACCCCAAGAACCTGGATGCCCAACTGGAGCTGGCGTCCCTGCTGGTGGCCGGCCGGCAATTCGATCAAGCGCAAGCGGTAGTCAAGAAGGTCTTGAGGGCGGAGCCAAGGAATGCGCAGGCCCACGCGGTATTGGCCGAGACATTTCAAGGCAAGCGCGATTCGGCCGGCGCGATCGCGGAATTCCAGAAAGCCCTGGGGCTGGATCCGCGCAGGGTCGGCTATTACGTGGTCCTCGCCAATCTCTACCTGGCTGCCGGGCAGACTTCCGATGCCGAAGCAATCAGCAAGAAAGCCGTGGAGAACAATCCGAATTCGACCCCGGCTCATATTGCGCTGGCCCAGTACTACGCGTCCCAACACAACGCCGTCCCAGAGGAGGCCGAACTAAAGAAGGCTTGCGCGCTTGATCCGCACGCCGTGCCTCCCCGGCTGTTCTTAGGACGTCTGTATGCCGCCACAGGTAGATTGCGGGAAGCCGAGATGGTCTATCAGGAATTGAAAGCGGCCGATCCCGCCGATCCCGAGGCATACCGGGCCTTGGGACTCTTCTACGCCACCACAGGACAGCGAGACAAGGCCATCGCCGAACTTCGGTCGCTCACGTCCTCCAAGCCGAAGGATACAGTGGTGGCGACGAATCTTGTCGAGCTCCTGCTCGATGCGAATCGTCTTGAGGAAGCCAGAAAACTGGAAGACGGAATCTTGAAAGCGGCTCCCGATAACCCTTCCGCGCTCATTTCCGGAGCTCGAATTCTGATGGCTGACGGAAAGTATCAGGACGCTGTTACCGCATTGCAGAAGGCCATCAAAGCCCAGCCGAACTCTGCTTCGGCCTATTACTTCCTCGGCTCCGCTCAACGCTTGCTCGGCCTTACGGACTTGGCCAAGGCCTCCTTTGCGCAAGCTCTCCAGTTGCAGCCGCGCATGACCCAGGCGTCGGTGGCCTTGGCGGCATTGGACGTAAGGCAAGGGGATTTAAACGAAGCGCGGCAGCAAGCCGACAAAGCCCTGGCTGCTAATCCGAATCTGCCGCCCGCCTACGTCACCGATGCCCAGGTGTCGTTCGCCAAAGGCAATCTCAAGCAGGGGGAAGCGCAGCTGGAAGAAGCGCTGCGGCGCGATCCCACGTCGCTGCCCGCGCTTTCGGAGATGCTGAAGCTTGACATCAGCCAGGGTAAGACCCAGGACTCCATCCAGCGGCTTTCCAAATTGATCCAACAGGACCCCAAGAACTCGGGATTTCATCTCCTTCTTGCCGTCGCCTACTTCACTTTGAAGGATTTGCCAAAGTCCGAAGCGACTCTGCGGGAAGCGATCGCGCTCGACCCCAAAACGCCCGAAGTTCACGCACTGATGGCCAACATCGACTTCGCCAAAGGCTTGAGCGAAGAAGGTAAAGCCGAATTACGCGCGGCCATTGCAGCCAATCCCCATCACATATCGAATTACATCGCGCTTTGCTCTCAATACGAGCGGGAGAAGAACTGGGATCAGGCAAAGAAGATATGCGAACAGGCGCACGAAGTTGATTCCTCCGCGCCCATGGTGGCCGACGAGCTCGCTTTTCTTTACTTAGAGCACGGCGGTGACGTAAACGTCGCGCTCGGATTGGCCCAGCAAGCCAAGCAACGTCTGCCGAACTCGCCCATCACCTCAGATGCGCTCGGTTGGGCATATTACAAACTGGGGTCGCCCGAGTCCGCCGTGGCGCAGTTAAAGGATTCGGTTCAACAGGCGCCGAACAATCCGGTCTTCCAGTACCATCTCGGGATGGCTTATCTCGCTTCGGGCCATCGGGATCTTGCTCAGCGGTCGCTCCAGGCGGCGCTCAAGGATAATCCCAATTTTCGCTATGCCGCCAGTGCCCGCGCCAGCCTGGATCAGATTTCGAAACGGCTACACTGATCGCCCGATTAGTACTATCTCTGGCAGCGCTCTACTTCCGGTTGCATATTCTATCCTTTTGATTCCAATTGACTAAACTGATCGATTCCTAATCGGGCAGTAGCCAACCCGTGTGCACTTCGTAAGCAACTTCACCGCATTTCTCTACTTAACTTTCCCAGCCAAGAAGTGAGAACTTCTACGATAGACCGAAACTACTAGCAGTTCTATACTTTTTGCATCATATGCCGTACCAGTCCGCAGTACTATCACGAGTGTCTACCCTCGTGGTCATTCTTTCAGCAACTTGCAGTTACAGCTCGGCACAGAGCGTAGCATTCAGCCTCGCGTCCGGATCTGCGATGCCGGGTCAATCGATAACCCTGAATCTCTCTTTGAACGCAACTGGCAGCCTCCCGGATTCCGCCGAGTGGACTCTGAACTATTCGACTACCGATTTCACATCAGCAACATTCGCCGCCGCTGCCGGCGCCGCGGATAAGACACTTTCCTGCGCCGACGGCGCCGGGACGGTAACCTGCCTGGTTTGGGGACTGAATACTTCGGCGATTCCGGACAACGCCGTGGCTTCGGTCACGTTGACGCTGGCGAACTCGACGCCTGACACGTCCTCGTTGATCCAGTTGACGAACGCGCTGTCCGCGGACTCGGCGGGATCAGCACTGTCTACCACCGCAAGCGGCGGCACAGTCACGATCCTGCAGTCGCCGGCCCTGAGTGGCCTCTCGTGCAATCCCGCAACATTGACGCCATCGGTGGGATCCACTTGCACGGTCACGCTCACATCGGCGGCGCCGAGCGGCGGAGCTGCGATTGGTATTAGCGCATCTCCGGCCGCTGCGAATGTCCCCGCCACTGTCACGGTTCCGCAGGGCTCAACCTCGACAACATTCTCGGTCACGGCCGGCAGCGTCACCACTGCTACCGCGATAACTTTGACAGCTTCCTACTTAGGCGCTAGCACGACTTTTGGAGTGACTGTCGATCCGCCGGCTGCTGCTTTGAGCAGCATCTCAGTCAGCCCCAGCACAATCGTCAGCGGTCTGACGGGTACTGGAACAGTCACTCTAACGGAAGCGGCCGGAACTGGCGGCGTCGCAGTGTCGCTTTCGAGCTCCAACACCTCGGCTGCGACCGTGCCTTCCAGCGTCACAGTCGCCGCGGGCGCAACAACCGTATCCTTCACGCTGACCTCGGGTAGCGTAACTACCTCCACACCGGTGACCATAACGGCCTCTTATTCGGGTGTCAGCACGACGTTCGGTGTCACTGTCACACCGCTGCCTGGAGCTTTGAGCAGCATCTCGGTCAGTCCCAGTACGATTGTCAGCGGACAGTCGGGGACTGGAACGGTGAATCTCACCGAACCGGCCGGAAGCGGGGGCGCCGTAGTGTCGCTCTCAAGTTCCAACACTTCGGCTGCGGCTGTCCCAGCCAGCGTGACAATCCCGCAAGGCGCGAGTTCCGCGACCTTCGCGGTGACCGCGGGGACCGTTACCAGCTCCACTCCGGCAACTCTGACCGCATCCTATTCCACCCTGACTGCAACATTCGGCGTCACCATCACTCCGCCACCAGCAGCTCTGAGCAGTCTCTCGGTCAGCCCCAGCACGATTGTCAGCGGGCAAACGGGTACCGGAAC
>Ga0335074_10006830_pt1 | contig 15834 bp, 15 predicted proteins | sample Lox_Sample_23_FD_206715 | JGI IMG/M metagenome (GOLD analysis project Ga0335074, IMG submission 206715) | Soil microbial communities from Loxahatchee National Wildlife Refuge, Florida, United States - Lox_Sample_2.3 | ecosystem: Environmental > Terrestrial > Soil > Wetlands | place: USA... | reverse complement strand
GGAACTTGCCGCCCGGGTCCACCGCCAGTCCCTGGTCGCCGTTGACGGCAGCCTTGGGCTTCAGGATCTGGTTGGTCTTGGTCAGCACGCCGCTGCTCACGTTGAAGGTAAAGATGTCCACTCCGCCGGTGCCCAGCGAAACGTAAACCAAAGTGTTATTTGGTGTAAAAGCAATGTATTTCGGACTCCCGGGATCCAGCGCAAGCGCATTGCCCTCCTGGGTCAAGGCGCCCGTGCTTGTATTGATTGAGAAGACGTACGCCGCCGGCGACTGGTCCACGGCCACCAGCCACTTGCCCGACGGGTCGACCTTTATGGCAACCGGACTGATGCCAGTAATCAGCGCATTGCCGCCGTTCAGCAGCGTCAGCGCGCCATTGCTGCCCACCGAGTAGCCGTAGATCGCCCCGGCCAGCGTTGAGACGTACACATAGCTGCCACCGGGCGTCACCGTCATCGCACTCGGCACTACGCCCAGCGTGTAAGGGGAATCCGACGTGCCCGAAATATTGCTGGTGCCGACCGAAAAGCCCGCGACGTTGCTCGTCGTCATGTTGCCTACATAAAAATAATTGCCACCGCTGCTGGGCGGCGTGGTCTCGTCCACAAAGAACTTGCCGCAGCCGGAAAAGCTTAACCCGGCGCAGAGCAGCAGAACTATCGAATAGGTTCCTAGGAATCGTACCTGCATGCTCCTGCTCCTCGCACAGCTCACTTGGGACCGTATCTGTTTTGATATCACTCAGACGGGCCGCTTGTCGCGCTATCGCTATTCCGGATCCGACCAACTGAACAGACGCAGCCGCAACAGAAAATGTTCATCACAGCAAAAGGCCGCGCTCATCGCGCGGCACGCCTTGGATTTGGGCCAGAGCCCTAGTTCGGCCGTTCCGGCTTGTTTTTCTTAGCCTTGAAGCGGTCGTCCACGGGCTGGCGCCCACGAAAACCCGCATCAAGCGTATGCCAAAACCCGATGCGCTCCTCGCCCATCTTCCAACAAAGCAGCACCGTTTCGCCGTCGACGAAGCAGGGAAAATCGAGAAGACCGGTATCCAGGTCCTTGATCTGCACCCCAATGGCCTCAATCTCCGCCAGTGAGTCTTTCACCTGCTGCAGGTGTGAGTCGAGCGCCGCCCGCCGGCGTCGCAGGTGATCCACGTCAAGAAACATGCCGCCAGCGAGGAAGATGCGGCGGCTGAGCGCTTGCATCTCTTCCTGGATCTCTTCAACTGCATTTTTCGCATCGATTGCCCGCTTCAGCAGAGCTTCCAGCACGGGAAGCAGCGACTGTGCCTCATCGAGCGTGAAGTGTTTGCCCTCAAAGTCCATGTCAGGCATGAATCTCCAGCATGCGGTCGAGCGCGGCGCGCGCCCAGTGCTTCACATCATCGCGCACTTTGATCTGATTTACCACGCGGCCTTCGACCAGATTTTCGAGCGCCCAGGCGAGGTGCTGCGGGCTAATGCGATACATGGTAGTGCAGAGGCAGCCAGTGTCGTCGAGCGTGATGATGCGCTTGCCCTTTGGCGCGAATTCCTTTGCCAGCCTGTTCACCAGATGGATCTCAGTGCCGATGGCGAACATGGAGCCCTCGGGCGCATCTGTAACCAGCTTGATCAGCCGTTCCGTCGAGCCCAGCTCATCGGCCTTCTGGCAAACCTCCCAGCGGCACTCCGGATGCACGACCACCCGGATGCCAGGGTACTTCGCGCGCACTTTGTCCACATGCTGCGGCAGGAAGCGCTGATGCACCGAGCAATGCCCCTTCCAGAGGATTATTCTGGCTGCCTTGAGCCTCGCCGGGGAGAGGCCTCCACCGATCTGGTAGGGATCGAAGACAACCATCTGCTCCAGCGGAATCCCCATGGCATGCGCTGTGTTGCGCCCGAGATGCTGGTCAGGCAAAAAGAGGATCTTCTCCGTTCGTGCGAAGGCCCACTCGAAGGCTTTGCGCGCGTTCGATGAAGTACAGACCAGGCCGCCGCGCTCGCCGCAGAAGGCCTTGATGGCTGCGGTCGAATTCATGTAGGTCAGCGGCAGAACCTCATCGGGGCGGATCCCTGCATCGAGCAGCGTGTCCCAGCAGGCCTCGACCTGCCCGATCTCGGCCATGTCCGCCATGGAGCAGCCCGCGTTCAGGTCCGGCAGAATCACCTTCTGGTCGTCGCGTCCCAGCACGTCCGCGCTCTCGGCCATGAAGTGCACGCCACAGAAGACCAGATACTCAGCCTCGGTCGCGGCTGCGATTTTGGAAAGCTTGTAAGAGTCGCCCGTGTAGTCAGCGAAGCGAATCACTTCGTCACGCTGGTAGTGATGGCCGAGAAGCACCGTGGTTTTGCCCAGCTTTTCACGGGCTGCAGCTATGCGCTCGTCCATGGTGTGGTCGGGCATGGCCAGATAGTTATCCAAGGAGCACGCCTGACTCTCAGATGCGGATGACAGTTCGACAACTTCTTCTTCGAGTACGCTCAATTCATTTTCCGCCTTCAGTCCGTTGCCGGACGGGGATGTTGAAAGCTGTTACCGAGTTGCAGCCGATTCGCTGCGGCCGGAGCCGCCCAACCGGCGGGGATGTTGCAACCCACCCACTACACCATCTTGGATGCGCCGGCCTGAGATCGGTCACAAAAACCGCTCGCCGTAACGCGTCCCGATACAGTAAGTTTAATACAACTGCAAAAATTGTTGGAGTTGCCGGTTCGTCAATCCAACTGCAGCCCCCAACCGTTCCTGGAATGACATTCCACGTCGTTTGTGACCCGGCAATCGCGCGGGTATCATGAAGTTAAATGCACTTTACCGACTACACTTTGATCCTTGTCCTGGCCCTGATTCTGTTTGGGCCGAAGAAGCTGCCGGAGATCGCGCGGCAGATCGGCAAGCTCATGGTGGAGTTCAGGCGCGCCTCCAACGAGTTCAAGGCGCAGATCGAAGATGAACTGCGCGTGCTGGAGCAGCAGGACCGGCAGAAGAAGCTGGAAGCAGCCGGAGCGCAGGCTCCGGCGCTTTCCCCTCCGGACACGGAATCGACGGCAGGCGAAACCGAGGAAACTTTGTCACGTCCCGTTGTCCTTCCTCCATCCATTGGTGAGATCGTGAGCGCAGCACCGCCGAACATGCCTGTGGCATCGAAGGAGCTGCTCGATGCCGCGGAGGTCGAGCCGCACCCGGTCTACGCTGAGGCCCTGGCAGCCGAGAATCACACGGCCACTGATCATCCAGGCACCGGCTTCGCATCCGGTCCAGAGAGCGGACAGGCCCCGGCAAACCATGGATGACATGCTCGATCGCGCACGATCCGCAGTAAGCCAGCGCGCAGAACTCCCCGGAATGAGCCTTCTTGAGCACCTGGAGGAGTTGCGCCGCCGGCTCATGCACTCCGCAGTTTCCCTCGTCATCGGCTTTCTCGTGGCCTGGGGCTTTCATGAAAAGATCTACCAGCTGATGCAGGCGCCGATTACCTACGCGCTGGCCAAGCACCACCTGCCGACGCAGCTGATCATCCAAAATCCGGTCGACGGCTTCAACATGTATTTGAAGATCAGCTTCATGGCCGGTTGCATCATCGCGTCCCCGTATGTGCTGTATCAGGTTTGGCTCTTCATTTCACCCGGCCTTTACCAGAACGAAAAGCGCTATGTCGTGCCCTTCATGGCAGCCACGATTTCCCTATTCCTCGCCGGGGCCTTCTTCGGATACAGGTGGGTATTCCCCGACTCGCTCGACTTCCTCTTCGGATTCAGCAAGCAGTTCCGCCCTCTCATTGAGGTGAGCGAATATACGAATCTCTTTCTGGTTGTGATTCTTGGACTCGGGGCGTCATTCGAGCTGCCTATTGTCGTGCTCTTTTTGTCACTCTTCGGAATCGTAAGCCCCCGCTTCCTTTGGAAGAACATGCGTTTTGCAATTCTGATCATCTTCATCATCGCTGCCATTATCACTCCCACGCCAAATCCTCTGACCATGTGCATCTTCGCGCTTCCTTTGCTGTGCCTCTACCTCATCAGCATCGCTGTTTCCTACATGGTGCATCCGGCCCAGAGAAGAAAAAGACGCGAAGCCAAGGAATCGGAGAGTTAAATTTCAGAACATGTTTGCTGGTGCGACTCCTGGCTACTGGATAGCCTTCCACGCGATCGTTGCTGTGCTGCTTCTGGTCGACCTGGGACTGCTGCAGCGCATTCCACGTTCCTATGCACTTCGCACGGCGTGGGGATGGACGGCGGTTCTGGCTGCGCTGGCATTCTGCTATGCCATCTTCCTCTCGCATACGGAAGGCCGAGAGCGCGGGCTTGAGTTTTTGTCCGGCTATCTGGTCGAGGGCTCGCTCAGCCTCGACAATCTATTCGTTTTTCTGCTGATGTTCCGCTCCCTCGGCCTCAGTGCTGAGCAGGAGCACACGGTGCTGCTGTGGGGCGTGCTCGGGGCCATCATCATGCGCGGCGCTTTTATCTATGCGGCCGCATCACTGCTGGCCCGCTTTAACTGGGTGCAGTATGTCTTCGGAGCCATCCTGCTGGCGGCTGCAGTTCACCTCTTTCGTCAGAGACCCAGGGGGGCTGGCCCGCTTGGCCCCGTGCGCTGGATCGTCAGGAAAACACAGGACAAGCCGATTGTGCTTTCCTCATTCGTGTTGATCGTGCTGGCCGTCGAAGCCACCGATCTCATCTTTGCGCTCGACTCGATACCGGCCGTGCTGGCCATAACGCGCAATACCTTCATTGCATACACCTCGAATATCTTCGCGATTCTCGGCCTTCGCTCCCTTTACCTGGCCCTGTCGAGGGCGCTTGATCATTTGCGGCTGCTGCACCACGGCCTGGCGTTGATTCTGGCTTTTGTGGCCGTGAAGATGCTTCTGCGCCATTGGGTGGAGATCCCGGTCGGCTGGTCACTGGCGTTTATTGTCGCGGTGCTCGCGGTCTTTGCCGTCGCCAGCCGGCTCACAGAGCCGAAACCGTCTGTCGACCAACATCAAAACTGACCTCTTTACCGCGCACCAACGAGTGTCGCGCGAAATTCACATCGTCGCGCTTCGGAAAATCATTTCGGTAGTGCGCGCCGCGGCTTTCCTTGCGGGCCAGCGCTGAGAGCACGATCAGCTCCGCGACAGCATGCAGGTTTTCCAGCTCCAGCGAGCCCCGGTCAGCCGCGGGACTGGTGCGCAGCCGTTCGAGTTCGTCCTGCATCTTGATGAGCCCTTCGGCATCGCGCAGCAACCCGGCGTTTTGCCACATCTGCTGCTGCAACTGCCTGAGCAGATCCGCTTCGTCAGGTGACGAACGCGCCGCAAAGCTCCGCGTTACCTCAAATTCTCCCATGGGAGCTGCCCTCTCTTCCCGCATTGCCAAGGCCGCCCGCGCGCCGAATACCAAACCCTCAAGCAGCGAATTGCTAGCCAGGCGGTTGGCGCCATGGACACCTGTACAAGCCACCTCGCCCGCTGCATATAAGCGTGGGAGCGATGTGCGCCCGCTTACGTCGGTCCGCACCCCGCCCATGAGATAGTGCGCAGCCGGACGCACAGGAATCAGATCATGCGCAAGATCAAGTCCGTGCTGCATAAGAAACGTCGAGATACCCGGAAACCTCTTCCGCAGATCAATGCCCGTGACATGACGCATGTCCAGATATACCGGAAGCTGCGCACCGCCAGCCGCGCTACCCTCGTGCGTAATCGCGCGTGCCACCACGTCCCTCGGGGCCAGCTCAAGAAGGGGATGATACCGCTCCATGAACCGCTCGCCGCGCGAGTTGCGCAGGTAGGCGCCTTCGCCGCGCAGTGCCTCCGACAGCAGAAAGCGCGACACACCCCGCAGGCTGAGGGCCGTGGGGTGGAACTGGTAGAACTCCATGTCGGCGATCTCGGCTCCGGCGCGCCAGGCCATTGCAATTCCGTCGCCGGTCGCAACTGCCGGATTCGTCGTATCGCTATACACCTGCCCCGCGCCGCCGCTGGCCAGCAGCACCGCGCGGGCACGAACCGCGATCAGTTCGCCCGCGGTATCGAGCAGCAGAGCGCCCGTGACCTCGCCGTCCTCGACGATCAGATCAACCGTTGTCGTCCACTCAAGCAGAGCAATGTTTTCCTGCGCGCGCGCGTGGGCCAACAGCGAGCGGCCGATCTCCGCGCCGGTCGCATCGCCGTTGGCGTGCAGGATGCGATTGCGGCTGTGCGCACCCTCCCGCGTCATCATGAGCTTGCCATTTTCACGATCAAACCCCGTGCCCCAGCGCAGCAGCTCCTCTACGCGCAGCGGGCCTTCTTCCACCAGAACGCGCGCAGCCTCGCGGTCTACCAGGCCGTCACCGGCCCGCACCGTATCGTCAAGGTGCAGCGACACCTCGTGCTCGCCACCCATAGCCACAGCGATGCCGCCCTGCGCGTAGTGAGTGTTTGATTCGCCCAACGCTTCCTTGGTGACGACCAGGACCCGGCCCTGCTCGCACAGCTCAATGGCGGCACGTAGGCCGGCAATCCCCGCACCCACAATCAGATAGTCGGTCTCACGTACGACTGCCATAAAGTCTGAGGCTATAGCATTCCTGCGATGGCTGTACATATTCACTTCAGTTACTTCAAATTTGGACTGTAAAAACTGCCGGCAACCAAATTTAGACTCCACGCCAGGCCAAAAGATGCGGGAATGAAGCAGATTGAAAAGACGAATACTTTTCCGGCTTCTCGGTTAATATCGCAATCAATGACGACTCCTGCACGCTTTCTTCTTCTTCCCCTCATTTCAGTGATCTCATTGTCTGCGGTGGCTCAGGCCCCGCCCCGCCCAATTCCGGTAAAGGTCGTAGTGGTTACCACCTTTGAGGTGGGCGCCGACACGGGCGATGTGCCTGGGGAACTACAGCACTGGGTGGAGCACGATCACCTCGACCGGATCTATCCGCTGCCGGCGGGCTACCACGCGGTACGCATGAACAGCGACGGCGAAATGGCGATTGTGACCGGCGAAGGAGCTTCGCATGCCGCGGCGACGATCATGGCGCTGGGGCTGGATCCCCGCTTCGACTTGAGCCATGCCTACTGGCTCATCGCGGCGATCGCCGGTGGCAATCCACAGCAGGTCTCGCTGGGCTCGGCAGTGTGGGCGCGATGGGTCGTAGACGGCGACCTGGCATACGAGATCGACGCGAGAGAGATACCGGCGGGCTGGAGCACCGGTTACGTGCCCCTGGGGAAGAATCATCCTTTCGAAGAGCCGGCCAAGCCGATGGGCGGTCAAGTGTACGCGCTCAACCAGGGACTTGTGGACTGGGCATTTGACCTGACGCGCACAACCCCGCTCGAAGATACACCGCAATTGAAGGCCGCGCGCAGCAGTTTCGATGGCGCGGCGGCAAACCGGCCTCCGTTTGTCACGCTGGGCGATGAACTCTCGTCCTCGACCTACTGGCACGGAAAGCTGATGGATGAGTGGGCGGCGCGCTGGGTGCCATATTTCACCGGCGGAAAAGGCGTGTTTGCGGCCACGGCAATGGAGGACTCAGGAGCGCTCCAGTCGCTGCAATTTCTGGCCAACGCCGACCGCGTGGACTGGCGACGCGTGATGGTGCTGCGCACGGTGAGCAACTTTGACGAGCAGCCGCGCGGCATGGACGCCGCCGACAGCCTGGCCATACAGCGCACCGGCAAATACGCTGCCTATCTTCCTTCTCTTGAGACCGCATACCGGGTGGGACACGTAGTGGTAAACGAGTTGGTGAGTCATTGGCCGCAGTACGAAAATTCCGTTCCAAAGGCGCAGCCGGCAGCGAAGCCGTAGGTAGCCTCGGGTAAGGGCATTGCCGCCACTGCCAAGATGCATGGCAGTGGCGGAGTCCGATACGATGAGAGCATCGTGCGATCGATCCGCGTCAAGACAGCTTCAGAAAATTACCCCGTGTACGTAGGCTCCGGCCTGGTGGCAGGCATCGGCAGCCATCTCCGCAAGATCACCGGCAAGCGCCCGGGCCGCATCTTCGTTCTTACCTCTCCAAACATCTGGGCACTGTGGGGCCGGCAGTTAATGTCCGGATTCAAGCCGGGCGAAGAACCTTCGGTCCTCTTTATGCCGTCCGGGGAACGCCACAAGCGGCTTTCCGCTGTGGAGCGCCTGGCGGCCGAGCTTTCCTCTGCGGGCGCGGACCGATCTTCATTGCTGGTTGCATTCGGGGGCGGAGTCATCGGCGACACCGGAGGGTTCCTTGCAGCCATCTACATGCGCGGCATCCCATACATCCAAATCCCCACCACACTGCTCGCCCAGGTCGATTCCTCCGTCGGCGGCAAAACCGGCGTGAATCTGAGCACGGGGAAAAACCTCGTCGGCAGCTTTCACCATCCTCTGGCCGTCTTTGCCGACGTGGGCGTGTTGAGAACGCTGCCGCCGCGCGAATTGCGCGCCGGCCTTTTTGAGAGCGTGAAAGCCGGAATTATCCGCGACCCGAAACTCTTTCGCTACCTCGAGCGGAACCGCGCTCAGGTGCTGGGCGGCGCGTGCGATGCGATGATGCGTGTGGTCTCTGCGTCTGTCCAGGTGAAAGCGGAGGTGGTCGGTATCGACGAGCGTGAGTCCGGCCTGCGCATGATCCTGAACTTCGGACATACCCTCGGCCACGCCATTGAGGCCGTTACCGGCTATAAGAGACTGCTCCACGGCGAAGCCATCGCGTGGGGCATGCTGGCTGCGCTTAACGTCTGCCGGTCACGAAACCTCCTGCCAGAAAAGGACGCTCTTCGTATGGAACAGCTCATCCGCGCCTATGGCCCGCTGCCGCGCTTCCGGGCAAAGATTCCGGCGCTTCTGCGAGCCGCAGGGCGCGACAAAAAGAACAAGGCTGGCACAAGGCGCTTCGTCGTCACGACCGGCATTGGCCAGGCAAATGTGGTCGAAAACGTGACAGACGCAGAGCTGATCGCCGCGCTTCAGCCTTTGCTGCGCGAGGCCGCGCGATGAGCGCCGGCGGTGCAAGTGCGACGGGAGCCCGCCCCGAAGGCGCACCCGACGAGCGGAGTTCGGCTGCCGCCGTCCGGCAGATGTTCAATAGCATTGCGCCGCGCTACGACCTGCTGAACCATGTGCTCTCCTGCAACATCGACCGGATCTGGTGGAACCGCGCGGCGCGCCGCTTCCGGCATATTCTGGCGCAACCCCAGGCAGCGATCCTCGATATATGCTGCGGCACGGGCGACATGACCCTCGCGCTGCTCCGCCGCCGCCCCGACAAAGCTGCGCCGATTCTTGCTGCGGACTTTTCCCATGCCATGCTGACGCGCGGTGCACAGAAGTTCCGCCATCGTAACGCTGTCGCCATCGAGGCGGATGCGCTGCATCTCCCTCTGCCCGGCGACTCAGTTGATCTGATTACCAGCGCCTTTGGCTTTCGCAATCTTGCGAATTACGAAGCTGGGTTGCGGGAGTTCCATCGAGTGCTCGATCCGGGTGGAGAGCTTGGCATCCTGGACTTCAGCGAGCCAAGCGGAATCGCGGGCAACCTGTACTCTTTTTACTTCCGGCGGATCCTCCCAGTGGTCGGCGCGCGGATCTCCGGAATGGGCAATGCATACAGCTATCTGCCTGCTTCGGTGCATCGCTTTCCACCCCCAACAGAGATGCTAAAACTGATGGAACGCGCGGGATTCGGGCAGGTTTCATGGACACCCTACACCTTCGGAATTGCCGGGCTTTATCGCGGTGTCAAGACATGACGGAACCGCATCAGGCTATGGCGACTGGCGCACCGCCGAGTGTACGCTAAGGTTGCCATGAGCCAGGTCTTGCTTCACAAACCGGCCCAAAGCGCGGCGAAGGAAAAGCGGCTCGCTGCGGCGCTTTCTGTCTCTGCCGCCGGAGTCATGGCCGTGCTCAAGCTGGTAGTCGGGCTGCTGACCGGCTCGCTGGGCATGCTGTCGGATGCCGCCCACTCCGGCATCGACCTCGCCGGAGCCATGCTGACGCTCCTCTCCGTGCGCGTTTCTGACAAGCCGGCCGATGAAGACCACCCATACGGCCACGCCAAGGTGGAGAACCTTTCGGCATTCATTGAGACGTTTCTCATGCTGGCTTCGAGTGTCTGGATCACCGCCGAAGCCATTGTCCGCATCTTCATCCGGCCCGTGGCCCTGCGGTACAGCTTTTGGCCGCTGCTGGTGCTCACAATTTCCATGGCCGTTGACTACTGGCGGTCGCGGCAGCTCAAGGCCGTGGCCACGCGCTACGGGAGCGACGCGCTTGCGGCGGACGCCTTCCACTTCGCGTCTGATATCTGGTCCAGCGCGGCTGTCTTCATCGGCCTGTGCGCCGCATGGACCGGCCACATCCTCAATATTCCGTGGTTGCGCTTTGCCGACCCGATCGCGGCGATCATCGTGGCCATGCTGATCCTGCATTTCGGGTGGCGGCTTGCATGGCGTACGGTAGGCGCGCTTACTGACTCTGTCTCACCTGAAACCCGCCGCCGTGTGCTCCGAGAGCTGCAGGTCACAGACGGCGTCCTTTCCATCGACCAGGCGCGCATGCGCCGCGCCGGAAACAAGTATTTTGCGGATTTTACCCTTTCACTCCCGCGGCAGCTCACCTTTCAGCGCGTGGAAGACACCGTGCGCGAAGCCACCGATGCGGTACAACGCGTACTGCCCGGAGCCGATGTCGTCATTCACACCGTCCCCCGCTCCACTCTCGCTGAGAGCATCTTTGACCGGATCCGCGCCGTGGCTGCCCGTAACAATGTCACCCTGCACGAGATCAGCGTGCAAAGCGTGGGAGACCGGCTGCGCGTGGAGCAGCATTTGGAGGTCGACGAAAACCTCTCGCTGAGCCACGCGCACAGCTTTGTCCGGCGCATTGAGGACGAGATCCGCAAAGAAGTCCCGCAAGTCGCCGAAGTCCTCACCCACATTGAGAACGAGCCCGCCACCATCGAGACGCCGCAGAGGGTCGATCTCGACCGCGACGTTGAGGCGCATTTGCGTCATGCGGCTTCGCAGTTCCCGTCCATCGTCGATATTCATGAGGTCGTCATAGGACGCATCGGTGATAAGCTGCAGGTTTCCTGCCACTGTACGTTGCCGAGCGATATGCCCATGCAGCAGGTTCACGAGATTATCACCGGACTCGAAGACCGGTTTAAGCTGGAATGTTCTGAGGTGTATCGCGTGCTGATTCACCCTGAGCCTGCAAACGATAACTGCCACTGAACGGAGAAGCCATGATTGCCAGCGCGGAATGGAAGCAGGGCATGCTTTTTGAGGGCCGTACGCAGAGCGGCCACGCCATCACGTTCGACGCGACCGCCGGGCACACGGCCGGCCCCAGTCCCATGGAGGCCGTCCTGGCGGCGCTTTGCGCCTGCACTTCGGTCGATGTCGCGAGCATCCTCGAAAAAAAGCGCGAGCCGGTCACGGGCCTCATCGTATCAGCAGATGCCGAGCAGGCGGGCGAACCTCCGCGTGTCTTTACCCGCATTCATCTCACGTATCACATCAAGGGCAAGGTAACGCCGGCGGCGGCGGAACACGCGGTTTCACTCTCGAAGAACAAGTATTGTTCCGTTTCTAAAATGCTGGAGAAAGCCGTCGAAATCAGCTACTCCATTGAACATGTTGATTAAAGCCGGATACGCTGAATAGAGCAGCCGAGCAAAACCGCAAACTGTGTTGCGCGCCTTCCAATTCGGACTCATCCTGCTGATGCTTGCCGCGCTGGCCATGATTTCGGCCATCGTGACCATGCACTTTGCCATCCATGGAGCCGAAGTTACTGTCCCCAGCTTCAAAGGGCTCTCCGTTGCACAAGCGATCAACAAGGCGGCATCGCGCGGCCTCAACCTAAGCGTGGACAACCATTACTACAGCGTGGACATTCCCGCCGGTCACATCGTGGGCCAGATTCCGGCGCCCGGCACAATTGTGCGGCGCGCATGGCACGTGCGGCTGATTGAGAGCCTTGGCCCGCAGCGCATCGCTGTGCCGAATATCGAGGGGCTCGATGAGCGCATCGCCTCTATTCAAATCCGCCGCGCCGATCTGCAGATCGGCACCATTGCGCAAATGCCCTGGACATACGAGCCGCAGGGTACGGTGATCGCGCAAAACCCTGCGCCCGGGTCAGCCAGCGTCGCGCGTCCCTCTGTCAGCATGCTGATTACTGCGCCGCCGGTAACCACCAGTCCAAGGTTCGTTATGCCGGACCTCGCCGGGCAGATGTACTCCGAAGCCGCGCTGGCCATCGCACACGCCGGGCTAGACCTTGCGCCGGTCAAGACGGCTGCTCCGGCTGCCCCGCCCATATCTGGCGCATCTTCCACGCAACCCATTGCACCCGTGGTTCCTCCTGGAACGATCCTCAGCCAGAGCCCGCAGCCCGGCCAGCCCGTCAACTCGTCAACGCCGATCGAACTTACCGTCGAACAATGAGCGCGGCGAAGAATCCGTCGCAGGTGTGCACTCCAGGCAGCGTGCGCAGACAGCCATCGCGCAGTGCTGAAACCCGAAGTTTTGCAGACCCTTGCGCAGTCAGCGCTTCTTCGCGCTCCAGCCGCGCAACTTCTTCCTCCAACGGAACCCTCGTCCAGCAATTCTTGTGCGCCAGCGCCTCGGTGACCACCGCTTCGTTCTCTTCCGGCTCGAGCGAGCAGCTGGAGTAAAGCAGCCGGCCGCCCGGCGCAAGCCCCTCCAGCGCTCGCGTGAGAATCCTGACTTGCCTCTCGTGCTGCCGGTCAATCTCCGGCGCATCCACGCGGAAGCGAATCTCCGGGTTGCGGCCGATTGTGCCCGTCCCTGAGCAGGGCACGTCGCAAAGAATCAGGTCGTATTCCGGCTTCAACTCGATTGCCGTTGCGTCCTGCACCCTATACTCGATGCGAGGGTTCGAAACGTTCCGGCGCATGGCGTCAAGCCGGCGCTTGCTCGCATCAAGGGCCGTGATTGCGGCGGTTAGGTTTCGCTCGGCAAGGATCGCCGTCTTACCTCCCGGAGCGGCGCAGGTATCGAGGATTCGTGCCCCATGACCGGCCAGTTCGGCCACAAGCTGTGAGCCCTCGTCCTGAATCCGAATCCAGCCGTTGTCAAAGGCCCGGCTGCGCGCCACATCGCCTTTCACAACGCGCCGCGCAGCCGTAAGAAACTCTCCGCCCGTCAGCTCTACACCCTCGTCGGCCAGAGCCCGCTGTGCGTCGCGATGAGTCAGACGTATGCTGACCGGGGCAGGCTCCTGATTGAACCTGCAAATAGCTCGCGCGGTTTCTGTGCCATAGAACCGTTCCCACCGCTCCACCATCCAGCCTGGATGAGCAAACTCATCTGCAAGGGATTCGCTCCCCGGGGAGGTTCGCGGCAACTGCGCAAGTTTGCGCAGCACGGCATTCACCATGCCTGCCGCAAATATTTCTCCCGAGCGCTTGACAAGTTCAACGCTCTCGCCGATGGCCGCATGCGCGGGGATACGGTCAAGATATTGCAGCTGATATGCGCCGAGGCGAAGCGCGGTCTGAACTGGCGGCGCAAGCTTTGCCTCAGGGCGCGTAAGAAGGAACCGGATCTGCTCGTCGAGTCTCAGCTGCCAGCGCAGCGTCCCAAGCACCAGTGTTGTGACTAAGGCGCGGTCCTGAGCGGACAACACATCTACCGCGCGCGTACGCAGCAGCTCATCGCTGTGCGCGTCCGTTGTCCCGACTTTCAGCAGAATTTCAAACGCAGCCGCGCGCGCCGGAGCGACCCGAGGTGCGGTCATACCCCAAGCCTGTCGCCGGTTTGAAGGCGCTGTCCGCGCAGGAACTCTGCAGCAGACATGCGCTTCTTGCCTTCAAGCTGCACTTCGACCAGTTCCAACCACGTGCCTTCGCCGCAGCGGACGAACATCCGGCCCTGTTCGACGCGAAGCGTTCCCGGCTCATCTGGGCCACCGGAGAGTGAACCGGCATCGAGAGGCATGAGCCGCTGCGCAACAAATTTTTTTTTGCTCAACATAGTCCACGCGCCCGGCCACGGCTGAAAGCCGCGCCAGCGGTTGTAGAGGGTCATAGCCGGCTGGGTAAAGTCCATGCGTCCATCGTCCCTGGTCAGGATGGGAGCATGTGTTGCCAATGCTCCATCTTGCTTTCTGGGAATGATTGTGCCCGCAGCCAGGCCCTCCAGCGTTTCCACCATCAGGGCCGCGCCCAGCTCTGAAAGTAGAGGAAACACATCCTCGGAAGTCTGGTCGGGAGCGATGGGCAGCGTGCGCTGGAGGAGAATGTCGCCCGTGTCCAGCCCTTCATCGAGTCGCATCGTTGTCGCGCCCGTCTCGGGCTCGCCATTGGCTACAGCCCATTGGATGGGCGCAGCGCCGCGGTATTTGGGCAGGAGCGAGGCGTGCAGATTCAAGTTGCCGTAGCGCGGCAGGTCCAGCATCCACTTCGGAATGATCCGTCCGTACGCGACGACCAGAATCACATCGGGCGCGATTCGTTCCAGCAGTGCGCGGAACTCCTCGTTCTTCTTGATCTTTTCCGGCTGGACGACCGGCAGACCTGCGGCAAGCGCGGTCTGCTTCACTGGAGGAGTAATCAAAGTCATGCCGCGTCCGCCGGAGCGGTCCGGCTGCGTTACGACGAGCGCGACATGGTGCCCCGCCCGGAGCACGGCCTTCAGGGTCGGAACCGCAAACGACGGCGTGCCGCAGAAAACAATCTTCAATTCTATTGTCCTTTAGTGACCCGCAGTCCCTACCACTCGCCCGCGCGCTGCATTTTCCGAATCCTGCGCAGAATCAGGTCGCGCTTCAACGCGCTCACGCGGCGGAAAAACAGGATCCCGTCAAGATGGTCAATTTCGTGCTGGAAGGCTCGCGCCAGGAGCTCTTCGCCTTCCATCTCAAACCATTCGCCCTTCAAGTCCTGCGCACGCACCCGCACCTTGGCGGCGCGCGAAACCTTCTCGCGAATCTCGGGCAGGCTCAGGCATCCCTCTTCCTCGTACTGCTTGCCTTCGCGGTGAATGATTTCAGGGTTGATGAGGACAATGCGGTCTTCCGTCCTCTCCTTGAAGCTGAGGTCAATAACCGTCAGCCGCTTCGACAACCCAATTTGCGGCGCCGCCAGGCCGATGCCCTTTGCTGCGTACATGGACTCGAACATATCGTCCACAAGCTTTGCCAGCTCGTCATCGAACTCAGTTACCGGTTCGCCCCGGCGTTCCAGCACCGGTTCCGGATATTTCACAATCTCTCTCAGCATCTTTCCAAAAACCGTACGACCTCAATATGTCCGAATCTGCTCAAGGTAATTATCATAGTTCCGCTTGAGCTCCCGCAGCGAGTCGCCGCCGAACTTCTCCAGTAACAGCCGCGCAAATGCCAGGGCGACCATCGCTTCTGCCGCCACGCCGGCTGCGGGCACCACACATACATCGCTCCGTTCATAAGCGGCCTTTGTAGCTTCGCGTGTGTCGAAGCGGACTGATGCGAGCGGCCGGCGCAGCGTCGAAATCGGCTTCAGGTAGCCGCGCACCACAATGTCTTCGCCGTTCGAGATTCCGCCCTCGATGCCTCCGGCATTGTTATGCTCGCGCGTAAAGCGAGTATGCGCGTCGTTCTTGAGCTTGTCGGCATAACCAATTGCATCGTGGACTTTGGACCCGAGCGATTCCGCCGCCGTAACACCGCGCCCAATCTCCACGGCCTTGACTGCCTGCAAGGACATCACGGCCTGAGCCAGAATGCCGTCCAGCCGCTCGTCCCAGTTGGCGTAGGTTCCGATACCGGCAGGCGCGCCGTGGATGATCACCTCAAACACGCCGCCGATCGAATCCCCCGTGCGCAATGCGAGGTCAACCTCGGCCTTCATGCGCGCCTCGGCCTCCT
>Ga0335074_10006829_pt1 | contig 15835 bp, 12 predicted proteins | sample Lox_Sample_23_FD_206715 | JGI IMG/M metagenome (GOLD analysis project Ga0335074, IMG submission 206715) | Soil microbial communities from Loxahatchee National Wildlife Refuge, Florida, United States - Lox_Sample_2.3 | ecosystem: Environmental > Terrestrial > Soil > Wetlands | place: USA... | reverse complement strand
CAGCGCATCGAACAGCCGGCGCGACAGCCCGGGCCGGATGATGATGTCGTCGCGCGCCGCGATCACCAGCGCGGGCGTCCGCACCGCGCCGATTCTCCCGGCGCAATCGTGCCCGGTGAGTGCCGCTATCTGCGCCGCGAATGCGGCGGGCGGCTGGGTGCTCGCCTCAGCCCCGGCGATCAGCTCGGCGACTCGCTCGGGGTGCTGTTCGTAGAACTGCGGGCTGAAGATCCAGGGTGCCTGCTGGCGCATCATGACGGGCATTCCCGCCGTCTGGGCAACCAGTGCCCAGGTGTCGAAGGCAGCCGCGGTGAACGGATCAGCCACCGCGAAAGTGTTGGCCAGCACGAGCGAGCGCAGGTCTTGCGGCCAGGCAACGGCGTACTCCTGCGCGATGGCGCCGCCCATCGACACGCCAGCCAGGTGGAAGGCCGTCAGCCCGAGTCCGGTGACGAGCGCCTTGAGGTCGGCGGCCATCTCCCGGCTGGTGTACGGACCGGGCGGCTGGCCGGACCGCCCGACGCCGCGGTTGTCGAAGCTGACCACGCGCAGGCCTGCCGCGACGAAGTCGCCGGTCTGGTTAACCCAGCCGTCCAGGTCGTCGCCGACGCCGTTGATCAGCACTAGCGTCTCGGGCCCGGATCCGTCGATTCGGTAGTGGATATCGATCCCGTTACCCGTCACGACTGCGCCGGTCACTGCATCCTCCGCTGGGTAAGCGCGGCCGTCCACAGCTCGACCGATGCCTTGAGGTCGGCCAGCACCTGCTGGTCGTCCTGCTCGAACGGCGGGATTACCTCGAGCACCATAACGATGTCTTCCGCGCCGCCTTCGGCCAGGGCGTCGAGGACGCGATCCGGGTCGATCCGGCCGGCCGCGTTCCGCTCGGCGGTAAACGGCCAGTGGGTGTCCGCTAGCCCGTCGGACTGCTGAAGCTGGACCTCGCCGAGCCGCCCGCCGGTACGGCCGCTTGCACCTCTGCCGAAGTGCCTCAGCCACGCGTACGGATCCCGGTCGTCCCCGGTGCTGCCGGGGACGCACTGGTGGCCGACATCCAGGCACAGCTTCACTGGTACATGGCCGGGGTCGCCGTCGGTGAGCAGCGAGTCCAGGTCAGCCATGGACGACGGCTCGCGCCGCGCGGCGAGGTTCTCGACCAGCAGATACTCGAGCCCGGCTGTTTTCGCGCAGGCAGCTATCTCGGCCAGCGATCGCTGCAGGTCCGCCCAGCGCTCGGCACGGCGTTCCGGATCGGTCCAGTCGGCGACGCTCATGGCTCCGACATGGCCGCCCACGCCGCTGGCGCCAATCTCCCCAGCCACGCCGGCCACGGCCAGGTACCACTCCAGGGCCGATCTGCGCTGCTCCGCGTCCGGGTGCATGAGGAGATTGCGGGAGTACGCGGCGAGGCCGGTAAAGACGGTCTCCGCCCGCAGCCCGTACTCGCCGAGCACGGCCCGGACTGATTCCGCCGTGCGCCGTCGTTCCCGCTCGCTGCCGACCTCCATGAGATCGAGGGACAGCTCGACAAGCTCCAGGCCGAGCTCGTAGCGCACGACCGGAGCCCAGTCCGCCGGGCGCGGCCAGCGCTTGACGGCAAAGCAGTTGTTGATCCCGAGGCGAGCGCGCATCTCAGGTTGCCTCCGGCTCCGGCCGGACGACGGCCGAGGAGATCAGGTCCTGGTACCGCTCGTACAGGTCGTCGTAGACGGCGCGATTGACCGCGTCGGGCTCGGCCCGTCCGGCGGGGCGGTATCCGCAGGCGACAGCCTCGGCCGCGTCCCGGTAGATCCCGGCACCAAGGCCAGCGAGCATGGCCGCGCCAGCTGCGGTCGAGTCACCCGCCACGTGGACGACCGGGATTCCGGTGACGTCCGCCTTAATCTGGTTCCAGACCGCCAGGCCGGCGCCGCCGCCAGACACCCGCAGTTCGGTGGCCGGCGTCGAAGCGCGGCCTAGTGTGGTTAGGCGCGCGCGGATGCCGCAGGCGACCCCCTCCATCGTGGCGCGCGCCAGACTGCCCCGATCATGCCGTAGCGACAGCCCGGTCATCGCGCCTCGCAGCGCCGGGTCATCCCGCTCACCATCGCCGAGCACGGGCGCGAACAGCAGACCCGCAGCCCCCGGCTTGGCCGCCGCCGCGGCGGTTTCAATACGCGCGTAGTCGTCCCGGCGCGCGGGTCGCACGGAGCCCGTATAGAAGATCTGGGTGAGCCAGTCGAGCGCTTCCCCGGTGGTGTTCAATCCGACCTCGGTCACGTAGCCGTGACCGGCCACGATGCTCGGGTAGTGGGTGACGTCGAGGTCGGCGAGCGGCTCGCTGATCACTGAGTTGAAGCAGCTCGACGAGCCTGCCATCTCGCTGACCGGGCCGCTCTGCGTCACGCCCGCCCCGAGCGCGCAGGCGATGCTGTCGCCGGCCCCCGCTACGACCGGAACGCCGCCCGGCAGGCCGAGGCGATGCGCGAGCGCCGGACGGATCTCGCCGGCAATGCTCCAGGAGGGAACGACGGCCGGAAAGGCCGCGGTGTCCAGCCCGAGGCCGCCCATCAGGTCAGTCGCCCAGCGACGGGCTTGCAGATCGAGCAGCGCCGTCGCGGCCGCCATCGTCCAGTCGGTCGTCGCATTGCCGGTCAGGGCAAGCGCCACGTAGTCGGTCGGCTGGACGTACCGGCGAGTGGCCGCGAACACCTCGGGCTCGTGCGCACGCAGCCAGAGGATCTTGGCAGCGACGTGAAAGGCGGCCGGGACGTGCCCGGTGAGCCGGTGCAGTGAGTCGTCGCCGAACTTCTCGCGCATCCAGGCGGCCTCGGCCGTCGCCCGGTTGTCGCGGTAGATTATGCCGCGCCGCAGCGGCGCGTCCCGGTGATCAAGCGGAACCATGCTCGGGCACTGCCCGGTGACACCCACCGCACGGACCCGGTAGCGCCGGCCGAGCGAGCGCGCGAGCGCACCGAGCGCGGACAGCGCGGCCGACTGCCAGCGCCGGGCGTCCTGCTCGGCCCAGCCCTCAGCGGGCAGGAAGGTCGGATAGGACCGGCGCACCTCCGCGACCGGCGGGCCTGCCACATCGAAGGCTGAGGCGCGCGCACCCGAGGTCCCCACGTCGATGGCGATCAGCACGTCCGCGCCGGGCTGGTTGCTCCCGGGTGCGGAACTCGCCCGGCTGCTCATCGCCAGTCAGCTGTCATTGCCGGCGCCGTCAGCCGCGGACCAGTTGCGCGTCGGCCCGGTCCTTGCTGATGCTGATGAGCGCGCCGTTGAGCGCCCCGGTGGAGTAGTCGCTGCCGGGGTTGAGGATGAGGCCCTTACGCTTACCCAGCCGTCGAATGCCGGATGACTCGTGGATGTGCCCGTGCAGGCCGACTAGCGGCAGGCGCTCGAGTTCGATGTCCCTGACGGCGACGCTGCCGACAGCCTTGTACTGGACCTGGCCGAGCGTTGCCTGGACCCGCAGGCCCTCGTCGAGCGCGGGCGCGTCGTCCAGCTGCGTGTCGTACGGCGGCGGGTGCAGATTGAATATCGCGCGCTCGGGCCGTTCGAGCTTGTCCGCCATCTCCTTGTAGACCGCGGCCAGCTCCGTGTCGGTCTGCTCGCGATAGGTGTGCCAGGGCGTAGTGTTCGCGTATCCCCAGCTGATCATCTCGTGGTCGTCGTCGACGCGAAGTACCTTGCCCTCGGCATGCTCACCCCAGGGCGCCTGATCGAGCATGTCGGCGAGCTCCGGCGGGTCATCATTGCCGAGCATCAGGTAGAGCGGGATGCCCTTCGGCCGGAGCCGGGAATCGGCAATGTCCAGCCACTCCGCCAGGCGCTCCCGCATGAGCCGCAAGAACAGCGCGTCGAGCGTTCCGTCGGCCTCCATGGCCTCCAGCTCGCCCGGCTCGGCTCGGTAGGGGTAGTAGCCATGGTCGGCGATGAGCTTCTCCAGCTCGGCCAGCTCGCTGCCGTCGCTCAGCTCGTAGCGGTGGCCGACAAAGGTGCACTGCCACAAGCCGTTCGGTCCCCGGACGATGGACTGGATGGCTTTGCCCGCGACGTCACCGCCGAGCACGAGCACCGTGGGCTTGTAGACGCCGGTGGCGTTGACGAACTTGCGGAAGCACAAGCTGGAGCCGTGCAAATCTGTGACGAAGTAGATCAGCGTTCCCTTGGCCATTAGCGAGTCACCGCCACTACACACTCACCGCGCTCTCTCTGGCCTGCCGGGCCGCTGCCATAAACTCCGCTGCCCGTACCGGGTCGACCGGGTTCCAGGTGATGCCTGCTTCCTTAAGGCCCGTTCCCACGATGGCGCCGTCGGCTACCGACAGGACCTCGCGCACGGTGCCGGCGGTGACCCCGGTGTTCGCCAGCACGGGAGTGTCGCCCGCCGCAGCCTTGGCCTCGCGCAGTTGCAAAAGATCGGTCGGTTCGCCGGTGATGGCCCCGCTGATCAGCAGCGCATCAACGCCAAGGAAGGCCGCGCTTCGCGCGCGCTGCGCGAGTGTCCGGTGGCCGACGGAACTGGCGAACTCTGGCGTGATGTTCGCGAGCAGCGCTACCGACTCCGCGCCGATCCCGGACCGGTACGCGGCGATGGCGCCGAAGTCCGGCTCCATGATCCCGAGGTCACTCTCGTACACGCCGGTGAAGACCTCGCGGACAAAAGCCGCGCCAGTGGCACGCGCGACCGCGAGGCTCGCGACCGGATCCCACACCAGGTTGACGCCGAACGGCCTGGATATCTCGCGCTTGACCGCGCCGATGGCCGCGGCCATGGCCGCCGTCGCTTCCGGCCCGACGCCGATCTGATACGGCAGATCCGCCTCGTTGCAGAACAGCAGCCCGTCCACGCCGGCGTCCTGGAGCGCCGCCAGGTCCCGTGCGATGACATCGATGACCGGGCCCATGCCCGCCCGGCGGTCGTGCCGCGGCCGTCCCGGCAAAGCAGGCAGGTGAAGCATCGCGATGATCGGCTTGCTGACCCCGAACAGTCCATCCAGCAAAGCCGTCATGTCGCCACCGCGAGCGGCGCGTCGTCGTCCGCCGCGCCGTCCTCACCCACCGGGGCGGGAACGCCCGCTTCCACCCGAATCACCTGGACCCCCTCGCGGGTAATGCGCTCGACCTCGAGCGGGTCGGCGCTTGCGTCAGTGACGATGACCGAAACACGATTGATCGGGACCACGGTGCTGAGCGCGACGTCGCCGAACTTGGATCCGTCGGCGAGCACGATGATCCGCTCAGTCTTCTCCAGCGCTGCCCGGATGACGCCCGCCTCCTGATCGTCGAGATCGGTGATTCCCCGGCGCGCCGACACCCCTGCCGCCCCGATCACCGCGATGTCGGTGTTGTAGCGCTGCACGCACTCCACGGCGGCCGGGCCAACGCAGCTGAGCTCGTCCTGCCGGACCATGCCGCCCGCCATGATCACGCTGACCCGCCGGGTGCCCAGCAGGCTCGCCACGACCAGCGACTGAGTGACGACCAGCAGGCCGTCGCGGGGCGCCGCCAGCCGGGCGAACTGCTCGACCGTCGAGCCAACACCAATGAACATCACTCGCGCATCGGCGGTCAGCTTGGCCGCATGCAGCGCGATCTGGCGCTTCTCCTGAGCGTGGTGCAGCATGCGCGCGCTCTGGGTCACCTCGAACGCACCCGCCGAGCGAACGACTCGCGTCGTCGCCCCTCCGTAGGTACGGCGGACGAAGCCGTCTCGGTCGAGTCGGCGCAGGTCGCGACGGATGGTCATCTCTGAGACAGCGAATTCGCGGGCCAGACTGCTTACCTCGACAGCCTGGTCAGCGGCGATCCGTTCGAGCACCTTGATGCGTCGTTCGACCGCTAGCACCCGCTCTCCTTCTGCTGTTCATTCCTGGGGCTCAGTGTGATCGTTGTTGTCCCAATCATTGACAGTTGTTTACAGATTATGTTCGACTTTAGCCAGCCACATTGCCAGGGTCAACGGGGGGACCAGCGGAGGCGTGGGCGATCAGGAGGAGCTCATGGCCACAGCGGACCAGTCTCAGAGTCGGCTGTTTGTCCGGAACAGCACCGGGCTCGTGCGTTCAGCCTCAGCGGTGGACGCCACGATCTTCAACGCAGTCATTTCCGCGCCCATCGGGTCGACGCTGGCCTGGTCGATCTTCTTTACCCTGGTCGCCTTTCCGGGCGCCGATCCCGTCGGGGTACTGGTCATCACGCTGATCATCAACATCCCGGTACTGATCATGTTCGCGCTGCTGGGTGCCAGCATGCCGCGCGTCGGCGGTGATTACGTCTGGGTGAGCCGCATCCTGCATCCATCGCTCGCGCTGATATCCAACTTGTGCATGATCATGGGTGGCCTGCTCGGCGCTGCTTACTTCGCCAAGTTCTTCTCGGTCTTCGCTCTCGGCCCCGCGCTGGTCGCGGGCGGCAGCCTCGCGCACAATCACACCCTGATTAGCTGGGGCACCTCGTTCGAGACCAACCAGGGCTGGATCCTGGCGGGTGCGCTGGTCATGGTCGCACTGCAGACCTACGTGCTGATCCGCGGCACGAGGTCGACGTTCCGCTGGCAGAACGGCGCGTTCCTGATCGGGATGTTCGGCATGGTGGTGGCTTTTATCGTGCTCGCCGTAGCCAGCCGGCACGGATTCGACGCCAACTTCAACACCCTGAACAAGAGCTTCGGCGGCGGCACCGTGCAGCAGGTGATCGCGTCAGCGGGCGCGCAGCACGCCGCCCCGCACCTGTCCAACATGAGCGCCACGCTGCCGACCGTGTTCTCGATCCAGGGCTTCATGATGTGGAACTTCTGGTCCGTGTACATGTCGGGTGAGCTCAAGAGCGCCTCCAACCGGCGCCGCCAGCTCACGATCATGTTCGGCGCGCTCGTCTTCGACGTCGTGCTCCTGATCATCGGCGCACTGCTGCTGTTCCACGTCGCCGGTTACAACTTCGTGTACGCGGTGAACGCGGCGCCTAAGGCATACGCGATCCCGTCCGGGCCGTTCTACTCGTTCCTGGCCGCGCTGTCGGTCAACATCCCGGTCATCACTGTGATCATCCTGGGCTGCTTCCTGTTCTGGGCACTCCCCTCGATGATCGCCAACACCTTCATGCCGATCCGGTCGTTCTTCGCTTGGTCGTTCGACCGCCTCATGCCGGAGAAGCTCGCCGACGTCAACGAGCGGACGCACTCGCCGATCATCGCGATCGTCACCGTCAACGTGATCATCGCCGCGCTGACCATCTGGAGCGTTTACTCCAACGTCTTCCAGCTGGTGCTGGGCCTGATCGTGCTGGCCGGCTGCCTGGGTGTCGTGATCGTGGCTGCTGCTGCCATTGCGCTGCCGTTCCGGCGGCCCGAGCTCTACAAGGCGTCGCCCGCCAACGTGAAATTCCTCGGGATCCCCGTGCTGTTCATCGTCGCCCCGCTGTCCATCGCCATCTTCGTGGCGCTCGCGGTGGTATCCACCCAGTACCCGGCACTGGTCATGAACGGGAACGTCGCCAACTTCTGGTGGATCCCGGCGTGGTTCGCAGGCCTGGTCGTGGTGGGCGCCGCGCTGTACTACATCCCCAAGTTCGTCCGCGCCCGGCGGGGTATCAACGTCAGCTTCGTCTACAAGGAGTTGCCGCCCGAGTGACGTCGAATGTCCCTGAGGCCACGGAAAACGAGATCCTGGCCGATATCCGCGCTGAAGCCCAACGACTCAGCGCCCGCGCGCTGAAGTTCGGACTGCCAGCCCGCCTGCTGGGCGGGCTGGCAGTCTGGCTGCGCTCCCCGAGCGTGCGCAGCGGGCCCTTTGCCCGCGGCTACGACGACATGGATTTCGCGGTCGCCGGCCACGGGAGCGCTGCGTTCAAGGAGTTCCTGACCACGGAGGGCTACCTGCCCGACCGTTTCTTCAACGGCCTGCACGGCGAGTCCCGGCTGTACTTCGCTGCACCCGACGGCCGGTGGTCGATCGACGTCGTCATCGACGAGCTGACCATGTCGCACCGGCTGGACTTGCGAGGCCGGCTCGACGGGCCGTCGCCAACGGTGCCGCTTGCCGACCTGCTACTGAGCAAGCTGCAGGTCTGGGAGATCAACCGGAAGGACCTCGGCGACAGTCTGTGCCTGCTCGCCGATCATGGCCTTGGACCGGACGACTCCGATCCCGAGGCAATCAGCCTCGGGCGCATCACGGCGGTGCTCGGATCAGACTGGGGCTTCTGTCACACCGCCGAGCGCAACATCGGCAAGCTGGCGGAACTGTGGGCCGAAGCGCCCCTGCCGGGGGCACCCCGGGACGCCGGCGAGCAGCTCAAGACCATCCGCCAGGCCATCGACAAGGCCCCCAAGACCAGGGGCTGGCGCATGCGCAGCCGCATCGGCGAGCGCGTGCGCTGGTACGAGACCCCCGAAGAAGTGCGGCACTAGACCGCTCGCTCTGCTACCCGGTCGTGCCGATCCCGCCGGGTGTCGCTGAGCTGCCGCTATCGACGGTTATGCTTCGTTGCTGATCTCCATAACCTTCCCGCACCGGGGTGGCGGTTGGCGATGTTTGGCACGGCGGGCCACTACCTGGCCTGGGTTTACGTAGTCGGGGGCGACTGTTGAACCAGCCTTGGGATAGCGACGAGCCTGGCTCCGGCGACCGGGCCGGGGCGGACCCGCCCGCACCCCCGGCGCCGTTGGCGCCGCCGCCGCCTGCAGTTCAAGCGGCTCCCGGTCGTGCGCGCGGCTGGCGCACGTCGCCGGCAGCGCAAAACGGCATCGCGTTCCTGTTCTACCTCGTCATCTGGCTGGCCACCGCGTTCCGGCCGATCGTCAGCCACATCACGCGCATGCTGCTCGACCAGAAGAGCCAGGACCCGAACTTTTACGTGTGGGGCCTGCGCTGGTGGCCATACGCGATCGGGCACGGGCTGAACCCCTTGTTCTCCAGCGAGATCGCCGCGCCCCACGGCCATTCGCTGGCCTGGGTGACGACGGTCCCGCCACTGGCCCTGCTCACGAGCCCGCTGACCCTGCTAGCCGGGCCGGTGGTGTCGTTCAACCTGCTCGCGGCCATCGCGCTGCCGGTGTCGGCCTGGGCGACGTTCCTCCTGTGCCGGCGGCTGACCGGCAAGTTCTGGGCCGCCCTGGTCGGCGGGGCGGTCTTCGGCTTCTCCGCCTACGAGATGTTCGCCGGGGCGATCGGCCAGCTGAACCTGGTCTACAGCCTCATGCTGCCGATCTTGGGCTACATCATCCTGGTCTGGTGGGAAGGCCGGATCAGCACCCGCGCGTTCGTGATCCTGGCCGCGATCGCGATGGCCGTCCAGTTCTACCTGTTCCTGGAGACATTCGCCGACCTGACCGGCTTCCTGGTGCTGGCGCTCGGGCTGGGCTACGCGCTGGCCCGGCAGGCGGACCGGGCGGTGATTCTCCGGCTGGGCAAGCTCATCGGCCTTGCCTACGTGATCGCGGCCGTGCTCGCGGCGCCTTACCTAATCTACGCATTTCATAGCAAACCGCCTCGCCCGGTGGGCTCGTCGGGCATGGATCTGGCCAGCCTGGTAATACCGCGCCCCACCCGGACGTATGGCATCGCCTGGCTCACCCACCTGGCAGACGGCCCGTATAAGCTCTCCGCGGCCTGTTACGTGGGCGTTCCCTTGCTAGTGCTCGTGATCTTGCTTGCGGTTTCCAGCTGGCAGAGCAGGCTGGTAAGGCTGCTGTGCTGCCTGCTCGGGATCATCGTCGTGGCCGCGCTCGGACCCGTCCTGTACCTGGACGGGCACCGCGCCGCGCCGCTGCCGTGGGCGACGCTCTTCCACCTGCCGCTCGTGCGCAACGCCTACCCGCTCCGGCTGATGCTCTTTGCCTACTTGATCCTGGCCGTGGCCGCCGCGCTGTGGCTGGCCGGCCCGGCGAAGCGGGTGCAATGGGCGCGCTGGCCACTGGGTGCGCTCGTAATCTTGTTTATTGCGCTGGACGTCGTCCCGATCAAGGTCAAGACGCACTCCGAGGTGCCGGCCTTCATCAGTACCGGACAGTACCGTCGCGAGCTTTCCCACGGCGAGATCGTCGTGGTCGTGTCCGACGACGGTAATGCCGGCATGCTCTGGCAGGCTCAGTCTGACTTCTACATGCGCATCGCCGGGGGGTACCTCAACGAGGGGATCAACCACCGGACAGACCTGCCGCGGCCGGTCCAGGCTCTCGCCGACGCCACCCCTGCTCGCGTCGCGGAGTTCGAGAGATTCGTCAAGGCTGACCACGTCGGCGCCATCCTGGTGGACGCCAGCGACAAGCCCGTGCCGGGCTGGGTGCGCGTTTTTCGCTTGCTTGGCCTGGTAGGGCATACCACCGGTGGCGTCGTGGTGTATCCCATCGACGGCTGTCTCACCTGCCGCACCCTGGACGGGGCTGAGCTCGGCAAGAAGCCGCTCGCGACGGCCTAGACGTTCAGCCACGGCCGGTTTTCAGGGCGGAAAGCCGGATGTGTGCCGCGCAGGCCATGTGCTTCGATAACGACCATGCCACCCGACCTGGTTCATCCGCCGAAGGCTCGCACGGGCGACGGCATTGCCGTTCTGTCACCGTCATTCGCGGCCGCCGGTGCGTTCCCCGCGGTACACGAGCAGGCGATGCGCCGGCTGACCGAGGTAACGGGCCTCATGCCGGTCGAGTATCCGACGACGCGTAAGGTCGGCGCCTCGCCAAGCGAGCGGGCCGCCGACATCAACGCGGCATTCGCTGATCCGGCCATCCGCGGCATACTTGCGGTCATCGGCGGGGTGGACGAGATCACGGTCATTCCGCATCTGGATCCCCGGCTCGCGCAGCGCGATCCCAAACCGTTCGTCGGGACTAGCGACAACACCAACCTGCACCACTGGCTCTGGGCCCATGGCATCGCGAGCTTCTATGGCGGATCTTCCCAGGTCCACCTCGGCCCTGGCCCAGGCGTCGACGACGTCCACGCCCGGTCGCTGCGAGCGGCACTGCTGACGGGCGGAACACTCGAGATCACCGAGCCCGGCGAATCGGAAGACTTCGGCGTGGACTGGGCTGACCCTCGCGCACTGACCAGCTGCGGTGAACGTGAGCGGACGCAGCCGTGGACCTGGCATGGGCCGGCCCGGTCGGTGACTGGGCGGACCTGGGGCGGTTGCCTGGAGGTCATCGAGTGGGTCCTTACGGCCGGCCGGTTCCCGGCTGATCCGGGCGTCCTGGACGGCGGCGTGCTGATCATGGAAACCTCGGAGGAACTCTTGCCCGCGCGCAACGTCGGCTGGATCGTCCGCTCGCTGGGCGAGCGCGGGATCCTGGCGGCTGTCGACGCGGTCTTGGTGGCCCGCCCGCCAGTCTCTGACTTCACCCGCCGTCCGCCTGCTGCTGAGCGGGCCCGGCTGCGCGACGAGCAGCGTGATGTCGTCGTCGACGTCGTCGCCACGTACAACCCGGAGGCGGTTGTCTGCGTCGGCATCCCGTTCGGTCACACGCGCCCGCAGTGGATCCTCCCGCACGGCGGCAGGATCACCGTCGACGGGATCGCACGCCGGGTTACCGCTGACTACTCCTGACGCCGGCACCGGCCTGCTGACATTACTGGCGTTACTGGCGCTATAGGCCCCGCCGGCGGGAGTCTTGCTCCGGATGCCGAGGCAGCGCTGTCGCGCCGGAACGCCGTGTGCCTGGGTGCCCTTGTTGCGGGCGCTCACTCGGAGGGCGGGGAGGCGGCGGCATCAGCAGGCTTGGCGCCGCCGGGCTGACGGCGAGCCGGCCCGGCGGACTTGTCCACCGGGACCCGGGCTGGTCGAAGTACGCCAGCGTCGGCCAGCTCCGGATGATGGGGAGCAGGGCTACGCAGGCGAGCGCCCCGAGTACTGCCACCCCCGTGAACACCTCGAGGTCGGTCACGCCGCCACGGTGAGCAAGGTCATACACGAACCGGGTCAGACCCAGGCCGATCGGGAACATCGCGACAACTCCCGCCGTAGCGGCGAGCGGATACATCGCGATGAAGGCGCTATCGGGCCTGGTGTTGATGGGCAGCAATGCCGCGCAGGCAATCCCCGCGAGCAAGTAGATCCCGATGTGCATAACCCGGTAGTCACCGACGATGAGGCCGCAGAGGAAGACGACAGCCGGAGCCAGGAACGTGACCAAGCTGGCCAGGTACTGCCGCGCCTTCATGCCGTCGATAACCGCGAACAGAACCCTGCTGCCGGCCACCAGTGGTGCCCAGAATGCCGCCTCCATCAGCGCCATGACTGTCAGGGGGATATGGGTCGGGCTGCTGGTGAGGTGATGCGCCGACGTAATGCAGATGACTGCGCACACGCCGTAGACCATGACGAGCCACGGGTAGAGGTGCAACCCAGCCGGAGCACGCCGACCGGCTGGCGCCGGGGCGCCTTCGGATGGCTCGCGGAGCGAACGGCACCGGAATAGTCCGGCCACGAGCAGGACAGCGAGTATCACTGGCAAGCTCCACCAGACCCCGGAACCGGCGGTTATCAGGGCATACGCGGGAGCAAGAGCCATACCTGCCGCCAGCGATCCGTTCAGCAGGAGGATCTGCTGTCTAGTCTCCAGCAGCCGCGAGGACACGGCCAGAGACCGCAGGATCGGAGCGGTAAGGCCAAACCCAGCGCCCACGAACGCGCTCGACGCGAGCAGCAAGGGGTAGCTGACAGGCAATCGCTGCGCCCACTCGGTGGCGATCAGCAGACCCATCGCCACGAGACTGCACAGTATCCCGGCCAGGTGAGCCCGCCTCAGGCAGATGCGGCAGCCAACCTCGCCCGAGAACAGGGTGACCAGGACGGCGGTGACCAGGAGCGGTACGAACAAGAAACCGAACTGCGCCCGGTTGAGCGCATAGTTGTAGCGGTTTATCAGAGTCCCGGTATAGGCGGCGAACATCGCCAATATCGCACCCTCGATGATCGCGCCTGCATAGATGGCTGCCCGATCACTCGAGATGGTGATGGCCCGATCACCCAGTGTGGTGGCCATGAAAACCCCCGCGCCGTTCGACCGGAGAGCGTTGTCGCAGGTCACCGGCGTTGCTGCAGATAGCCTGCCCGGATTGCGGGACCGGCAACCAGCCCCTGTCTCGCCGGTTATGCCCCGTCGGCTGCTACTGCTTCCGCCAGCGCTGCCATTGACGGGAACTCCCAGTCGGGCAAGACGGGGCCTGGTGGTGCTGGCGTAGCTCCCCACCCCGGCCGTCCCGTCCGGCGATTGATCCAGGCAGTCGGCAGGCCGGCCTGCCGGGCGGGCACGTGGTCGTGGAACAGGCTCTGGGCTACATGCAGCAACTTGCCGTCGCCGATGCCGAGCCGGGCCGCTTCGGCCAGCAGCACGTCGAAGTTCCGCGGCGACGGCTTGTACGAGCCGACGTCCTGAGCGGTGATCACTGCGCTGAACTGCACGCCGAGGCGCCGGTTGCTGGCTGCGAACGAGGCGCGATCCACGTTGGACAAGATGATCAGCTTGACCTCGCGGGCAAGTGCTGCCAGCGCCGCCGCCGAATCGGCGAACGCTGGCCAGTCAGGCACCGAGTCAGCGAGCCGCTGCGCATCGTCAGGGCCGACCGGTGCGCCGAGTTCGGTCCCGAGCGCGCGCATGCTGCGCGCGAGGATCTCGGGATACGGCTCGCCGGGATAGCTGGCCTCGGCCTCGGCCTCGTGCCGGGAGTACGCGACGAGCAGGGCCTCGTCGTCCAGGTCAACGCCTGCCGCGCGGGCCCACGGACCCAGCACCCCTATCAGGCCGGCCTCCCAGTCGATCAGGGTGCCGTAGCAGTCGAAGCTCATGGCCTGGAACTCGCTCAGCCGCATAACCAATCCCCTCCAGTCGTCATCGAACTGACACTAACCGCGCAACTCACGCGCCGTCTGGCTCGGCTGGCGCCGCTCGCGGAATGCGGCCGGCTGGCCGGCTGGCGGGAGGGCTCGTCACGTACGTTGTTCTCATGGCGACAAGCAGAGCCGGCGGCACTTCGAGCTCGGATCCCGGTCCGACCGTCTTCGTTCTGTTCGGTGCTACCGGAGACTTGGCTAAGCGCATGGTGATCCCGGCGTTCTACCAGCTCGCCCTTCAGGGCCTGCTGCCGAAGGAATGGCGGCTGGTCGGCAACGGACGTGGCGACGTCGCGCACGAGGACTTCAGAAAGCACGTACGCGACGCGCTCACTGAGTTCGGGCCGAAGCCGGACCAACCCGCTTTCGGCGAGTTCGAGCAGCGCCTGTTTTTCGCTGGTGGCGGCTTCCAGTCTGACAACCCTGGCAGCATGCTCGACGTGCTGGCAGGCGCCCGCAAGTCGCTCGGCGGCGACCCTCAGCTCGTGCACTATCTCGCCGTTCCGCCGGTCGCGTTCGGCGGACTCACCAAGGCGCTCGGCCAGCACAACCTGGCCACCGCTGCGCGCGTGGTCTACGAGAAGCCGTTCGGCACGTCGCTGGATGATTTCGCCGCGCTGGACAAGGCAGTTCATTCCGTGCTCGACGAGCAGCAGGTCTACCGGATCGACCATTTCCTCGGCAAGGAAGCGACCCAGGACCTGCACGTACTGCGGTTCGCTGACGGCTTGTTCTCCTGCATCTGGAACCGGACTGGCATCGAGTCCGTCCAGATCGACGTGCCAGAGAAACTCGGCATCAGTGATCGCGCCGGGTTCTACGACGCGACCGGCGCCGTGCTCGACATGCTCGTGACGCACTTGTTCCAGGTCGCGGCCGAGGTCGCGATGGAGCCGCCCGCCAGCCTTGACGCCGCGGACTTGCAGGCAGCGCGCGAAAAGGTCATCAACTGCTTCCGGCCGCTCGATCCGGCTGAGGTCGTGCTCGGCCAGTTTTCCGGCTACCAGGACGTTCCCGGCGTAGCAGCCGGGTCGCGCCGGGACACCTTCGTCGCGGCGCGGCTCTGGATCGACAACGACCGCTGGCGCGGCGTGCCGTTCTACCTGCGTACCGGCAAGCGACTGGCGGCTACGCGGCAGCGGGTCAGCGTGGTGCTTCGCAAACCTGACGGTCCGCTGACCGGGCAGCTACCCGACGACGCCAACGTGCTGTCGTTCTCGCTGGCCGGTGACGGCGAGATCGACCTCTCGCTGGTAACCAAGAAGCCTGGCCCAGGGCTGGTCCTCGACGACGCGCAGGCGAAGGTTCCGCTGTCGGGACTGCCTGGCGCCGATCCGCTGCCGCCGTACGTCCGGCTGATCCACGATGTGCTGCTCGGCGACCGCTCGCTGTTCACCCGGCCGGACGGCCTCGCCGCTGTGTGGAAGGTCGCCGAGCCGCTCCTGACCAGGCCGCCCGAGGTGGTGCCGTATGCGGCCGGATCCTGGGGTCCTCATCAGGCTCGCGAACTCATCGCGCCCGGCCGGTGGCTGCTGGGCCAGTGACGCGCCCCGGCGTGAGTGACCCGCGGCGCGCTCTGGCCGCGCCCGGCCGTCGAAGTTGCCTGACCGTTGCTGCAGCCGGCCACCAGGGCGGCGCACAGCACGCCGATAGCCAGTACGGCTGATCCCCCGGCAATCGCTTTCGGCTGGCGCTGGCTGAGCGCAAACCAGATCAGCCCGGCCAGTGTCCCGCACAGAGCGACGAAGAAGTTGAGCCGAAGGCCGAGAATGTACGCCGAGGAATCGATCCGGATCGTCTCCTCGAAGATCCGGTAACCGCAGTAGCCCGCGACGTAGAGGGCGAACAAGCCGGGCGGCCGGATCGACTTGTGCCGGCCCAGCCAGACCAGCGCGCCGGCCCAGGCCAGGTCAAAGACGAGTTCGTACAGGAACGAGGGCTGGAAGGTGCTGTATCGCAGGTAGTGCGCGGGCATGCCCGCGTTCAGCCGCGCTGCCTTGCTGATCTCCAGCGCCCACGG
>Ga0335074_10006828_pt1 | contig 15835 bp, 13 predicted proteins | sample Lox_Sample_23_FD_206715 | JGI IMG/M metagenome (GOLD analysis project Ga0335074, IMG submission 206715) | Soil microbial communities from Loxahatchee National Wildlife Refuge, Florida, United States - Lox_Sample_2.3 | ecosystem: Environmental > Terrestrial > Soil > Wetlands | place: USA... | reverse complement strand
GTACAGCTTGCCTCGGCGTAATAGTCGGTGAATATCATGCCCTCTTTGGCCATCTTGTCGAGGTTCGGTGTTCTGCCGGCCATCATGCCCATGTTGTAAACGCCGATGTTGGACCAGCCGATGTCGTCCGCCATGATCACGACGATGTTTGGCTTACTGGTTTGCGTGGCTTGTGCGTGACTGGTGAGGTTGCCGGCGGCGATGAAGCCTGACACCGCCAACGCTCCAATTGCAAATCTTCGAACACTTGATCCTAAGTCCATACATCGCTCCTGTTTGCTACGTCCGATTAGTGCCAATTAAGGACAGATGACACTCACATTCTGTACCACCGTTGCAGGGGTAATAAGAACCCGCAATCACACGGCGATTACAGATAGAAAAAAACTTCTCGTAGTCATCAACACCTACGACATAGGTAGTCCTTGACGCTACCCATCGGGATTCAGTGAGAACTATAGGAGTGGAAACGGAACGCCGTCTACTGCCCTTTAGGGAAGGTATGGATGGGCTTAGGAAAGACGACGCTGCAATAGCGAATATTCAACTATATGGCTACCGCTTACTAACTATGAGTTAAGACCAATGGGTCTGGCCTTTCGGAAGGTACACACATCTCAGAACTGGAAGAAAGCGCACCGTAGCGGCCAGTTTCATTGGCATCTTCATGCTTCAGTTTGTGCAGAGCTTAGACGGAGCGCAATGCGTCGAACAGATCTTTGAGGACGACAGCGACCGGAATCTCAGCAAAGATCGTGGGCAATATCGGGATGACGACGGACAGTGCAAGCGGGATCAACGCATTTCTGTCGATAGGGAGCGGACCCAGTTGTTTAACCCTGTCGTATATTGTGCTGAAATCAATGACGGTGCTGCTCTCCATCGCTGTCAGAACCTGCGACTCACGACCTTCCCGGTGCGCGATCCACTTCTCGTCGAATTCGGTCGTCTGAATCTGTCCCAATGTCGAATATTCCAGAATCCCTTTACGGCGAAGCGCTGATAGCAGAGGAATAAAGAAGACCGAGGGCAACAGTGCCAGAACGGCGATAATTACGACCAAAGCGATTGCGGGTAATTTGAAGTTCACGAGGTGCGCATGGTGGTGCAATATTTCATGGCGCCACGTCGCTCCAATGACGGCCGTGGCTGCAAAGGAAATGGGTGCGAAGCCATTTGCCATCAGCCCCAGGAACCCAAGGCCCCCGTGCTGGTCAGAATGAATCGGAACTAAGTTCAAAGACATTCTCGACAGCTTAAACGCGAAAAGCGACCACAGCAGCCATTTCCAGAGACTGAGTAAAAACAGGAATTGAAAGATAGATGCGCTTATCAAGACCGCATACCAGCCTCCCGGAGTTAAACGAAGGCCGGTCGCTGTTGCAGTCGCGAGCCAGGGAGTAGCATCCACAAGCATCGAGAAGGATAGAACGGTGTGAGCGACTACAAGCAGCAAGATGATCAATTCCGGCAGAATAGAATCGCGCAGTCGCCGCAGCCCCACCATAAGAGTGTCCTCACGCACGCGATCGGCATCCGCGAGCAGACCAGCATTGCGTATGTGTTCCACGACGGTGCGAAAGCCAGATTCCACCGACCTCTGACCCAACAACAATACGGGGACGGCGATGAGCATTCTGGAGTGAATGCGATAGTCCCTGAGGAACGACATCACGGCCTCGGGCTTGGACAGCAGGGTAATCAGGAGCAATGGTATCCACCCGACAGCGATAGCGAAGCTGATCCGACGTGGAAAGTCCCATCGGTCCGGGTGAATGAGCCTGGTCACTCTCTGAATCTCATAGAACGGACCACCCCGGATGAGAGAATCTTCGGGTTGACCGATGCCTCCGTTCGGCTCGACTTTGCCTTTCATGTTCGTTCTCCCACTGCCCGGCCCACCTTGTCTCGCACGATGCTTTCAGCAGTCCCCTAAGGGCAACAACAACCCGCCAAACTGGACGCCCAAACTAGAACAAGAATTCCAAGCCCTTATCTTTGGCTGGCTCTATCGATAGGCGACCTGAACGAACCGCGGTTTGAAACGCCCTAAAATCGCGCTCCGCCTGGTCCGCGTAGGCTTCCGAGTAGTTCGCCAAAGCGTCGTCGAACTGCTCGCTTGATCCCAGGTATCCGGCAATCATGACTGCACTACCCGTCTTCGCGTGGGCACGTGCCAGGGTCCAGCCGCACAGGGTGGCGTACGCAATTAGCGTGCTCGGCTTGAACGTTTCTACCTCCGCGGAGACTTTCATGTCGCGGAGCTGACGAACATAGTAATCGTGCCGCTTTGTGCTGCTCCAACCGAGAAAGATGTCGCTCGCTGCCTGCATCAGGCGCTGGCCTTCCACCACTCGGTACCCCTGGTTCGAATAGCGACTCTTGCCGCGCGGCGACTCCAGCACAGACCTGCGTGCTTCCTTGAATTGCAGGAAGAGCGGATCACCGTCTTCGGACAAAAGGAGGGAAACAGCACAGCGGGTCCCCACGCTGCCAACTCCCACGACTTTCATAGCAGCGTCCTGGTAGCGATAACGCTCGTACAAAAGTCGCCGATCCGCTTGCAGAGATTGCTTATATCCCTTGACGAACTCTTCGCGCTGCTTTTCGAAAGCTCGAGTAAAGCCTTGAGGATGGTAGAGGACCGGGGGCTCGTCCTTGATCATTGGTCGTCCGCCTTCAAGCGTCGTGAGCTTGGGAGCAACCGCCTCCGAGGTTTGGGAGCGGGCCTTCTTGTACTTCTTCGCTAATCGTGCCGACATATCCGGGTCGTTTCGGAAGTACTCTTGAATAGCATCGAAGCTCACTTGTGCGTAATACCGCTCGAGCGCCGTCATCTCAGCGAACTCAGCCATCCGTTCCCGATAAGCCGCGGCCGCCGCATGCACCGCCTCGCTCGCGTTGCCTTTGGAAAAGCTGCGGTCCCGCGCAGCCAATATGAGGCTGGCTCCCAGACGCTTGATGTCCCATTCCCAGGGACCGGGGTAGGTCTCGTCGAAATCGTTGATGTCGAAGACGAACTTTCGCTCCGGCGAGGCGAATCCGCCAAAATTCGCCAGGTGGCAGTCGCCGCACGCTTGCACAGTAATTCCCGAAACGTTTGCGTTCGCGAGGTCCCGCGCCTGGATGATGGCGGAGCCGCGGAAGAAGGTAAAAGGCGAGACTGACATCCGCTGATACTTGAGCGGAATCAGGCCCGGGATTCGGTCGGTGTCCGACTGTTCAAGAAGCTTGATGATGTCCTGCGACTTGGAGCGCGGCTTCCACTCGCCCTGCGAAGCGCGTGGACACTTTTCGCGAAGTGCCCTACCTTGCCTGTGTCTTTCACCTCTGGACGTACTGCCGCCGGACTTCATTCGTCGTTCTCCTACCGGGATGCGCTCTTGATAATGAGGGCCTACCTCCATCGAGACTCCCACCGGTACCCTTATGATTCCGTCAACGTGGTGCATCGCGGTTCCCTTTAGTGTCTATCTGCGCGCTACGCTGCTACCTTCCGGATGGCTTCGAGCACGTCTTTGCCGGAATCTGTTTTTCGGAAATAAGCAGCACAACCCAGCGCTTCGGCCGCGGTGCGCACTTCAGGATCGTCATGAGCGGTGATAAAGATGATGGGCGTATGCCCGCCTGCCGCCGCGAGCTGTGCCGCGAGTTCTATGCCGGACATCTTACCTAGCTGGATGTCCAGCACGAGGCAGCTGAACTCGGGATGCTTCGTGTCTGCGAGAAACGATTCCGCCGAATCGTAAGTAACCGGCTGCATTCCCGCCGCACGCAACAGCCGGCCGAATGCTCGGCAGATGTTCTCGTCGTCGTCAATGACTGCGACGTAGGTGATGGTGGCACTCCTCATGGGGCATCGTGAGTACTATAGGAACGGGGGCGAGCAACGTCTACTGCCCTTTAGGGAAGGTCTGGACGGGCTGGGATGACAGGCCAGCTCTTCAACGCTTCAATTCTCTTTGAGTCTTTTGAACAATCTGCTGTAGCTGGTCGAGTACGCTCGCATCGGCAGCTCTCAGTTTGCTCATTACGGTATCGCGGAATGTTGACAAGCCGTTGAGGCTGCTTCGCAACGCATCGTCCTTCGTATCATTAGCGACTTCGCTGGCAAGGCCAAACATCCGTTCCGAATCTTCCGCCGCCGATCCGTAGTTCAGCTTTGCTGCGTCGACGTAGCTAAGTGAAGCCAACTCGCGAATTTCCCTCAAGTTGCTTTCCAGCCGCACAGTTTCCAACTGCATCGCGAGTTTTGAAGCTATTTGGTGCTGGGGAATAAATCCTAATAAGAAACCGGCAAGAAACAGGACAGCTCCGACGATAGCAACTGTCTTCCACTTCATCTCGATCTCCTCCCCAATGTCCCATGTTCCCATCGGGAAGCCATTAAAGACTTCCCGATGGGAGTGGGCTGATGCTCTCCCGGGCCGGACGAGTCTCATTCTGTTAACGGGTCACCAATTCTGCGACTGCAGCTTTGGCCTTGAGTATCTTGGCCTTGACTTGAGCTTCGAGCTCGGCTGCCTGGCGTTTTTCTTTCGCCTTCTGCAAGTGAGCCTGGATCTTGGAGTCAAGGTTGTTGATCTTCTCCTGGAGCTTTGCTTTGCGGTCAGCGCTCGCCTGGGCGTGTTCGGCCTTGAGTTGGGCCAGGTCTGCCTTCATCGCAGCGACGTTCTCTTCGTGGACCTGCTGCCTCACGTCCGAGAGTGCCCGGCGGAAAACGATACCGCCGATCGCCTCCATTCGAATGTCCACGGGTGCCGTCCAATCTTCTTCAATCTCCGCGACCACGGCCACTCTGGAAGGCAATAGGTCCTTACTGACGTCGTCGATGAAGTCTTCACCAACCCCGGCATCGCTCAGGTCCGTTGCAGCTCCGCCGGCGAACCCCGCTGTTGCGCCAACCACCAGTCCTACCGGTCCGAACAAGGCGCCGATCAGACTTCCAAGAGCCGTTCCTGCGAGGGTCCCGAGCGGCCCGGAGTCATCCCCTTGTTTGATTGATGCTGTGCCATCTGCATCCTTTGCAACCACCGCATAGCCGTACACGCTGATGCTGCCCTCTTTGTCCAATTCCAGAAGAGCTTTCTTTCCCTCATTTGCTTTGGCTTCGTTGTTGAAAATCACTACCAACATTCTGTCCATGACATCTTCTCCATTCCTTTTGTTACTCGTTCCTATAGGCCAATATTCATAGTTTGCTGCTACTGCCGAAAATCGCAGTTGACAGGGCAGCACGAGATGCACGATGTCTTGCTACCGCGGAGGCTCTTCGGATATCAATGGGCTTTCCACAACCTTCCCGAGCTTCGCTCCATCAGATGGGTACTATAGGAGCAGGAAGAGAACGTCGGCTACTGCCCTTTAGGGAAGGTCTGGACGAGCTTCAGGAAGATGCCCGCTTCCTGCGTTAGTCGGGTGAGTTCCGCTACGGACTGCACATTTAATTTCGTGGTGATCGCAGTACGATGCAGTTTCACGGTTCGCTCGTGGATGCCGAGATCCCAGGCAATTTGTTTGTTGAGCCGTCCCTGCACAACATGAGAAAGCACTTCACGCTCGCGATCGGTAAGCGCGTCGAAGAGCGCGCGTAACTCACGTTGCCGGTCGCGCGCCTCGCGCTCACGAGAATCCCGGGCAACGGCGCGGATCACTGCGTCCAACAGCTTTTCTTTTGAAGCACGCTTCTCCAGGAAATCTTCGGCACCGCCGCGCATCGCCTGCACAGTTGACGGAATATCGCCATGTCCTGTCAAAAAGAGAATCGGCAACGGATTAGGGGTCTGCGCCAAAGCGGATTGCAGATCGAGTCCGTTCATTCCAGGCATCTGCAAATCTGCCAGCACACAGCCCGGTGCATCTGCGTCACGTTGCGCGAGAAACTCTTGCGCGGACGAATATGCCTTCACCGAGAATCCGCTCGCCCCGAGCAGCCGTGAGATCGCAGTAAGGAAAGAGACATCGTCGTCGACAACGTGAACGATGGGTACGGTCACGCTCATTTGGAGACGTCCTTCTCTGCGATCGGCAGCGTAAATCGAAACGAAGCTCCACCCTCACTCTTGTTCTCTGCCCAGAGCCGACCCTTGTGTGCCTCAACGATCGTGCGAGAAATCGACAAACCGATGCCCATACCGTTCGGCTTGGTAGTGAAAAAGGGATCGAAAATGTTCTTGAGTCTGTCTGTAGGAACGCCCGGGCCGGAATCACTGACGGCGATCTCAATGGTATTTGTTCCGTCGAGTGCCGCGGTTACGGCGATACGTCGATCATCCGATTTCGCCTCGTCGAGAGCATCCATCCCATTGACGATCAGGTTCAGCAACACCTGCTGAAGATGCACGGACTCACCATACACCGGCGGCAGATTGTCCGCCACGGAAAATTCCAGTTTTACGTGCCGTGCCGCAGCGTCCGGACGTACGAGAGCGGCGACTTCGCCAACAAGGTCGCCCACAGCCACGGGCCGCATGTCCAGATTGTGCCGCTTGAGCATCCCTCGCATTCGGTCGATCACATTGCCCGCACGCTGGTCGTCCTTGCGAATGTCGGCGAGTATCGCGCGGACTTCGTCCATGTCCGGCGATTTCTCCTGCATCAAAAGCTCCGCAGCCTCCGCGTTACGCAAGATTGCGCCGAGCGGCTGATTAATCTCATGCGCCAGCGCCGAGGCTAGCTGGCCCATCATCGAGACGCGGTCTACATGCGCAATCTCCTGCCGCAGTTTCTCGGCTTCCTGCTCGGCTTCCTTCTCTCTCGTCATGTCATGCGACACGCTGCGCGCAAAAGCTGGCTTTCCGGCGCGGTCAAACTCGACGCGTCCACGAGCCCCGATCCAGCGCACCTCTCCGCTCGGAAGTACTACTCGAAACTGCGTGTCGTAAACGCCGTGACCCGATCTTGCTTTCTCCAGCACTGACTGGAGTGCGTCGCGGTCATCCGGGTGGATTCGCTGGATAACAGGTTCAAATTCCAGCCGTTCGGTCCCTGAAAAGCCGAATAACGTACGCCATCTGTCGGACGCCCACATTTCGTTCCGCGCGAAATCTCGAACCAAAACGCCGAAACCGGCAGCCTCAACGGCCAACCTCATCCTTTCTTCACTCTCGTGCAATCCGGCTTCAGTCTCCTGCAACTTGCGTCCGAGTTCGGCGGCGTGGATCGTTTCACTGCTCAACTCGTAGCCCATCACTGCGACCAGGCCCATGATGGATATGCTCGCGGTATACGGTACCCGGACAACCCCATAGAACGCCAACATAGACTGGGCGGTAGAGATAAGTATGAACAACACAATACTTCCGCCCACGGTAAGTGCACGATGGCGCTCGCCACGCCGCCAGGTCGTGATGGTTGCATCTACGAGAAAGATGATGAGCATCACCAAATTTATCTGGCCGAGCAGGATCGAAGGATTGGGCACACCTTCGGCAATCACGACGGATTCACCGAGCAGCCTCATGTGACCGAGACGGGTGACCTCGAGGTAATTGAGATTCTTTCCCACCAGGAAATTGAGAACGAGAAGCAGCGTGCGCAGTCCGCAGACCGCCCACGCAAGCCAGGGTCGTCCGGCCTTCAAGTAGACCCACACGAACCCGACGAGAGACAGAATCAGCAGCCACACCGCCACGTGCCCCCACTTCAGCACAGTAGCGAACTCCGCCGGGGTCCCCGCTCGCATCATCCATAGCTCACATATGGTCCAGGCTGCCGTTCCTATCGTCAGCAGAGAAAAGAAGAGATTGGGCAAACTCGTGCGGTTTTGTAACCAGACAAGGAAGTTAATTCCCGCCAGTGTGAGGCAGGCCGACGCACTCATGGACCAGATGATCGTTATCAGGCTCATTGGTAGTGGAGAATACTCCCCGATTCAGACACTCGACAACAACAGCACGAAACACTGCCCCCGACATACATTCTCGAGCTACTGTCATCGCGCGCAACGAGATGGTTCATGCAATATTGCGAAGAATAGTCCGAAAGATTCCGGTGGTCTCCGAACAGCTTGTTTTGACATTCAGGGGCGAACCGGAGCACTTAGCGGTCAATTTGCGAGCCGGATGCCAAGTACGACCCACCCAAGGGTTGCCCGGCGTCCGTCTGGACCTTCCCCAAAGGGCAGTAGACGACATTCTGAGCCTCTGCCTATAGTGAGGACGTTAGCGCGAGAGTATTCACATTATGCAACCACGATAGCTACGATTGGCTGTAACGCGAACAGGACTGAGAGATAACCCACGAGCTCATCGAGCTCTGAGTCGTAATGCGAAGCCGGCTCGTGTCCTGCAATGTGAGAAGCATCCGCGCAACGGAAAGGAAGGATCGCGCTGTATCCGACACCGGCAGCGTTACACCAGTCGTCGAAACCCCAATCTCATTCAAATATGTCAAAAGGAAAAAGTCATGCCAATCGAAGATCCGAAAGAAGTGTTTGTAGTGCTCCTTAGCGAAGTCCGGCAGCATGCTGAGAGGGCGGCCGAACTCCACAAGGAACTCGCCCAAGTCGCGGAAGACCACCCACACATTAAGGAGTTGATTGAAGCGCGAGCGTTCATGGCCGCGAAAACGCTTGAACACGTCGATCACTGCTTCAGACTCATCGGCGCGCGGCCCGTGATTGTCAAAGTCCGACTCCACGAAGTCTTTGTGGAGGAGTTGCGCAAGCATTTGGCTGAAATCAAATCCCCCATCGCCAGGCACCTATTCATTCTGGCGAAACTTGCCCACCTCAACCACATTCGCATTGGCGAATTCGAGGCTCTACTCGCGGCTGACGTGACAGGTCACCCCGGTGTTGGTGCGCTTCTGGAAGGTGCCAAGGCAGCCAGACTGGCCTTTGCAGAGCGCATTCGGCTCCTGGCCCGGCGAATCGTCGAAGCCAAGGTACTCGAGCACGAGCTTGTAGAACACGTCGTCGCTTGAGCAAGAGACTCAACCCGTCCTATTTACACACGCGCCGGTCGGCAGGAAGAGCAGGCCGGCGCGCGAATGGCGTGTACAGCAAACTAGTGTCACTTCTTTAGTCCCAAACATGTAGACAGTCTCGAAAATGCTGCATGGCGTAATCATGCAGACTTACAAGGCGATGTCCTTTGATCGGGAAAGGGAAAGGTTTATGAAGACGAGATATCTCGCGATGCTGCCCATTATTGCCGCCTTATTGGCACCGTTAAGTCGGGCACAGGTTCCCGTTGTCGAAATCGACAAGGCAAAAAGCACGATTGGATTCAATGTGAAGGCCTCCATCGACATATCAGGTAAGTTTGACAAGTGGGACGCCACCCTGACGTTTACATCGACGGATGTAACGACGGGCGTTTTGGACATTAAGGCTTACGCGGCCAGTGTCGACACCGGAAGCGGCATGAAGGATGGCAAGCTGAAAGGCAAAGACTTCTTCGACGCCAAGAATGATCCATACATCACGTTCCATTCCACAAAGATCGTTCAGACCGGTGAAAACAGTTTTGACATACCGGGTACGTTTACGATACGCGGAGTCTCTAAACCAGAGACCCTGTCGCTGACGGCTGCCGGCTACGGGACGGGCGTAGACGACATCAAGGGGGTAATGGCCTTTGACCGCAAAGAATACGGCATGAACAGCGGCATTCCCTTCATCAGGATCGCCGACCGGGTTGAGGTGGATGTCAACCTCCATGCTGAACACGTCAGTGGGCCGCTGCTGGACGTTAAGAAGTAGGGGCCGCTATGAGGCCCGTCATTAGTAGCTTTGTCTTCGGAACGAATTGGCTTGCGTCGAAAGAACAACAGACATCGGCGAAAAGGCAATTCGCGACGAGCGGAGAGATCAAGTCGATTTTCGCAGAATACTACGAGAGCTTGTACTGGATTGCTCTGGTGATCACCGCAGACACAGAGCTCGCGAAACAGTCGGTCGTAAGCGCCTCTGAACTCGCCTCAACTGCGGGCTGCGTATTCCGCGATTGGCTCTCGCAGTGGGCATATGCGGCGACCGCGCGCGCGGCGATCCAAGCGTCTAACCAGCCTATTCTCGCTGCGGTGCAGCGCTATTCGGATTGGATCTGCAACCACTCGAGTCACGGCGTGCTTGAGGAGCATCAGATCAACGCTCTTCGCGAACTTGACCCGCAAGAAATTGCCAGAGACCTTGATCCTCTGGCTCGAACTGCTTCGGTGTTTCACGGCTGCCATCATGCTTCGATCTCCGCTTGCGCCATGCTTTTGCGCGTACCGCGCAGGTATGTTCTCCAAGCATATTGCCGCGCCCTTCAGTGGGAATTGGAGTCAGTTCAAGACCATTCGCAGGCAAAGACCCGCTGAAGCCAAGTCTCGATCTGTGGGAATGTGTCGGGATCCGACGATGAATCCGGAGCCTTCCGTTTAACAGGATGATTAGTGTTGCGGCGTCTTCGGGATCGGGGAATAATTGCTCCTGCTCTTATGGAGGGATCGATGACAGAGGAACAGCGCAGACTGGCGGAAGCCCGCACCAATGAAAAACCCTGGAAGAAGTGGGGACCCTATCTGAGTGAACGGCAATGGGGGACAGTGCGAGAAGACTACAGCGAGGACGGGAATGCCTGGAACTACTTCACTCACGATCAGGCGAGGTCGCGAGCCTATCGTTGGGGTGAGGACGGTCTGGCCGGCATTTCCGACAATCACCAGATTCTTTGTTTCGCGCTGGCTCTCTGGAACGGCAAGGACCCGATCCTTAAGGAGCGGCTTTTTGGGCTGACGAACAGCGAAGGCAATCACGGCGAAGATGTCAAGGAGTACTACTTTTATCTGGACAGCACGCCTACGCACTCCTACATGAAGTACCTCTACAAATATCCGCAGGCTGCTTATCCGTATGTGGATCTCATCGAGACGAACCGCAAGCGCGGCCGCCACGCGCTGGAATATGAGCTGCTGGATACGGGCATCTTCAACGAGGATCGCTATTTCGACGTATTTGTTGAATACGCCAAGGCCGGACCCGACGACCTGTGCATAAAAATGAGCGTTGCCAACCGGGGGCCAGAAGCGGCAACGCTGCATCTGTTGCCGACGCTCTGGTTCCGCAACACGTGGTCGTGGGTGGATGACGGCGTCAAACCCATACTATCAGCGCAGCAGCTGGAAGACGTGAGCGTAATCTCGGCTCATCATAGTGAACCGGTCTCGCATGAGAACTTTCCCGACAACAAGCTCTACTGCGAGGGAGATGTGCCTCTGCTGTTCACCGAGAATGAGTCCAACAAGGCAAAACTTTTCGGCGAACAGAACGCTTCTGCTTTCGTCAAGGATGGTATCAACAACTTCGTCGTGGGTGGCAATTCGCAGGCCGTGAACCCGGCCAAGCTGGGCACGAAGGCGTGTCCTCACTACATCCTGAACATCGGCCCCGGCGAAACACGAGTTGTGCGCCTGCGTCTGCTGCAGCCGACTCAGGGCGAGCCGGAAAGCCCTTTCAAGGATTTCGACGAGATCTTCGCCGAGCGCTTGAAAGAGGCGGACGAATTCTACGATTCGATCATACCGCCCGCAGTGAAAGCCGATCCGGATCGTGCCCTGGTAATGCGTCAGGCTCTGGCAGGCATGCTCTGGAGCAAGCAGTATTTCTACTACGACCTCAACAAATGGCTAAAGGAACACAATGTTGGTCCGTGGTCGTCAGCTGAGGAGCGCCGGAAGGTGCGCAACAGCGAGTGGTTCCACATGGACAATGACGACATCATCTCAATGCCGGACAAGTGGGAGTATCCATGGTATGCGTCGTGGGACCTGGCGTTTCACATGCTGGCCTTTCAGACGGTGGACTCGGACTTCGCGAAGTCGCAACTCGACCTGATACTGCGCAACGATTATCTCCACCCCAACGGGCAGGTACCGGCGTATGAGTGGAACTTCAGCGACGTAAATCCGCCAGTCCATGCGTATGCAACCATGCAGATTTACCTGACTGACAAGGAACGGAACAATGGTGAGGGAGACCTGCACTTTCTCTCGTATGCCTTCTCCAAACTCCTGGTCAATTTTACCTGGTGGCTCAACCGCAAGGACCGTTCAGGAAACAACGTATTTGAGGGCGGCTTCCTGGGCCTGGACAATATCGGTGTTTTCGACCGTAGTTCACCTCTGCCTACCGGCGGGTACCTGGAGCAGGCTGACGGAACGGCATGGATGGTGTTCTTCAGCCAGCAGATGCTGCGCATCGCGGTCGAACTCGCGCTGTATTACCCGGCCTATGAGGAATACGTTGTCAAGTTCTTCGAGCACACCATGTGGATTGCCGGGGCGATGGACCGCATGGGCGACGATCACGACCAGATGTGGGACGAGGAGGATGGCTTCTTTTACGACGTGCTGCGTCTGCCCGATGGGCAGGCACTCCGTTTGAAGGTGCGGTCCATTGTCGGCCTTCTGTCGCTGGCGGCGGTCGCGATCTTCGAGGGAGACATCATCGAAAAGTTACCAACAGCGTTGAAACGCATGTACGAGTTTATGGATCGCCATCCCGAACTCCGGGCGAATCTCCACATGCCGGGCAAGCCAGGTTTGGCGGGCAGACGCATGCTCGCCACCGTGAACGAAGAGAAACTTCGCCGAGTCCTCGCCAGGATGCTCGACGAAAACGAGTTCCTAGGTCCGCATGGTATCCGCGCGTTATCGCGCTACCACCTGGATCACCCGTTCGTTTTCAGCGTCAGCGGCCAGGAGTATCGAGTTTCCTATCTGCCGGCCGACTCTGACAGCGGGATGTTCGGAGGGAACTCCAACTGGAGGGGGCCTGTCTGGATGCCGGTTAACTTTCTGCTCTACCTCTCCCTCATGCGCCTGGGCACTTATTACGGTGACTCCTTCAAGGTGGAATGCCCGACCGGTTCGGGGAAACAGCTCACTTTGTTCGAGGTGGGGCAGATGCTGGCCGAGCGCCTCATCGGAACATTTGTCCGCGACCGCTCAGGGCGCAGACCGGTGTTTGGCGGCACGGAGAAATTCCAGACCGACCCGCATTGGCGAGACAACATTCTTTTCTACGAGTACTTCCACGGCGACAATGGCGCGGGCGTCGGCGCCAGTCACCAAACCGGATGGACGGGCTGCATTGCCCGGATCATTCAGGCAAATGGGACCTTTACCGCTGATATGCTCGGCGAGCAGAATATCGAGCGCTTTGCGATCAAAATGGGCCAGGGCCAGAGAGATTCAGAAGAACGATAATCGTTGGTCCTTGATACGTCACTGAGTCCGGTGCCCATGTTGGATGAGGAAGAGTTATATGACTTCCTAATGCAATGGAAGCGGGTGCTAAGCCGCTTCCATAGGAATCACCTGCCCGAATGGCGCGGCGCCCGACTCGGTCGATGCCCACAACACTCGGTAAGGAGGAGCCTCTTTCGGGAACGCACCACATAAATCAGTAAGAAATACCACGGTCTGGGGCAGAATTCCGCGCTCGTCCAGCCAGCGGAAGCAGGGCGTGAAGTTCGTTCCTCCTCCTCCAACCGGAGTAAGTGAGATCGGCTGACCTGCTTCGTAGACCTCGGCCTTATGGACCTCAGTATCGAAGTAGAGCACATGCACCCGGCTCGGCCGTTGTCCTTCGAGGATGGAGCGGATTTCTGCCTCAAAGAGACCCAGTTGACGCGAATTAATCGATCCTGAGCAATCGACGGCGATGGCGATTTCTCCCGCGCCCTCAGACCTGACACCCGGGAGATAGAGCCCAGCCCAGATGTGCCGCCGGTTGGGCATCCAGCTGTAGTCAGACGGAATAGTTTCTGACCAGGCGCGGCGCAGTAACTCGCGCCAGTTCACGCCTGCAGCTTCGGATTGTTCAAGGCTGCGAGTGACCCCGGCCGGAAGTTTGCCTGCAAGTTTTGCGACATTCTCTGCCTGCTCGACGGCTATCTTCCATTTCCGAGCCTGTTCAGCCACCGTCTCGCCGTTGTCTCCTTCGGGCTCAGGAGCGTCCAGCACCTGGCCAAAGCCGCCCGGTGTTGCCGGAGCAGCAGGCTCACCATCTGCACTGGGATTGTCGGCTTGCTTTCCGCCCTCTCCGTCGGGAGCAGCACTTTCCGGGTTCTGTTGTTCACGGCTTGAGCCGTCCTGATCTTGCTGCTCCTCGATCAGGTTGTAGATGCGTTCTGCGCTCATGCCGCGAAAGCGATGGTCGATGAGAACATCCTTTGGCAGAGTGAGCCCAGCCTCCAGGAGTAGAGGGTTGATGGCGTAGTCGCATGCTATATTCCACCGCTTCAGGTCACGGTCTCCGCGACGCGTGTGATGCTGGAGTGCCGGGTGCATGACCTCATGAGCCAGAACTCCGGCAAGTTCTGCCGCGTTTAGCGTCTCGACAAATACCGGATTGTAGAACAGGGAGACGCCATCCGTGGCCATGGTCTGAATGGAGTTCGAGGCGCGTCCACCCAAGCGGAAGAGGAGCGAACCGAAGAACGGATGATCGAGAAGCAGAGCGGTCCGGGCCTTCTGGATCCGGACCGCCGGGGTAAGATGTTTCGTCATGGCGTTCGAGCCTCCATATACGCCGACATATGCGAGAAGATGTCATCGACACTTGGCGCGTTCTGCAGCGTAGAGTTCGTGTTCGGCTCGTCCGAGTCTTGCTCCCGGCCGCGCAGGACCGCGTCCATCTGCGACAGGATCTGGGCGGCGTCCGAGGCGGTTGCAACGCGGAGAATCTCATTCTTCTTCAGATCGTGCGCACTGAAGTTGCACAGTCGATCCTTGATCTCCGCGGCAAACCGATTCAGTTCCTCGTCCTGGTTCACATTGAGTCGCGGGAGCAGGTCGACGAGATCGAGGACATTGGTGACTAACGAGGCATGGAATCGTGACTCCGGGTCGTTTAGTTTGTCGACCATGTGAGTGACCACATCCGTCAGTCGCACCCACAGGTCCCTGGTCCCGCGGTTGAGCGACTGACGCACACTTGCGTCGATTTCCCGCGCGACCCGCGCCTGTTCTTCCTCCGAGAGCGTCACTCGAAAGTCATCGCCACTCGGAATAGGCAGCACCTCGAGCTTTACCCCAAACTTTGCCCGCAGCTTTTCGGCCGATGGATAGTCCTCCTCGCGAAAGAGTCCGTTCAACTCCGGACGGACCTGTTCGATGTAGGACGGGTAGACCTCCAGGAACTCATCCACACTCTGAGAGAACGCACGTTCAAACTCGCGCATCTGGGTGGTGAGTTCAAAGTAGAAGTGTGCGGGCAGCAACCGATAGCCTTCATCGGACCACGGCAGGCTGATCTTGTAGAAGTGCTGTCGAATCTGTCCAGCGAGTGTCCGCAGCACGTCAAGCTTCTCTGCACCGCGGAGCAGTTGTTTGTTATAGCGCCCTGCTGCCTCGTGTGCGCCGTGTTGATGGGCAACGTCGCGGCTGACTTTCCGGTCGTGTTTCACCGCAGTCCAGATGCTGATATGGACTGCGGCCAGCATGGCTCGTTCGGTAATCATTCGAGGACCTCCGCATGTTCGACACCGAAGCGAACGAAATCCGGCGTATGGGTAATGCCACGATTCCGCGCGGCCGCGTCGCGTATGGCCAACACGCGCATCTCGGTGGGCATGCGATCGAGATATTGCATGCCTTTGGCGATCGAGTGATCGCTTAGGACTCTTCCTAATGCAGTAGCAATCGCGATCTGTGCGGAAGGCTCGCCAGGGAGCGGCGCGCTATCCGGGTTCAGGAGGATTTCATCGATGGACGGCAGGTCACGAAACAGACGAAGGAAGGCAACCAGTTCCGTCGTGGCTGCGGGCCCTACCGTACCCTCCAGCAACTGTGCTTCGATCTCGGTAGCTCCCGTGAAGAAGCCGCTCTTTTGCCGGCGCGC
>Ga0335074_10006827_pt1 | contig 15835 bp, 16 predicted proteins | sample Lox_Sample_23_FD_206715 | JGI IMG/M metagenome (GOLD analysis project Ga0335074, IMG submission 206715) | Soil microbial communities from Loxahatchee National Wildlife Refuge, Florida, United States - Lox_Sample_2.3 | ecosystem: Environmental > Terrestrial > Soil > Wetlands | place: USA... | reverse complement strand
CAGGTCCTCGAGCAGTCCGGAGTGCTCTGGCTGCCAGCCGAGCAGCTCGCGGGTCAGCGCGCTGGAGGCGGGGTTGTCGAGGGAGACGAACATGGCGAGGAACCCGAAGTAGCCCTCAGCCTCCTCGGGCGCGATGGTGACCGTCGGCACGCCCAGGTGCCGTCCGATAGCACCGGCGATCTCGCGGAACGGCACGCCCTCGTCGGCCACGGCATGCAGTCGCGACCCGGCCGGCGCTTGCTCGACGGCCAGCCGGAACAGATGCGCTGCGTCCAGCGTGTGAACCGCGGGCCAGCGATTCAGCCCGTCGCCGACGTAACCCGCCTTGCCCTGCGCACGCGCGATGTCGATCAGGGCCGGGACGTAGCCGCGGTGATCGAGTGAGCTGTGCACGGTCGGCGGAAGTCGCACGACCGACGACCGGATTCCGTGCCCCGCGAGGGCGATGGTCGCGTTCTCCCCGTCGGCCTGCGGTCCGGTCCCGGGCGCGTCCGACTCGGTCCCGGTCCCCTGGTGCCCGCCGAGCACGAGCGCGAGCGTTCCGGAGACCCCGACGAACGGCTTGCCGGTCCCGGCAAGGGCCTCGCCCATCGCTTCCTTGGCGCGCAGGTCTGCCGCGATCGCCGCGGCGAGATTGCCGACGTGCATCTCCTCGTGCTTGAACGCAAGGTGGATGACGCCATCCGACGCGGCGGCAGCCTCCTGCAGGCTGCCGAGATCGTCGAGGGAGCCGCGGTGCACCTTGGCCCCGAGGTCCTCCACTGCCGCGGCGGCCGCGTCAGAACGGGCAAGCCCCACGACCTCGTGCCCTGCGCCCAAGAGCTCGGGGATGACAGCGGAAGCGATGTGGCCTGACGCCCCGGTGATGAATACCTGCATGGGAACTACCTCCTCCTGCTACCAGGTCCGGCGTGCCTAAGTAGGCAACGACAACAATGTATGCGCCGACTACTATGATGTCAACGACAACATTGGCCGCTATGCTCTAAGGCATGGACGGGCGCCCCTACCACCACGGCAACCTGCGGGCTGAATTGCTGGCAGAGGCCGAGCGCACGTTGCGGGACCAGGGCATCGGCCAGCTGTCGCTGCGCGACCTGGCACGCCAGGCGGGAGTCAGCCATGCCGCGCCGCGCCGCCACTTCGCCGACCGCCAGGCGCTGCTTGAGGCCCTCGCTGAAGTCGGATACCTGCGCCTCGGCGACGAGCTGCGCGCGGCGATCGACGCCGCCGGGCCTGACTATGAGACGCGGCTACGCGCGGCCGCGACTGCGTACGTGCGCTTCGCGACGGAGGATGCCGCCCTTCTCGACCTGATGTTTGTCGTCAAGCGCGGCCAGCACTCTGCGGCGCTTGACGACGCGTTCGGCCGCCTGTTCACCATGTTCGACGACCTGATCCGCCACGGGCAGCAGACAGGTGTGCTACAGCCAGGCGATCCCGGCCGGATCCGCCTGCTGCTTCTCGCCGCCGTCCTTGGCATCGCCGCACTCGTCACCTCGGGCAGCATCGACACCGGGCAGACAGACGCGCTCATCACGGACGCGGTTGCACTCTTCGCCCACGGCCCGCGCTGAAGGAACAGCTCGTCAGCGAACTCGAGCTGGAAAGTACTTGCCTACTCGGAAAGTAACTGCTACTTTCCAGTTAGGCAAGTACTTTCCCGTTGGGAGAAGCCGATGGGCGGGACGCAGCAACCTCAGCCGGCCGGGACCGGGGCCACGGCTACCAAGGCGGCAGCCGAACTGGCCGAGATCGAGCGAACGCAGAAACACGTCATCAAGGCCGCGCTCGTACCGGTCTGGTACTGGTGGGTGATGGCGGCCGCGATCGTGGCTATGGGGGCCGCACGGGACAGCCACAACGGAGTCGTGCTGGCCATCACGATCCCGCTCGCCGTGCTCGTCATCGCAGCGCTGATCATCGCGACGATCCCTGGCGTGCGCCGCGGCGTCCGGGTACACGGCGCGGTGAAACCTGCTGCCCAGGCAGCCGTCGCGATTCCCGGCCTGATCCTGCTGGTCGACGGGGTCGCCATAGCCGTCTCGGCCACCCTGACCGACCACCACGTCCTCCACCCCCTCGCCATCGGCTCTGGCGCGGGAGCTACCGCGCTCGTGATCGCCGGGCCGCTGCTGAACCGGTACTTCGGCAGGCTCATGCTGCGCAACGCCCGGCAACACATATCCGAAGCGCCCGGGCTTGGCGGCCCGTGGCACGGTCTCCTCTCCAGCGATCCTGGCGATCGTTCCCCGCACCACGCAGGGAGCACCGGTGGCGGAGGCTCTCCGTGAGCACGGCTGGTTTCGATGAGGTGATTCACGCGCCCACGCGGCTGGAAATCGTCTCGCTGCTCGCGGCAGCGCAGTGGGCTGAGTTCAAGTACATCCGCGACCAGCTCGGCTTGTCCGACTCCGCGCTGTCCAAACAGCTGTCCACCCTCGAGTCGGCCGGCTACGTCGACATACGCAAAAGCTTCGTGGGCAAGCGCCCGCGCACCTCAGCCAGTCTCAGCAGGGCCGGCCGCCGGGCATTCGAGCAGCACGTGGCGGCCCTGCAGCAAATCATCGCGAGGTCACAACAAGATGGTGACGCCAGGCCGACGGCTGAAGCCGAGACCGGGATCCTCAAGCGCTGAGCCGGACTTGCGCGGTCGGCCGCTGTGAACTATGTCGTGCGTTTAGGCAGACGACCGAGGAAGGCCGGGGTGATACGCGCGATGGGGAGGCCTCCCCTTGCCTCCGCCTCTCAGCGAATGCCACCATGTCCGCCGGGTCCCGGCCCCGTGCGGACTCAGGGAATACTCAGGCAAATCTTAAAAGGGGCACTTGGATGTCTCAGGACGGCCGGCTTACCGTCTTGCCGATGACAGCGACATCCGCATCGGGTTCGCGCCCGCCGGCCCGAACGGGGCACGGCGAGCCCGAGGGCAGCGAGCCGTTACACCGTGGCGAAGTCCAGCTCGAGGCGCTCTACCTAGCGCATTACCGCCAGCTGGTGGGGCTGGCACTGCTAATCCTCGGCGGTAACGCGGCGGCCGAGGACATCGTGCAGGAGGCCTTCATCCGGGTATACGGCTCGTGGTCGAAGATCCGCGATCCGGATCGGGCTGCTAGTTACCTCCGGAGCACAACGATCAACCTGGCGCGCAGCGTCCTACGGCGGCAGCAGACCGCGCTTCGGTACGTACCCGATCCGCCTGCCGAGCCTGCCGGGCCTGAGGAGCAGGTGCTGGCGAAGGTAAGGAACGCGGGCGTGCTGGACGCGCTGCGGCTGCTCCCGTGGCGCCAGCAGCAGGTGATCATGCTGCGTTATTACGCGGACCTGTCAGTGCTCGAGACTGCGCAGACGCTGCAGATCAGCGCCGGAACCGTCAAAAGGCACGGGTTCCGAGCCCTGGCCACGCTGGCCGAAGCGCTGCAAGGCCTCCGATGACAACCCAGCATAGGCCGCTGACCTGCAGTTTCATTGGGGTGAGCGATGGGATTCGAACCCACGACATCCAGGACCACAACCTGGCGCTCTAACCAACTGAGCTACGCCCACCATCGCCGCCAGGCACAGCAGTGCCAGGCGGCTTACGAAGCATACCGGGCACCGGTCACTGGGTAGAACTGGATTGGCCGTTGGCCTCGGGCTCGGCTGTCAGGCGGGCGGCGAGCGCCCGCGCGGTAGCGGTGTCGGGGCCAGGCTGGGGCACGAAAACGGCCGCCCGGTAGTACCTCAGCTCGCGGATGCTGTCCTTGATATCGGCGAGTGCCCGGTGACCGCCGTGCTTCTCCGGGCTAGCGAAGTACGTCCTCGGGTACCAGCGCCTGGCCAGCTCCTTGATGCTCGACACATCGACCATCCGGTAGTGGAGGAAGCCGTCCAGCTCCGGCATGTCCCTGGCCAGGAAGGCCCGGTCGGTGGCGATCGAGTTGCCACAGAGCGGCGCCTTGCGCGTCTCGGGCACGTGTTGGCGGATGTAGCCGAGTACGGCGTCCTGGGCTTCCGCGAGGGTCAGCCCTGAGGGGAGCTCGGCCAGCAGGCCGGAGGCCGTGTGCATCTCTCGCACCACGTCGCGCATGCCATCCAGGGCCTCGGCAGGGGGCTTGATCAGTACGTCAACTCCGCCATCCAGGGCATTGAGCTCACCGTCGGTGACAACGCACGCGATTTCTACGAGTGCGTCACTAGTGAGATCAAGCCCGGTCATCTCGCAGTCGATCCAGACGAGCCGGTCAGTCATTCACCCAGCCTAGGTGATCACGGCCAAGGGCCGCGCCAGGCAAGGCCAACCGTCACCGAACGGCATCAGCCTTCGGGAGCAGCGGCCGGGGGTGCACCGCGGGGGCGCCCGGCCAGGACGGCGATGTGCTCAGGTATGGGGACCTCGCCGGTCAGCGCCGGATCTGGCTGGGCAGGGCCGAAAGTCAGCGCGGCCGGCAGCACGCCAGCCCAGATGCCAGAGTCGTAGTCTTCTTCGTCGTCCTTGGGCCCGCCCGTCCGTACCTTTACCGATGCCTCGCCCAGCGGTAGTGCCAGCACGGCGGTGGCGGCCAGTTCCTTGCGGGTTGGCTCCCTGGCGTGCTCCCACCGCCCGGGAACCAGGTGGTCGGTGACGGCTCGGAGCGCCGCTAGCTTCTCCGCGGCGTCGGTCACCAGCCGGGCCTCGCCGAACACGACTGCACTGCGGTAGTTCATGGAGTGGTGGAACACTGCCCGGGCGCAGACCAGGCCATCCAGCAGCGTGACAGTGACGCATATTTGCTGGCCAGCTGCGCCGAGCAGGGACCGGTTAGCCGACGAGCCGTGCAGGTAGAGATCGTCGCCGATCCGCCCGTATCCGGTCGGAAGCACCACGGGAACGCCGCCGATGACGACGCCGAGGTGGCAGATCAGCCCGGCTTCGAGCACAGCATCGAGGTCCGCGCGCTCGGCTCGGCCTCGTTCCCGCAGCCTGTGCAGCGTGGTACGGGCAGTGGGGGACAGGGTCCCGTCGGCGCTCATGGGCATACCGTACCGGTGACAGGCCGCAGTAGCCGGCGGCTGCCCGCCGGTGTTTGGACGAAGATCACGCCGGGCCCCTCTGTGCGAGAGGCCGCCGATAAGGGATCATTGCCGCAGGCGGTGCGGCTGCGGCTGGGCGCGGCCTGGCGCGGGCGACTTTGGCCCAGCAAGCAAAGATGAGGTGAATGGTGACAGGCGGCATCGAGGTTCCCGGCGGTATCCAGCGCGTTCCCGGCGTTCCCGGCGTGGAAGACCCGGTACGCCTCGCGAAGTGGATGGCTGGGGCTGGACTTGCCGACCTGGGCGAACTGCGTGGGGTGCAGCTGATAGCAGGCGGCCGCTCCAACCTCACCTACCGCCTAGACCTCGATGGCGGCCAGATCGTGCTACGCCGCCCCCCGCTGGGTCACGTGCTGCCTACTGCGCACGACATGAGCCGGGAGTACCGGGTGCTATCGGCGCTGTCGGGAAGCGCCGTGCCGGTACCCGAGCCGCTCGCGATCTGCCAGGACGCCGAGGTCGTAGGTGCGCCCTTCTACCTCATGCGGTACGTGGAAGGCCTGGTGCTGCGCACGATGGCCGATGGCGAGCTTCTGTCGCCCGCGCAGGCCACCGAGCTGTCTGACCTGCTGGCGCGGATGATGGCCACGATCCACGGCGTGGATCTCGCGGCCACGGGCCTGGACACCTTCGGCCGCCCTGAGGGATACCTGGCCCGCCAGCTATCCCGCTGGCAGCGCCAGTGGGAGATGTCGAACACCAGGGAGATGCCCGGCTACGACGAGCTCGTGGACAGGCTCACGGCCGGGCTGCCAGACCCGGCCACGGCCGAGGGCACGCTTGTGCACGGTGACTTCCGGCTGGACAACACGCTGGTCCAGCTGACCACCCCGGCCAGGATCGCTGCGGTCGTCGACTGGGAGATGTCTACCCTGGGGGATCCGCTGGCTGACCTCGGGCTCACGCTCTCGTACTGGGCTGACGCGGGCGAGGCTTTCCCTGATCTCAACGTGGGCGCAACCGTTACCGCGCTGCCCGGCTTCTTTAGCCGGGACGAGTTCGCTGCCAGATACGCCGAGCTGACCGGCCGGGACATCAGCGGGATCGGCTACTACATCGCCTTCGGCTACTTCAAGCTGGCCGTGGTTCTCGAGGGAATCCACGCCCGCTACCTGCTGCACCAGACCGTTGGTGAGGGATTCGAGCGGGAAGGCCCCGCAGTGCCGATACTGATCGCCCGCGCGCATCACATGCTGGACACCGTCGGCTGAAGTTCCCATCGGCTCAGCTCGAATCGGTTTGGGGCTTTAAGTGAGGCCCGGCGCCCCGCTCTCGCCGGGCCTCATGCAAGTGTGACGCGCTGACTTCCCGAGAGGTTCACACAATTCGGCGAACGTTTTCCTGCAGATTCTCGTCGCCCGGAATTAGCTTGCTCGGATCATGGGGCCGCGCAGCCTTGCGTGCACAGCCGCTGCGAGATCGCCTCGATGAAGATCTTGCCGATCTCGAGGGGGTTGGTGATCTGGTAGGCGGCCCCGCTTGTCGCACTGGCGATCTGCTGCATGGCGCTGAGATTGCCTTGTGTCCCCACCATGAGGACGACGATCTCAACCTTCTTGCCGGGGTTGTACAGGCTGTGGAGCTGAGACAGCAGCGAGGAGAGCGACATGTCACCCCGAGCGCTGTCCACACCGGAAGTGAGTACCAGCACGGCGTTCGAATAGTTCGGTGTGTAGGTATCGGTCATCTGCTTGTAGGCGGCCAGAATCGCGTCGTGCAGTGCCAGTACCCCGTTGCCTGCCTTGAGAGTGTAGGTCAGTTGTTCTAGCTGAGTGCGACGGGTCATGACCCCGTAGTCGGCTGTCAGCGGCCCGATCGCCACGAGCTGCCGGTAGGGCGTGCTGGCCGAGCTGGACTGGCCCATTTCCCACAGGCCCATGCTGGTGGAGTCTGGGAACAGGGCCAGCCCGCGCGAATCCGTCTGAGAGAGTTCCTGCTCCAGGGTGAAGGTGGTGCCGGTGGCCAACTGGTTCATCGCCCGCGAAACATCGACGAGGGCCAGGTCCCGCGAGCCTAGCCCGAGTTTCTCCCAGGCCTGCAGGTTAGACGCTGCCTCACTGGCGCTGGGGGCGCTGGCAAGCTGCAGGGGCTGTGAACTGAGCCCGGACGAGGCAGGCATGGCATCCGGAACGCCGTCCGGTGACCGGAAGCCGTTATAGCGAACTATTGACTTCGCATAGTTCGTCTGCAGGAAGTTCCCGAACGCAGTCGCCCCTTGCAGCCGCGCAGCATTGGCGGTTGTCAGCACATACGGATAGTCCAGTTCCGGGCTGCCGAGTGCGGGGCTGGCGGCGCCCGGGTACCGGGCCTCCAGCGGCGCCTTGGGATTGGCCTTGTCGTATTCGATCACGGCCTGCTCGCTGGCAATCGTCACGGCGTCACGGTCGACCGGCGGTTCCGTGGTCTGCGCGAACTGCTGCAGCGCCGTGGCCGAGTCGAAGTTCTCGGTCGATTCGGCGTTGAAGACGAACTTGGTCATCGCGGTCCGGGCCGCCGCGCTGTCACCGAGGACGCGACTGAGCTCGATCAGCGTGGCCAGCCCCGAGGCAGTGTCTGTCGGATCGGGCAGGTCCACTGACAAGCCGAGGTTGGCCGGCGGACCGCCGTAAGACGGCGGCAGCAGCACGCTCCAGCTTGGCGGGACCTCGAATACATGTGTCTGTGCTTCTACCGCAGCGGTGGTGACGAGCATCAGCGGCGAGCGGGCGACGCTCTTGCCGGTGGGCTGCACGTTCTGGGCACCGAGCGGGTAGGTGCGGGCGACGTCTACCCAGAGTGTCGAATCCGGAATCCAGGCGTCGATTGGCGCCATGCCGGCGAGCGAAGCCTGGCCGTCGATCTGACTAGCCTCGGCCCCGGACTGGCCCGCGGTGACCTGCACCTCGACGCAGTGGCCGCCGACCGTCACGTTCTGGTTGTTGAAGGTGCGCGCCACGGTCTCGATGGCCGGGGCGATGTCGTAGCTGACTGCCACGTTCACCAGGACCGGGGTGTCGGAGCAGGATGTCTTGTTGATCACCGCGTTGGCGGCCATGGTGATCATGCAGATTGCCGACACTCCGACCGCGAGCGCCACCAGTTTCGCCGTGCCGACCCGACGGGACCGGCCCCGACGGCCGAGGCCCGACCCTGCTGCGCGTGCTGACACGTCTGCGTCCTTCATCCGTCCGGTCGGCCGATGGTGCTACCACGCGGCGCTGCCATCTGGTCGCGCTGACTATATCGGACTTCACGTCACAGATCGGCCGACTTTACGCCGTTGGAATGGTTGGCCTCCACCGGGCGTCGGCTACCCCTGGCGATAGGTATCGTGACATGCTCATCATGGCAAGCTTGGTTACTATATTTGCCGGAACTCCTGTTATGCGCTGATCTTGCTCGTCTGCTGGAGAGACCATGGGCGAGGACACGGCCTCCGCCAACAGCGGTGCGCTGCGGTTCAGCACGCTGCCTATGGCAGAGAACAGGACAGACGCTTACCGAGCGGTCCGGGCCGCAGGTCCGATCGCCAGGGGCATAGCCGGCGGCTACGTGCTGACCTCCAGCGAGTACGTGGAGTACGCGCTGAAGAATCCGCGCCTGTTCTCCTCGCAAAAGGCGTTTGATGCAGTCGGCAGCCCGCTGCCGATGGTGCCGATAGCCTTCGATCCGCCTGAGCACCGACGGTACCGGCGGATCCTTCAGCCGTTTTTCGGCCCGCGGGGCACAGCAGCATGGCAGCCACGAGTGCGTGCCCTGGTCGGCGAGCTGATCGACCGCATCATCGGCCGCGGTGAGTGCGACCTCGTCGCCGACCTTGCTGTCCCGCTCCCGGCCGAGGTGTTCCTGACCCTTTTCGGTCTCCCGCTCGAGGATCTGGACCGGCTCGTCGCGTGGAAAGAGGGCCTGCTCGGAAGTCCGATGCTCAACCCGGCCGGCCAGCCCTCCGAGGAGATCATCCGAGTCGGTGCCGAGCTTTTTGAGTATCTGGTCGGTCACATCGAGCAGCGGCGCGGGCAGACCGATACCGATGATCTGCTCGGCCGGATGCTTGCCGACACCGGCGAGGAGCGGCTCACTGACGAAGAGCTGCTCGGCATGTCCTTCCTCTTCGTGCTCGCCGGGCTCGACACGGTGACGTCGGCGCTCAGCACTGCTTTCGCAACGCTCGCCGCCGAGCCACGGCTGAGGCAGCAGATTGCCGCTGACCCGGCGGTCATCCCGAACGCGGTTGAGGAGCTACTGCGCACCGATGGCCCGGTCGTCTTCTTGCCGCGCGTTACCACCCACGATGTGACGTTGCCGGACGAGTTCATCCCGGCCGGCTCGAACGTGCACGTCGCGATCGCGGTAGCGAACAGGGACCCGGCCGAGCATCCCGACCCCGACGAGATCGACTTCGGTCGCCGGGAGCGCCACTTCGCGTTCGGCGGCGGGCCACACCGGTGCCTTGGCTCGCACCTGGCGCGGATGGAGATGCGGGAGGTGCTTGCCGAATGGCACCGCCGTATTCCGGAGTACGAGCTCGCGCCGGGAACCATCCCGCGGGTGGCCTGGCCGACAGGCCTGATTGGCCTCGACAGCCTGCCGCTGGTGTTCCCGCCTGGCGGCGGGCGCTAGCGTCCAGAAGGCCCCAGCAGGTAACAAGCGATTGCCGCGGCCGACGCCACGTTCAGCGAGTCAGTGCCGGCCAGCATCGGGATCCGGATGCGCTCGTCAGCGGCATCGAGCCAGCGACGGGACAGGCCGCCGCCCTCGGTACCGAGCATCAGGGCGAGCTTGCCTCCGACCCTGGCCTCCGCGATTGGCGTCGCGTCCGCTGCCGGCGTAAGCGCCAGGAGACGGTACCCAGCAGCCCGGATGTCGGCTAGGCCGCTGCGCCAGTCGGGCATCCGCGCGTAGGGCAGGGCGAACACAGCTCCCGTCGACACCTTAACCGCGCGCCGGTAGAGCGGATCCGCGCAGCGGGGCGCGAGGACAGCCGCGTCGAATCCGAGCCCGGCTGCACACCGGAAGATCGCTCCGACGTTCTCGTGGTCGACCAGGTCCTCCAGAACGACGATGCGCTGGGCCCATGCCAGCACCTCGGCCACCGCAGGGATCGGTCGCCGGTACATGGACGCGAGTGCGCCCCGGTGCACCCGGAAGCCGGTGATGGCCTCGGCGACTTCGGCGGAGACGACGTAAACCGGGGTGTCGCCGACCTGGCCGAGCCCGGCCAGGTCAGCAAGGCCCGCAAGCCGATCGCTGGTGACGAGCAGCGAGCGCATCTGGTACCCCGCGCTCACCGCGCGCCTGATTACCATCTCGCCCTCGGCCATGAACAGGCCGTGCGTAGTCTCCAGGCGCCTGCGGAGATGGACATCGGTCAGGCCGACATAGTCCGCGATACGCGCGTCGTCTGGGGCGCCGATGGCGATGAGGCAAGCCACCGGTCCAGTCTGGCCGGCGGTAGGCGAAGTCGACCGCGGCTACCGGCCGCCGGCCGCGCCGTAGCTACGCTAGCCCGATGGAATTCTCCGAGGTGATCAAGAAGCGCAAGATGGTCCGGGCCTATACCGATGAGCCGATCGACCCGGCAGTGCGGGATGGCATCCTGGCCGCAGCCAACCGGGCGCCGTCGGCCGGGTTCAGCCAGGGCTATGCGCTGCTGACGCTGGAAGGTGCGGACCAGCTAGTGCCGTTCTGGCAGCTGATGTCCACCTATCACGGCGACGAGGCTGCCGCCGGGCCGTCGTTCGAGCCGGTCACGCGCGCTCCGCTGGTCGTCGTTCCACTGTCCTGCAAGGACATCTACCTTGACCGCTACGCCCGTGAGGACAAGGGCTGGACGGACCGGGACGAGGCGCACTGGCCGGTGCCGTACTGGGATATCGACACCGGCTTCACGGCCCTGCTCATGCTCCTTGCGGCGGTGGACGCCGGTCTGGGCGCCCTGTTCTTCGGCATCCCGCCGATGCTGATCAGCGACTTCAGGGAACTGTACGGCGTGCCGGAGTCCTACCTTCCGATCGGCGCGGTCGCCATCGGCCATCCGGACGCCCAGGCAGACAAAGGTGGCTCCGGCCGGGTCATCAAGCGGCGCGGCATCGAAGATCTGGTTCACGTCGGCCGCTGGTAAGGCCCTACCAGGTAGTCCGGGCGCAGTCGCGCAACCGCGCAGCGGCTATGGCCGGAGCGCCGACGTGGTCCAGGCCGAGCAGCGCCGCGCCAACCACCGGCGGAACGTCCACGATGCGGATCTCGGCACCCGGGATCGATGCCGTGAGTCGTCCGGTGATTGCACTGGTGAGCAGCGGGTCCCGCGCTGCCATGATGCTGCCGCCGAGTACGACCGGCACCGGCTGGCCACCGCCCGGGCCGGAAGACTTCCTGCCCGAATCGGCCGACCCGCCAGCTAGCCCCAGGCGGCCAGCGGCCACCTCGACCATCAGGCAGATCTCTTCGGCCTGGCGGCGCAGCACCTGGATGGCGACTCGATCGCCGCGGCCGGCAACCTCGAACAGCACCGGCACTAGCCCGTGCAGCTCCAGGTAGGGAATCGTGCCCAGGTGCAGGCCGACAGTGACGTCCTCGACCCGCTCAACGTGAAAGTACGCTGCCACGGCCTGACGCAGCTCGGTCTGCGGACCGCGGCCATCCTCGGCCCTGACCGCCCACCACAGCGCCTCCGGCCCGAGGTCACCGCCGCCACCCCAGTCGCCGCTGATCGTGCCGAGAGCGAGGAACCTGAATTCTTCGCCGTCCGGTCCGGTGCCCGCGCAGTTGGTACCCGCTCCGCAGACCGCCCCGATGCCCCAGAGCGGTCCGCCGTCTGCCAGGCCAGCCCGCAGCACTGCGAACGTGTCGTTCACCACCGAGCTGCTCGCTGACCAGCCGAACGACTGCACCAGGCGGTTCAGGTCGGCTTCTTCTACTGGAAGGTCGGCACCTGCCAGGCAGGCCGAGGTATGCGTGGCGATGGCCTCGTCGGCAGACAGCCCGGCCAGCTCGGCTGCCTTCCGCACCAGCGTCATCAGCTCGCTGGATGCCGCCTCCACGCCAATGTTCTGGTGGTTGGACGGACCGCCGCGCACAGCACTCAGGATCGTTCCGTCGGACCCGACGAGCGCCACCTCGGTCTTGCTGTTCCCGCCGTCGATGGCAAGTACAGCGGCAAGCTCCCTCACAGGCCAGCGGTCCAGGGCAGGAACTGTGCATTTTCCGCCAGCAGCCGGTCGGTCAGCTTCTCGGCCTGGTCGTACTGCCCGACTAGCGGGTGCGCGAGCAGCGCCTTTGCTACCCGGTCGCGGCCACCGCGCAGCGCGGCGTCCAGCGCCAGCTCCTCATACGCCGACGCATGCGCGATCAGGCCGCTCATCAGCGGGTTCACGGGATCTACCTGGACCGGGATGGCACCGGACGCACCAATGGTCGCCGACACCTCTATTACTGCCTCGTCGGCCAGGAACGGCAGCGTCCCGTTGTTGCGGACGTTCACGACCTGGCGGTCCTTTGCGTCGGTGACGAGCGAGGCGAGCAGGGCTACCGCAGCCTCGGAGTAGAAAGCTCCGCCGCGATGCGTCAGCAATTCGGGCTTGGTGTCCAGTGCGGGATCGGCATACATCTCCAGCAGCTGACGCTCGATCTCGGCGACGGCCTGCGCGCGCGTCTGTTGGCCCCGCTCCTCCTCGACGACCTCATCGTGCGCCCAGTAATACCGCAGGTAATACGACGGCACCGCGCCCACTGCGCGCGTCACAGCGAGCGGGAGCCCGGTGTGCACCGCGATCTGCTCGCCGTGTGCGGCAATAAGCTCCGGAAGCCGGTCAACTCCGCCGACGATCGCGGCCCGTTCCCAGGTCAGGTGGTTCAGGCCGACGTGGTCGAGCGCGACGGCCTCCGGCGCCACCTGCAGCAACTGCGCGAACTCGCGCTGGAAGCCGATCGCCACGTTGCACAGGCCGATCGCGCGGTGGCCGGCGTCCAGCAGAGCCCTGGTGACGATGCCGACCGGGTTGGTGAAGTCGATGATCCAGGCGTCCGCAGCCGCCCGCTCGCGCACCCGGGCGGCGACGTCCAGTACGACTGGCACGGTGCGCAGTGCTTTGGCGAAGCCGCCGGCCCCGGTCGTCTCCTGTCCGACGCAGCCGCACACCTCCAGCGGCCAGGTCTCGTCGCGGTGCCTGGTGGCCTGCCCGCCAACGCGGAGCTGGATCAGAACGGCGCCCGCCCCGTCGACCGCGCCGTCGAGGTCCGACGTCCACGAGACCGTCGCCGGGTGGCCATAGCGGGTCATGATCCGGGCGGAGAATGGCCCGACGACCGACAGCCGCTCGGCATCCGGATCGACGAGCACCAGCTCGGTGATCTTGATGTCGCCGGTCAGCCGCGCTATCCCGTCGACCAGCTCCGGGGTATAGGTGGAACCGCCGCCAACGACAGCCAGCTTCATCGAGAACGCCTCACTTCCGCTAGGAGAATTTCGCTTCGAGACAAGGCAGGTACGTCGGCTAGAACGCCTTAACTTCGGCGCCGGACTGCGCGACGTGGCAGGCGGCGGCATGGCCCGGAGTGAGTTCGGAAAGCTCCGGCGTAACCGACTGGCACACGTCGATGGCAAGCGGGCAGCGCGCGCGGAACCGGCAGCCAGGTGCCGGATTGATGACCTTGGGCGGCTCGCCCCGGTCGGTTTCCGCCGCCACGTTCAGCTCTGCCTTCGGGTCGGGCGCCGCGGACAGCAGCAGCTGAGTGTAGGGGTGCCGCGGGCTGCTGAGCACTTCCTCGGCCGGTCCGGTCTCCACGATGTGCCCGGCGTACATGACGATCAGCCGGTCAGAGACGTAGCGTGCGCTGGCCAGGTCGTGGGTGATGTAGAGGATTGACACCCCTTCCTCATCGCGCAGCTTGGCCATCACGTTGAGCAGCCCGATGCGGATTGACACGTCCAGCATGGAGACCGGTTCGTCGGCCAGGATCAGCTTGGGCCGCATTGCGAGTGCCTGGGCGAATCCGACGCGCTGCCGCTGCCCGCCGCTGAGCTCGTGCGGATAGCGCTCCAGTACCTGGGCGCCCGGCGTCAGCCCGACGGCATCGAAGACCCGCGCAGCCTCGGCGAGCCGCTGCTCCCCGGTCAGCTCGGGGCGGTGCAGCTTCAGTGCCCGCGTGACCCCGTGGGACACCCGGAAGACGGGGTTGATCGAGGAAAAGGGGTCCTGGAACACCATGGGGACCAGGCCGCTGTAGCGGAGCCTCTCGCGCCGTGACCGGATCGCCGACAGCGGCTTGCCCTGGAAGTAGGCCTCCCCGCTGGTGGTCTTGTAGAGCTTGGCAAGCAGCCTGGCCACTGTGGTCTTGCCGCTGCCGCTCTCGCCGACGATGGCGACGATCTCGCGCTCGCCGACGGTGAAGCTCACTTCGTCGACCGCGTGCAGGATACGGCGGGACAGGGGATTGCCGATATTGAAGTGCCGGCTCATCCGGTCCACGCGCAGCAGTGGCTCTTGGTCGGGGCCGACGTGCTGGGGTCCGGGCTGTGTCTGCAGCTCAGTCACTGGGAACCTCCGGCGCCGTCATAGAGGAAGCAGCGCACCGACGTGCCTTCCACTTCGTATTCGAGGGGTGGGGCGGTTTCGCAGCGGGGCATGACCTTCGGGCAGCGCGGAGCGAATCGGCAGCCCGCTGGCGGCCTGGCGAGGTCGGGCGGGCTGCCGGGGATGCCGGTCAGCTCCACCCGCGGCCCCCGGATCGAGGGGAACGCGTCCATGAGCCCGACCGTGTAGGGGTGGTGCGGCTGGTCGAACAGCTGATGAGTGGGACCGACCTCGGACACCTGACCCGCGTACATGACCATCAGCCGGTCGGAAAAGTGCCTGACGAGCGACATGTCGTGCGTGACGAAGATGACGGCGAAGTGGTACTCCTGCTGCAGGTCCTTGATCTGGGCCATCAGCGATCGCTGCGCCACCACGTCAAGCGCGGACGTGGGCTCGTCCATGATGATCAGCTCGGGGGTGAACAGCATCGCCATCGCGATCATCGACCGCTGACGCATGCCTCCGGAGAGCTGATGCGGGTAGCTCTTGAGGTGGACAGGGTCGATGCCCACCATTTTGAGCACCTCGACTGAGCGCTGGTGGATCTCCGCCTTGGACTTCGTGCCGTGGGCGCGCATCGCGTCCCTGAACTGCGCACCGACGGACTGAACCGGGTTGAGCGCATTCATGGCGCTCTGCATGACGACGGACATGTCCTTCCAGCGGACCGCAGCCAGCTCTCGCTCGGTGAGCTGGACTAGGTTGCGGCCATGGAACGCCACGCTGCCGCCGCTGATCTCGGCGGGCGGGTTCAGCAGCTGGGCGATGCCGAAGAGCAAAGTTGATTTCCCGCAGCCCGACTCGCCGACGATGGCCAGGAACTCGCCCGGCGCCACGTCGAAGCTGACCTTCTCGACCGCGCCGACGATCCCGCTCTCCAGGACGTACTCGACCGAGAGGTCACGGATCTCCAGGACAGGGCCGGGCTGGAGCGGGCTGGCAACGCCGTACTGGTCGTCAGCGAGCGCGTGCGCCATGGCTGGCGAGCCTCCTCTTCGTGCTGGCCTCGGCGGCCTTGCGGGCCTTTGCCGCGGTCAGCGGGCGCAGGGCCGGGTTGCCGATCTCGTCAAAGGCATAGTTGATAAAAGCGAACGCGGCGCCCAGCAGGGCGATGCACGCGCCGGGCACGATCGCCCAAGCGTAGAGCCCGCTGCCGAGTGCGTTGTTCTGCTGCGCCCAGTACAGGGTGGTGCCCCAGCTCACGTTGTTGGAATTGCCTAGGCCAATGA
>Ga0335074_10006826_pt1 | contig 15842 bp, 15 predicted proteins | sample Lox_Sample_23_FD_206715 | JGI IMG/M metagenome (GOLD analysis project Ga0335074, IMG submission 206715) | Soil microbial communities from Loxahatchee National Wildlife Refuge, Florida, United States - Lox_Sample_2.3 | ecosystem: Environmental > Terrestrial > Soil > Wetlands | place: USA... | reverse complement strand
TGGCGGCGGTTACGGCGACGGGTACCTGGCTCGCGTATCGGCTTCGGGCGACAGTCTCGAATATGCCTCGTATCTGGGCGGGCAGTTTTTCGATCAAATCAGCGCCATCGCGTTCGATTCCTCGGGCAATCTGTTTCTCACCGGAACGAGCGGCGGCTTCCAGCAGGCTGCCTCGCTAGGAGCTTATCAATCGCAGTCCATCGGATACTGCATCAGCCTGGGTATCGGGCCAGTCCAAGACTACGACTTTGGCAGCTCGTTCGTGATGAAGCTGAATCCTGGCGCCACCCAAATGGAGGGCCTCACTTACTTGGGAACCTCGTGCCTGACTTCCGGCCTGGCGATCGCCGTCGATAGCGCCGATGCCCCCTGGATTATCGGGAACGGCGGCTTCACAATTCCGACCGCGATTCCGCTTGAGATTCAATTCGGTTATGGATTCGTCTCAAAGTTTAGTCCCGATCTGACCCAGCTTCTTTTTTCGACCAGCTTCGATCCGGTGAACGGCCTGGCGATCGCGCCCAACGGCGATGCTTACGTGGCGGGGGCTTCGGGTTCCGGGGCCAATTCGCAAGCGTTTGTGGCCGAGCTTGATCCCGCGCCCGAGACGGTTTCGCTCGATAATGTTCTGAGCGCCAGCCCCTTTACTCCGAACTTCGCCGGCGGCGAGGAAGGCATCGCGCCGGGCAAGGTGGTCCTCATCACCGGCCGCGGAATCGGCCCGGCCAAGATGACGCCGGGAGTGATCCACAACGGCGTCCTCGCAACCAGCGTCGCGGGCGTCCGGATGACTTTCGACGGCGTGGCCGCGCCGCTGCTCTACGTAAGCTCCACCGAAATCGGCTGCGTGGTGCCGTTCGCGATTGCCGGCCAGACCGTGGCAACGATGCAGGTGACTTACAACGGCGTCGCTTCGAACGCCGTTCCGATTCCGCTGGAGTCCCTGGGAATGACACCCGAAGTGCTGGGCGTTTACAACGAGGATTTTTCGCCGAACACGCCGTCCAATCCCGCGAAGGCCGGCTCCTACATCTCGATGTACATTACCGGGGCTGGGCAAACTATACCCGCCAGCACCGATGGCGAAGTATACTCCGTTCCGCCGCCGCTGGCCGCGAACACCATCATGATTCAAGGTGACAAGGGACCGCTCCTAGTTACGTTCGCCGGCGGGGCTCCGGGGCTCGCGGATGGAATCCTGCAAGTGAATTTTCTAGCGCCCGCCGCGGAATCATCGGGGCCAGGACAGGGAGCCACACTATCGACCGGCGTAGGGTCGGCCAACTTCGCGTTCTACGTGCAGTAATCAGGGCAGCCCGAATACGAAGAGCGACGCGCCGGACGAAATCGCGACTTGCTGTTTGCCGTCAATTGCAAACGACATCGGATTCGCGCGAATCGCGGCGCCCAGTTGCAGCTCCCAAAGTAATTTGCCCGAGTCGGCATCCAGCGCGAAGAAATTGCCTTCTTCGGCGCCGCCGAAAACCAGGCCGCCCGCCGTAGAGAGAAGCCCCGCAAGCGGCGGCGTGATCAGCCTGAACTCCCAGCGCTGCTTGCCGGTGGTGGCTTCGAGCGCGCGTATCGCACCGAAGGCATCGTCGCCGGTCTTGCGTTCACCGCCGCCGCCTGTATACGCAGTGCCGTCCTTATATTCGGCGTCGCCCTTGTAGTAAATCCCGGCGATTTCGCGCGCGGCCTGATAGAACAAGCCGGTTTTCGGGCTGTACGTGGGACTCCACCAGTTCGCGCCGCCCGTGATGTCGGGATAAACCAGCGTCCCGTTTACTTTCGGGTCGGCGTCGCGTCGCGCGAAGGGCCGGCCTTTCGCGTCCAGGCCGTCGGTCCAGGTTTGCTTGATGTAAGGCACGGCGGTCAGGAATTCGCCGGTCTGCCGATCCAGCACATAGTAGAAACCGTTGCGATTCGCCATCGAGACTACTTTGCGCGCGCGGCCGTTCACCGTGGCGTCGAAGAGCACCGGAATTTCGGTGCTGTCCCAATCGTGCACGTCGTGCGGCGTGAATTGAAAATGCCACTTGATTTTTCCGGTGTCGGGATCGAGCGCGAGCAAGGAGCAGGTGTAGAGATTGTCGCCGGGGCGCGAATCGTCGTTCCAATCGGGCGCGGGATTTCCGGTGCCCCAATACACGAGATGCAATTGCGGATCGTAGGAGCCGGTGAGCCAGGTGGAACCGCCGCCGTGCTTCCAGCTTTCGCCGCCCCAGGATTGATAACCGGGATCGCCGGGGCCGGGCACCGTCCAGGTGCGCCACAAACGCTTGCCGGTTTTGGCATCGAAGGCGTCGATGAATCCGCGAATGCCCGTCTCCGCGCCCGAAGTGCCTACGATGATCTTGCCGTCAATGGCGAGCGGCGCAGAAGTAATGTAGTAGCCCTTCTGATTCTCATCGACCTTGGTGTCCCAGCGCACGACACCGGACTTCGCATCGAGCGCGATGAGATGACAATTCACGGTGCCGAAGAAGACCGTATTGTCGAGAATCGCCATGCCGCGATTCACTGGCGGCGAGCCGATAATGATCACGTCGGACGGGATCTTCGGCGTGTAGGTCCAGAGCGGGCGGCCGGTTCGAAGATCAAGCGCGGTGGCGGTGCTCGGTGGCTCGGTGAGATACATGACGCCGTCAGACACGATGGGCGACGTTTCTACGATGCCGGAATTCTGCATCTGATAAACCCAGGTGAGCTTGAGCTGCGAGACATTCTGGCGGTTGATCTGATCGAGCCCTGAAAAACGCTGCGCCTGATAGTTTCCGGAATAGGTGACCCAGGAACCCGGATTGCTATCGGCTCCCACGATGCGCTGATACGGGACCTGCGCGAGCGCCACGCCGGCCGCGAGCAGAAGGAGCGTGCAGGACGATTTCATTTGGCGCCTCGCAGTGTCCAAAGATACGCAACCAGATCGTCGAGATCGGAGCCGGAGACTTTCGCGCTGTAATTCGGCATCAGACTTTGTCCTATTTCCTTGTCGAGCGCTTGCAGGTCGGTTTTGCGGAACGAGTGCAACTGGCCGCTCATGTCGCGCACCTGAATGGTGAATGAATCTTCGTTCAAGCGAATGCCGCGGACTTCCTGTCCGTCGCGCATGACCACGCGAACGGGCAGATATTCGTTGAATCCACGACCGGGCACCGCGCGAATGCCCTTGGGCAGCGCCGCGGCGGGATCGACGATCGCCTGTCGAAGATAATCGGGAGCGCGGAACGCACCGATATTGGTGAGCTCGGGGCCGAAATCGCCGCCCTCGCCCGCCACGGTATGGCAACCGGAACAGCCCAGCTTCGCGTAGACCGCGCGGCCGTTGGCTGGATTGCCGGAAACATCCGCCGCTTCGACCTTGCCGAGCGAGCGAACGAAAATCACCAGTGAGTTCAACTCACTGTCGGTCATTCTGCGAACACGCGGCATGCCGGTGTTGGGGATTCCATCGCGAATGACGGCGAGCAGGGTTTTGTCGTCGGGCGCGCGCTCGAGCACCGGGCGATTCAGGTTCGGACCTTCGCCGCCGCCTCCCGTGATGCCGTGACAGCGCGAGCACATTCCGAGGAAGAGCTGTTTGCCTTTGGCGAGCGCGGCCGAATCTTGCGCCGCGAGCGGCCAGGCGAGGATCAGGATGAGAACCAGGTTGTAAACAGCGGGGCTAAACCTTTTCATCTTCCCAGGGGTTTCCTTTGCGCTTCATGATCTGCTCGAGACCGGCCGGCTTCAGTCGGAACTCGGAACCGAAGTGCTGGTCAACGTCATTGCGGTAATTCATGCGCGGGCCCGGATAACCGATGAGCTGCCAGCCGATCAGGTCCACGTTGCCGCCGTGCATGGGGTCCGCGAACATGCCTTCGATGGTGTGGGCGCGCAGCAATCGGAAGAAGTGCGTTTTCTCGAGCGACTGGAGTTTCTGGATCTGCTCTTCCGCCGCTAATTCGGGAAAGTTCGCGCCGAGCTTTTCGATGCCCGCTCGATACGTCTCGCGCGGATTTTCTTTGCCCTGGTAACCGTGTTCGGGAAACGACTCAACGAACGGTCCTTTGGTGTAGCGATATTTGTCCGCGCCATAGGGACCGGCCAGCTGGCGGTCGATATAAATGACGACGCCCGCTTCTTTCGCCCCGGGGCCGCTCGCATCGCTGGGGAAGATGCGCTCCGAGGCCGCGCCGATCACACGTGCATCGGCGGCGGTGAAAAAACGCAGAGGGACTTTAACGTTGCCGTCCTGCGCCTGTAGGCGCAGCGGCTCACGCGCCAGAGTATAAAGCAGCGTACCCCCGAGCGCGCTCGCGGGGATGGTCAGAAATTCGCGGCGCTTCAAGAGAGCCTCCCCGGATGCTTCATATATTTATTGATCATGGCGTCCGCCGCAAAGTAAGTCATGGCCATCACGGTGAGCGTCGGATTGCCGGATGCGGTTTGTGGAAATGACGACGCGCCGACTACGAAGAGATTCGGCACGTCCCAGTGCTGGAGATACGGATTCACTACGCTGACATCAGGCGTCACGCCCATCGTCGCGCCGCCTTGAATGTGCGTGCTCTGATAATTGATGACGTTGTAGCGGGCGCGTGAAGGCCGCGTGGGATCGATCTTCGCGCCCATCTCCGGTGCGATCTTGGCGGCGAGATCGTAGGCGAAATCGCGCTGCTTGTGCTCGTGCTCGGTCCAATCGAGCGTGAAGCGCAGCAACGGATCGCCGAACTTGTCGGTATACGTCGGATCGAGATCCATGTAGTGCTGGCGATACGACATGTGTTCGCCGTACAGGTTGAGCTGGGCAGCGCGATCGTGCCATTTGAGCGCCGCGGCTTTCCATTCGCCGCCCCAATTCGATTTCGTCGTACCCGGAGGGATGGCTCCGAAGGCGCCGATGGGCAGGTCGCCATTGCCGTTGAAGCTCAGCATCCCGTAGCGCAGCAGCCCGTTTTCACCGGTGAGGCCGTTATCGCCGTCGAAGTCCGAGATCCGTCTTCCCAGCGACCCCGCGCCCATGAAAGCGTTGAGCGGCTTGTCGAAAAAGATGCGGATGCCGCCTTCCACTTGATGCGTGAGGTTGCGGCCGAGAGAGCCTTTGCCGGTAGCCGGATCGTACGGCGTCCCGATCTTCGACAGATACAGCAGACGAACGTTATTTAATGTGAAGGAACAGAGCAGGACGGTGTCGGCGGGTTGGAAAAACTCCTGGCCGTTCGCGTCGGTATACTGGACGCCTTTGGCGCGGCCATTCTCGTGCACGATGCGCCGCACCCAGCTTCCGGTTCGAAGCTCGAAGCTTTTGTGCTTGCGCAGCACGGGCAGCAAGGTATTGGTGGGCTGGGCCTTGGCGCCGATCATGCAGCCGAAACGCGAGCAATAGCCGCAATAGGCGCAGGCGACGCGCGAAACTCCGTCCGGATTGGTGTAGTTCTCGCTCAGGTTGGCGGCGGGCGTCGGATAGGGATGATAGCCGAGATTGCGAGCGGCCTGTTCAAACAAGTGCGACGTGTAGGAATTCTTGAGCGGCGGCGTGGGGTACTCATGCATCCGCGGCGACTCGAATATGTTTCCCCCGTCGATGAGCTTGCCGCGCAAATTGCCGGCTTTGCCCGAGACGCCCATCATTTGTTCCGCGTACCAATAGTGCGGCTCGAGCTGGTCGTAGGTGACGCCCCAGTCGCGCACGGCGAGATCGGCGGGCAGTCGCGCTGCACCGTGTTTCTCGGTCAGGTGAGTGCGCAGATTGAACACGCTCGGCAGAAAGCGGAAACACATGCCGGTCCAATGTTCGCCCGCGCCGCCGACGCCGGTTCCAGGATGAAAAGACCCGTACTGGCGGACCGGGACCGCGCTGGCCGCGAGCGAATGGCGATGCGTGACCGTCTCTTCTGCGATGTTCTGCATCATGCGCAGTCGGATGTTGTAGTCGAGTTCGTCCATGTCCATGGCATAGTCGGCCAGGGACCGGGGCGCGCCGCGTTCGAGTGCCACCACGTTCACCGAAGTGCGGGTGACAAGCTCCTTGGCCAGGGCGAGGCCGGTCCAGCCGCCGCCCACGATGGCGACGTCGACGGGTTTGAGGTTGGTCATTACTTGTGCCTTAGGCTCGTTATTGAGGCTATTTCGATTCTAGCGGGGCGTCAAGCGGCAGGGCGCGCCAGACGACGACTACCATGAAAGCATCGGTACTTAAGGAGGGCAACCATTGAATCGCGCATTGGGGTTGAAGATTGTTTTGGCTGTGACGGGAGTTTTGTTCCTCGCATTGCTTTATCCCATGGCGGTGTTCGTACGCGAGGCGCCGGCGTTGTCGATGATGTTGAGCCTCTATGCAACGCTGGGCGTTTTTCTGCTGCTGGCGATCCGCGATCCTGCGGCCAATCGCAGCCTGATCGCTTTCACCGCGTGGTCGAGTTTCGCGCACGGCGCCCTCATGGGGAGCCAGGCGCTGCTGAACATGATCTCGCGCGTGGAATTGATCGGCGTGGCGGTGCTGTTTGTCATTGGAGCGGCTCTGATTGCGCTTCGGCCGGCGAAGCCGGTCGGTAGTCTACTCGTGCCGGAGCGCGGTCATTGGGTCGATGTGTGATGCGCGGCGCGCGGGAAGAGAGCCGGCGAGAGCGGCGATGGCGTCGGGGATCCCGATCGCGAGGCCGAGCAAGACCAGGCCGAGCGTTTCGCGCAACGCCATCTTAAGCAGGGCGGCGTTGATGAGCGTAAAGATGGAAGCCAAGCTCTTTCGAGAGCGCTGCGTCCAGCAATTTGCGGCGGAACAGGCGCGAGAAAATTCTTCGCATACCTTGTGCTTCTACATATTACTGCCTGACGTGTAGAAGTGCAAGGGGTGGGTGAGAGGGTGAGTGGGAGTGACTAGCCCAATTGCTCGAAAGCGTGCGCGGCGCGCAGGACGGTGGCGTCGTCGCCCGCGCGGCCCACGATCATCATGCCGATGGGCAGTCCGTCCAGCTGGCCGCACGGGATGCTCATGGCAGGGTGCCCCGTGAGATCGAACTGCGGCGTATTCAGCGCGGCGCCATCGCCGAGCTTGAGACTGGTCGCGAAATCAACATCGGGCGGCGGCAGCTTGGGCGGGCGCGCGGCCACGGTCGGCATCACCAGCACGTCCGCTTGCTCCAGCGCACGATCGTAAGCGGCGTGAACGGTGATCGCGGCATTTTGCGCGCGTCCGTAATAAAGCCCGTCGCTGGTGCGGTCGAGCATGCGCTCCAGGACCAGCCAAAGTTTGACCTCGGGAGGAAACAGCGCGGCGCGCTCCACGCGATGCTGGACATAGAATTCGGCGATGTCCATGGGATGCCGGCCCTTCCAGCCCAGGCCCATCGAATCCTTCGCCATCGGGCTCATGGCGGCGGACACCAGATTCAGGCAGTCCATCGCGAGCGTGGTGTGCTCCGGAACGGAGACGGTAGAGACCGCGGCGCCGGTGCGTTCGAAACGATGCGCGGCGTCGAGGACGAGGGTATCGACGTCTTTTTCGCCGTCGGGAAGCCCGAAGCCTTCCTTCAATATGCCGACGCGCAGTCCTTTGCCGCCCGCTTTCATGAGCGACGTGTAAGGCTGGCTGCGCAGCGAGGCGTGCTGGCGCGGATCCAGGCCATCCGGCCCGGCCAGGACTTCGAGCATCAGCGCGCAATCGTGCACCGAGCGCGCCATGGGCCCGACGTGATCGATCGTCATCTCGAGCGGAAAAATTCCGGTGAAGGGAACCAGTCCCCAGGTGGGCTTGATGCCGTAGATGCCGCAGAACGCCGAGGGAACGCGGATGGATCCGCCCTCGTCGCAGCCGATGGCCATATCAACGGCGCCGGAAGCGACCAGTGCCGCGCTGCCGCTTGATGAGCCGCCGGTGGTGCGCGTGCGGTCGTGCGGGTTGTAGACGAAGCCCGTGTCGGCGGTGTGGCTGCCGAAGTCCATGCAGAAGCTTTCGCAGACCGATTTGCCCGCGATTTCGGCGCCCGCATCGAGCAGGCGCGTGACCACCGTGGCGTCGGTGTCGGGCACGAAGCCTTCCATCACCTTCGAGCCATCCATCATGGGAAGGCCCGCCACGCACACGTTGTCCTTGATCACGATGCGCTTGCCCGCAAGCGGCCCTGTGGGCGCGCCTTTGATCGATGCTTTGACGTACCAGGCGTTCAGCGGGTTGTCGGCAGGTGCGGGACGCTGGGAGTTGCGCGGGCCGTACTTGAGCGCGGGCGGCGGCGGGGCGGCTTTGGCGACGCGATCGGCCGTTTTCAGAAAATCGGCGCAGTAGGCGTGCACGGCCTTGAGCTCGGAATCGGAGAGCTGGACGCCCGCCGCTTCGGCGTCCTGGCGCAGTTCGTCCAGGGTGGGAACGCCGCGATTCGTGGTGGTTTTGGCGGCGGATTTACCGGAGCTGCATCCGGCCGAGCCACCGGCGGCTGCAGCCAGCATTCCGGCGATGGCATCGCGACGTCGCATGGGTCCTCCTGAGGAAGTGGTTTCTATAACAATAGCCTGTGCGTTTACAGGAGTGTGAGCGCCCGCGCCCGGAGGGGTGTCCCGGTGCGTGCGTCACGAAATCATATTTATATCGTGCTACGATATAAATGATGAAAGACCTTTCCGCGGGTGAATACCGCTCGCTGGCTGAGTTTCGCTATCAGATCCGGCGCTTCCTGAGCTTCAGCGAGGACCTGGCGCGGCGCGCCGGCATGGAACCGCAGCAGCATCAGTTGCTGCTCGCGATCAAGGGACTGCCGCAAGACGCGGTCGCCACCATCGGCGAATTGGCATCCCGCTTACAGCTGAAGCATCACAGCACGGTGGAATTAGTGAATCGCCTGGAAAAATCGGGATACGTCGAGCGCCGTGCGAGCAAGCAGGACCGGCGCGCCGTCATGGTCCGCCTTACGTCAGCCGGCGCCCGGATCTTGCGCAAACTTTCATTGGCGCATCATCAGGAACTGGAGGTCGCGGGGCCGCGCCTGGCGCGGGCATTGCGATCCATCGCACGCCAGCACGGAGCGAAAAAGAGGAGGGCCGCATGAAGACGGAACTCGGTGACTTTACGACAGACTGGCGAGTGCTCCCGATTTCGCTGCTCGCGATCGCGATCGGCCTGATCTCGAGCGTGGTGGCGTGGGCTCTGCTGCGCCTGATCGGGCTGTTCACCAATCTCTTTTATTACCACCGCGTCGGCACGGCGCTGGTTTCCCCTGCCGGAAATACACTGGGCGCGTGGGCCATCCTGGTGCCCGTGGGTGGAGCGATCGTGATCGGTCTGATGGCCCGCTACGGATCGGAACGCATCCGCGGGCATGGCATTCCAGAAGCCCTCGAATCCATTTTGATCCACGGCAGCCGCGTGGCGCCCAGGCTCGCGATTCTGAAGCCCATCTCGTCCGCGATTTCGATCGGCAGCGGCGGCCCGTTCGGCGCCGAAGGCCCGATCATTATGACCGGCGGCGCGTTCGGATCGATGATCGCGCAGTTTTTCAAGCTCACCAGTGTGGAGCGCAAGACGCTGCTGGTGGCGGGCGCCGCGGCGGGCATGTCGGCCACGTTCGCATCCCCCATCGCGGCGGTGTTGCTCGCGGTGGAGCTGCTGCTGTTCGAGTGGAAGCCGCGCAGCCTGGTTCCGGTGGCGCTGGCCAGTGCTACAGCCGGTGCGACGCGCCGTTATGTCCTGGGCCTCGGCCCGCTGTTTCCGGTTCCCGCGCATCCGGTTTTCATCGGCCCCCAGGGATTGCTGGGCTGCGTAGTGTGCGGCCTGCTGGCGGGTGCGCTCTCAGCGCTGCTCACGGGCGCGGTTTACGCCGCCGAAGATGCGTTTCTCAAGCTGCCAATCCACTGGATGTGGTGGCCGGCCATTGGCGGCCTGGTAGTGGGGGTGGGCGGATTGATTTTCCCGCAGGCACTCGGCGTGGGTTACGACACCATCGGCTCCCTGCTCCAGGGCGACGTCGCGCGGCACGTGATTCTCGGCGTGCTGCTCGTGAAATCGATCATTTGGGCCGTGTCGCTGGGCTCCGGAACGTCGGGCGGAGTGCTCGCACCGCTGCTGATGATGGGCGGAGCGCTGGGCGGCATCGAAGCGATCTTTCTTCCCTACGAAGGCGCGGGATTCTGGCCGCTGGTAGGGATGGGCGCGATCCTGGGCGGGACTATGCGATCGCCGCTCACGGGCGTAATCTTTGCCCTCGAACTGACGCACGACATCAACGTGCTGCTGCCGCTGCTGGTGGCGAGCGTGATCGCGCATTTGTTCACGGTGCTTACCCTCAAGCGGTCGATTCTGACGGAGAAAGTGGCGCGCCGCGGATATCATTTGAGCCGTGAATACGCCGTGGATCCCCTCGAAATACTTTTCGCGCGCGACGCCATGCGCACCAACGTTGTGGCTTTTCCCGCCGAGAGCACTTTATCCGAAGTCGAGTCCATCATGAACGCCAATCACGTTCCGCGCGGCCAGCATCTTTATCCTGTCGTGGCTGAGGGGAAACGTCTGCGCGGCGTGATCACGCGGAATGACCTGCGCCAGTGGCTGAAAGGCGCTGGTTCGCCCCAGGAGACGCTCAAGGAGATGGTCACGGAGCCCGTGGTGGCTTATCCTGACGAGCCTTTGCGCGTGCTGGTTTATCGGATGGCGGAGACCGGCCTCACGCGCTTCCCGGTGGTCGAGCGCGGCGATGAGCGCAAGCTGGTCGGCATGATCGGGCTCCAGGATCTGTTGTCGGCCCGAACACGCAATCTCGCCGAAGAGCGCGATCGGGAACGTGTGCTCCGAATCCGATGGCCGCTGCTCAGCCGTCGCGACCGTCCAGCGCTCGAGAACGTGCCCTAGACGGTTCTTATTTCGCCCCGATCTTCTTCACGATTTCGCTCGCCAGCGCGTTCGGTATCGGTATCGACAGATTGTATTGCGCGATTTTCCATTCCCCGCCCAGCAGCACCAGCACACCCGATCCGCGGCACAGCCCCAGGTCGCTCGTATCGAGCATCTCATCGAACCACGCCGTTTTCCCGTCGCCCGAAAATTCGATGTGGCGCGCGCGAGCGTGGAAGGTCCAGTTAGATTTCGCGTCGAAGCGCGTTTTCACATAGGGGCGGAATTCGGCCACGGTCCAGCGCTCGGTGGCGTCGGTGCCCATGAAAACGGCGTTAGGCGCGAAGTGCGAGAAATAACGTGCTTCATCAGCGACCGAAGCGGCCTGGTGCCAGTCATCCAGCACGGCCGCGACCTGCGCCGACGGAGCCGCGGCCATCAGAAACGTGAATTGGCCCGAGGCAAAGGTGACTTTGCCGGGCGAAGCAGGAACCGGCGAAATCTTGCCCGAGCGCACCGTTTCGAATGCATCCACCAAACCTGGGAGAACAGAAGGCGGCGAAACCGGCGCGTTGTGTGCGCCGAGAACGATCTTGACCTCGGGCGCGAGCGCGGCCAGACGCCGGATCGAAGCATCGTAAGCCGCCAGATCGGTCTCTGGAGCGTGCAGCCAGATTTGGCCGGGATAATACGTGTCGCCGGTAAAGAGCAGCCCGTTCGCGCGATCGAACAGGCAAATGGCGTCGGGCGTGTGGCCCGGCGTCGCGATGATTTCGAGCGTGCGGCCGCCCAGATCGATGCGGTCGCCCGAATGCTTGAACGCCGCGATCTTCCACGGACGCGTAGCATAGGTCTTCGGATCAAAGCCCGGCGGCAGCTGGCCGCAGATTTCCGACGGCGCGATCTCGGCTTGTGCGGCATCGCGCGACCCTCGCGCATTCGCGCGCGTGAAATCCGTATCCATTCCATAGACCGTCTCAAACTGCCAGTTGGCGCCGACATGATCGGCGTGGGTGTGTGAATTGAGGACCGCGATGGGCAGGCGCGTCAATTCCGACGTCACTTTCCTGAGATCGGCGATTCCCATCCCGGTGTCGAACAGCAGCGCCGAGCGCCGGCCCAGGATGAGATAGCTGATGGTTTCCTCGGATTGGTGCGGTTCGTAAATGGCGAAGACGCCGTCCGCGGGCTTATAGACTTCGAACCAGCCGCTCTTGACCGGTACCCGCGCCAGCGTCTTGTATTGCGCGCGCGGAAGCTCGCGGCACCATTGCGGCATCGTGTCTTGTGCCAACAGCGCAGGGGCGGCGAGAACCAGCCCAAGGAGCGGGAGAAGGTGCATTTTCATAAAATTGTTTTGTCCATTCGAACGATCGGCAGTGCCAGGCCGTTGCCGAGCGGAACGTCGGCGCGTTCGCGCTCCGTGTAGCCGTGCGCCAGATATAAAGGAATGCCGGTGAGCGTCGCCCCCATTTCCAGTCGGCGAAACCCGGCGCGGATGGCCGCTTCTTCGCAGGCGCGCAAAATGAGCGACCCGATGCCCCGCCGCGTCCACTCCGGATCGACGAAGAAGGCCCGGATCTTGGCGGCGTCGCGCGCGGGATCGAGTAGATCGTCCTCCCGTTTCGACCATTGATCGCCCCCGTAAAGCGTGCGCCGCCGGCTCCAACCCCCGCAGCCGACGATCAGTGCCGGCTCGTCCCCGGACGTCACCGCGAAATACGTTCCGTCGGCGATGAGCTGCGTATCGACACCGAAAACTTTCTCGAGCGCTGCGTCGAGTTGCTCGGCCGAATAATCGGGCTTTTGCAGCTCCCGGACCGAGCGCTCGATCAGACGGCCGAGCGCCGGCGTGTCCTCGGGCACTGCCAGGCGGAGCACGAAGCGCATAGGACATTATTGATCATGATTGATCAGCCGCGAGTCGTGATGGTAGGTTTAGGAAAATGCCATCGCCCGATCTTGGGGAAGCGCTGGTGGACGCCTTCGCCCTCAACGACCGGGTCAATCAAGTTTTGCTCGGCGAACTCGATCCGCGCGCCTGGCGTGCCCCACCCCCCGGAAAACGGACGCGCACCATCGCCGCCATCTTTTCGCACGTCCACAATATCCGGCGCAAGTGGTTGAGGCTTTCCGCGCCGCACATTGGGCTTCCGGCCGAACTGGATCGCGCTCGCGTGACGCAGGAGCAGGCGCGAGAGGCGCTGGCCGAAAGCGCCGCGCTCTGTTGCGACATGATCCGGGAGGCGCTGGCGAAGTCGAACGGCCGGGTCAAAACATTTCATCGCGATGGTTGGGCGAAACCCTGGCCGGTGGCCCCGGACATGGTCGCTTACATGCTCTCGCACGACGCCCATCATCGCGGCCAGGTCTGCATGCTGGCGCATCAGCTCGGGTATCCGCTTTCGTCCAAGTGCACGTCTCAAATGTGGGCTTGGCAGAGGCTCACAAGACCATCCGACACCAAATCGCGATCACGGTGACCGATGCCGGAAACTAGAGGTATGCTTCGCGCAGCAACCGTATCGGACGTGCCGGCAATTCGATATCTAATGCAAAAGCTGCCGGGTTTTTGGCAGCCCTGGTGGTCGGACCAAACAGTCACAGCGGCTCTGGAGTCGGCGAAGGGCCTGGCTTTCGTGTGGGAGGCCGATTCGCGGATTGTTGGTTTTGTCTGCGCCCATGATGTGGGTTTCCGTGCCTACCTCAGCGAGCTCATTGTCGATCCCGGAACACGGCAGCAGGGTGTTGGAACTCGCTTGGTCGCCGCTATCGAAGAACTCTTGCGCGGCGGAAAACAGCCAACTATCATCGCGGACGTCTGGCGCGACGCGGCTCCGTTCTACCAATCACTGGGTTGGTCGGCGCCCGATGCGATTCTTCTGAGACACCGGCTGTAGGCTCCCGCGCGCGGTCAGCTGCGCGGCCGTAACAAACCAAATCCCGCCCGCATTAAAAAAGTGAACGGATGGCGCACAACCCAGGTCTGTATTGATGAACGTGTTGCGCACATGGGAGCTGAGCGAAGGACTCGCGGTGGACCAACCCTCGGAACGGACGCGATCCGCGACGCGTGACGTCCGCTTTGCCGAGCTGGTGGAAAGGCAATCGAGCTTTCTCTTTCGTGTGGCGTATGCAGTATTGCGAAATACACACGATGCCGAGGACGTGGTGCAAGAGGCATTTTTAAAGCTCTATCGAACGGGGGCCTGGGAAAGAATGCGTGACGAAAAGGCCTTTCTGGCCCGCACGGCGTGGCGCATTGCGGTTTCCAGGCGACCCGTTCGCCCCACCGCTGAACTCGATGCCACAATGCCGGCGGCAGGCGCGTGGAGTCCGGAAGAAACGGCCATCGTGGCGGATTGGAGCTCCACCGTTCACCGTCTGATCGATGCGCTGCCGGAAGCCTTGCGGCGGCCACTTGCGCTCTCGGCGATCGAGGAGCTCACCTCGCGCCAGATTGCCGAGATCATGAGTATTCGGGAGGGTACCGTGCGAACCCGCATTCTGCGCGCACGCGAAATCCTGCGGGAGAAACTGGCGGCTCTTTGCGGAGGCCAGGATGGGAAATAGCCAGCCAGATCGGCACGATCGCCTGCTGGATCGTGAGTTGGCGGCTTATGTCGGCCAAAGCCCCCGGCCCGGCCTGGAAGCTCGAGTGCTCAGTAGAATCCGTGCCGAGGCCGAACGTTCGGGATGGTCGATCAAGCACTGGGCGTCTCTGGTGGCAGTAGCCTGCCTTCTAGCGGGATTCGCCATCTGGCAGCGCCGTGTTCCGGCGACGGCGCCCGTTAAGATAATCGTGTCCGGCGCGAACGCAGGGCCTGCCGTGGCCAGGGTCCTGGAGCGCTCGCAAATGCCCGATCGGGCATCGAAGAGGCGTCCGGCAGCAACACTCCGGCACGCCGGGTTTCCGCACCCGCCGTCGTTGACCCGCCAGGAGCGGGCGTTGGTCGCGTTTGCGCGCCGCGACCCCGGTGGGGCGTTGCGGATGGCCCCCGAAACACAGCCCATCGAAATCGAACCCCTGCGGATTCAGGAAATTCAAGTACAGCCATTGCCGGATGAACCATAAAAGCACAACGAGGAACCGAACTATGTTGACGCGAATGTTTGTAATTGCATTGCTCGTGACAGGACTATCGTCCGCCCAGAACGCACCGGCGAAAGGGGCAGCGGTCCCCAATGCCGAGACCAAGTATTTTCATCTGGACTTCGTGATCAAGGACCTGGAGGGCGGCAAGACGGTGAATGCCAGGAATTATTCCATGACCGTCTCCACCAGCAAGGACCGGACCTCGATACGGAGCGGCAACAAGCTTCCGGTGTTAGCGGGTCCGCGCTCGGCGAATTCGTCGTCCGATGCGGCATATACCTATGTAGACGTGGGAACGAATATCGATTGCTGGAACGCGGAGGAAGTTCAGGGTGAATTGGCGCTCATGGTGACAGCCGCGGTGAGCATTGCGGCGGACGGGCCGGACGGGTCGGCGCCGGTGATCCGTCAGGTGAAATGGAATTCGCCGGTCATCGTGCCGATCCGAAAGCCGACCGTGATCTTCTCGTCCGACGACCCCTCGTCGAAGCGGCAGATGGAATTGGAGCTTACGGCCGTGCCGATCAAGTAGCGCCAAGCGGCCTTCTGGCCTGCGGCCCCAGCCGCTCACAAAATATTCACCGCCCGCGCGGCGATCAGCGCTACCGTAACCAGCGAAATCAGCGCCTGCACCATCATCATCCCCTTGGCCCACCGCGACAGCACCGGAACGTCGGTCGGCGAAAAGGCGGTGCTGGTGTTGAACGCCAGAAACAGGTAATCCACGAACCCGGGACGCCAGTTCTTGTCGCTTTCCCACGGCGTTATCATTTGCGGGAACAGGAACGCGCCCTCGTTGTGCTCGTCGCGCTGATCGCGCAAGTTCGGTCCGCCGGCATCCAGGCGCCAATACCAGGACGCGAACACCAGGATATTGATGATCCAGAGCGCGGCCGCGGCTCGCAGCAGACTTTCGGGAGAGTCGACGTGGCGCGGCAGGCGCACGAT
>Ga0335074_10006825_pt1 | contig 15843 bp, 9 predicted proteins | sample Lox_Sample_23_FD_206715 | JGI IMG/M metagenome (GOLD analysis project Ga0335074, IMG submission 206715) | Soil microbial communities from Loxahatchee National Wildlife Refuge, Florida, United States - Lox_Sample_2.3 | ecosystem: Environmental > Terrestrial > Soil > Wetlands | place: USA: Florida... | reverse complement strand
CACCACTGCCATGCACAGGCCGTTGAATGCCTTTCGCGAGCTGCTCTGGTCGGATTCATGGCAAGTCGGGTCGCCATTGCCGACGCCGAGCACCTTCGCCTCGCCGGAAACCCGGAAATTCACCTGGTTGTCAGCGACCGGCATATAGCGCCCCTTGGCGTCCTGCACTTCCACGGCGAACATGGCCACATCCTCGCCATCGGCCGACACCTCGTGACGGTCGGCGCGAAGCACCAGTTTGGCCGCCGCACCGGTGGTTTCGCGCCGGGCGGTCAACACCTGCTTGCCGTTTTTGAATCCGCGCGCCTCAATCGTGCCGGGAGCATATTTCACGGTCCAGGCCAGGTGCGAATCCTTCTTCATGTCCTTTGCGCCGAGGCTCTGGCCGTTGTGGAACAGCTCCACGCGGTCCAGATTCGAATACACCCACACCGCGATCTCCTGGCCTTCCATGCCCGTCCAGTTCCAGTGCGGGAAGAGGTGCAGCATGGGCTTGGCGGTCCACCACGCCTGGAAATAATAAAAGCTGTCCTTGGGAAAGCCGCAGGTATCGATGATGCCGTACTGCGAGCTGATATTGGGCCACTGGTAGGGCGAAGGCTCGCCGCGGTAATCGAAACCGGTCCAGATGAACCCTCCGGCAAGCCACGGGCGCGCATTGCAAAAGCTCCACCAGCCTTCGCAGGAAGCCCTCCCGGTGGTGGTGTACGGGTCGTAGGAACCGACGTAGCCGTGCTTCGGATCCATCACGTAGATGCCGCGCGTGGCCACCGCGCTGACCTGCTCGGTGCCCATCACCGGGACGTTCGGATGGGCCTTATGAAAGGCGTCCGCCGCCGGATCGGCGTAGTTATAGCCCTGCACATCGCACGCCATAAATCCGAACTTGCCCATGCTGTTGCCACCCAGCGGCGCGATGGAGACCGGCCGCGAGCCGTCTTCGCGGGTGGAAACCTCTTTCATGGCGGATAGAATCAGGAAGCCGCGGTCGGTGGCCGCCTGGCCTTCCTCATTGCCCATCGACCACATGAAGACGCTGGGATGGTTGCGGTCGCGCCGCACCAGGTCGGCGTACTGGCTGAGGCCCTCCGGATTGGACGACATCATGCGGGTTTCGTCGAACACCAGCATGCCGAGTTCATCGGCGGCATTCAGCAGCTCCGGCGTGGGCGGGTTGTGCGAGGTGCGCAGCGCGTTGCAGCCCATCTCCTGCAACGTGCGAATGCGGTAGTATTGCACCGCATCCGGCAGCGCCGTACCCACGCCCGCGTGGTCCTGGTGGTTGCAGGTGCCGCGAAGCTTCACCGATTTTCCGTTGAGCAGGAAACCTTTCTCCGCATCGAAGGTGCAAGTGCGGATGCCGAAGGGCGTCTCATAGCGATCCGTTACCGCGCCCGCGGCCTCCACCTCGGTCACCAGCTTATAAAGGTTGCGCTCTTCGAGCGACCAAAGCGCGGGCGATGGCACCACCACCTGCTGCTCGTAGACGTGCTCGTTCCCGGCACTGATGGCTATCGGCGCCGTGGCCGCCTTTCCCACCGTTTTCCCGGCGGGATCGAGAATCGTCGAAGTGACGCGCGCCGGCTGTGCGCCTTTGCCCTGGTTTTCCACCTCCGTTCGAATGCGCACGGTGGCCTCGCCCGGGCGCACCTGGCAGCGCGCGAACGTTCCCCACTTCTTCACGTGTACCGGATTGGTCTTCACCAGCCAGACGTGCCGGTAAATGCCCGCTCCTTCGTAGAACCAGCCGTCGCTCTGGGTGGCGTCCATGCGAACCGTCAGCACGTTTCTTTCCCCAGGCGTGGCGAAATCGGTGACATCGAAACTGAACGGATCGTAGCCGCCGATGTGGCGGCCGATGTAGAAGCCGTTGAGGATCACGGTGGCCTCGCGGTAGGCGCCATCGAACTCAATGGTGAGGCGCTTGCCTTCGTCGGAGGCCGGCAGCTCGAAGATCCGGCGATACCAGCCCACGCTGGTGGCCGGGTAGGTGCGGCCCAGCGGATAAAAGCCCTTGCTGGCCAGCGACGGATCGTCTTGGAACGGCAGTTCGATGGCCCAATCGTGCGGCAGATTCAGAGCCTTCCAGTCGGCGTCGTCGAAGAGCAGGGTGCTGACCGGACCGAAATTGCCGGTCTTCGAGAAGTTGCCGCGGAAATTGAAATCCTGGGCCGCGTCCGACGCGTGGCCGAAGTGGAAGCGCCAGCCGAAATCCAGTAGCAGTCGTTCGCGGCCGGCGCCGGCGCCCACGCCCGCGGGCGGCGCACTCTGAGCCTGGGCCTGTTCTTCAGCGGCGATCTCCGAGCCGGTCACCGCCGCGGGGCCCAGAAGGCACCCCGCGGGCACGGCCATGCTGGTTCTCAACAAATCTCTACGCGTCAATTCCTTCATGTGGTCTCCCATTTACGCCAAAGCCAAAATCCGATCCATAGCCAACGAAACTTCTTTCAGTTGATCCGGTTTGCCCGGGTTGCGGCCGATCTCCGGGGAAATGAACCCGCGGTAGCCCACCTTTACCAGGGCCTGCATGACGCCCTTCCAATTCACGTCGCCTTCCAGCAGGTCGGCGAAGTGGGCCGCCTGGCCGCGGCCGGCCAGTTTGAAATCTTTGAAGTGGATCCGCTGGATGCGCGCGCCCAGAGTGAGAATCCAGTCCTCCGGATATCCGTACTGCATGACGTTGCCGGCGTCGAAGTGCGTGCCCACCCAGGGGCTGTGAAACTGATCGACGAACGCGCGCATTTCGAGCGGGCTCAGAAGAAATTTGTTCCAGACATTTTCGGGATTGAGAAACACCCTGGCCCGCTCTGCATCCGGCACCACCTTCTGCAATTCGGCCGTGTAGCGGTCCCAAGTGTCTTGCGAGCCGACCTCGAACTTCGGCCCGTTGCCCAGCCGCACGGCGTAGAGCAGCAGCGCGCCGCACTGGAGATCCGTGGCAATCGCCAGGGCTTTGCGAATGGCATCCACGCCGCGGGCGCGCACGGCGGGGTCGGGATGGTTGAGCGGATTCGCGTGCAGGGGATCGGAAACCCACAGCGTGGCGATTTGGATGCCCGCCTTCTCCGCCGCGCCAGCCAGGCGGCGGGCATCGTCACGGCTGGCATCCAGCGGAAGATCGGGGCCGACGGCCAACTCCATCGCGTCGAATCCGGCCGATTTCGCCGTTGCGAAACACTCCGCCCGCGGCATTTCGTTGGGGAAGATGATGGAGCAGATTCCCTTGACGAAGCGGGATCTCCCTTGGGCGCGGGCGGAAACCGCGGCCGCCATCAACGGAGCGGCGATCGCTTCACGGCGAGTCATTGGCTGAACCCGGACACAAAAGATCGTATCGACGCGCGAGGGCCAGCGTCAAGCGCCGGGATACGGGACGGTATGCGGCGGCACCGGCGAATTCCGGCGATTGCAGGTGGCGGCGCCGTTTGCCTGCATGGCCTTCGTGTCTCGGTACGTCCGTTTTTCAGGATCGCGTTGACGCTCATGCTGCGTGCGCCGCCCCCCATGGGGAATGGCGGCGTCCGGCTAATGGATCGCCCTCGCGCTGGATGACGTTGGCTGGGCGATCGGAGGGGAAGAGCGGCAGGGGAGACTCCGTTCCACGGTGCCCATCTTTGTTGCGCGCGTCGGCTTGGGCGGTGAACACGGCTGAAATTTCGGCCTTGCTGGCCCGCTCGCTGGCAGCGGTAACGGCTCGGGGCGTATCCGGCAGAAGCGTAAGATTCCCGGCTGTGGCCTTGGGGGCGTCAAAATGCGCGCTGAGAGCTCAGCGGATCGATTCGTCCAGCAACGCGTAGGTCTTGCGCTCGATATCCGAGGATGCCGGCAGCAGATTGGCATCCGGCAGGCGGGCCGCTTGCGTTGGCCCGAACACCACTTCCAGCCGCTTGGAGGCCAGTGCACGTTTGGTCAGCAGCCATCCCGATACGTGCGCCCCGGCGGGTAAGGCGGGCAGATGAAAGGTCAGCTCCAGGCTGTGTTTTCCCGGCGCCAGGTTGGCCCAGAACCAGTGCCACACGCCCCGGCCTCCGTTTTCCAGAGTCAGCGCCAGGGGCTTCCCGTTGTCGAGGGCTTCGCCGCGAACGCCGCGGAGTTCCTGCTCCGGCTCAATCAGAAATGCCAACCTGGCCTCGCGGTAATCCGCCGGGACTTGCGCTGCCGCAGTCACCCGCACGGTTCGCTCGTCGCCCACGCCGTGGTCCACCCGCAGTACCGCGGGTGAGTAATTGAGTTCCCCGTCGCCCGCCGTCCCGAATCGCAGGGTCAGCACGTTGCCGGGCCGCGACGATGCCGCAATTTCCGCTCCATCCACCAGCACCCGGGCAGGTTCGCTGCCCGCGATCTGCACCGTTTCGGTCGAGCCCGCGGCGCCATACAAGCGAATGGACGTGGCGCCGTCCGCCGTCTTGGCGGCCGTGTAACGCACGCCTTCGACGCGCAACGAATCCGCGGCCGCGGGGCGCAGCTCAAACACTATCTGCTCGTAGCTGCCCAGTTGGAATGTCAGGGTGTCGCCGAAATGCACCGCACCGGTCTCCACCTCGCGGTAGGGATACTGGATTTCGACCACCTGCGGCCCCTCCGTCCTGCGGAACCCCTGCTGCTCGTCAAGCTTCAGCCGCACCGTGCGGGGCGCGACAAACGGATTGCGCAGCATCACGATGCTTCGCTCCGCCGAAGAATGCACATAGCCGTAAGGCTCGCGCCCGGCCGGGTCGCCCAGCACCATGGTGGAGTTGTCCAGCAGCGGATGCGCATTGGCTTCCGCCCAGCGCGTGGTGTTGCCCAGCGCGTCGATTTCCTCCGGCGACAGAATGTCGGGCGAGATATACAACTCGTACATCATGTTGCCCACGCTGTAATAGTGCACCACCTCGTCCTTCCAGTCGTCCAGAAACTCCTGCTTGCCGCCCAGCATGTTGAATTTGCCTTTGATGATGCCGTGCGTCATGAGCGAAGAAATCGGGAACTGCGCCTGGTGCGCCACGAAATCGTGGTACAGGACGGAATCCTTATAGCTGACGGCGCTCTGGCGCTCGGCCAGCGTAGGCACCGAGGGCAAGTAGCCGGAATCCGCGCCGCCCATCCACACCGTGTCGGCATAGCGCAGCCACCAGGGGCTGAGCCAGATGCTCGTGGTGATGTTCAGAAACACCTTGGGTTCCTGCGCGCGCAGCCGCTTGAGAATGTCGATCAGCACGCGCGTCGTGGCTTCGCGCGAGTAGATGCCCGTGGGGTGGCCGTGATCGGGTTCGTTGCAGCCGAAGGGAGTGCCGTCGATCTTGAAATAGTTGAGGCTATATTCCTTCTGGTAGCGCAGCATGGTGTCGGCCAGCAGGCGGCTGTAGTTCTTTCCGGCGATGCACAGGTATTGGCCATTGGAGGTGATCTCCATGCCTTCGCGTTTCCCCGTGGCCAGGCGAACGGCCCTCTGGTCGTATCCACCGATCGGCCCGAACCAGAGGCCCAGGTGGCTGTCGACTCCACGCAAGGCGTTCGCCAGATCCTGAAATCCGCCGGGAAACCGCTTCGGGTCGATCTTCCACAGGTTCTGCATATCGTCCCAGCCGTCGTCGAGAACGAAGGAGTCCAAACGGATGCCGTACTTCGCCAGCAGGTTGTGCAGCTCGGGCACGCGCTGCACGGTGTTCTCGTGGTTCATGGCCAGGCGCTGCAAATCGTACCAGGTGTTGTACAGCGCGAACGGGCGCACCGGCGCCACCCGCATGCGGTCGACATACGCCAGAAATTGCTGGTGGACCAGCCCGGCCGGCGCCACCCCGAACACCGCAGGTTCGCTGGTGAAGCCTTCCGGCGGTACATCGAGGCCGATATAGCCGCCCAGGTCGGCTTCCTGGCCGTCGGCGTGGTTGATGGCGGTCGGATACTCCACCCCCAGAAACAGATCGCCGGCGAAGAGCGGCTGCCCGAAACCGCCCAGGGAAAATTGCGGCAGGCCCCATTCGTTCCGGGCCACCGAGACCCAGTCCACAAACACGGTCCCCTGCTGCGGCTTGGGCACGAAGAGCCACTGCCGCATGTAGAAATCGTCCGGCTTCAGTTCGTAGACCACGTCGACAGTGTTGCCACCGCCGCGCCCTCCGCGGCCCCGGCCGCCGGTTGGGTTCGGGCCGAGGTGCAGGGTCAGGCGCTTCCCGCCCCCGGGCAGATCGTCCACCTTGCGGCTGGCGACGCGCAGGCCACGCGCCGTGATCACGCGCGGATTTTCGCTGCCGAAATCGTAGCCCACGCGCTCGTAGATCAGCTTCATCTCGAACTCGTCGCCGCTGAGCGAATAGGTCCGCCCGGAGATCTTATTCAGGAACCGCACCGTCCCGACCGCGCCATCGGCGATGGAGATAGTACGCTCCAGGAAATCGTTCCCCAATGCCACCGTCGTGCCGGTTTCGTGCACATAAACCGGACCGGCCGCCAAGGCAGGCGCCGCATGGAGGAGGATCGCAGCGATGCCGCAAACGGCAGAGCGGCGGGCAGCACTACAGGGCCGCGCGCGTCCCGGCGGGGGCGCCGTGCGATTGGCTGATCGGATTGTCGGCATGGGAGAGACCTCCTTTATATAACACTTCCTCCATGCTGGGCGGCCAGCCTGCGATGCCGCCCCCGAAGACTCCAAGCTGCGCGCCCGTCCAGGACGCTTCTTACTGGGCGATCAGGTGAGAATCCACTGTGAAGCGTTTGTAGCCGCGGAAGGTGATCTGGTTGCGGTAACTCGTCAGTCCGGTTGCGGCGGGGCGCCGGGAGGAAACCGCCCTGCTCCAATCGCAGCAGGCCGTTGGCGGTGCGGAAACCTGGGGAGATACGTCGTGCGGAACGTCCGCGGCATCCGCTTCCGCGTGAACCGGCAGGAAGTAGTCCCGGCCATCCAACTTCACCAGCCCATACTCCACGGTGGTGGAGGATTCGCGGATTGGAAAATCCTTGGGCAGATCGGCCACCATGGTTGCCCGAAGCACCTGGGCCGTCTGCGGATCGATGTCCACCACGCCGTGATAGCCCGCGAACGTCGCCTGCGTGCCCGACACTACCTCGTAGCGAGTGTTGTTGACGCCCACCTGGTAATGCAGAACCGCGGCGTGATGCGGGCCGGCGCGATCCTGCCAGGCGAACTCGGTGTGCGAGGCCGGGTCGAAGATCCAGCGCAGCATGCTTCCGAATTCCCCTACGGTAGTCGCCCCCGCTACGGCCTCGTATGACTGGTTGGTCGCCTGGCCGTTGCGCTGCAGCAGCTTATACGACTCCCTCTGTTGGGAATACGTCACCTGCACGGTAAGCGTATCCACGGGGGTCCACATCCCGTTTTCCTGCCATCGCACGCTGCGGCGGATCATCTGGGTGCAAAGAAAATCGGGTAAAGTTCGCGAGTAGGCCAGGGAAATCTGGCGCGCTTTTTCCAACAGGCCGTTGCGCTGGTCCGCCGCGGGAGCCTGTGCGTTGACCATGGTTTGCCCAATGCAGAGCGCCACCGCGATCCCCCAGAGCCGCATGCCTATCAGCGTAGCAACCGGCGCAAGGGCCGTCCAGCTTCTACCGCCGCCAGATGGTGAGCACCACGCCGCCCAACACGATGAGCGCACCGCCGGCCCACACGCCGCCATCGGGTTTCTTGCCGAAGGCGAGCCAACTGATGGCCTGCGCCACCACGAAGAAAAACACCACGTAGATGCCCAGCAGGCGGCCGAAATCCCAAGCCGGCGTGTTCACGGCGCATCCGTAGGCGAACAAAACCACGCCGCCCACCAGCAGCCACGCCATGCGGTGCGTTCCGGGGCCGTGCAATCCCGAGCGCACCAGGGCATCGCCGCCGGCTTCCAGCAGGGCGGCCAGCAATAATAGCAACAGCGTTGTGATCATTCCGGTCTTCACCTGCTCACCGTTGCGGGAAATCCTCCCGGTGGATGACAAATTCGGGATACGCGCCGGCGCCCAACTCGTAAAGGTCCAGACCCTGCCACTCGCCTTCCGCCGACACCCGCTGCGGGAAAATCCGATTCAGCAGCCAGTTGAGCCCGTAGGAAAGCGGCAGGACAAACCCGAGCAGCGTGGCGATCCCAACCAGTTGCGCCAGCGCCTGGCCCTCCGGCGCATAGGCCGCGCGGGCGAACCAGCCGGCGGCCAGTAATCCCCAGATGCCGCCGATGGCGTGCTGGGAAATCGATCCGCCGGGATCGTCGATTCCCAGGCGCAGGTCCAAAAGCTCCACGCAGTAGGCCACCAGCGCGCCCGCCACCAGCCCAATCAGCGCCGCGGCCGCCGGGGCCACGAAAAGGCAGCAACCGCTGGATGCCGCCAGGGCGCCGAACCAGCCATTGGCGCACAGCGAAGCGTCCGGCCGGCCGAAGCGGAAGCGTGTCATGGCTGCGGCGGCGAGGGCGCCCATCCCGGCCGAAAGCGTAGTGTTGACGGCCACCAGCGGCAGCGCGCCGGGCCCGGCGGCGGCAAACAGCATGCTACCAGCGGCATTGATGCCGATCCATCCCGGGAGGGCAAGCAGCGCGCCGAAAGCCACCAGCACGGCGTTGTGGCCGGGAATGGCGGCGGTCCCTTCGGGAGAGAATTTGCCGCGCCGGGGACCGACAATCCAAGCCACCGCGAGCGCGGTGAGGCCGCCCACGGCATGGATGGTGGAGGCGCCCCCGGGGTCCTGAAATCCGCGGCCCAGTCCGTGCTGCGTGCCCACTTGCGCCAGCCATCCGCCGCCCCACACCCAGTGGGCAAATAGCGGATAGGTCCAACCGGCCAGCAGCGCCGTGGAAAAGCAGGCCGCGCCCAGACGCCAGCGGTCGGCGCCGGCGCCCAACGGGATGAGCGCCGCCAGCGCCACGCTGAAGATTTGCAGCCACGCCGCCAGTGCCGCGGGCGATCCATCCAGCGCGAGGCCGCGGAAGAAGAACGGCTCGGCGGCAATCCAATTCCACTGGACGCCTGCCGCTGCAATGGCGTGCGCGGGCCGGCCGGGATATCCCTGCCACGCGAAACCGCAAACGAACCACGCCAGCGCCGCCACGCCCAGCACGCAGAGCGCCGAAAGCATGGCATGCGAGGCGCTTCGGGACCGGCCCAGCCCGGTGTTGGCGATCGCCAGCCCGGTGAGCGCCAGCGGAGCCAGCAGGATGCAAAAACTAACCACTGCCGCGGTGATCGCGTTGAAATCGGAAGCCGCTCCGTTCATCGGGTTCGGGGGCGCGGCGCCATGTGGGCGCGCACCAAGATGCCCAGCCCGGCAATTTCCAAGGCCAGGCCAGCCGTCAGAAAGGCGCCGATGCCCGCCGGGGAACGCAGCAGCGCGACAGCGGCAAGCACAATCCACCACCCCGACAGCAGGAAGAAAATACCTCCGGTTTTCAGAAGCATGCCAGATACCTCCGCTACCGTTTCCGGCAAGCGGCGTTGATTCGCAGATCCGGCCAATCCGAGCCTGCGCGGGGAGATTGGCGGGCGAGCCGAAAAGCTCGTCCCCAGTAGTATGGACCACTGTCCGCCCTCGCGCAACCACGGCTCCATCCTTACCGCAGAGACGCCGAGGGCGCGGAGGAAGCGCGGAGAAAAGCAAGGCACTGGGTTTTCTATGGAAGATCCGCCCTCGGTCCCGGGCTTTGGTTTTCTCCGCGTCTTCCTCTGCGCCCTCCGGGCCCAGAAGGCGCCCCCCGCGGTGAATACCGAACCCGCCCCGATTTTCGCATCTCTCCCATAGAAAATATCTATTCGCGTCCGGTCGGAGGAACGTTGTAAATTAATGAGCATCTCGGGTGGGTGGAATTGCGTCCGCGCCGTTGGTGTAGCTGAACCACGCCGAATCCGTAAGTTGCCGGCATCTCAGGAGATCCGTTATGGCAGACCGCGCCGAAGTGAAGATGAAGTCCACCCTGGGGCTTACCGGGTTGACGATGAACGCCATGGCGTTGATCGCCCCCGGCGCCTTTCTGTGGCTCACTTTCAACATTCAGTCCGTCACCGGCAGCACGGCCCCCTCCATGTGGATCGGCATCGTGGTGGCCTTGCTGCTGTGCCTGGCCACGGCCATCTGCTACGCGGAAATGGCCAAACTCTTTCCCGGCACGGGCAGCTCGTACTACTTCGCCGAACAATCCTTCCTGAACCACGAAACAGCCTGGCGCTACGCGCGCATCTCGAAATTCGTGGTGGGCTGGGCCTCGCATCTGTATTACTGGATCTATCCCGGCGTAATGGTGGGCGTGATGGGAGTGCTATGTGGATACCTGGTCGGCACCCTGTGGCCCAACTTCATGAGCGCTTCGAATCCGGGGCCGGCCTTCATGATGCTGGTGGCGGTGATCTTTGCGTTCGTGGTCGCTTACATCGCCAACCGCGGGGTGAACAGTTCCACCGCGGTCAACATCGCCATCAACGTGATCCAGATCTCCGCGCTGGTGCTGTTTGCGGCCGTCGCCCTGGGCTACCGCACCAATCATCCCGCCGGCACGCCCGGCTGGCAGTTCGATTCCGCCACCGGCGACGCGTACACCTATGAATTCGCCACCACCAAAACCGTAGTCAATGGCCAGGCTACCGACACTATCGTCCGCGATGCCGATGGCAGGCCCAAGCCCAGGTTGGATGCCGCCGGCAAGCCCGTCCCCTTCCTGGTCTCCTATCCCGCCAAGGATGATCACAACAATTTCCTGACCCACGAAAATGCCGCCTCCGTGGTGGGCGTACACAACCTCGGTTGGGCTTTCATCCAGGCCACCGTGGCCATTCTCATCCTGGTGGGCTTCGAATCGGTCACCGCTATGAGCGGCGAAGCCCGCAATGCCAAGCGCGACGTGCCCATCGCGGTGATCGTCTCGCTGCTGGTGCAGGGAGTGGCCTGCTATCTGTTCGAATATTTCGCCGCCAATTATTTCCTCAATAGCGGCTATACCATGCAAAGCGCCACCGGCTCAGCCGCGCCCATCGGCGACATGATGATCATCGTCGGCAATGCCACCTTCGGCCCGGGCGGCGGCCGCATTTTCATGCTGGTGGAAGCCTTCACGGTGTTCCTGGCGCTCATCGGCACCACCCTCTCGTGCATGAACACGGGGGCGCGCGTCACCTACGCCATGGGTAAGGATGGTGAGGTGCCGGCGCATTTCGGCCTGCTGCACTCGCGCAATCTCACCCCGCACCGGGCCATCTGGGCGCTCGCTGGGATTTCAGCGGTGGTCGGCTGCCTGGCCGTGTGCGTGGCCTTCGGCGATGGCGGCGCCCCGGCCGACACCGCCATCAAGGCCCTGCCGCAGGGCTTCTGGTCGAGCTTCGGCTACACCACCCACGATGGTATGGCGGCCCTGCCTAATTCGCTGCTCACCGTCACCCTGGCTTCCAATTTCGGTACCTTCCTGCTATACGGAATGAGCTGCGTGATTTGCGTGCTGGCCTACCACAAACATCCGCGCTACAGTTTTCTGCGGCACATGGCCATCCCTGTATTTGGCCTGGTCGCCAACCTGGCGTGCATGGGCTTCTATCTGGTGGGGCCGTTCCTGGGTTACGGCACCAAGATGGAGCCTCTGCTGGCGCTGGCCATCGCCGTCTTCTGGGGAGTCTACGGCGGGGTCTATTTCGTGCGCAGCAGCAAAGCTACTGGCAAGGCTGCCATCGCGGACGGGCGCCCGGCGGCGATTTAGGATGCTGGATCTCGAATACGCGCAGCTTTCCGATTGCGGGCGCGTTCGCCCCCACAACGAGGACTACCTTGGCTGCGCGGCCCCGGTCCATGGTGCGGCAACCCGCGCGCCCGGCTGGCTGTTTGCGCTGGCCGATGGCGTGGGCGGACAGGATGCCGGGGAAGTAGCGTCGCAGCTGGCCGTGGAAACGCTGCTCTCCGGCTTTCGCGCCGCCCCCGAAGACGAGCCGTACCTGACGCTGCTGCCGCGCCTGGTGCAGCAGGCCAATGCCAAAGTGTTCGAAGCCGCGGCGCCCACGGGGTCCTCCATGGCCACCACGGTGGTAGCCTGCGCCCTGCGCTACGACCGCGTGGTGGTCTCGCACGCCGGGGATTCGCGCTGCTACCGGATTCGCCGCGGCCAGGCCCAGGCGCTCACGCGGGATCACACGGTGGCCGGCGAGCACCTGAGCCTGGGTCTGCTGAATGCCGGCGAATATGCCAAGGCCGAGACCCGCCATCTGCTCACCCGCTCGCTCGGCACGGCACTGTTCGTGAACGTGGAAACCCGCGAGCACCAGTTGCTGCCGGGCGACCTTCTGCTACTCTGCTCCGATGGCCTGCACGGCGCCCTGAACGCGGGCGACATTGCCGGCAGAATTGCCGATACGCTGGCCCCCCGCGATAGCCTGGACGACGCCGCGCGCGGCCTGGTAGACCTCGCTAACCAGCGCGATGGCAGCGATAACGTGAGCGTCCAGCTTATCCGCATCCGCGGCGTAGAGCGCGTGGGCATGTACCGGGGCCGCCCTTACAAATTGGCCTGACCGGCTTATTGCCCGGAGAAGAACGCCGCGAGGTCCGCCGCTTGCGAGGCCTGGTGTGCCTCGCACAGGCGAATGCCTTCCAGCACCTGGGCGTAATTGCGCGGGCCGCCGACGTAATCCTTTACCTTGTCCTGAAAGAAGGCGGTGAATTCCTGGCGCGACGATTCGTCGCAAAACCCTGCGCCCACCGAGGGCAGAAACGCCCGGTAATCCAGGCCGGCGCCGCTGGGGAACCTTTTCACCACCGCATCGTAGTTGGCTTTGAGGAATTCGAAGGGCATCTTTTGGGTCTGGCGGTCCACGGAACCGTGAAAGAGCAGGGTAAAGGTCTCCCGCACATCCAGATCCGGATCGAGCAGCAGCGCCATCGATTTCTGCCGGGCCGCCGGATTGCGGAAGGCTCCCAATGCATTCACCAGGACCCGGCGCTGCTGCGGATCGTGAGTCTCCTTGAGCGCGTGAAGCAGGGCGTCGAAGAAGTCCGGCCCGCCCGCCGTGGCGGCGGTCGAGAGCACCGGGGTGAGCATGTCCGGCGCCACGCCTTGGCGATCCTTCAACCACCCGTCGGCCAGGCGGCGCGCTTCGGCAGCCAGAGCGGCATCGTCGCCCTGGACTGTCACAAACGGGACCAGCGACTCGCGCAGCAGGCGCGTTTCGTCGTCCTCTCCGGGCTTGGGCGACCACCCCAGCGCCGCCGCCCGCGCGCCGAACAGCTTGCGCACGTAGCGCGCATAGTTGGGCAGGAGATCCGGGGGCAGCGAATTGCGGGCGCCCGCCAGAAGCGACCGCACCTGCTGGGAAATCTGGCGCTCGGGCGCGTCCGCGAAGGTCTGGGCCACTTCGAGCGCCGCGCTGATTTTGACGTGGTCCGCGTCTGCCGCGGCAATCAGATCGTGCAACAGGGAGATCCGTTCGGCGGCGCTCAACGAGCCGGCCTGGGCGGTCAGCTTGGAAAGCAGGTCGCCGCGGTAGACCGCCACGTAATAGCCGGTGGCGTTGTCGTTGGCCTCCAGGTAAGCCGGGCAGGCGTTGGCGTTAGACAGCTTGAATTCGGCCGCGGCGCTATCCAGCAGGAAACATTCCCGCTGCGGCCCGGAAGCGCCCGGGTAGCGCACGCACACCGGTGTCCGCCACGTCTGGGTTTGCGTGCCGCTGGAACCGATCGGCAGATGGCGTGTCTGGCTCAACTCCACGCGCGGGGCGCCATCGCATTTCAGCTCCACCGAAATCTCGGGAAAGCCCGGCTGCTCCAGAAACGTGGAGAACGCGCGGGTTAATTGCGGCTGGCCCGCGCGCGCGATGGCATCCAGAAAATCGTTCACGCGGGCGCTCTTGTACGAGTAACGCGTCAAATAGGTATTCACGCCCTTCTGAAACTGCCGCTCTCCCATCCAGCTTTCAAACATGCGGATCACCGCCGAACCCTTCTCGTAGGTGATTCCGTCGAAAGCGTTGGAGATATCGTCTTCGGAAGCGATGGGCTGGCGGATCTGGCGCGACGTCACCAGGCTGTCGGTGCCCATGGCGCCGAATTTGCCATTCAGATCGTCCACCCGCGAATGCCACTCGGGTTTCCATTCCGCCAGAATCTTCGAGGAGGTCCAGGTGGCAAACGCTTCATTCAGCCAGATGTCATCCCACCAGGCCGTCGTCACCAGGTCTCCAAACCACTGGTGGGCCAGCTCGTGAGCCGCCACGCTGGCGTACTCGCGCTGCCGGCCGATGGTGTCGAGCGCGGGATCCCACAGGACAATGTTCTGATCGTAGGTGACCAGACCGGCGTTTTCCATGGCGAATCCGGCATCGACGGCGATGGCCACGTTATCGACTTTGGCGTAAGGGAAAGGCACACCAAAGTAGTCCTCCAGCCGCTGCACGATGCCGGCAGTCACCTCGGCCGCATACTTCGCCCAGGTGGTCTTGCCCTTCGGCACGATGATGCGGACCGGCACATGGCGGCGCCCGGCGATTCCCGCATCCACCACTTCGAAGGGTCCCACCGCGGCGGCCACCAGGTACGAGGGTAACGGCCGGGTCTGGGCGAACACCACGCGCTTCATGCCGTCTGGTTCGGCGGTCTCGGAGACCTGCGGCGTGTTGCTGAAGGCCTTGTCAGCCCGGCGGATATGCAGGGTCAGTTGCCAGGGAGTCTTGAACTCGGGCTGGTCGAAGCACGGAAAAGCGCGGCGGGCGTCGGTCGCCTCGAACTGGGTATACAGATAGGTCTCTCCGCCGTCCTTGCCCTGGAAGACGCCTTCACTCTCCCGGGCGCTGATCTTCCCGCGGTAGCGGATGTGAATCGTGGCCGGCCCGGCGGGGATCTCCGTGGCCACGCGCAAGCCGATGACGTTGTTGTTGCCCGGCTCGGTGGTGGCGGTTTGCGTTCGGCCCCGCGCGGTGATCGTCGCCTGTTCGATAGTGAGCTCCAGCGCATTCAACCAGATCAGCGAGGACGGCTTGGCCAGCGCCACATCGATATCGATGGCGCCCGGAAACGCCGCCGCGCCGGGAACGAGGGTCAGGTCGGCAGCATACTTGACCGGCCGGACCTCATCGCCCAGACGCAACTTCGGAGCTTCCGCCGCAACCAGCACGGTGCACGAGAGAGCCAGCCAGAACAGATGTCTCATACTGATCTCGATGCTAGCCGTGGCGGAGGTCTGAGTCAAATGCCGCCGGTGTAGCGGCCCGCGCCGCCGTAAGCCGGTGCGGCCCGCTGGTGGCGGAGCCAATCCGGCCTGCGGGATAATATGGCAGCGCGCACCTTGGAATCCAAACGATCGCTCAGTATCCGGCTCTTTGCAGGGCTCGCGTTCAGCTTGCTGGCGCTTGCTTTGTACGCGGGCTACACCGTGATGCAATTACACATGCTGCGGCGCCTGCAAACCGACATCGTCGACCGCAACCGCCGCGACTCCCTTTTGTTGTTGCGGGTTCAGAACGATCTCAACATTCTGGGTCTCGACATGCGCGACATGCTGGACGTTCAGGACCAATACCCGCTCACCGCCTGGAGGAGCCAGTTCCAGCGCATTCGCACCGATCTGGAAGACGCATTTTCCCGCGAATCGGCAGTGGCTCCGGCGGCTCGCACCGCCGGCCAGGCCGGCTTTGTAACCTCTTCGATGGCGCAGTTCTGGGACGCGCTGGACCGCGTCTTCGCGCTAGCCTCCCACGACGAAGCCGAGGCGCGGACACAGGTCCGGCTTTCCCTGCAAGCCCGGCAGGCGGCCCTGAGCACCGCCATTTCACGCCTGCTGGTCCAGAATAACGAGAGCGAGGAACAGGCCGTGGCGCGGATTCAGCAGATCCACGGCCAGGTGGAGCGCAACCTGTATATCTTTCTCGCCGTGATGCTGCTCCTGCTGGCCGCCGTGAGCGCTTACC
>Ga0335074_10006824_pt1 | contig 15843 bp, 12 predicted proteins | sample Lox_Sample_23_FD_206715 | JGI IMG/M metagenome (GOLD analysis project Ga0335074, IMG submission 206715) | Soil microbial communities from Loxahatchee National Wildlife Refuge, Florida, United States - Lox_Sample_2.3 | ecosystem: Environmental > Terrestrial > Soil > Wetlands | place: USA... | reverse complement strand
ACTCAACCTCTGGGTGAACGAAAACGAATCGGTGGATTCAGTTTGCCCGGTCTGGCGCGGCGCGAACTGGTACGAGCGTGAAGTTTTCGACTTATTCGGCATTCATTTCCGCAATCATCCGAACCTTGAGCGCATCATGCTGCCGGCCGACTGGGAAGGTTATCCGCTGCGCAAAGATTATCCGGTGCACGGCCATAAGTACTCCTATCAGGATGAATAGTTTTTTTTTGAAATGGCCCCGGCACACGCCGGTCAAAAGGATGCAGCCATGATTGAGGGAAAGGCCCACGTCGCTTCGCTGGATGCGGAGCACGAGCTGAGCATCGAAGATCCTTCCGGAATTGAACTGCCCGCCTCGCCGCCCGCTTCGGCGCGCCACATCACTCTGAATATGGGTCCGCAGCACCCTTCCACCCATGGTGTGCTGCGCGTCGTGATCGAACTGAATGGCGAAATGATTCAGAAGGCGCGGCCCGAGATCGGTTATCTTCACACGGGCATAGAAAAGCAGTGTGAATCGAGGAAATACCAGCAGGTAATTCCACTTACCGACCGGGTGGATTATCTCTCGAACCTCAACAATAATCTCTGCTACTCGCTCGCGGTGGAGAGGCTGCTCGGCCTGGAAATTCCGCCCATGGCGCAGTGGATGCGCGTGATGCTCTGCGAATTAACGCGGATCGCGAGCCACCTGATCTGGCTCGGAACCCATGCGCTCGACATCGGCGCCATGAGCGTCTATTTCTACTGCTTCCGCGAGCGCGAAGAAATCCTGAAGATCTTCGAAATGTTCTCCGGGCAGCGGATGATGACCAGTTACATTCGCATCGGTGGGCTCGCGCTGGAACCCCCGCGTGGCTGGCACAAAGCGATCGCGGCGGTGCTCCCGCGGCTGCGAACGGGCATCGACGAATACCAAAACCTCCTCAGCTCGAATCCCATCTGGGTAAACCGCACCAAAGGGGTTGGCGTGTTCCCTGCGGACAAGATGATCGAGCTTGGCGTTACCGGACCCATGCTGCGCGCCGCTGGTGTGAAGATGGACGTGCGCAAGGATTGCCCGCACTCGAGTTACGAGCTGTTCGAATTCGACGTTCCAACGCGCACGGCCAACGACGTCTACGCACGCTTCGAAGTGCGCATGGAAGAGATGCGGCAAAGCATTCGCATCGTGAAGCAAGCGTTGGACGGCATGCCGACGGGTCCGTGGCAAGCCGATGCTCCGCACATCGTATTGCCTGACCGCGAGAAGATGAAGACCCAGATGGAGTCGCTCATCTACCATTTCAAGATAGTCACCGAAGGATTTCGCGTGCCTGCCGGCTCCGTCTACCAGGTGGTGGAATCCCCGCGCGGAGAGCTTGCCTATTACGTTGTGAGCGACGGCACCGCTAATCCCCATCGAGTGTTCATGCGCACGCCCAGCTTTGGCAACCTGCAAGCGCTGGGGGCCATGCTCGAAGGAGTTCTTATCGCGGATTCGATCGCCATCATGGGAAGCATGGATTTTGTGCTGGGAGATGTAGACCGATGACCTTCTCCCCCACACTAGAACAACGTTTCGCCAAGCTGCTGAAAAGCTATCCGCCCGGGCGGCAGCGGTCGGCCGTAGTGCCCATGCTGCTCTATGCACAGGATGAGATCGGATCCGTGACACAAGAGTTGGTGGAAGAAGTGGCGCGCCGTTGCGGAGTCACACCGTTGCAGGTCGACGAAGTGATCGGCTATTATTCGATGCTGCACCGCAAGCCGCTCGGCAAGTATAACGTGCAGGTCTGCACCAACATCGCCTGCCAGGCAGTGGGCGGAGAAGAGCTTTACGCGCATGCCAGCCGCACGCTCGCGCTCCGCAACAAACAAACCACTCCTGACGGTTTAATTTCGCTCGAAGAAGTCGAATGCATGGGCGCTTGCTCTTGGGCGCCCGCTATCCAGATCAATTACGATTTCCATCATTTCGTCACGCCCGAGCGCTTCGACCGTTTGATGCAGGCTCTGCGTGACGGAAGCTATGAAAAGAAGGCTTCGTAGGGTCCATGCGTTACAACGAACCCAGCCCGCTCGAAACACGAATCATCTCGCAGCGATTTGACCTTCCGAATGCGGGTTCTATCGACGCGTATCTGGCCAATGAGGGATACACCTCCATCCAGAAGGCGATCGAAATGTCGCCCGACCAGATCATCGATGAGTTGAAAGCATCGGCGTTGCGCGGCCGCGGAGGCGCGGGTTTCCCAACCGGTATGAAGTGGAGCTTCGTGCCGCGGAATTCGGGCAAGCCTTCCTACATCATCTGCAATTCCGACGAGAGCGAACCGGCCACGTGCAAAGACCGGCTGCTGATGGAGAACGATCCTCATCAGCTCTTTGAAGGCATGATGATCGCCGGCTGGACTGTCAAGGCGAATAAAGGATACATTTTCGTCCGCGGCGAGTATCGCTACCTGATCGAGATTCTGGAGCGCGCGCTCGCAGAAGCTTACGAGCGCGGTTACCTCGGCAAGAACATGTTCGGCTCCGGCTGGGATTTCGATCTCTACACCCACACCGGCGCGGGCGCTTACGAATGCGGCGAAGAGACGGCGCTGCTGGAGTCGCTCGAGGGCAAACGCGGAGTTCCGCGGCTGAAGCCGCCGTTTCCGGCGGTCGCGGGCGCGTTCCAATCACCCACCATTTTGAACAACTGCGAAACGTTTTCTTCGGTACCGTGGATCATCCGCAATGGCGGTCCGGCTTTCGCCGAATTAGGCACGCCCCGAAATGGCGGCACGCATCTGGTCTGCATCTCCGGCCACGTGAACAAACCCGGTGTGTACGAACTTCCAATGGGCTTCAATATGCTGCAGCTCATTAACGATGTTGCGGGCGGCGTGCGAAACGGCAAGAAGCTGAAAGCTGTCATCCCAGGCGGGTCGTCGGCGCCAGTGCTGAAAGCCAGCGAGTGCAACATCCCCTACGATTTCGACTCGCTCGCGAAAGCGAAGTCCATGGCCGGTTCAGGAGGCTTGGTCATCCTCGACGAGGACACCGACATGGTCGCGGTCGCTCTGCGCACCATCAAGTTCTATGCGCACGAAAGCTGTGGATGGTGCATTCCCTGCCGTGAAGGCACGACCTGGCTCAAGAAGATTTTGACCCGCTTTCACGAGGGTGGCGGCAAACCGGACGACATCGATTTGATTGCTGAATTGGCGAACAACATGTTAGGACGCACCTTCTGCGCGTTGGGTGATGCAGCGGCCATGCCCACCGCTGCGTTCGTGGCGAAATTTCGAAATGAATTTGAAGCGTATCTCAAGAAGTCTCAACCGGTTCAGATCCCTGAGCTGGCGGTTGTCTAAAACGGTGCTGAACTAAATGGCCGATCTTGTCAATCTGACCATCGATGGACGGCAAGTGCAGTCCCCGAAAGGAACGCTGCTCATCAATGCCGCGAAAGAAACCGGCATTCAGATCCCGGCGTTCTGCTACTACGACGGGCTTTCTCTCCAAGCCGCCTGCCGCATGTGTCTGGTGGAAGTCGAGAAAACACCCAAGCTGCAGGTCGGTTGCACGCTTCCGGTAGCTGAAGGCATGGTGGTGTTCACAGATTCCGACCTTGTGCGCAAGGCCCGCAAAGGCACGCTCGAGTTTCTGCTGACCAATCATCCGCTCGATTGCCCCGTCTGCGATAAAGGCGGGGAGTGCGAGTTGCAGGACATGGTCTTCCGCTATGGCGCCGGCCAAAGCCGCTTTGTCGAGCCCAAGATCCATGTCGACGAGAAGCAGTGGTCGCCCATTGTCTTCTATGATGCTCCGCGCTGCATCCTCTGTTATCGCTGCGTTCGTATTTGTGGCGAAGGTCTGGGCGTTGGCGCGTTGGGGATTGGAAACCGTGGCGCTGCCGCCGAAATCGTTCCGAACCGCGGCGATCATCTGGAATGCGATGAATGTGGCGCCTGCATCGACATTTGTCCCGTCGGCGCGTTGACAAGCGGCACCTACCGCTACAAGACCCGGCCGTGGGAAATGGAGCACGTCGGCACCATCTGCACGCATTGCTCGAACGGTTGCAAGACCACGCTCGGCGTTCGCAACGGGGACATCATGCGCGCCAACAATCGCGACCGCTCCGGCTTGAACGGCGAGTTCCTTTGCGTCAAAGGTCGCTACGCCTTCGATTTCAATGAACACCCGGAGCGTCTGACTTCGCCTCTCGTGCGCACCGGCGGCGAGTTGAAGCCGGTCTCGTGGGGCATTGCCCTCGCCACCGTCGCGAAAAACTTCTCCGAACTGCGCCGGGACGGCAAATTCGGCGTGATCGGCTCGAATCATACCTCGAATGAAGAAAATTATCTGCTGCAGGCGTTCGCACGTCAGGCCTTGCACACGTCGAACATTGACCATCACCGTACCGGCGACGTCGCAACACTGATCGACGCCCTGCATGGCCGGACCGATGCGCTGGCCACCACTGCGGATCTGTTCACGGCCAAAGCTGCGCTCGTTATCGATAGCGATCTCGCGCAGGAACAGCCATTCATCGCCTTCCAATTGCGCGCCAATGCGCGGCTCAACCGCGCTCATATTTATGCGGTAACTCCTGGACCGGTTCGCGAGGACAATTACGCCACCACAGCGCGCGCCGAGCTGGGTCGCGAGTTCAATGCTTTGAACGCATGGCGCGACCGCCTCGCCGCCGAGCCCAGCCTTATCGTAATCTTCGGCGCCGCGATCAAAGGCGACGCCATTCGACAGCTCGTCGAATTCGGCGACTCGCTGGGCAAACCGGTGAAGTACGTCTGCCTGCTGGATTATTCGAACTCGCGCGGCGCTTTCGACATGGGCCTCCTGCCGGATCTGTTGCCCGGTTATCGCAGCGTGCGCGAGGCTGGATTCGAGCCTGGACTGAACTACGATCAGATCCTTGCGGCGCCGGACCTCGACGCGCTTTGGGTCGTGGGCGCGAATCCACTTGCGCGGAATGAGTTGGCATCGCGAGATGCCTTCGTCGTGGTCCATGAAATGTTCTTAACGGAGACGGCGCAGCGCGCAAATGTGGTCCTTCCGGCCGCATCCGCTTACGAGAAGAACGGCACCGTCACGAATGTCTGCGGAGACCTGCAGAAGCTCAGTCGCGGGCCTAAGACCATGGGTGCGAAATCGGATTTCGAGATCATTGCCCTGCTCGCGAAAGAAATGCGGGAAGATTTCGGCGCGCACACCCCCGAACAAGTCTTTCAGCTCATTCGCAAGTCCGTCCCCGGCTACAACGTTCCTTATGCTGTCATCGAGACCGGCGGCGCTGCGCCCACGACGCCGGTGAACGGCCGCGTCGAACTGCACGCGCAGCCCGAGTTGATTCGCCCCACAGGCAACACACTATTCACTTCCGGCACGCTGGGCCGCTATTCGAACATGCTCAGGGGGGTCATCGAATCGCCTGGCGCGCTATATCATGATCCGCACAAAGCGCCCATCATCGAAGAGGGTAGCGTTCAGTTGGAGGCTTTGCAGCGGCCCACATGAACTTCGTCCTCATAAGTCTCATCAAAATCGTCATCGTCTTCGGCATTTTTATGACCACGCTCGCCTACTTGCAGTGGGTCGAGCGCAAGGTGCTGGCGCATATTCAATCCCGCACTGGCCCGCTGCGAGTCGGACCGCATGGATTGATGCAGCCGCTTGCCGACGTGTTCAAGCTGCTGACGAAGGAAGATCTGCTACCGCCATTCGTCAACCGCTTCTTTTATCTGCTGGCGCCGTTCATCGCGGTTTCGCTCGCCCTGATCTCCATCTCGATCATCCCGTTCGGCCCGGAGATCGCCATCGGCAACACCCACACTTACATGCAGATCAGCGATGTAAATGTGGGCATCCTGTTCATACTTGCGATCTCGGCCGTGAGCGTTTACGGGGTGGCGCTCGCTGGCTGGTCATCAAACAATAAGTACTCGCTGATCGGTGGATTGCGCAGCAGCGCACAGATGATCAGTTATGAGCTGCCGCTCACGCTCGCGATCGTTTCCCCGTTGCTGCTTACGAATCATCTCGGCTTCCGGGATATCGGCAACAGCCAGGCCGGATACTACTTAGGCTTTATCCCGCGCTGGAACATTTTCCAGATGCCGTTCCCGCAGATCTTCGGCTTCATCCTTTTTATGATCGCCGCATTCGCCGAGACCAACCGCATCCCTTTCGACCTTCCGGAAGCCGAAAACGAGCTGGTAGCCGGCTTCCACACCGAATACAGCGCCATGAAATTCGCCTGCTTTTTCATGGCCGAATACGCGAACATGGTGACCATCACCTGTGTCGCCACGCTGCTTTTTCTCGGCGGCTGGCAGCCGCTGTTCCCCGCGCCGTATTCGAACTATGTTCCAGTCGCTGTCTTCTTCTTTGCAGCCATCCTGTGTTTCCTGAAGGCAATCCGGCCGGCTCGCAAGCGTGATCGCTATACTTTTCCCGTCTTCGCGCTGGCAGCTCTCGTGCTCGCTCTGCTGTTCGCCTTGCCCTGGTTTCAGTTTGTTCTTGCTCCTGCCTTTTGGTTCGCCAGCAAAGTGGGATTCCTGCTTTTTACCTATATCTGGGTTCGCGGGACGCTGCCGCGTTTTCGATACGACCAGTTGATGCATTTCGCATGGACCTTCCTGTTCCCGTGCGCGCTCCTCAACCTGCTGCTCACCGCTCTGTTCGTCGCGGTCTTCTAAAGAGGCGTCATCTATGGATACGATTCTCTTCATCATCTTCGCCATCGTCGCAGTCGTCTGCGCGTTCAACCTGGTGCTTCAGACGCACCCCATCTCGAGCGCGCTCTCGCTCATCGGCGTCATGGGCTCCCTCGCAGTCCTCTATCTCCTGCTAGGTGCGGAGTTCATCGCCATGGCGCAAGTAATTGTCTATGGCGGAGCCGTCATGGTTTTGTTCGTTATGGTGATCATGCTGCTGAATGCCGGATCTGAGAAGCGCAGCGGCAAATCGTGGTTTGCGCAGATCGCAGGCCTGCCGCTGCTGCTCGTATTCGTCGCCGTGCTCGGCGTTCTGATCCGTGGCGCGCTCCCGCAATTACGGCCGGTCGAATTCGGCAGTTGGGTCGGCGGCACCGCCCAGCACATCGGGCAGATGCTGTTCACCGAATACCTCCTGCCGTTCGAGATCGTCTCCATCTTGATTCTGATCGCCATCCTCGGCGCAGTAGTTCTGGCACAAAGGGAGATCGACTAGCATGCCGCACATTCCGCCGGTTCCCTTGTCGTGGTACTTGATCCTGAGCGCCGTTCTGTTCGCTATCGGCGTGGCGGGTTTTCTCTATCGCAAGAGCATCATCACGGTATTCATGTCTATCGAGCTGATGCTGAATGCGGTAAACCTCAGCTTCATCGCGTTCTCCTATCAATTGCGCCGCATCGACGGTCACATTTATTCTTTTTTCGTCATGGTGGTCGCAGCCGCAGAAGCCGCCGTGGGACTTGCAATCGTCCTCACCGTCTTCAAGAACCGCGGCACTCTGCAAATCGATGAAGTCGATTCGATGAAGCTCTAGAGACACCTACATGCATCTCTGGCTCATCCCGCTCTTCCCGCTGATCGGTTTTCTGCTGAACGGCCTCTTCGGCAAGCGTCTCTCGAAGCCGCTCATCAATGCCTTCGCCATCGGATCGATCACCGCTTCCTTCCTCTATGCGCTGATTGTCCTGTCTAAGCTTTACCCGCTCGACACAGCCCACTCGGAGCATTACTTCACCTGGATCCAAAGCGGCTTCCTTAACATCGGCTTCGATCTGCTTGTGGATCGCCTCACCGCGGTCATGCTGTTGATCGTCACCGGCGTCGGCCTGCTCATCCATATCTACGCCATCGGCTACATGGAGCACGAAGGCGGCTATTACCGCTTCTTCGCTTATTTCAATCTGTTCGTGTTCTTCATGCTGCTTCTGGTGATGGCTTCGAACCTGCTGCTGATGTTCGTGGGCTGGGAAGGCGTCGGCCTGTGCAGTTATCTCTTGGTCGGCTTCTACTTCCTCGAAGAGTTTGCCGGCAACGCCGCCAACAAGGCATTCATCGTGAATCGCATCGGCGATTTCGGCTTTTCACTCGGCATCTTTCTGACTGTCGTGGCGTTCCACACGCTCGATTTTGGCCAGATCGCCTCCGCCATCTCCACCATGCCGGTCGAAGCGAAAGCCGGCATCATCACCGCGATCACCCTCCTGCTATTCGTCGGTGCGACCGGCAAATCGGCTCAAATTCCGCTCTACGTCTGGCTCCCCGATGCCATGGCAGGCCCCACGCCAGTTTCAGCTCTCATCCACGCCGCCACCATGGTCACGGCTGGTGTGTACATGGTCGCCCGCGTTTCGTTCCTTTACAATCACGCGCCGCTGGCAATGAACGTTGTCGCCATCATCGGCGTCCTCACTGCCATCTTCGCCGCCAGCATCGGCATCACGCAGAACGACATCAAAAAGGTCTTCGCCTATTCCACCGTCTCTCAGCTCGGCTACATGTTCTTAGGTGTCGGCCTCGGCGCGTACTCCGCCGGCATCTTCCATCTCATGACGCATGCGTTTTTCAAAGCGCTGTTATTCCTCGGCGCGGGCAGCGTCATTCACGGCTTGAGCGGCGAGCAGGATCTGCGGCACATGGGCGGCTTGCGAAAGGCCATGCCCATCACCTTTATTACGCTTGGTGTCGCCAGTCTCGCCATCTCCGGTATTCCGCCTTTCTCCGGTTTCTTTAGCAAGGACGCAATCCTCTCCGCGGCTTACGCGCATGCGCCTTGGATGTTCTGGATCGGCGCCATCACCGCCGGAATGACCGCTTTCTACGTTTTCCGCGCCTGGTTTCTGGCTTTCTTCGGCGACTATCGCGGCCATCATCACCCGCATGAATCGCCGCTCGTCATGACCGTGCCGCTGATGGTTCTCGCGATTCTCGCGGCCGTAGGTGGATTTTTCAACGTTCCCCACTGGCTTTCGCCCGCTTATCCGCTAGCCGAAAACGAGAGCGCTACCGCGATGATCATCTCCGTTTCCTTCGGCGTCATCGGCATCCTTCTCGCGGCCTATCTCTATGTCATCCGGCCCGCGCTTGCGGATTCTTTGAAAGCGAGTTTTGGCGGCTTCTACACGCTGGTGCTGAACAAGTATTACGTGGACGAGCTCTACCAAGCGCTTTTCGTCAAACCGCTAGAGGCGATCTCAAATTTCGTGCTTTGGCGCGGAATCGACGAAGCCCTGATTGATACTTCGCTCGTCACCGGACTCGCCCGCGTTATCCGCGGCTGGGGTTCCATCTTGCGCCAATGGCAGTCGGGCAGCATCCGCAATTACGCCACCTGGGTGCTGGCCGGCTCACTACTCGTCATCTTCGTTCTCGGCTTGGCCGGAGGCTGGCGATGAGCTTGCTCTTGATCACCCTGCTGCTGCCGCTCGCCGGTTTCTTCATTGTTCTATTCACGCCCCGCGAATCGAAAGCGCCTTATGGCGTCGCCCTGGTCACATCGCTTCTGACGTTCCTCGTCTCTCTTGGCCTGATAGCGCCTTCTTTCGCCAACGGCGCACAATTTAGCTCGGTTGTCGATTTCTCCTGGATCGACAGCCCGGGTCTTCATATTCATCTTCACCTCGGCATTGACGGCATCAATCTCTGGCTCATCCTGCTGACTACGCTGCTGCTGCCGATAGCCGTCTGGATCTCGCAGACCATGATCAAGGAGCGGCAGAAGAACTTCTTCGCGCTCTTGATGCTCTTCGAGTTTGGCCTCATCGGCGTCTTCTCCGCGCTCGACCTCTTCGTCTTCTACGTGTTCTGGGAAGTTGCGCTCGTGCCCATGTACTTGATGGTTGGCGGTTGGGGCGCGGGAAAGCGCGGCGCGGCGGCCGTCAAGTTTTTCGTGTACACCATGCTCGGATCGGTGTTCATGCTAGGCTGCATCATCTATATTCATAGCCAGGCCGGCACCTTCGATTACGTCGAGATCATGAATGCACTGCAATCGGGCCGTATCATTCTCTCGCCCTCTCAGCAATTGCTTCTGTTCCTCGGTTTCTTTGCCGCTTTCGCTGTGAAAGTGCCGATCTTCCCGCTGCACACTTGGCTTCCGGACACCTACACGCTCGCGCCCACGCCTGCGACTTTCCTGCTCGCGGCCGTCATGTCGAAGATGGGCGCTTACGGACTGCTGCGATATTCGCTCACGCTCGCGCCCAGCGGTGCTCATCGATGCGCTCCCTGGATTGCGGTTCTAGCCATCATCGGAATCGTTTACGGAGCGTTGATTGCGCTCATCCAGCCGAACATCAAGCGCCTGATCGCCTATTCTTCAGTGAGTCACCTCGGCTTCATCGTGCTCGGCATCTTCACCTTCAGGCAACAAGGCGCCGACGGCGCGGTATACCAGATGGTTGCCCACGGCCTTTCCACCGGCGCGCTCTTCCTGCTTGCCGGCTATCTCGAACAGCGCCGTGGATCCACGGAAATCGCCGATTTCGGAGGCATCGCAACTCCCGCGCCTGGTTTAGCCACTGCCTTCATGATCGCCTTGCTTGCCAGCATCGGGCTGCCGGTCCTCTGCAACTTCATCGGCGAGTTCCTGGTGCTGCAAGGCGCCGCACTAACTCGCTTTTCCTGGGCGGTCTGGGCCGCCATAGGCGTGATTCTCTCGGCCGCCTACATGCTTTGGATGTATCAGCGAACTTTTTTGGGCAGGGCCACACAGCGCAACGCGTCCTTTCCCGATCTGACCCAACGCGACTGGGTTCCGCTGCTGCCGCTCATTGTCCTCATGGTTTGGCTCGGCAGCTACACGCAATCCTTCATGCCCCCGATCAGCTCCGCCACGTCACACGTTCTCGAACTGACCGGCATGAACGACACATATCGGGTGCATTTAGCCGCTCCGCATTCTCTGCCCGTTGAAAAGGCCGCATATGTTCGGTAATTTTCAGCCGCACACCGCCGAATATCTGCGCTTTCTACCTGAGATCGTCCTCTGCGTCTTTGGAATCGCGATCATGATGCTCGAGGCCGTCACCTCCGAGCGTCAAAAACTGTCGCTGGGCGTTCTCTCGCTGGTAGGAATCATCGTTGCGTTTGCGGCGAACATTTGGGCTTATACGGACCGTGGCTCGGCGTTCCAAAATATGCTGGTCGTCGACGGTTACGGAATCTTTTTCCGCGGCCTGGTGCTCGTGGTCGGTTTCTTGTGCGTACTGACGTCGTTCAGCTATTTGCAGCGCGAGCACGCGCAACGGGGCGAATACTACGCGCTCATTTTGTTCTCGCTCGTTGGGCAGTGCATTCTTGCCACCTCGAGCGATCTCATCATGGTCTTCATTGGCCTTGAGATCTCATCTATCGCGACCTACATCCTCGCTGGCTTCTTGCGCGACGATCGGCGCAATAACGAGTCGGCGCTCAAGTATTTCCTGCTTGGCTCTTTTGCAACCGCCTTCCTCTTGTATGGCATCGCTTGGGTCTACGGTTCCGTCGGCTCTACCAACCTCGACGAAATTCGCCGCGTGCTCGATCAGGCGCAGCGTCCGTCCATTATCGCGGGTCTTGCCGCCGCGCTCATTTTCGTCGGTTTGGCCTTCAAAGTTTCCGTCGCGCCGTTCCAGATGTGGGCGCCCGACGTCTACCAGGGAGCGGCCGCTCCCGTTAGCGCGTTCATGTCTGCCGGACCCAAAGCGGCAGCCTTCGCGGTATTCTTCCGGCTATTTATGACCTCATTCCGGCCCATCGATGCGCGCTGGATTCCGTTGGTCTGGGGATGCGCGCTGCTGAGCATGATCGTCGGAAACTTCGCCGCGCTGGTGCAGACCAATGTTAAGCGACTGCTGGGCTACAGCTCGATCGCGCACGCCGGCTACATACTGGTCGCGCTCACTGCCGCATCGAGCATCGGCGTCTCCGCGGCCATGTTCTATCTGGCATCTTACGCGCTGATGAATATCGGAGCGTTCGCCGTCATCAGCCACATCGCCTCGCGCCACGAGAGATATGTGCGCATAGAGGATCTCGCGGGTCTGGGGCGCCGCGAGCCTGCCACCGCGGCGTTGCTGGCCATCTTTGTTTTTTCTCTCATCGGTGTCCCGCTCACCGGCGGCTTCTTCGCCAAATTCTATGTCTTCCAAGCGGCGCTCGATTCGCATCTGGTTTGGCTGACAGTACTCGGGTTAATCAACAGCGCGATCGCCGCCTACTACTATCTGAAGATCATCGTCGCCATCTACATGCGTGATCCTGGTACGGCCACCGCCGAATTGCCCCCCCCCGCAACCAGCTTGCGGGTCGCCATCTGGGCCAGCGCCTTAGGGACCCTGATTCTGGGTATCTTCCCGTCCGCATTGCTCTCGTTTGCCTCATTGTCCGCCGCCGCTTTCCGGTAACATCTCAAACCGGGGTAGTGAGTAAATTTCCAGAACGCGCTCACTCGGCGCGTAGCGCCTCCAACGGCGAAATCGAACTTGCTCGCAACGCCGGAATCAAGGAGGCGACCAGCGCGGACAACCCGAGCGTCAGCACAGCTATCGACGTCACCGCAAAGTTGTACGGGCTCATACCGTAAAGTTGGCTGCCGAGAAATTTTCCCGCCGCAAATGTGAGCGGCAGACCGACTATCAGTCCGAGCAGAATGAGCGCAAAAGCTCCCCGAAGCACCAGGCTGACGACGTTCCCGCGATTTGCGCCGAGCGCCATACGCACTCCGATCTCGGTGACACGGCACTCGGCGTTGTAGGCGGTTACACCGTAAAGTCCAATCGAAGCCAGAGCGAGCGATAGAAGCCCGAACAACGAAGTGAGCCGTGCAATCAGCCGCTGCTGTCTAAAGACGCCGTCTACTTGCTTTTTCAGAGTATGTATGGAAACCACCGGCAGATTGGGATCCACCGAAGCCATCGCCCTGCGCACTTGCATGGAGGACAAGCTCGATCCCGGCTCGGTAACAATCAAAATGTCAGCCAGAAAATGGCTGCCCGGACTCATCTCCGGGCCGCCCTGGGGCGGAAAATCGTGCTGCGCTTCTGGGAGGAAAAAGAGCGGAGCGACCGGCTTGCCGAGGTTCCCCAACAAATAACGCGAGTCTTGAGCAACTCCTACAATTTCGTACTGGCTCTCAGATCCGATACCCATGCGGCCGAAGTGCTTGCCAATCGGATTTTCGTTTTTGAAAAACTTCCGCGCGAACGCCTCATTGATCACTGCAACGTGTCGGGACGTCGCCGTATCCTCCTCTGATATACCTCGTCCCCTACTGATCGCAGTGCCAATCACATCGAAGTATCCCGGCGTGGCTCGATCCAGCGAAGCATAGATGTCGTCGTTAAGCCCCGGAGGTGGATGCCCTTCGATCCAGATTCCGCTGCCCCACTCATTGCCGCTGAGGGGTGAGTATTGGCAAAGGGCGACTGCCGCTACGCCAGGAATGCTCGATAGTGAATCGTGAATGCGCCGGTACAACGGCGTGAGCTGCTCCATCCGATAGCCGGCGAGCATCGAATTGATGTTCGCCACGATGCGCCGATTCTGGTCAAATCCGAAATTTTGATTCTCCAATTTGTGCAGCGCGGCCGTAAGCAACCCCGAGGCCGATAGCAAAACAAGCGCGAGCGCAGCCTGGAACACGACAAGCGTTTTTCTCGGTAGCGAGTTGGAGCGAAGGGTAGCGCGTCCGGCCCCGTGCAGAGCTTCCATCGGATCTGCCCGCGTCGCCATCCATGCCGGGGCGATGCCGAATGCCACGCCCGTCAACAAGGAAACACCAAACGCGAAGAGCAGCACCGTCGGCGAAGGCGAGGCATCGATAGGTACTCCAGCCATTCCGCTTCCAGTTGGAAACGCGAAGTGCAGGATCAGGCTCGTCCCTGCAAATGCGACTATCAGACCCGCGGCCCCGCCCAACAGCGAAAGCAAGATGCATTCGGTGAGAGCCTGCCGTACGAGTCGCAATGATTGCGCCCCAAGCGCCGTGCTCAACGATATCTGCCGCCGCCGCTCCAAGCTGCGAACCATCATGAGATTGGCAATATTCGCACAAACAATGAGCAGAGCGAACCCAGACGCCATCATCAGGATTTGAAGCCAGTGCTCATAGTCCTCGCGCATGCTGGTAATGCCGGCGCCTCCGGGTCGGAGATACAGGGTTTGCTCGGCAAATTTCGCGCGATCTTCGGCGTTCATCTCACCCCAATGCGCGCGTAACCACTGCTTGAGTTCAACTCGCATCTCAGCCTCGACTAATGCCGGGCTCGCTCCCGGCCGGATGCGGCCAATCAGATCCAGCCAGTGTGTGTCGTATTTGTGCAGATCAGGATTAGCGGCGTCGGCCAGGGGTTCGGTGTTCAACGGCATAAACAAATCGGGCGGATGGTTGCGCAGCCTGTCGCCAAAGAAAGCGGGCGGCGTGATTCCCACGACGGTAAACGGCTTTTCGTTTATATCGAAGACGCTGCCGATGACAGACGGGTCGGATCCGTACCTTTGTCGCCATAGGCGATAACTCATTACCGCGACGGCCGCTGCGTTGGGCTGATCGTCCTGCGCCGTAAACACCCGCCCGGCATACGCTCGGACGCCAAACATCGTGAAGTAATTCCCGGAGACGAACTCTCCTGGAGAGCTTTGCGCTACCTCAGAAGTTTTTGAGCGGTGAACGCCAAACTGCGGCTCAGGTGCCTCAAACGCAGCTAACTCTGCGAAGCCTTTCGTGTTGTCTCGAAGGTATAGATACAAGTCATAAGAAACAAGGGACCACTCCTTGTCCTGGCTATAGCCGCCGTGATAACAGCAACCCGATTCTTTTCCCAATCGGTATAACTGCTGCGGATTCTCCACCGCTAGCGACTTCAATAGAACCGCATAAACCAAAGTAAAGATAGCCGTGGTCGCGCCGATCCCGAGTGCAAGCGTCAGAACCGTGGTGATGGTGAAGACGGGCGCCCTTCTTAACCGCCGCAGTGCATAGCGGGTATCCTGTAGCAGCCTTTCCAAAGCTGTCCAACCCCACATCTCGCGCGTGATTTCCTTTACGCGGCTCACATTCCCGAAATCCCGGCGCGCACCATACTCAGCCTCTTGCGGGGTTTCCCCCGCTTCAATGCGCTGCTGAACCTCTAAAGCGAAGTCGGCCTCAATCTCTTCCTCCAACTCCCGCTCGCGGGCGTTGCGGCGGCTTATCCAGCCCCTCCAGTTCATAACCATCTCCTAAGCAGGTTTCATGACACGGGCGATTGTTTCCACCAAGGTGTTCCACTTTGATTCTTCTCTTATCAACTGCTTCTTGCCCGCGGGGGTCAGGCTGTAGTATTTGGCTTTCCGGTTTGCCTCTGAAGCTTTCCACTCTGCCTTCAGCCATCCGCGTTGTTCCAGACGGTGTAACGCAGGGTAGAGCGATCCATGTTCAATCTGAAGAGCCTCCTCGGACTTGGCTCGAATCGCCTGCCCGATGCCGTGGCCATGCTGCGCACCCCACTGAAGGGTACGCAAGACCAGCATGTCCAGGGTTCCTTGCATGAGTTCAATGCGATCCTGATACGGGTTATTGCGAGGCATATCTCTAGCAGAGATTCTACCAGAAACCGCATTGGTTTGGTAGACATTCTTCCAGTAATGATGCGCGATCAATCCCGCCGCATAATCCTACCGAGCTTTTTGTTTGCACCCCATGTACTAAACTCACTGAGGTGCTGCTCTCTCTTCAGGGCGTTCAGAAAAATTTTGGCGGCGTCAAGGCCCTGCGCGACGGCAACCTCGAAGTCCGTGAAGGTGAAGTCCATCTGCTGATGGGCGAAAACGGAGCCGGCAAGTCCACGCTGATGAAAATCGTCGCTGGAATGTACCAGCGCGATTCAGGCCAGATGC
>Ga0335074_10006823_pt1 | contig 15845 bp, 16 predicted proteins | sample Lox_Sample_23_FD_206715 | JGI IMG/M metagenome (GOLD analysis project Ga0335074, IMG submission 206715) | Soil microbial communities from Loxahatchee National Wildlife Refuge, Florida, United States - Lox_Sample_2.3 | ecosystem: Environmental > Terrestrial > Soil > Wetlands | place: USA... | reverse complement strand
GGAGCAGCAACCGCCGCCTCGACACCCGTCAGCGGCCGGTAAAACGCAAATTCCCATTACTAGCCGTCAAAGGGCGTTGTGCACTTGGATGGAGTCACGTCTGGGAGGGCCACATTACGGCTGTCGTGGACTCCTCCTAGAACTCAATCCCGGGGTGCAGCGGTTCCGCTTCACGTTCGCTTCTTTGCTAGCAGGAGCTCAAAATGCGAATAGAACATCTGCTTTGTCTGCTTGTTCTGGCCGCAGTTTCTTGCGCTCAGGACACAAATTTTTCTGTCGGTCCGCAGTATCTCATCACGTCCGACTCAATGTTTCTCCGGCCGATCGCCACGCCAAGCCTTTCTCTTTCCGAGCCGCTCCCCTCAATTCGAGCCTCCAGCGAAGAAGCGGCCGTACCCGAAACCGCGGCTGCGCCTGTCAAACTCTCGAGCCACGAATTCTTTGCCCGGGTCTATTGGGGCGAGCATACGCCTGAGGAAGTAACGGCCCGGCTCATTGTTACTCCTACTCTTTCACTGTCCGAGCAGTCCTTGGTCTCCACCGCTGCCACAACGGAAGAGGCGACTCCCCGGAAAACATCGGCAGGGCTTGGCCGGGAGGCATCTGCAGCGCGAGAAGTTCCTCAAGTCACGCGCCCGTTGTTTGTCAGCGTTGTTCAGGTCGGCGTCACCGGGACCGCAGACGCGCAATCGTTGAGGGAAAGCGGATATGGAGTCTCATTGGGAGAAGCTGCCATATCTGCGAAAACCAAGCCTCACGCCACGCGCGTCTTCACCAATCGCGACATTGAACGACTTCAGGCTGAGGCACGGTCGGCGCAATCTTGCTTTGCCTGGCTTCACCAGCAGATGCGCACCTTCGATCGCGTGCGTAGTCGCCGCTGACGCGAAGCCGAACTTTGTAACCGGAGATAACTCCCGAGGAGATACATATGCAATCAGATCGCTCTGTAAAGTCTCTTCTGCTGATGATTGTGCTGTTGCTAAGCGCAATCGCAGTGCGTCCGTACATGGCGCCGCCGGCGGTCTCAGCTCATTCGGACGAGACCTCACCGTTCTTCATCGAGCCCGGAACCTCCCTGCTACGGGCGCCCGATGGCAGTCGTCAGGTTTTTGGCAAAGTGGTAATTGACATGCGCAACGGAAATGTCTGGGGATTCCCGACGCTCAGCCCGGACCCGTATCCAAGTGCCGGCCCCAGTTCGAATCCGCCTACGTCACATCCATTCTTCCTGGGCAAGTTCGCTCTGTCGGACATGGAAAATCAGAAGTGACCTGCCACGAGACATCGTCGCTTTCCTTGCGAAGATTCCATACAGGAACACAGCGACTTCAGTAGCAGTCAACACATCACTGTGATGTCAGAACACTTACGACGTTGCTCGCCGTGTCAACCGAGGAAGTAGGATCAGAATCGATCCGTAACACAGAAGCGATGCCACCAACGAAAAGGCGTTGCCGAATCGCAAGTCATCCAGTAGAAGCTTGATCGTGCCGAAGGCAATCGCGGCATAAGCGACCCAGCCGAGTTCTATGTGTTTCGAGCGCGATCCTGTTAACCCGAGGACAAGAGCCAGCACGCAGTTCATGATGGTCCGAACAACCGAGAGACGAGAAGGCGTCATTTCCATTCGACCCATAGAAATCCCGGAGATCCCGACCACGAGGATCGCGGTGCTCGTGAATCCAACCAGCGCGACAGGAACAACCCAGAGCAAGCGGCGTTGATTCCGATCCTCCGGGACCCACGCTCCAACTAAGTAACAGAACATAGCGGTCGCTCCAACAATCCAAATACTCCAGCGTGTTGTGGAAGGAACCTGTCCCGCCAGCGCGCTGGCGACGTAAGTTGGGAGCGGCGACAGGGCCGTGGCCGCCGCCAGATACAAAGACGTGTGCACTCCCAGACTGAACTTTCGGGTGCGGGAGTACAGGAAAGCCACGGCCAATGCCGCAAAACAAAAGAAAGTAAGCCCAATATCCGCACCAAAAGCGAGGAAGATTCCTGCGATCAATAGCGTTCCAGCCCATGTAGCGCTGATGCGTCGATTGCGAGAGTTCGCTTCATCCCCAAAACATGACAAAGCACCCCAATAAAAAATGGCAGCTAACAGCAAACATAACGGACCGAGGAGCCAAGCCTCGGAACCTGGCGCGGCGCGAAGGATACCAAAGGTCGCAAGCCCGAAGGCCAGAACGCTCTGGATAATTTCGAAGACCGTGAACTTTTGCCGCTGAGCAAAACCGCGAACTACGATGCTGCTACTGTAAGTAGCAATGAGAACGAAACACAAAACGGTTAGAGTGAGGGAACTGGCCGGGTGATAGCCTTCCGGCGGCCCTCCGGGGGATGTCATTACGTCAACTAGTAACCAGATACCGAAATCTGCTGCGATGGCGGGTACAGCGCGCCAGGTGAGCGGATACCCGACGCAAGCAGCAATCTCAGTGATAATGGCAACCGCGAGCAATGCGGTTGTGAGCGGTACGACGTCATGAGTTGTCGCAATCAGACCTAGGTCCGTGATCACGACTGCAAGCATCGCAACCCACGGAATCACTTGGAGTTCCGCTCGCCGCGAAAGTGCTAACACAAAGACACTGAAACCGACTAGCACCACCGCGGTGAAGATCGGTGGAATTACCTGAAAGCGCTCCGTAGACTCCCACAGAAGCGCCGACAAGATTAGAACGGAGGTGACGCCATAAGTAGTGCTAGCGAAGCGGTGCGTGGGGTGAGTCCTGACGGCCCATATCATCCACAGGCCGGCATAAATAATAGCCACGATCAAAACGAGCAACTTGGGAATCGGCCCCGCTTCCGCGAGGGCACGCAGCAAGTAAGCCCCGGCGATTCCCAAGACTGACTTACCAAGCACGGGCATTGCCCCGGTGGGCATCTCGATAGTGGGAAATCGTCGCCCATCGGGCAGTGGCGTTGGGCTTTGCGATTGTGCGGAGACAGATTCTACTTGGTGAGACGCTCCGGGCATTGAGGTCTCAAGGTGTCCTTCCAGAGCCGCAACTCTGCCTTCCAGATCATGCAGTCGTGCTGCGATTTGCGCTAACTCGCTGGTGCTGCTGTTGTCCACAGCTTGCGGCATACTTCACCTCTGCGGCTGCATGACGAAGCGAAGCTTAGCTAGCCCCCTGCGCTGGCGTTGCAGAGACGGAAAGAGCATCTGCATCCGCCCAAGGCGGCAGGAGCTTTACCAAAGCCCAGAGAATGAGGATTGGGAGAATCATCAGCACGATCGCGGTCAGCAACCCTTCCCGCGTCGCGAAACCCATTTTGTATGTGGTGTATCCCAGAAAGCTCTTGGAGAAGAGTTGACCCCCTATCACGACGTTCCATCGCATGGCAAAGATCCCGATCACGGTTAAAATTCCGGCCAGGGCATAGATTCGCTTACGCGCCCTGTCGGTCAGCCTCACAATCTGTGCCAGACCAAGCAGGGCGATCGGCATCACCGTGCCAAGTAGAATCTGCACGATCACCTGAGACGTCCAAAGGCGCGTGTGCACCATGAAATCCAGGCTGCGGAAAGATTCGTCGGACTCGTAGATGCGATGCACCAGATCCAGCATCTCGAGACTGAAGTCGATCACGAACGTGTAGAGCAGATACTGCGCGATCTTGTCCAAACAGCCGATGTCAAGTTCGCGTCGTCGAAGGTGTGTGGAGAGCATGTAAAGCAACATCACAGTGGCAATGCCCGACACCATAGCAGAAAAAATGAAGACGATCGGCATGAGTGGCGACGACCACCAGGGATTTGCCTTTACTGAGCCGAAGATAAAGCCGACGTATCCGTGCAGCAAGAAAGCGGAAGGAATGCCCACCAGCGTGATGAAGTAGCCGAGCCGCTCGTCGATGCGCAGTGAACGGTCGCTGATGTTGTTAGAGCCCAGCGTCAGCACACGGTATAAGAAACGCAGGACGCCAGTTGTGTTCTGTGACTTCAGCACGATGTCTCGCCGGTAGTCGAGCCAAATTTCCATCAGTAGCACCGCCATCAAGTACCACAGATAGACAAACCCGAACATGGCCATGGCGGAGGAGCGGTGCGGCGTCAGGTACATCTCAAACGATCGCTCCGGATGCCCGAGATGCAATTGCAACGGCAGCGGCGCGACCAGAAGAAAGGAGAGCGCCGTGAGCAGCGCCAAGCGGTAGGTTGGCTTCACTGCTTGCACGCGGAAGACGCGCTCCAGCGAAGCCAAAATGAATGCCCCAGCGACAAGCCCCGTAATGAAGGGGTAGAGAACGATAAGAACACTCCACTGGAGCTCGACTTCGTTCGGGTACATAAAACCTTCAACGGGGATGTGCACAAGCCTCCTTACTGCAGGGAACGCTTCTTTAACCGGTCATCTCACTGAACCGTCCATGCCGTTGTAAAAGACCTTCGCGCCGGTGGCCATGTGCGGTTTCAGAACCTCCACCGCATGAGTCCGCAAAAACTCATGAATCGGGTCCTTCGGGTTTTTCAAGTCGGCGAGCTGGCGAGCGCCCGTAGGGCACACTTCGCAGCACGCAGTTGTCAGCCCCTTAGTGATCCGGTGATAGCAAAGAGTGCACTTCTCGGCAGTGTTGCTCTTAGGATGGATAAAGCGACATCCATAGGGGCACGCCTGCACGCAGTATCGGCATCCAAGACAATATTTCTTGTCGACGAGAACAACGCCATCGGGCGTGACGAATGTCGCTCCTACCGGACACACTTGAGTGCAGGGAGAATCCGCACAGTGGTTACATAACTTTGGAACAAAGAAGTTTTTTCCGCTACTGTCCTGGTTCGGCGGAAAGGCTTCTTTGCCACCATCTGGTGATACCACTTCTGGTTTTTCAATCTTCCAGTCGGCAACGTGGTAACGCTCGATCCAGGTTCGGAAGTAGCCGTCGGGAACATCATTCTCTTGTGCGCATGCCCGCACGCAACTTCCGCAGCCGATGCACTTGGGGATGTCGATGAGCATTCCCCACCAGTGGTCGGTCATTTTGTAGTTCGGGGCAGCTTCAGGTGTTCCGGCGAGGACATACCTCCACGCAACCGCAGCCGAGGGTAACAGCAGGAGAACGCGGCGACGAGTGATTTCCATTTATTTCTTATCCTCCGCCGCCAATTTTTCTGATGTCTCGATGCCCGGCTTGTGGGGTTGGTGGCACGTGTCACAAGCGACTCCACCTGAGTGATCGGCTGTAACGACTTGGGGAAATGCTTTCGGCTTGGCGCTATTAGCTTCGTGACAGCGGGCACATAATATTGCCGTATCAAGCTTCGGAGGTGTAATTGATGCGGGATCGTCTGTATGTTTGGCAAGCGCTCCGTGACAAGCTTCGCAAGGAACAACGATGTGCTTGCCCAGCTTCTTCTGATCCACGACCTCCGTGTGGCAACCTTCGCAGGCCTGATGTCCTGCAAACGCAATGGGCCGAGCCGCGATCTCGGCGATGGCGTCCCCGCGATAGTGGCCGTATTGCCCGAAGCTTCTCGGAATAACAGCCGCCCGCACCAGAACGAATACCACTAAGGCGATTGCCATGACGGAGGCAAGCCGAACGAGATGTTCAATGTCCTTAAACACATTCGCCCTCTCTCGCGCTCCGGAAGCGCCCTTTACGCCTAAAAAGCGCGATGTTCTTCCTTACGTTGTCTTTTGATTTGGAACGATGATTCCGATCACAGAAGCCCGTGATGAAGGTCACTATGAGAAGCCTCGGCGTTATGGCCTACAACATGTCCCATGGGGGCACACTGACCATTGAAAGCTGCAATCTGTTATGGCTTTGAGAGAGCAATAATGATTTGAAAATCGCGGTAAATCGATGATTATCACGATGGAATTGAAGAGCTAACGTCGCGCCTGCGTCAGCGCGGTGGTTTTCGTGCATATGCAGGCGTGCGCTTCGGAATTCCGATCACACACCACCGTGACTTCGATCACAGAAAAATCGGAACTTCTGATGAAACTGCCCTCTTAGGGCTGTCAGCCAGCGAGCTAGAAGCCGACTGTGTTCTGGCTCTGAAGTGAAGGGAGGCTGCCGTGACACACGTTGGTTCTTGCGGACGCACAAAGCGAGTCGGACGGTTGGCCTTTTTTTCTCGCATCAAGCAATCGCGACTGGCTTTATCGTTCGCGATTGCCGGAGCGCTCAGCTTCTGGTTGCCCGACGTAGCTGTCCATTTCTACGCTGGGCGCAGTCTAACCTCTCGGCATGTATGGGCAATTACGATTCTGGCACCAATAACATTCTTCTTTACCTATTTGGTTGCGCGAAGGTCCGCCGTTAAGCGAGATTTCCGGTGGCTTGGTCCTGCGATGTTGCTCGGCACGTGGGTTACGGGCGGACTATTCATCACGCTAGCCGCAACTGCATCGGGAAGCGGATTGGTCCGCCTCCACGGAGTTCGGGACTCGCTACTTATGATTGTGTCATCGGTAATCCCGGGCGTCACGTACGTATTGGCGGCCTACGATGGCAGCTTCTTGGCCTTGTTTGTGACGACAGCGGGCGCTCTCCTCCTCTGGGGATTGCGTGCAAGCGGGACAATTCTCGCCAGCGGACCTTCTTCATTTGACAAAGATAGCAATAAGAAGAAGTGACATATACCCGCACCATATTGCCGACCCTCGATTCGCACACCAGAGCCTATCCTGTCGTGGAGGCAGCTGAGGCAGCTATCGCCATCGTGCACTTTCTGATGATGGCGAAACGGACCGCTTTCCCGCGGTGTTATTGTTGGCCCACACCCCCACATTCTTGCCTCCTTACATGGGCAATCGAACGGAATGTCTCTCAGCCGACTACGCATGTATCAGAGGTCACGTGAGTTTGTGGCTCGAACTTCACGGGTGCAGAAAGAGTTCGGGAGGCGCTATGATGCAACTTCTTTTTTCTTCCTGAGTGCCAGGAAAACGCGTGTTGGAGGTTCTGGTACACGCCTATCATGCCGATCTTCGGTGGAGAATGGCTCCAGAAACAATGGAAGAGCAAACTTCGTCGATTCGATTCGAAAATTCTACGCTGAAAACCGCGCCCTTAGGCCAAGGTGTCATATTTTCTTCTTTCTGCGCTACGAACGACACGACCGCCGTAGGCTGCTCTGCAGGTCGAGACTGAGTAACGATATTGGTTGTTTTCAAATGTACAAACTCAACCCACGAACCCTTCACACGGAGTCGTTCTTGATCGCTTCCAGTAAGGACTGAGCATGAAACCACTACGTCGCGCCAATCGTAAGTGGAAGAGCGTATCGCGGCGGAGAGCATCTCCATTTGTGAGTCATACTGGGTTCCATTTTCCACCAGCGGAGCAGCGAGCAGATTTCCAACTTCAACAAAATCCCATCCCAAACTCTGCGCAAGAGATTTCCCGACATCGATGAGACTCGATCTCACATCGCCCATGATCACGATCACCATGGTTGCTACCACCATATTTCGGCCGCCGGACTCCGAACGACTAATTGTCGCCAAGTAGAATCGCTGCCAGAGCGAAGCCCATTGTGATAATCGCCAGCACTACGATAATCGGAGCGCACCAATAGGAGAGCCAGGCCTTGACTTTCGTCAATGGCTTACCCGTATTATCGCCGGGCGGCGGATTACCTTGGGGGGATGCGTCTTGACTTGCGTGCAGGGATGCAAGGCTGCCCAAGTGTCGGTTCAGCGAATAGATTTTCATCGTAGGACCCTCCTACCCTTCGCGTCGTGAAGAAAAATGGCACGATACCCGCTCCGTACGAAGCCGAACTATCGAAAACCGTCGCTTCGTGACTCATATGCTGGAACCATCGGAGCGAATCGTCTTCGGTGATGTCCTGACAAATAGTCGTGTATCAACCAGTCAGCAGCTCGAGGAACGGCAGCCTGGATGCAGGGCGAGAGCCCCTGGGAGATTATGTCAGGCAGGAGCCCGGTCTGACACGCCAAGATTCGTATTTCAACTCCGCAAGTATCTTGCAACTCGCGGAGTAGGTTGGAGGTGGGGAGCTGATGGAGTGAAAAATCGTCGAGTTTGACGGGCGGGATATCCGCAGGATCAATCTCAAACAGTTCACCTGGAGCACGCCCGACGTCTATCGCATCGAAAATCAGCAAGCGTTGCGGGCGAATGGGACTCAAGCAAAGAGTAAACAACAGCTTGCGTGCGCTAGTTCCAGCGTCGAGCAGGCAGACAACTTCGGGAACGTCGTAGTGACTTTCAATATAGTCCACTACGGCGCAACCGAAGCCGTCATCCCCGAAGAGAATGTTGCCGAGGCCGAGCACGAGGGTCGGCTTGCAGCAAAAGTCGGGGAGACCAGACTGTTCGATCTCCCGCATTTCTTCTCGCTCAGTTTCCAAGCGTGTCGAGCAATCGCCCTTCCGCGTCGTAAATGTCGAGTTTGACTGCCAGCTTTCCATCCAGCCGGTGAGTCGCACAGGACAGACACGGATCATAAGCACGGATCGACATTTCTACGGTGTTTAATATTCCTTGGTCGTACTTGCCGCCATGGATCAGGCTCTTGGCAGCCTGTGTAACTGACATGTTAATAGGAGCGTTGTTATGAGTGGTGCCGACAATCAGGTTCGCGTTAGTGATCAGGCCATCGGCATCGGTCGTATAGTCGTGAATCAGCGTGCCGCGCGGTGCCTCGGTGCAACCCACTCCGCGAGCCGCCCGAGGCGTTACCTTCACTCGCGTTTCCCTGCTGGTGATCTCAGGATCATCGAGCAGGCGAATCGCATTCTCCGCGTTATAGAGCAATTCGATCAACCGTGCCCAGTGATAAAGCAACGTGAGTTGGGCAGGCCGGCCGAATTTCTGGCGGAATTCTTCCAGTTCAGCTTGCGCCAGCGGTGTATCGATGTGATCGCAGACGTTAATGCGCGCCAGCGTATTGGCTCGATAAATGCCCTTCGGGTTTTCGAAATCCATGGAGAAACCTTCGCCCCATTGTTTGGCATATGGGAACTTCAAGTAGCTCCAAGACTCGATGTGCTCAGAGATGAAATCCGTGTAGCGATCGTAGGGGAAGTCCTGGCACGAGCCATCGGGTTTCATCAGCCGAAGCTTACCGTCGTAGAGGTTCAGTGCACCGTCGTCCTTGACTGTGCCGAGGAAGCCCGTTGTGATTACGCCGAGTGACTTTACGACGTCGAGGTATTTCGGGAAGACGTTGTCTTTGGCAAAAGCGATGGAGAACTTGGCCAGTTCCAGCGCCTCGTCAGCCATTTTGCGCAGCCGGTCGCGATCCGCAACAGACAGCGGCTTACTGAAACCGCCAGGCACTGCTGCCTGAGGGTGGATTGCCTTGCCTGCGAGGATTTCCAACATGTGAGCGCACATGTGACGAATCCGTACGACGCGAGTTGCGACTTCTGGCGCTGCCTTGAGAATGCCCATCACGTTGCGCACCGAGTAGTCGGCATCCGGGCCGAGCAGGAAATCAGCCCCGGCCAAGATGTAGAAGTGCAGAATGTGCTCTTCCATGTAGGCAACGCTGTTGCAGAGCTCGCGCAGTTTCTTGCCGGCAGGCGGAGGATCAACTCCGAACACTGCATCGGTGGCCTTGGCTGCTGCCAGATGATGCGACCACGGACACACTCCACAGATGCGCGGCGTAATGCGCGGCAAATCCTCTACGGGGCGACCGATACAGAATTTCTCGAAGCCACGTAGTTCGATGACGTTGACCCGAGCGGTATCCACGTTGCCCGCATCGTTGAGTTGGATGGTCACCTTAGCATGACCCTCGATGCGAGTTACAGGCTGAATGACCAGTGTCTGTGCCATAGCTCACCTCTTAGGCGTCGGCCGAAGACGGCCTGCGCCGGCGAAACGGTTGAAAGTTGCAGCCCGGTCTGGAATCTGCTTGGGATCAAGGCCGATGCTGGAAAGAGCACCCATCATGTCCACCATCGGGTTTGCCTTCTCCGAAAGCGGTCCAAAGCAGCCCTCGCAAGGCATGTAGGCGCGAATGCAGCGGGGTGTGCCGTCACTACCACTGCAGCCGGCCCGGGTGGCGGGGCCGAGGCAGAGGAATCCCTGCTCCATCAGGCAACGCATCTCGCTCAATGGTGCACCCGGAGTGAATTCAGGTGCCTCGAAGCGACGCTTCAGAGTCGATACTGCTTTCTTTTCGCGTCTCGTCGGGCACTCGTCACATACGCTCTTTGTCGGAAGCGGAGGCAATGGTTTGCCTTCCAGAAGGGAAGTCAGCGCTCCAACGACCATCTCAGGCGTCGTCGGGCATCCGGGAAGATAAGCGTCCACTTTCACGACCTCGTGAACGGCATAGACGCGATCGGTCAGAGACGGAACTTGTTCGTGCGGAAGTCCGTTCGATTCGGTGCTTACACTATCGCGGTAAACCTTCTCCAACACTTCTTCGGTGCTATACAGATTGTTGAGCGCGGGAATGCCTCCGAAGCAGGCGCAGGAACCGAGCGAGATAAGAATCTTGCACTTCCTGCGCATCTCTAAGGCCAGCTTCTTGTGTTCTTCCGAGCGGATGCCTCCGGAAATCAACCCGACATCCGCCTCCGGAATTTCCATTTCTTTGTTTTCGCCAGTCTGTCCAAATAGCTTGTGATCCATGATGACCGGCATGTGGACAATTTCTACCTTCTTGAGAACGTCGATAAGTGGTTCCCCGATGTCGAGGATTGTTACTTCGCATCCCCCACAGATCGCGAACCACTCTTCGGCAAGTCGGGCTGCGGCTGCCATGCTGCACCTCCGTTAAAAACTCTGGTTAATTTCTGCTTTAGCCGTTCATAAGATTTCGCGCTGACTGAGATACTTCCCCAAACTCATTGCCTGTACGGGCTCGGCCCAAGCTTCTGAAGTTGCTCGGTAAATTCCCGGACCACTTGCGCGAACCGGGGCCCTTCAGCCGCCGAGACCCACTCGAGCCGAAATCGCTCCTCTTCGACGCCAAAATCCGCCAACATTAAGCGGATCGCATCGGCTCGCTTTTCTGCCTTTAGGTTTCCTTCCTGATAGTGACAGTCGCCGGGATGACAACCGCACATCAGAACACCGTCGGCGCCCTTGGTCAGGGCTTCGATTACCAGATTCGGATGAACCATTCCCGAGCACATGACGCGCACCATGCGGATGCTCGGCGGATATTGAATGCGAGACACGCCAGCCAGATCGGCGCCCGCATACGAGCACCAATTGCAGCACAGAGCAATAATCAACGGGTGAAACGTTGCAACCGGAGGTGGAACCACCGCGGTAGAACCTGCTTGCAAACTGCTGTCTTCCATCAGGCCACCTCCAAGGCTGCGTCGATTTGTGCGCGAATCTGTTCCAGCGTGAATCCTTCGATCAGTACGCCATCTTTCGGACAAGTCGCCTGGCAACAACCGCACCCTTTGCAGATACTCTCGTTCGTCTCCACAACTTTTTTGACCGTGCCCTGCCACATGTACTCCAGCAACGTGATGGCTTTATAAGGACAGGTATCGACGCAGTAGGCACAGCCATCGCACTTTTCTTCGACGACATGCGAAATGTTCGCCTCTAATTCGATAGTGTCTCGACTCAGGATTGTGGCTGCGCGGGCTGAAGCTGCCTGTGCTTGGAGAATCGACTCGTCCAGTGTCTTAGGCGAATGCGCGAGGCCACACAAGAAAATGCCGTCCGTCATGAAGTCCACAGGCCTGAGTTTCATGTGGGCCTCGAGGAAGAAGCCCTCACTGTTCAGTGGCACTTTTAGGAATTGCGCGATCCGGCGATTATCCTCGTGCGGACGAATCCCCGCAGATAGAACAACTAGGTCAGCAGAAATGTTGAAAGGCACTGCAAGAGTCTGGTCGAAAACGGTCACGTCGAGTCCGTGAGAATTCGTCGAGACTTCGGGCTTGCGCTGTTCGTCATAGCGTACGAAAGCGACACCCTGCTGTCGCGCCTTCGTGTAGTAGCTCTCCTTGAAACCGTAGGTTCGGATGTCACGGTAGAGGATGTAAACGTGAGTTTGAGGAGAAAGAGCTTTGATCCGTAGCGCGTTCTTGATAGCGTCGGTACAGCACACACGCGAGCAGTAGGGATGGTCCGCATTGCGTGAGCCGACACACTGAATCATGACAATCGTCTTTGCGCGGCCAGTTCCGTTTCGATTGAGAGATCCATGCCGGTCCGGGCTTGCCGTCAGAAATTCGCCGCCGTCGGCCAAGCGGCTTTCGAATTCACTTTGCGTAATCACTCTGTCGTCTTGCCCGTACAGGTATTCCTGCGGCCTATATGGCTTCGCGCCAGTGGCCACGATCACCACACCGTGCGTGAGTTCATGGATTTCTCCGTTCGCCGAGATTCTCGTATGAAAGTTACCGATGGACCCTTCGATGTTCTCGATCGAGGCATTTGTAAAGACGTGTACTTTGCTGCTGCGATTAATCTCATCCGTTATGCGCCCGAGTTCCGCCTGAGGGTTTTCGCCGTTCAGCAGATAACGAACGTGCTGGAAGTGTCCACCTAGCTCGCTTTCTTTTTCGAGGAGGTACGCGTCATATCCCTGTTCAGCGAGCGATAAAGCTGCGGTCGTGCCGGAGATTCCACCTCCGATCACCAGAGCAGATTTCTCAATTTTCAAACGATGCCGTTGCAGCGGTTTGAGAAGTCGCGCCTTGGCGACCGCCATCCTGACTAGGTCCTTGGACTTCTTTGTGGCTTCCTCGGGATCGTGCATGTGCACCCACGAGCACTGATCGCGAATGTTAGCCATTTCGAACAGGTAAGGATTAAGGCCAGCCTCAGCCATGGTGTTGCGGAACAGAGGTTCATGCGTGCGAGGGGTGCACGACGCAACTACTACCCGCGTTAGATTGTGCTCGGCGATTTTCTGTTTGATTCTGTCTTGTGCATCATTTGAGCAGGTATAAAGATTGTTTTCGGCGTAAGCGACATTCGGCAGCGCCTTGGCGTATTCGACTACGTCGAGAACGTTGACCACGCCCGCGATATTTGTGCCGCAATGGCAGACGAAGACACCGATGCGAGCCTCTTGGTTTGTCACATCTTTTTCGGGCGGATATATTTTGGGCTTGATCAGCGTCCCCCGAGCTTCGTGCAGCAGTGAAAGCGCCCGCGAAGCGGCGGCGGAGGCTTGCATGACAGTTTCGGGAATATCCTTGGGTTCGACAAAGGGGCCAGCTACAAAAATCCCTTGGCGCGACGATTCAGCAGGCTGGAACAGTGGAGTTTCACAGAAGTTGAAGGAGTTGAGCGCCACGCCAAAGCGTTCGGCCAGCTTGTTGACATCCTTGGGCGGCTGCATGCCCACCGACAGCACGACCAGGTCGTACTCGGCTGTAAGCTTCTTGTCGTTTTCGCCAAGATACTTGAGGAGCAGGTTCCGCGTGTCAGGGACTTCCTCGATCTTGGGCACACGCGAGCGGATGTAGCGGACGCCCAAATCCTGCGCGCGGTGGTAGTACTGCTCGAAGCCCTTGCTGAACGCGCGCATGTCCATGAAGTAGATATCGCATTGCAGTCCCTCACCCAGATGCTCTTTCGCGATGATGGCTTCTTTCGTCGCATACATGCAGCAAACCGAGGAGCAATAGTCGTGCTCGGAGTCGCGCGATCCCACGCATTGCAGGAAGGCGATACGCTTTGGCTCGTTGTGGTCGTGCGGTCGCACGATGTGGCCGGCATAGGGGCCGGATGCCGACATAATCCGCTCAAACTGAAGCGAGGTGAGTACGTTGGGGAAACGACCGTAGCCAAGATCTTTGCTCAAATGTGCATCATAGGTTTCGTAGCCCGGTGCGAGAACGATGGCGCCGACATTGAGCTCCACGTGTCGGTCTGTTTGTGTGTAATCGATGGCATGAGCCTGGCACGAGGTTTCGCATAAATGGCAATCGCAGCAGATCCCGCACGCGAGACAGCGCTTGGCCTCTGCGATGGCTTCTTCCGGTGTGTATCCCACTTGGACTTCGGCAAAAGTCTCTCCGCGCGTCTCCGGATCGAGCGCCTGCATCTGAATCTGGCGCTGCATCAAAACGCCGGTCGTGTCCACGACGTATTCGGTGCGGTACGGACCCTCTAACTCGCGTCCCTGGCGCAGGTCGTGATGATTCAGCCAGCGATCGATGGATTTCGCCGCTCGCTTTCCGGCAAGTTGCGCACCGATCACGACGTTGGGGCCGCTTACACAATCGCCGCCGGCAAAAACGCCAGGCAGGCCGGTTTCCAGCGTAAGCGGATCCGCTTTGAGCGTTCCCCATTTTGTGAACTCGAGACCTAGGCGTTCGCCAAGAATCCTCGTGTCAGGTGACTGGCCGATTGTCACGATGACGGCGTCACATGGAATCAGAAATTCGGACCCGGGAATCGGTTCGGGGGCCGGCCGGCCGTTGGAGTCGCGCTTACCAAGCTTCATCTTTTGACATTCGACCGACACCACGCGACCGTCAGCGCCCGGGCGAAATGCTTTCGGAGCGGTTAGAAACGTTAACTTGATCCCCTCCCGCTTAGCGTCCTCGACTTCGCGCTGGTTGGCAGGCATTTCGGCGCGGGTGCGGCGATAGACGATCGTGACTTCGTCTGCGCCGCAGCGCAGTGCCGTGCGGGCTGCGTCCAGAGCGGAGTTGCCACCGCCGATGACCAGCACATGACGACCTGGCGCCGTTGGCTTATCGAACCTGCTTTTTTCCAGATTGACTCTGCGCAGGAACTCCACGCCTCCGATGACACCGGGCATATCCTCGCCGGGAATACCAAGTCTGTGTTCGATGTGCGCACCAATAGCGATAAATACAGCGGCGAAGCTCTTTCGCAGCTCGTCAAAGGCGATGGCGCGGCCCACTGGCGTGTCCACGAGAATTTCGATCCCGATGGCGCGCAGCCGATCCAACTCGGCGTTTAGCGTTGGCCGCGGAAGCCGGAATGATGGAATGCCGACCGCAAGCATTCCGCCGGCGGTGGGCAGGGCTTCGAAAATTATTGGGCGATAACCGAGTTGCCGCAGTTGGTAGGCGCAGACTAGTCCGGCGGGACCGGAACCAACGATCGCCACCCGCTCTGGACGATCCGCGACCGTGGGTTGCGGCAGTTTGTAATTTGGAAAATAGTCTGTGATGAAGCGTTTCAGAGCGGGCAGATTCAAGGGCTCATCCACCCCCGCTCGCGTGCATGCGGCGGCGCAAGGATGTGTGCAAATTCGGCCGCAGATTGAGGGAAGTGGATTGTCGCGCAAGATGACCTGTAGAGCCTCTTCAAACCGCCCTTGCGCGATCAGAGTCACATACCCTTGTCCATCCTGGTGAACCGGGCATGCCGCCTGACATGGGGCCGCGCCGCGGCGCGAGATGCTGAACACGTTGGGAACAGCTTGCGGAAATGGCCGAAAGATGGCTTTTCGGTCAGCCAGTCCCTGGTCGAATTCGGATGGAAGCGTTACCGGACAAGCGGTAAGGCACGCGCCGCAGCCCGTGCATTTCGTCTCGTCAATGAAGCGCGCCTGCTGCTTGATCGTGACCTTGAAATTTCCTGCTTCACCTTCGAGGCGTGCGACTTCGCTGAGCGCGAGAATCTCGATATCTTTGTGGCGTCCAATCTCGACTAGGCGTGGTGCCATCGTGCACATGGCGCAATCGTTTGTGGGGAAAGTCTTATCGAGTTGCGCCATCACTCCGCCGATGGCTGGGTTGCGTTCCGCGAGGTAGACCTTGATGCCGCCGCCGGCCAGGTCTAAGGCGGCCTGCATGCCACCAATGCCGCCGCCCACTACCAGCGCCGCACCGACAGTCGAGGCTTTGGTTTTGTCAGCTGGCATGGGAAGCGGCCTCCACGGCGGGTATCGTTTGTGCAGCTCGGTTTTTGACCGCGAGGAAGTACAA
>Ga0335074_10006822_pt1 | contig 15846 bp, 12 predicted proteins | sample Lox_Sample_23_FD_206715 | JGI IMG/M metagenome (GOLD analysis project Ga0335074, IMG submission 206715) | Soil microbial communities from Loxahatchee National Wildlife Refuge, Florida, United States - Lox_Sample_2.3 | ecosystem: Environmental > Terrestrial > Soil > Wetlands | place: USA... | reverse complement strand
CGCCCTGACCTGCCCGCCAGCCTGGCCCGCGCGCCGAGTTGACACTCCGGGTTCCTGGCGGCATGCTGAGTCAGGTTGAAAACAGGACACCTCGTTCGGTGAGGCGTCTTCACGGACATAGGCCACTGATCCCAACCGTCGAGAGACGCTCCGGATCAGGACACCTCTCCCCGGCCCAAGGGGTGAGGCCAAGTGGCTGGCGGTCGGTACACCGCACTACGCCGTGGAGTGCCAAAGCTCTTACGAGAGAGGTGCGACCGGATTATCCCGCTGCGGTCGTTTGTTTCCTCAGGTGTCACGGAGTGCCGCATTCGTTTGCGGCATGCGCGGCCTGGCGCCCCCGTGCGTCACGACAGAAGGGAGGCATGCGATGGACTCTGATAGTCCGGGCCGAAGTTGGCCCCACTCGCTGCTGTCCCGTTCTGTTCCGGCATACGCCAGGCCCTGAAGGTTCTCTCCTGCTGAACTGAGTTAACTCCGAGCCCACGACCGCTACCGCCCGAGTTCGGGCCGGTCCGGTCTGGCTTGTTTGCGGCCTCCCGGCGTGTGCCCCTGGTCCCGTCAGACCTCATGACGTGGAAGGGGTGTTCACCATGGCCACCATCTCCCGTACCGCTGGTACCGCAACGCCGCGCCGGGCCGCCGTCCTCGACGACGCCCACGTGGGCGACATCCGCGGGGCGCTCGGCACCATCGCGGTGGACGACTTCGCTCCGCGCACCGGTGTCTCCGCCAAACTGAAGACGCTGCTGGCCATCGTGGGCCCGGGACTGATCGTGATGTGCGGCGACAACGACGCCGGCGCGTTCTCCACCTACGGGCAGGCCGGGCAGAACTACGGCACCCGGCTGCTGTGGACGCTGCTGCTCCTGGTTCCCGTGCTGTACGTGAACCAGGAAATGGTGCTGCGGCTGGGCGCGGTCACCGGCGTGGGGCACGCGCGGCTGATCCTGGAGAGGTTCGGCAAGTTCTGGGGCGCGTTCTCGGTCATCGACCTGTTCATCCTCAACGCGCTGACCATCGTCACCGAGTTCATCGGGATCACGCTGGCCGCCGGTTACCTGGGCGTACCCAAGCTGGTCGCGGTGGCGCTGGCCGCCGTGGTGATCATCGCGGCCGCGTTCACCGGCAGCTTCCGCCGGTTCGAGCGGATCGCGATGGCGTTCTGCGCCGGGTCGGTGCTGCTGATCCCGCTGGTCCTGCTCACCCACCCGCACGTCGGAGCGGTCGCGGAGGGCTTCGTGGTGCCCGGGCTGCCGGGAGGCTCGGGCCAGATGGCCACCGTCATGCTGCTGATCATCGGCATTGTCGGCACCACGGTCGCGCCGTGGCAGCTGTTCTTCCAGCAGTCCTACGTGATCGACAAGCGGATCACCCCCCGGTTCATGCGCTATGAGAAGGCCGACCTGTGGATCGGCATCGTGATCGTGGTCATCGGGGCGGCCGCCGTGATCGGCGCGACCGCCGCGGCCTTCGCCGGGACCAAGGGGGCGGGCAACTTCACCGACTCGGCCGGGATCGCTCACGGCATCGCGGTTTACGCGGGCCGCACCGCGGGCGTGGTGTTCGCGGTCGCGCTGCTCGACGCCTCCATCATCGGGGCGTTCGCGGTCTCGCTGTCCAGCGCGTACGCGATCGGCGACACGCTCGGGCTCAAGCACTCACTGCACCGCGGGGTCAAGCAGGCCAAGGGGTTCTACGCCATCTACGCCGCGCTGATCGCGGGCGCCGCGGCCATCGTGCTGATCCCCGGCACCCCGCTCGGGCTGCTGACCGAAGGAGTCCAGGCCCTGGCCGGCGTGCTGCTGCCCAGCGCCACGATTTACCTGCTGCTGCTGTGCAACGACCGCGCGGTGCTCGGTCCGTGGGTCAACGGGCGCAAGACGACCATGTTCTCCTCGGCCGTGGTCGCGCTGCTGGTCGCGCTGTCGATCGTGCTGACCGCCTCGGTGCTGTTCCCGAACATCACGGCCCGGCAGATCATCGAGATCATGTGCGTCTGCGGGGCGGCCGCGGCCATCGGCGGGGCCTGGGCGCTGGTCCGGGCGCACCGTTCGGTCGGCTTTGGGGTTGGCGTCCCGGTCGACCGAACGGGCCGGGAGAACTGGCGGATGCCGCCGCTGGCCATGCTGTCCAAGCCGGTGATGTCCCGCGGCCGCAAGGCCGGCCTGACCATACTGCGGTCCTACCTGGCCATCGCGATGATCCTGGTCGTGGTCAAGCTCGTCCAGCTGGCCATCGGGCACTGACGCCGCAGGCTTTCATCGTTTACTGAACGGGCCGTGGTGCACCTTCATTTTCAGTAGATGGCAGCGCGGGCCGGTTTACGCTCCGGGCGTCGTACTTGGGTAAATTTAGGGTCGTTATGGCTGCCGATGGAGGGTGCCTGCAGGGTACCGGTGGGTGACGTGAATGATCCGCTGGTCCACGAGGAGGCGCATCTGGTCGCCCAGATCGCGGCCGGGGATGGCGGCACCCCAATGGCTGAGCTGTACGGACGATATGCCGAGCGGCTGTACCGGTACGGGCTGCAGGCGCTTGGCGATGCCGGGCTGGCCGAGGAGATGGTGCAGGAGTGCTTCGTGCGGCTGTGGCGGAACGCAGGGCAGTTCGACCCAGCCCGCGGCAGCGTTGCGGCGTACCTGATCGTCATCGGCCGCAGCGTTGCCGCGGATGTGCGTAAGCGACCGTCGTCCCGGCCGCTGGAGCAGCTGGACGAGACGTTCCTGCCGCCGCAACTGGATAGCGTCGACGAAATCCTTTCGGGCCTGATGGTCCGGGAGGCGGTCGATTCGCTCAGCCCGGCGCACCGGCAGGTGCTGATGCTCTCCGAGGCGGGGCTGACTCAGTCTCAGATCGCAGCCCGGCTCGAGCTACCGCTGGGAACGGTGAAGACCCGGACCTTCCACGCGCTGCGGGCGCTGCGCGCCGCGCTGGACAGGAAGGGCTTTTCGTCCGGCGCGGCTTAGTCGCTATCGCTGACCGCGCCGGTGAGGACGATCTGCCCTTCACCGATGCTGGTCGGCGTCCCGGCGGTGATCTGCATGGTCGAGAAGGTGTCGGGGTTGGCCGCGGTCCACATCTGGACCGTCGCGGTACCGGAGGGGCCGACCGTGAAGCTGCCCGCGGTGACCAGGACGGGATGTCCCGGCTGGTTGCCCGGGCCGGCCCACCAGCACTCATAGAACCGGTCAGGTCCCAGGTCGGCAAGGTGGGAGACGGTGAGCTGGACCGACCAGCCGCTGCCGGTCTGCCGCACGACCGCCTGACCTGAGGAGGCCAGGCCCGGCCCGGAGCGCAACGCGATGGTGTAGGCCGCCGCTGGCGACGGGCGCGACAGGGCCAGGATGGTGCCGATGGCCGCGGCGATCACCAGTACCGCCGCGGCCAGCGCCAGCATCCGGACGTTCCAGCTCCGCCACCGGCTGCGCTTGTCGCCCCGCCGCGCGGCCTGCGCGACGCCGGCGAGAGTGCGGTCCCGCAGGTCGGGCGGGAGTGCCGCGCCGGGCGCGGCGGTCTGCAGCAGTCGCGCCATGGGGCCGAGTTCGGCGACCGCGGCCCGGCAATCCGGGCAGGACTGCAGGTGCCCGGCGAAGCGGTCGGCGTCGGGCGCGTCAAGAACCCCGAGTACCCAGCCGGCCGCCTCCGGGTGGGCCAGCTCCGGGTCCGGGTCACGGGGCAGCTCCATTAATAGTCTTACGACGCCGGGCCGCCGAACGGTTCACTCGCGCGCCCGGAAAAATCCCCTGCATTATCCGCGCAGCCGCCATGAACCATTCGCTCCTTTTGCGTCGTATCTTATACATCTGGCCAGCAGGGCCGGGAAGGATCGGGAGGAACGCGTCAACTGTCGTATCCCTTTCAGCTGCAGGAATACCGTAACTCGCAATGCCGTGGCTGTTCTGCACCGGCGGAGGTCCAACTCATGACGAAAATCAAAAGCGCATGTGCCGCCCGCCTGATTGGACTTTCGCTCCCCAGCCGAATTCCGCGAGAGCTGACATTACGGAGGGGTCCGGATGACCAGGAATCTGTATGAGGCCGCCGTCGACGAGCGGTATGCGAGCCGGTTGGAGAATGCCCCGGGCGATCTGCCTGCAGCCGCTTTGATGCAGGCTGCCCGCATGCCGCTGACCGGCGGCGACCCCCGGTGGATGGGGCGCTACCAGCTCGCGGCCCGGCTGGGCTCGGGCGGGATGGGCGTGGTTTATCTCGGGGTGACCGGAGACGGCCGCCCGGTGGCGGTGAAGGTCCTGCGCCCGGAACTGGCCGATGACCCGGAATTCCGGGCCCGGTTCGACCGTGAGGCGGCCGTGCTGGCTCGGGTCCGGGGCGCACGCATCGTGCAGGTGATCGAGGCAGGCAGCGACTCGGGCGCGCATTTCCTGGTTACTGAGTACGCCGCCGGGCCGTCGCTGGCCCGGTACATCAGCTCGGCCGGGCCGCTGGGCGCCGGGATGCTGCACGGACTGGCGGCCGGGCTGGCGGAGGCGCTGACCGTGATCCATGCGGCCGGGGTCGTCCACCGGGATCTGAAGCCCGCCAACGTCATCCTGGCTGCGGACGGCCCGAAGGTCATCGACTTCGGGATCGCCCAGGTGCTGGATTCGGTCTCCCTGACCGGGGCCGGCACCGCGATCGGCTCGGCCGGCTTCATGGCCCCGGAGCAGCTCGAGGGTCACGCCGGCCAGGCGTCCGACATCTTCGCCTGGGCGGTGACCGTCGCGTACGCGGCCAGCGGGCAGCCGCCGTTCGGCACCGGCTCGACCGAGGCCGTCCTCTACCGGATCATGAACGGCGAGCCGAGCCTGGCCGCGGTACCGAAATCGCTGCGGCCATTGGTGAAGGCCGCGCTGGCCGGCGAACCACAGCGCCGTCCCACCGCCGATGAGATCCTCGGCCACCTGATGGCCGCGCCAGCCGGGGCCGCGCCAGCGGAGGCCGCGCCAGCGGAGGCCGCGACCGGCATGCCGCTCCGAAATCAGCGAAAACACGTAGAGTCGGCTCTCCTCGAGCCCGCAGCGCCCGCGGCTCGGCGTCCGGCCGCCGGGAAGCGCCCGACCAGCCTCCGCGGCCTGGCGGTCCCGGTCCTGGTCGTTACGGTGGTCGTCACGCTGGCTCTGGCTGCGGCGCTGCTGGCGAGCGGCAGCCCGCAGACGGCCCGGACGGTGGGAGAGGAGCGAGCATCCTCCCCGGTGGAGGCGCCGCGTGCGGCCACGTTCGGGACCTATTCCGGGCAGCGGAACCGCGGCGTGTTCCAGACCATCAGCCGCATCGTCGCCGCAGGAAACACCATCGTCACGACCGGCGCGCAGGTCAGCGACGGGACCGTACGGCAACAGTTCTTCGCCTCCGCAAACGGCGGGGCGACCTGGCGGCTGGCCTCGGTACACGGCCCCGGCGGCGGCCCGGCCCCGGCGGGACACGCCGCCACACGAGTGGCCGGCGGCCCGGCCGGCTGGCTGGCGATCGGACCGCAGTCCATCTGGACCAGCCGGGACGGCCTGGCCTGGACGCTGGCAGCGATCCACGGGATCACCCCGCAACTACCCGGCGATCAGGTCTACGTACTAACCGCCACCGCGCATGGCTTCCTGGCGGCCGGCCAGGCACCCGCACCCGGCGGCCGTACCCAGGCCGTGATCTGGACCTCGACCGACGGCCTGGCCTGGCAGCGGAGGACCGCCGCGCAGGCCGGTCTGGGCCCGGACGTGACCAGCATCTCCTACGCCGCCTGGAGCGGCGACGCCACGGTGATCGCCGGTACCCTCAGCACCGGCGAGTGGGGCACGTGGCTGAGTACCGACGGCGGATCCGCGTGGGCGCGGGTGGCCGTCCCGGTGGGCCACGGCGCCGAGGCCGCCATCAGTGGCCTGGGCTCGGACGGCTCCGGGCTGATCGCCGTCCGCCCCGGCACCGGTGGGAACGCCATCGCCTACTTTTCCCCGAACGGCCAGACCTGGCAGTACACGGCCACGATCGGTGCCGCAGGCGGCTTCCGCCCCGCCGTGGTCAAGGGCAGCGACCACGGATTCGTGGTAACCGGCACCGACACTGCGGGACACTACCTGGCCTTTACCAGCACGGGAGATGGCATCACCTGGTCGCCGACCGGGCCGCTGGGCACCGAGGCCAGCTACGCGTCCGCGCCCGCCGCCACGGTCGGACCCGATGACACCGTGATCGCTGCCGGATCGACGGCCGCCACCAAGACCGGCCAGCAGGCCATCGTGCTGCGGGCCAGCACTTCGGGCGCGGTCCGGCCGGTGGCTGTGGACGTCCTGCCCGGCGCGGTAGTGCCGGAGTTGGCGGTCAACGCCTCGGCTTCCGCGGGAGGCCAGCAGGTCGCGGTGGGCAGCGCTGACGGCTACCCCGCGATCTGGCACCGGACCGGCGCGGGTTCCTGGGCTCTGGTGTCCTCCCTCCCGCTGGTCTCGGGCGTCTCCGGCCGGTCCGCACTGACCAGCGTCGCCCACGGCGCGGCCGGGTGGCTGGCCGTGGGCACCCCCGGCCCGGTCGCCTACACCTCCGCGAACGGCATCACCTGGCAGGCCGCCGGGTCGATCGCCGCCGACCTGCACGGCGTGGTCGGTATCGCGGCTGCCGCCGGCCCGCACGGATACGTCATCGTCGGCAAGCTGATTGCCGCGGGGGGCGCCTGCGTCGCCGACGTGTGGTGGTCTGCGGACCTGACCACGTGGACCCGCGCGCACGACGTCAAGGACACCCGCGGCTCCAGCCAGGTGCTGGCGGTCGCCGTCGGCCCGCACGGGTTCATCTCGGCCGGTTCGCACGACGGCCAGCCAGCGGTGTGGACCACGGCCGACGGCTCGACCTGGACCACGATCGTGCTGCCGCTGCCCGCCGGGGCCTCCGGCGTGCTACAACGGATCGCGATCAACGGCAGCCGCATAGTCGCCCGCGGCACCCGGACCGTCGCCGGCACTACGATGCCGCTGGCCGAGGTCTCGGCTGACGGCGGCGCGACCTGGCGTCAGTCATCCTCCTAGCTTTCGCTTCAGCCCAGGAAGCCCTGCACGGCGGACAGGAAGCTGACCAGGTCCTGGAACAGGAAGGCGTGGCCCGCGCCGGGGTAGAGGATCAGTTTCGCTCCCGGGACGGTGGCCGCGAGCAGCCGGTCATTGGCCACCGGGTCGAGTTGGTCCACGGTGCCGTCGGCCACCAGCGTGGGCACCCTGAGCTGCCCGATCTGGCGGCCGGCGGGATCCTTCCCGGCGATCCATTGCTTGACCGCCAGGGCCTGGGCGGCGACAACGGCCCGCGGGGCCGGGTAGAAGTCCGGGTAGCGCAGGATGCCGATCACGTAGGTCTTCTCCGCGGCGGCCTGGTCCGGAGGGAAGAGCACCGACAGGACCGTGGCCGGATCCGCGCTGGCCGCGGCCGCGCCGGCGGCAGCGGGAACGGGAAGCGCGTGCCCGGTCCCGGCCTGGGTAGCCGCCAGGACCAGCCTGGAGACCTGGGCCGGGTGGAGCACGGCGAGGGCCTGGGCGATCATGCCGCCCATGGACCAGCCCAGCACCGCCGTCCGGCCCAGTCCCAGCGTGGAGATCAGCGCGCTGGCCTGGTTGGCCATGCCGGTGATGCTGAGTGGCGATGGCACGGTGCCGGTCTGGCCGACTCCGGCGTTGTCGAACACGACGACCCGATGATCGGCGGCCAGGGCGGCAACGAAGGCCGGCTGCCAGTCATCCATGGTTCCGCCCAGGCCCATGACGAGCAGGACCGGGCTGCCCGTGCCGACCTCGCGATAGCCCACCGGTCCCGCGGCCGTACGGGCGATCCTGGTCGGCGCGTTCACGACCGCGGCCGAGCGTGCCACCAGCGGGCCGGTTGTATCGATGCCTACCGGGGCGGTTGTCGCAACCGGGGCGGCGCTGGTCTTGGCCGGCGCAGCCGTCGAGCCGCTCGCCCCGCACCCGGCCACTGCTATCGTCGCGCCCGCCAGGGCGAGCGCCGGTCTGACCCATAGCACCGTGTCACTCCTTCATCGGTGAGCCGAACCGGATCAGGTTGCCGTCCGGGTCGACGTGGGAGCCCTCGCGTAGCTGGTAGGTGGTCGGCCCGACCGGGTGGGTGTGGCCGCCGATGCCGGGGCGGGTCCACTCCGCGTACAGCGCGTCAGCATCGCGCACGTAGAGATAGGCCGCTCCCGGATGCGGCGCGTCGCCTTCGGCGCGGGCGGCCAGGTGCAGCCCGGTCCCGTCCCGGTTGGCGAAGCCGTAGTCATCACCGCCCTCGTAGGCGAAGGTATGGAAACCGAGCGCAGCGTAGTGAGCCAGCGCGGCGCCCAGGTCGCGCACCGGGAAGATGGGGCTGAAGCTGCGGAGCTGACCGACCCGGCGGCGCTGGCCGGCGCCGGTGGTGATGGCGTCGGTCTTGATCTCGGTCAACGCGATCAGCGCCGACCGCATCGCCTGGACCTGCTCCGGTGCCATCCGCTCGGCGAGCTTGCGGTCGACCGCATCGACCCCGCGGACCACGGCCTCCAGGACCTCCTGGCCGCGAGCGGTCAGCTCGAGGTCGACCCGGCGGCGGTCGCCGGAGGCGGGCTGCCGGGTCAGGTAGCCCCGGTTGACCAGGACGTCGATCGCCTGGCTCACGGCCTGCTTGCTGACGCCCAGCTCGGATGGCAGGTCCTGTCTCGGGCCGCCCGGGGTACTGGCCCCGGCCAGGATGAACGCGCCGTTCCTGGGCAGGTCATCGACCCCGATGGCGTTCAGATACGCCCTGATCGACTGGGCGTATACGCCGCGGGCCGACTTCATCAGCGTCGGGGTGGCGTATTCGTCCCAGTTCTCGCCGTCCACGCGCACACCGTATCGTCAAGACTCTTGTTAGTCAAGGAAATTGACTAGTACGGAGGCTACGGCTTGCGGGCCACGCCCACGCAGGCCATTTCCAGCACGGGATGGTCGCGCACGGCCGGGGGCTCGGGGCGCCAGTCGGGCACCAGCACCAGGCCCGGCGCGACCAGGTCCAGCCCGCCGAACAGGGCGCGGACCTGGTCCATGGTGCGGAACTGGGCCCGCCCCAGGCCTGCGCGCATGTGCTCCTGCAGGACGGCGGCGGCTGGGTCCTCGGCGGCCAGCAGGTGGTGGATGAAGACGTAGCTGCCGGACGGCAGCGCGTCGTACAAGGTGGCCACCACGTCGGCGGGGTGTTCCTCGTCCAGGACGTAGTGCAGGATGCCGCACATGAGCAGGCCGATCGGCTGCTCCCAGTCCAGGTGCTTGCGCACCTCGGGATTGGCCAGCAGGCTGGCCGGGTCCCGCAGGTCGCCGTCCACGACGAACGTCGATGTGTCGTCGGCCAGCAGCGCCCCGGCGTGGGACAGCACGACCGGGTCATTGTCGAGGTAGACCACGCGGGTGGCCGGGTCGATCCGCTGGGCGATCTCGTGGACGTTGTCCGCGGTGGGCAGCCCCGAGCCGATGTCGAGCAGCTGCCGGAGGCCGACCTCGCCGACCAGGTACCGGACCACCCGGCCGAGCACGTCGCGCTGGGCGCGTACCCCCATCTGGACCTCGGGCAGCGAGGCGAGCATCCGGTCGCCGACGGCCCGGTCGGCGGCGAAGTTGTCCTGGCCGCCCAGCAGGTAGTCGTACACCCGTGCGACGTGCGGCTTGGACGCGTCGAAGGGGACGGGGCTGGCTGTCACCCGGCGATTTTACCGGATGGCCACGGCTTCTCCCGGCCACGACGGCGGTCCGCCCTGGTCGCGATGGGTCCGGATGCGGTTATATGACCTCGTGGATGCGGACGCGATCGTGGTGGGCGCCGGGCTGGCCGGGCTGGCCGCCACCGCCGAGCTGGCCAGCGCCGGGCGGCGGGTGCTGCTGCTGGATCAAGAGCCCGAGTCGAACCTGGGCGGGCAGGCGTTCTGGTCGTTCGGCGGCCTGTTCCTGGTGGATTCGTTCGAGCAGCGCCGGATGGGGATCAAGGACTCGCGCGACCTGGCCTGGCAGGACTGGCTGGGCAGCGCGTATTTCGACCGCGGCGTCGACGACCCGGCCGGAGAGGACTACTGGGCCTACCGCTGGGCGCGGGCCTACGTCGACTTCGCCGCCGGGGAAAAGCGCTCGTGGCTGCACAAGATGGGCGTGCGCTGGTTCCCGCTGGTGGCCTGGGCCGAACGCGGCGGCTACCTGGCCGACGGGCACGGCAACTCGGTGCCGCGTTTCCATGTCACCTGGGGCACCGGGCCCGGGTTGCTGGCCCCGTTCGAGCGGCGGGTGCGGGACGCGGCGGCCTCCGGCCTGGTCGGGTTCAGGTTCCGGCATCGGGTGGACGAGCTGACCGTCACCGGCGGGGCCGTCGACGGCGTGCGCGGCGCGGTCCTGGAGGCCAGCGACGCGGCGCGCGGGGCACCCAGTTCGCGCACCGAGACCGGCCAGTTCGAGCTGCACGCGCCGGTCGTCATCGTGACCTCCGGCGGGATCGGCGGCAACTTCGACCTGATCCGGCGGAGCTGGCCGGCCCGGCTCGGCCGGCCGCCCAAGCGGATGATCAGCGGAGTGCCCGAGTACGTCGACGGGCGGATGCTGGCCATCGCCGAACGAGCGGGCGGCCGGCTGGTCAACCGGGACCGGATGTGGCACTACACCGAGGGCCTGGAGAACTGGGACCCGGTCTGGGCCCGGCACGGCATCAGGATCCTGCCCGGGCCCTCGTCACTGTGGTTCGACGCCCGCGGGCAGCGGTTCCCGGCGCCGAACTTCCCGGGCTTCGACAACCTGGGCACGCTGGGCGCCATCCAGGCCAGCGGCTTTGACTACTCGTGGTTCGTGCTGACTCAGAAGATCCTGGAGAAGGAGTTCGCACTGTCGGGCTCGGAGCAGAACCCCGACCTGACCGGCAAGGACATCCGGCTCACGCTGTCCCGCGTCAAGCCCGGGGCCCCCGGCCCGGTGGAGGCGTTCAAGCAGCGCGGGGCCGACTTCGTGGTCGCCCGGACCCTCCCCGAACTCGTCGAGGGCATGAACAAGCTGACCGGCCAGACGCTGATCGACCTGGCCGACCTGGAACGGCAGATTCTCGCGCGGGACCGCGAGATCATCAACCCGTTCACCAAGGACCTGCAGGTCATGGCGATCCGGAACGCGCGCCGTTTCCGCGGCGACCGGCTGGTCCGGACCGCCGCGCCACACCGGATCCTCGATCCCAAGGCCGGTCCGCTGATCGCTGTCCGGCTCAACATCTTGACCCGTAAGACCCTGGGCGGCCTGCAGACCGACCTGTCCGGCCGCGTGCTCAGCCGGTCCGGCCAGCCGGTGCCCGGCCTGTTCGCCGCCGGTGAGGTCGCCGGATTCGGCGGCGGCGGGATGCACGGCTACCGGTCCCTGGAAGGGTCCTTCCTGGGCGGCTGCCTGTTCAGCGGGCGTCAGGCGGGCCGGGCCGCAGCCCGCCTGACGGCCTCCTGAGCCTTATTGCTCCTCGTCAGGCCGATCCCAGTCGCCACTGCGCGGCAGCTGCTGAGTCGGCGGCTCCGAGCCCTGGGGGGGCTGGTTCCAGCCGCCGCCGTACTGGGTCGGCGGTTCCGAACCGCCCTGGGTCGGCTGGTTCCAGCCGCCGCCGCCCCACGGGTCATTGCCCGGCGGCGGCTGCTGGTAGCCGCCCTGCGGCTGGGCGTACCCGCCCTGCGTCGGCTGGGCGTACCCGCCCTGCGTCGGCTGGCCGTACCCGCCGTAGCCCGGGGTGTCCTGCGGTCCCTGCTGGTACGCCCCGTACGGGCCGCCGCCCGCGGGCGCCCCGACACCGACCAGCCGGTAGTAGACCAGCGTGACCACGATGGCGAGGAACGGCGAGATCAGCGTGCCCGAGATGACCGAGCTCAGGCCGTCGCCGAGCACGTGCGGCAGGGCCGAGAAGATGACGCCGAGGACGATGTTCACCACGAGCATGATGATGTAGACCAGCACCAGGGTGCCGAACACGTGCCAGCCGTGGCCGCGGACCAGATTGCGGCTCCGCCCGAACGAGGCCAGCGCCCCGGACCGCTCGATGATGATGACCGGCACGATCACCGCCCAGATGGTGATCAGGAACAGGCCGGGCACGATAATCAGGAGCAGGCCGATCGTGATGGCGATGCCGGCCAGGATCGAGGCCCCGGCGACGGGGGCGATGAACGGCGTGGCCTGCCGCACGGTCTCGCCGATGGACAGGTCGGCGCGCCCGTCCCGGACGTCCTGCACCGCCTTGACCAGCGTGGCCTGCAGCACGAAGGCGGCCACGATGGACACCAGGGAGCCGAGCAGGATGCCGACGGTCCCGCCGGCCAGCGCAAGCAGCGCCGTGACGATCGCGGCGGCCAGGTAGATGACAAAGGCGATCGCGAGCAGGTGCCTGGCGAACGTCTTGTACATCCGCCATGCCTCGGCAAGAACGCCAGAGAGTGGGTTCATGGCAGGGATCGTACAGCCCAGATCTGCAGATGAGGTGGAGGGCGGGGACCTAACTTGAATACTTGGCCTTGAGTTCGGACTTCACCAGTTTGCCCGCCTCGCTGCGCGGCAGGTCATCGACGAAGTGCACGGTCCGGGGGGCCTTGAAGCCGGCGATCTTCGACTTGACGAACGCGATGATCTCCTGCTCCAGTTCGGGTCCCGGCACCACGCCCGGCGCGGCCTGGACGAAGGCGGCGACCGCCTCCCCCATCTCCGGGTCGGGCACGCCGATCACGGCGACATCATGGACGGCCGGATGGAGCGCGAGCACGTTCTCGGTCTCTTGCGGGTAGATGTTGACCCCGCCAGAGATGATCGTGAACGCCTTGCGGTCGGTGAGGAACAGGAAACCGTCCTGGTCGACGTAGCCGATGTCGCCCAGGGTGGTCCAGGTCGGGTGGTCCGGGTGCTGAGCCGCGCGGGTCTTGGCCAGGTCGTTGTGGTAGGTGAACGGGATGTCGTCCTGCTCGAAGTAGACGACGCCGGTCTGGCCCGCGGGGAGTTCGGTCCCGTCGTCCGCGCAGATCCTGACCGTGCCCAGGATGGGACGGCCGACGGTGCCGGGCCTGGTGAGCCATGTGCCGCTGTCGATGGCGGTCATGCCGTTGCCCTCGGTGCCCGCGTAGTACTCCAGCAGGACCGGGCCCCACCAGCCGATCATCTGCTGCTTCACCTCCACCGGGCAGGGCGCCGCGGCGTGAATCGCGACCCGCAGGCTGGTGATGTCGTAACGGTCGCGGACTTCGCGCGGGAGCTTCAGCATGCGGACGAACATGGTCGGAACGAACTGCGCGTGCGTGACGCGGTGATCCTGAATGGCCCGCAACGCCTGCTCGGCGTCGAACCGCGGCATCATGACTACCGTCCCGCCCAGGGCCTGGACCGCGCCGCAGAAGCGCAGCGGCGCCGCGTGATAGATCGGCCCGGGCGACAAGTAGATCGCGTTCTCGTCGAACCCGAACGCCAGGCGGGCCAGCTCGACCAGGGACTCCGCAGGCCCGTCGACCTGGGCCTCGGGCAGCGGCGGCCGGACTCCTTTGGGTCGTCCGGTGGTGCCGGAGGAGTAGAGCATGGTGGCGCCGCGCGGCTGGTCTTTCGGGGGTGCGCCGGGAGCAGCCGCGATGGTCTCCTCGTAGCCGTCGTAGCCGGGGACCGCGCCGCCGAAGGCCAGCCGCAGCTTCAGCGCCGGGGACCCCAATTCGTGGATGGCCGTGGCGGTCGCGGCCTGCGCGGCGGAGATGACCAGGGCGGCGGCGCCGCTGTCGTTGACGATATAGCCGACCTCGTCCGCCTTGAGCCGGTAGTTGACCGCGGTGATGTACAGGCCGGAGCGCAGCGCGGCCCAGTAGACCTCCAGGGCGCGCAGGCTGTTCTCGGTCAGCAGCGCGACCACGTCGCCGCGCCGCAGGCCCGCCTGGTGCAGCACCCGGGCCAGCTGGGCCGAACGCCGCTCCAGCTCGCCGTAGCTGATGCTCTCGCCGGTGCCGGCCATGACCGCCGCGATCTTGTCGGGCACCTGTGCCGCGTACGTGCCTGGGTACATGCGCCTCATTATGGGCGGCTACCCGCTGATGGTGTCCAGTTCGGCCACCGCGTCGGCCGGGAGGACCAGGCCGGCGGCGGCGACGTTCTCACGCAGGTGAGCCACTGACGAGGTGCCCGGGATGAGGACGATGGCGGGCGAGCGCTGGAGCAGCCAGGCCAGGGCGACCTGATGCCGTGAGGCGCCGAGGCGGTCCGCGACGTCGGCGAGGATCTGTGACTGCAGCGGGGTGAACCCGCCGAGCGGGAAGAACGGGGCATAGGCGATGTTCTCGGCCGCGCACCGGTCGACCATGGCGTCATCCTTCCTGTGCGCCACGTTGTACAGGTTCTGCACGGTGACGACCGGAGCGATGGCCTGGGCCTGGGCGAGCTGGTCGGCGGAGGCGTTGCTGAGGCCGAGGTGGCGGATCAGGCCCTCCTTGCGCAGCTCGGCCAGCGTGCCGAACTGCTCGTCGAGCTTTTCCGGGTGGCCGGCCTCCTCGGGCAGGCGGAGGTTGACCACGTCCAGGGTGTCCAGGGCCAGGTGCGCGAGGTTCTCGCGGACCTGAGCATGGAGGTCCCCGGGCGCCAGCGAAGGCCGCCAGCTGCCGTCCGGGCCGCGCCGGGCCCCGACCTTGGTCACGATGTGCAAGTCCGCCGGGTAGGGGTACAGGGCCTCCTTGATCAGCTCGTTGACCACTACCGGCCCGTAGAAGTCGCTGGTATCGATGTGGGTGATACCCAGCGCGACCGCTTCCCGCAGCACGGCAATGGCCTCGTCACGGTTCCGGGGCGGCCCGAAGACGGCCGGCCCGGCCAGCTGCATGGCGCCGTAGCCCATCCGGGTGAGCGTGAGGTCGTCCGCGAGCCTGAGGGTCCCGCCGGGAAGACTGTCGGTCATGTCTGTTCCTTCCGGTGCATCGTTCGTGTCCTTCCGGTGCATCGTTCGTGCGCGGCGAAGATCAGGAATGCATCTCCAACGTTGCGGTTGCAGTTTTGATCCTAGCGCGCCTTGACTTGCAACCGCAACGTTGGAGTTGAAAGAGCGTACGCTTGGCGGCATGGCTTGGGACACCGAGGGCACACGCCGCCGCCTGAAGGAAGCGGCGACGATCGAGTTCGCCGAGCGCGGGCCGGACGGCACCACGATGGCCCGCATCGCCGAACGCGCCGGGATCAACAAGGAACGCCTCTACAAGTATTTCGGCGACAAGCAGGCGCTGTTCGAGACCGTGCTCACCGATGAGCTCGACAAGCTCGCCGCCTCGGTCGGGCGGCCCGAGAGCGGCCTGGATGACATCGGCGAGTTCGCCGGGCGCACCTACGACTATTACGCGGCCCACCCGCAGCTCATCCGCCTGCTGCTGTGGGAGAGCCTGGCCGGCGGCCCAGTGGCGGACGAGGCCAACCGGACCGCCCACTACAAGCGCAAGGCCGAGGCCTACGCGGCGGCCCAGGCCGAGGGCCGGCTCGGCGACGACCTCGACGCAGCCCACCTGGTCTTTTTGATCATCGGGCTGAACGCCTGGTGGTTCTCGGCCCCGCAATTGGCTCGCATGCTCACCGGCGCCGACCACCAGGACCCGGCCGAGCACGCCCGACGCCGCGCGACCGTGGTCCGCGCGGCCCAGCGCCTGGCCCTCCCGCCCGCCTGATGGCGCCTTCCGGGGGCTTTTGGGCGGCCGGCGGCGGGCTCCGGTTCGTGTCGATGAGTCACCGTGCCTGTAAGTGTGCGTCGGTAATTAACCCGTCGTGTTGATCTTTGCTGGGATGGTGATGCCGGCTGCGGCGGCGTGGCAGTGCAGGTCGTTGAGGGTGGCGAGTCTGGCTGGGGCGGGCTGGATGGTGTGCCCGG
>Ga0335074_10006821_pt1 | contig 15848 bp, 20 predicted proteins | sample Lox_Sample_23_FD_206715 | JGI IMG/M metagenome (GOLD analysis project Ga0335074, IMG submission 206715) | Soil microbial communities from Loxahatchee National Wildlife Refuge, Florida, United States - Lox_Sample_2.3 | ecosystem: Environmental > Terrestrial > Soil > Wetlands | place: USA... | reverse complement strand
ACCGGCCTCACCGACGCGGGAGGAACGACTACCTACGGCTACAACGCCGGAAACCAACTGACCTCGGTCACCGACCCGGGTGCCAGCAGCTCAACCGCGTTGACCTATGACGCGGACGGAAACCTCTCCGGGATCACCTATCCCAGTGGCGTCTCGGTCGCCTATACCTACAACGCGCTCGACCAGCTCCTCGAAACCGTCGACACCTACAAGACCTCCGGCGGCTCAACTACCACGCAGAGCTTCACCAACAGCTGGGTCAATCCCGCGACGTCCGACCCAGCAGACCTCATCTATTCCACAACCAATGGGAGCGCCGCGACGACCAGCTACACCTACAACGCCCTAAACCAACTCGATGGCGCCGACACTGTCCAAAGCGGGACGACGCTCGCCGATTATCAGTACGTGCTGGATCCGAACGGCAACATCACGCAGCAGGCGATCTCCGGGACCGCCGTGACCGCTGGGACGACCAGCTACGCCTACAACTCTGCAAACCAGATCTGCTGGTCGGATGCCGCAGCGGTGTCCTCGCCGTCTTGCAGCTCGCCGCCAAGCGGAGCGGACACTGGATACAGCTACGGCGCAAACGGCTACGAAACCTCAGACGGGGCCGGGCTGACCATGAGCTACAACCTCCTCGGTCAGATGTCCAGCGCCACCAGCGGCGGTACAACGACCAACTACGGCTATCTCGGGGCCGGCAACCAAGAGCTCGAGGCCGAAAACGGCAAGACGCTCCACAACGACATCCTCGGACTCGCCTGGCACCAGGACGGAACCGGCGACGACTACTTCACACGGACCATCGCTGGGCAGCAGCTCGATGAGCGTACGCCGTCCGGCACCTACAATTATCTCTACGACGCAGATGGCGATGTGATCGGCCTGACCAACAGCTCAGGGCAGCTCGTGAACCAGTACGCCTACAGCCCCTACGGAACACGGACATCGAGCACCGGATCGGCGCCGAGCTACTTCGGCTTCCAGGACGGGTACCAGACCCCAACAGGACTGGACCACTTCGGCGCGCGGTTCCTGAACACGACCCCAGGAGACTGGACCCAGGAGGATCCACTCACCCAGTTCAGCAGCCTCACTCAGGACGACCGTTATGCGTTTGCTGGCGATGATCCGATCAACGTCAGCGATCCTTATGGCACGGATTTCCTCGACGATGTCGCGAAGATCGCAGGCGACGCTGCGGAGTTCGTGGGTAAGTACGTCGTGCCCGTCTACGACGCTTACGAGTGTGGGAGCGACGTCTATAGTGAGGTCAACGGCGACAACTCGACGAGCAAGACGCTCGATACCGCGTCGTCCTGTGGAATGTTGGCTGCCGATGCCTTCCACTAGTTTCGGCACCGGGAACCCGGGTAAGAGGACGCCATGAACTCACAAGAACCCATTTTCGCTCGCTCTGCGGTCAAATTTGGGGCCGCAATCGTAGCGGCGTTCGGCATCGCAGCGCTGGCGGGAGCACTTGGCGCGGGGCATACGCTACGGATCGTCGTCGGTGTCGCGTTCCTCGCCCTATATGGAGCCCTGGCGGCGGTGGGCGCTTGGGGGCGGCAGCGTGGCGGCACCAACCAGGACTCGAAGCTGTCCGGCTAGGTACCCGCCGCCGCCCTAGACAAGCACCACGCTAGGTCAAGCGGCCGCGTTTGTCTGGGGCGCGGCCGCTTTTATTGTCCTGACGATCCCTCGGACCGCGAACGCGCGGCGGGCTGGTTTCGGCAGCGCCGGAGAACGAAAAGGCCCTCTTCGGACGTGGCCCGAACCGGGCCGCCGGTCGCGCCGTCGCTCGACAAACCCCATGCTTTGAAGCCTCAACCGTCGCCAGCAGCGTGGGATCGGAAGAGCCCGCAAATTCATCGGGGGCGACGCCGCATGGAAGCTCGGCCCGGAGGCCCGGCGCATCGTGCGGGTCTGCAACTAAAACGGCAAGCACGTCCACGTGGGGCGCGTCAACACCCTGCGCCGCCTGCGCTACGCCGAGTCCATCGGCGTGGACTCTGTGGATGGCACCAAGTGGGCCAGGTGGCGAGACACGTATCTGGACGAGGGGCTGCGGTTCCTGACCGCGTTCCGGCACCGCCGCCCCACGCTCACCGGCTGAGGCTCGCCTAGCACCGATCCACCCCGAGCGACCGCACTGCCGTTAGCGAAACGCCGGCGAGATCGCCGTGCGCCCGCGCATGGTCTGACCATGCACCGCACATCTCCCTCCCAAACCACCTCCGACACCGCCGACGAGCTCAGGCTCCCCCTCCGCGTGACCCGCGCCAGGGGCGTCGTCGGCTGCGTTCTCGTCATCGTTGTCATGGCACGCGCCCGTCGGGCAGCGGTCAACGCGGGGCTCGCTCTTGTCACGTTCGACGCTCGCTGGATCGTCGGCCTGAGTCTCGGCCTGAGCGGCGTCTCGGTCCTGCTCTCCCTGCTCGCAGGCATCCCCTTCTGGCTCCTGCCGACCGTCCTCCCTTTCGTGTACGCGCTCCTCGTCGCGGGCCTCGGGGTCTGCGCGCCGGTCCACGGGCGGTGGCCTGAGCGACGGCGAGCCCTGCTCATCGTCGTCGTCGTCGGCATCCTCGCCACTTCTGCGCTGGGCATCGGTGCCGCACTGGCCTCCCGGCAGCAAAAGCAGCAGGCCACCGGGCGCTGTCTGGCCACCGCCGACCGCATTGCCTCCCCACGGCGGGCCTCCCCGCGCGCGGATTCGTCGGGGAAGCTCCTGCGCTTGGACCTGGCCGCCCTCGGCGCCGCGCCTTGCGACCAGATGGCCGCAGGCGACTCCTAGCGAACCGTCCGGCCGAACCCCTCGGCTCCTGGCCGCCGTCGGTGCGCGCTACGCACACGATGCCGACCCCTTCCGGGGTCGGGCGTGCGGGCGTCACCGCACCACGGCGACGACCAGGAGACCCACCACCCATGACACGTTCGATTGACCAGATCAGCTTTGAGGCGCTCACCCCGGGGGTGCGCGACAACACGCGCAGCTGCCCGGCCTGCTCGGGCGTGGGTGTGCTCACCGCCACCGATCTGTTCTGCGGCGCCGGCGGCAGCTCACTGGGCCTGGAGAAGGTTCGCTGCCCGTCCTGTGGCCGCTCGCTGATCGAGGTCAAGTACGCACTGAACCACTGGGACCTGGCCATCCAGGCCCACAACGCCAATTTCCCAAAGGCCGACCACGCCATCAACGGCGCCGGCGAGGTCGCGCCGAGCATTTTCGGTTACACCGACCTCGGCTGGTTCTCTCCGGAATGCACCAACTACAGCTCGGCCAAGGGCGCCAAGGACAACTCCGAGCAGGCGATCCGCTCACGCGCCACCTTCAACGACATCATCCGCTTCGTCGGGCACTGGAAGTACAGCGCCGTGTTCGTCGAGAACGTCGTCGAGGCCCGCCTGTGGTGTGACGAAAAGGGGCACAACCCGCAGTGCCGCTGCGGCGCCACTTTCAACCGGTGGTACCTGCAGCTGCTCAACCTCGGCTACGACGGCGAGATCGTCTACTTCAACTCGCAGTTTGCCTACCCAACGCCGCAGTCACGCGACCGCATGTACGTCGTGTTCTGGCGCCGGGGTCTGGACCGGCCGAACGTCGACTTCACGCCGCCGTCGTGGTGCTCGCATTGCGAGGCGGTGGTCCCGGGCGTCCAGACGTGGAAGAAGGCCTCCAAGGGCTCGGTCCGCGCGCTCGATGGGCTGTTCAAGTGGGGCCGTTACGGCACCCAGTACACCTACAACTGCCCGACCTGCGCCAACCCGGTGGCGCCCGCCGTCACCGGAGCGAAGACCATCATCGACTGGTCGCTGCCCGCCAAGAAGATCGGGGAGCGCAGCCGTCCGCTCGCGCCCAACACGATGCGGCGGATCCGCAAGGGCCTTGAGTACATCGCCAACCACCGGCCGATGACGGTCCAGGTCGGCGGCAACCTCTATGAGCGTGACGGCTACGCGCGCGTGTGGGCGGTCGACGATCCACTCAAGACGCTCACGGCCACCAACGAGCTCGCGCTCGTCACCCCGGCCGGAAGCCTTGAGGCCAACGCCCGAGACGCCGGTCGGCCGATGCACTCCCTCACCGGCTCTGATCGCCTGGCGCTAACGTTTCGCGCCGGCGGGCAGTCCGTCGCTCCGGCCGCCGCCGGTGAGCCGATGACGACGATCACCGCTCACGATCGTCAGCGTGCGGTCCTGGTCCAGGCGGGCGGCACGACGGGCTCGGGGCGCAATCCGCGCGGCGTCGAGGAGCCGCTCGGCACCCTCACCGGCGAGAACCATCGTGCGGTCGTCGTGCCAAACATGGCGAACAACACCTCCCGCGTCCCCGAGAAGCCCGTCCCGACCGTGACCGGCGGCAACCGGCACATGCTCGTCCAGGTCACCCACGCCGGAGATCGCCGGATCCGCACGCTCGATGAGCCCGCGCCGACGATCGCAGGACATGGCGAGCTGGGCATTGTCTCGATGCGCAACCACGGGCTGACAACGCATGGCGGAGAGCCGGTATCCACGCTCACCGCCGGCGGCTATCACCACGGCGCGATCATGTACAACGGCACGCCCGGATTCGTCCGAGAGGTCGGCGACAGCGCCGGGACCGTCACCTGCCGCAACGCCCAAAGCCTGCTGGTGCCGTACTACACCAACGGCAACGCGACCACCACCAACGAGCCGGTCGGCACCCTGTCCACCAAAGACCGGGAGGCGCTCGTCATCGCCGACGAGGACATCGATGCGTGCCAGTTCCGGATGCTCACGTGGCCCGAGCTGCTGCGCGCCCAGGTCATGCACGAGCTTCCCGACGGCAGCCCCTACCTGCTGACCGCCCATCAGCGCAAGGCGAACGGCAAGATGGCCGAGCTCTCAAACGAGAACCGCGTGCGGATGATCGGCAACGCAGTCTCCGCGCCGGTCGCGACCATGCTCGGCTACGCCGTGGTCGACATCCTCGCTGGGGACAGTCTCCAACTCGCCGCGTGACCGCAACCTCGACTTCCCGGAGGTTGCTCTGATGCCGTCCCAAGTCCCCACGCTTGACGAGGTGCTGGTCGCCGGTTCTCTCGCTGGCGCCACGGTCACACCCGCGCAGGCCCAAGCGATCGTCGAAACGATCAAACACTTCGAGTGTCCTGAGAGCCCGTGCCTGGGTCTGAAGTCATGGCACATCGCATCGGCAGACGAGGCGATCGCCGATCGGCCGCGGTCGGCGGGGGATGACGCGTTCGTCGAGGTCCACTTTCGTTACGTACCGGACCACATCGAGGTCGCCTCACTCGGCCTGGAAGTAACGCTCTACAACCCCGACGGCGGAGTCCTCGAGAGTCAGGACTTCGGCTAGTGCCCGGCGCCGATGGGGGCGGCCGTTTTCCGCTTTGACTGAAGCAGCCGGCCCGCCGGCGGCTCTGGCGTATCGCGGAACGTCCCCTCCCCCCAATCCGACGTTCCTGTTCGCCCCACCCAACAGGCGGCCCGTTGCGAGCTGATCGCGACGGGCCGCCCTTCCTCTATGCAATTCGCCAACGAATACGAGATCGACTGCTGGCTCCGACGCTGGGCGAGTGACCCCGTCCTCGCGAGCGCCGCCACCACGCTGTGCTCGCTCAAGGACGCGGTCAACGGCTGCAGCGACGGATGGGCGTACTGGCAGGCTCCGGCCAGATCGGCTCAGAAGCTCGTCGCGCTCCTCGCCGACGCCGACCGTGCCTACCGCCAGGGCGAGCAGCTGCAGCTGTCGGCCGCGGACCTGGATCGTGTCTACCGCCCGATCAAGGCCTTCCGCAGTCGCTACGGCACCAAGTACGGCTTCGACGTCGAGTTCAGCTACCCCGCCGAGCCGCCCGCCGCGACGCCGGCGCTGACCCTGTTCGCCTGACCTCGACCGCTGGAGAACGACCGTGACCACCCACGCCGATACACCCGACCCCGCCGCCGCGATCACCTCGGTGCAGTCCGCCTACGGGCACACCTTGCTCCCCGAGGACGACTTCGAGTGTCCTGCCTCATCTGCGGGGCCACCTATCGCCTGATCGCCGACGATCCAGCCGACCCGTCGCACGGCCGCTACTGCTCCTCCAACGGAGATGACCCGGTTCCCTGCACCGGCGACACCAGCATGGCTCACGGGTATCCCGGCGAGCGCTGCGAGGGCATCGTTGACCACGACTGCAACTGCATCCGCTGCGCCTAATGCCCCTTCCCCCGCACGACTTCCGCGACCGGGGCCTCTACCAGGTCAGCACCGATCGCCAGTGGCGCTGCAGCGGGCGCTACCGCGGCCAATCCATGATCTCGGACGCGTATCGTCCCGGCTTCGTTTCCGACGCCGCGGGCGACGTGATCACCTTCCCGACCCCTTACGACGCCGAGCAATGGCTCGAGCGCCAGTGGGCGAAAGCTCACGGCATCGCCCTCAGCGGCCCCGCATGAGCGCCCTCGGCCGGGCGCCCACCCTCAACCACCCATCAAGGAGACCTCCCGTGACCGCCCACGCCGACTTGGTCGATCGCGCCTACGTGCAAGCCGAAGAGTCCCTGCTGTCCTACGCCGACAATGACGGTCTCGCCGATCGTGTGACGACGCTTGACGAGTACCGCCGCGCCTACGAGTCCGTGCGCGCCGAGCTGCTGGAGACCTATCCCGATCTCGAAGGCCCCACGATCGGCAACCTGCTCGGCGAGGCCGCGACCGCTGTGTGGCCCGCGATCGTCCACGCCCTTTAGCGCCGCTGGGGATCTGCCTGCGGCCTTTGATCGAACGAGGCCGCATCGCCTCTGAGTCTGATGCGCCCTCGCCCGCTCAATCCCGGGCGGGGCGAACATAGGAGGCGTCGTGTCTATTGACTCGATCGCCCTCGTGCTCGCGCTGCTGGTAGTCCTCATCCTCGTGTTGAGGGAGCGCTAGCAGCACAGCAGAGGGACCCCTCGCCAGCCAAGTCTTCGCGGATGAAAGCTGGCGGGGGCCCTCAGCAGGGAATCGTACACCCATTCCGGGACCGCTCGCGACGCCTACGGGCGTCGCGAGCCGCTTGACCTTCATGGCGACGGACGCCTCTCACCCGCCCCTGCCTCCATTCCACCACCGCCCGATCCCCGGAGGAAGCGCGTGTCAACACCATGTCTGATCGGCAGGCCGACCGGCCCTGCCGCGATGAGGGCCGTCTACTGCAACTGCGACGGCTACCCCTCGGCGATGGTGCCGGTGCTCCGCCGGCTGGTTCTTGAGACCTTCGACGGGCGGCCCGCCGCGGCTGCTCACTATCTCTTCGCCTACGCGGGGTTTGGATACTGGTCCTCCCTGACGGGGTCCGGAGCCGCATTCAGCCCGGCAATGCGCGCCGACACCACCAACGGCCCGATCCACAAGTGGACCGGTGACCGGTGGCCTGAGGACGTCGACATCTACCAGGACAACCCCGAGTGTCGTCACGCGGTACTCGAGTACCGCGACGGTACCTACCTGGATAGTCCGCTCCTGTCCTGGGGCCAGCAGTGGCTCTACCTCATCTACCCGCAGGTGCTCGCAGTCGTCCGCTACGTCGCACCCGGCGAGACGCTGGGCAACCGGCTTCCGCTCGGGATCAACTGCGCGGCGCTGCCCTGGGCTGACCCGATCAGCGTCCCGAATCTACTCGACATCGAGCGGCGCGCCACCCGGCGGCTGGACCAGCTGCTGAGCAGTCGAGACCACGGCCGCACGGTCGCGGCCTGATCACTCACGTTCCCATCTCTCCGACGGAGGTCACTGATGACCGAGGAGTTCCCCCACATCGACAAGCCGTCGCCCGTCACCGACGTTCCGATCATCGAGAGCCGACCCGAGGCCCGCCGCATCCAGGCGCTGTGGCCGCTTCGCAACCTCCACAGCGATCTCGACGGTGACGGCATCGAATACGCGGTCCTCACCGTCACCCACTCGCGATCGCGTCGCGCCTACGGCGCCACCATCAATCGCCAGGAGCGCTTCTCCCGGATCGTCCGCGTCAACCCGTTTGACGCCGCGCCGGTCGGCCGACTGACCCCGACCCGACGCTTCAGCCAGAACTCGCTCCAAGTCGCCTTCGCCGCGGCGCTGCAGACCCTCCGCGCTCAGATCGCCGCCGGCGACCAGCAGCTCGCCTCCTACTTCACGCCCTCTGACGCCACCACGCGCTAACCGCCTCCCTCACATGACCTCACCGCACCCCCATCCCGCACCCTCTCCCAGGCGCTTTGTCGTGATCGGCGGGCCTGGCGGACAACTGTCCTGTCGGCCCGTCGGCTGTCCCATGCTCGGCGACCGCTACCGCCGCTGGCAGCCGCTCTTCAGGGTCAACCGTCCCCTCACCCCCGCGCACGTCGAGGCCGCGCAGCGCGCCGCGCTGCGGAGCTACACGGTCGCGTAGCCGAGTCGATCTACGCCGTTGTCGACGATACCCCCGGCGCTCTCCCCGCCGCTCACCGTCACCTGTGACGGCGGGCAGCTGATGCTCGAGCAGATGCTCTGGCCGGCCGGCGTGCCGTGGCCCGAGGGACAGGTCGAGCTCCTCTCGGAGATCAGCAAGCGCGACGCCAACGCCCTACTGCGCCACTGGCGCCACCCCCTCGGTGAATGGCGACGGCCGTTCGGCGCCCAATATTTCGGATTGGCGGTCGACGGCCACGCGGCCGCCGTCGCGGTCTCCGGATCGACGGTCGGGGCCACCTCGGCGGGCTACCAGCGCCGGGAGGTCGTCGAGCTGGGGCGGATCGCTCGCGCGCCTGAGCATCCCGGGATCATGCGGGTGATGTTGCGCCTGTGGCGCGACTACCTCGCGCAGCGCTGGGAGCGCAACTACTGGCCGGTCACCGCCGCGGTCTCCTACGCGCTTCCCGGCAAGGCCGGCAACCTCTATCGCCTCGACGGCTGGCGCAACCTCGGCTTCGTCAAGCCCTGGACCTACGCGGGTGGATACAGCAACCCGTCGGCCGCCAACTCCATCGCCGATGGCCGCAAACGCCTCTACGTCTACCCCTACGCCACCACCCCGTCCCGACCCCAAGGAGCCGTTCCGCCGTGAAGCTCACCGCCACCAAAGCCAACCTCGTCAACGCGCTGTCGATCGCTGTCCGGATCGCTGCCTCGTCGAGCGCCGTCCAGGCCGGGCAGGGCGCATTGATCGACGCCACCGGAATCGGTGCACACGTCAGCGCCACCGACTTCTCCACCTCGATCACGCTCCCGCTGGTCACAGAATCGATCGAGAGCACCGGCCGCGTGCTGCTGCCCGCACGGCTCCTGCTCGACATCGTCAAGGCGTGCCCGGGCGCAACCGTCGCGATCAGCCTCGCCGAGGACGGGCAGGCGCGGATCGAGTCCGGTTCTGCGACCTTTGATCTACGCACCCTGCGGATCGAGGACTTCCCCCCGCTTCCAAGCGTCGACCCGGACACCAGCTCCTCGCTTCCGCTCGCTCCCTTCGTCGCCGCGATCGACAAGGTCGCCGACTCCGCCAGCCGCGACGAAACACGCCCGGTGCTGACCGGCATCCGTGTCCGCGTCTCAGGTTCCCACCTATCCGCCGCGGCGACCGACTCCTACCGCCTGGCGGTCTACCGCACCGAGCTCGAGGCGCCCGCTAGCCGCGACTTCGAGCGGACTCTCCCGGCCCGCGCGCTGCAGGAGCTGGCCCGCCTGGCCAAGGTCGCCGGCGCTGACCGGCTGACCATCAGCGAGTCGGGCCACAACCTCGTGATGCAGTTCGCGTCGATCACGCTCTCGACGCGCACGATCGACGGCACCTATCCCGACGCCGAGCAGCTGATCCCCACCGACTGCGAGTTCAGCTTCACCTATTCCGCCGACACGCTCAACAACACCATCAAGCGCGTCGGGCTGCTCTGCCACAAGAACACCCCGGCGGTGCTGACCTTCAACGGGATCGGGTTGAAGTGCCACGCCGATACCCAGGACGTTGGGTCAGCCGCCGAGGTTCTCGCCGACATCCATCACGATGGGCCGGCGTTCAGCATCGGCATCAACCCGGAGTTCCTGGTCCACGCGCTGAGTCAATACGGCGATGGCGCGGTGGAGGTCCGTCTGCAAAGTCCGCTGCGCCCGGTGATGCTCACCGACGCGACGGGAGCCCTGTCGCAGATCCTCATGCCTATCCGTCTCAACGGCTGATTAGCGGGCTGAGCTTGACTTTGCTGGACGCCTCTAGATAGGTTCGCCTCGGCTGAGTGGTGATCTAATAGGGGGCTTCTACGATGGCGGTGACACGCCTGGGAAAGATCAAGGCCGCGTCGGCAGCCGACCCGCCGGCGGTCGGAACTGCAGATGCCAGTCTTCCTGATGCCAGCTTGCTTGCGCGCGGTGTGCTGTTCGCCATGGGAGGGATCGCAGTCGCGCTAGCCATCGTTGCCAACATCCTTCATTGGAACCACGCCCCGTTCGCGCCTTCGAAGATCCCGGCTGCCGACTTTGGGCTCTTTGCGGGCTTCTATATCGGCGCACAAATAATCGAGCGCGTAGGGGAGCTTGTCGCACCCCTGCTTCCGCCCTGGGACTTTGGTGGTACCCCGGCGGACAAGGCAGCTCATGCCAAGGCCGATCGTGCAGCGTTGATGCTCGGGATCACCTTCATAGCCGGGGTCCTGTTGAGCTTCGGGAGCGGCCTCTACTTGATGCAGGCCGTTGGGTTTGACGTAAGCAACACGGTTGATGTCATCGTCAGCGGTCTTGTGCTGGCGGGTGGGACCACGACGCTGCACAACCTGATCACGTACACGCAAAGTCCAAGTCCACCGACGACGAAGTCGACGTAGCTCGCTGCCGCGTTCGCGGGTCCGTTTGGCCCCTTGACCGCGCTTGGACGACCGGGGCCCTGTCGCACATCCCTATGCCTCTCCTCTCAACACGTGATGTGCGGCCACCGGCCACGCAGCCTCGCTGCGTTTCTCTCCCAAACACGCATCTGACCTCGTCCTAGGGACGAGGGGTGTGCGCGGTCCAGCTGCCCGCCTTTCAGGCTGGCACCCGCGTGCGCGGATGCGCCCTTGAGCGGGTCAGTCGGACCCCGACTCGACCCCTCGTTCAACCATCTCACCAGGAGGAAAAGCTCAACAATGGCCAGCTCGATTAACCGCGTCGTCGTGAGCGGCAACCTGACTCGTGACCCCGAGATTCGCTCCCTCAGCTCGGGCACCACGGTCTGCTCACTGCGCGTCGCCTGCAACGGCCGGCGCCGCAACCAGCAGACGCAGCAGTGGGAGGACGTCCCCAACTACTTCGACGTCACCGTGTGGGGCGCGCAGGGCGATAACTGCGGGCGCTACCTCTCCAAGGGACGCGGGGTCGCGGTCGACGGACGGCTGCAGTGGCGCGAGTGGACCGACAACGACGGCAACAAGCGCCAGGCCGTCGACATTGTCGCCGAGAACGTCCAGTTCCTGGGCGGCGGTAACGGCGAGGGCGCCAGCAGCGCACCGCGGTCCTCAACCGCCAGCGGCACCCCCATCGACACCGGCGACTTCGATCGCAGCCCGACGGGCGGATCGGACGACGACATCCCGTTCTAGCCCACCCTCATGCGGTCAGATCATCCCGATCGGGCCGCTTCTGCCCTCTCCACGGAGCGCACGTCCGCGCCAAGGCCCGGCCCCGTGGCCTGAGCGCAACCCGGCCTTCGACTCATCCTCGGGCGTTGATCTGGCGATCGGCGCCCATCGTCCCCACGAGCGCCCGGGACGGGCGGACCTACCGCCCGTCCCGCCGCGCCCGGCATCTTTCCCGCGCCAGACGTGCGCCGCGGCGCCTGACACCCACGCCTCCAGGAGCCCAGCCGACCATGCTTGCTCGCTGCACCACATACGTTCTCGACGGCATCACCGCTCATCCGGTGACCGTGGAATGCGACGTCCGCCCTGGGCTTCCATCCTTCACGCTCGTCGGCCTCTCCGACGCCGCCGCGCGCGAGCTTCGCGAGACGGTGCACGCGGCCATCCGCAACTGCGGCTACCGGTTCCCCGACCGCCGCATCACGCTCAACATCGCGCCATCGTGGCTGCGGCGGCTCTCTCCGTCGCTGCCGCTGGCGGCAGCCGCGGCGGTTCTCGCCGCAGCCGGTGAGATCTCTGCTGAGCAGGTCGCCGACGTCGCCGTCTACGGCGGGCTGACACTCGGCGGTGAGATCTCGCCGCTGCCGGGGACCCTGGCGGCAGCCGCCACTCACCGCTTGAGCGGTTCCGCCGGGCCGCTACTGCACGCCGGGCCGCCGCTCGCACGACACCTCGCGCCGTGCCGCTCGCTCCCCGTCGATCATCTCAGTGAGATCCCAGGCCCAGTCACCCCTGCGACGGCCGCGGCGCTGCCAGTCCACCCCGCCCGGACCGCCTGGCCGGTTGACTTCGCCGACCTGCGCGGCCAGCAAGAAGCCATCTTCGCCCTGACGGTCGCAGCCGCCGGCGGCCACCACGTCCTTCTGCGAGGCGCTCCAGGCTCGGGCGCGACGATGCTCGCGCGCCGCCTGGTGACGATCCTGCCCGAGCTCAGCGCCGAGCAGGAGCGAGAGGTCGCGACAATCCGCGATGCGGCCGGTCTCGCCCCCCGTCTTGAACGACCGCGCCCGTTCCGGGCGCCGCATCACACCATCACTCCCGCGGGGTTGGTCGGCGGCGGCTCCCCCATCCGTCCCGGTGAGGTCACCCTCGCCCACCACGGCATCCTCTTTCTCTCAGATCTCCCCGCCTACCCTCGGGCAACGCTCGAGGCGCTGCGCGCGCCCCTTGACGACGAGCACGTCGTCATCGTGCGCGGCGAGCGCGCCTGTCGCTTCCCGTCGAGCTTCCAGCTCGTCGCGGCGGCCTCGCCGTGCCCCTGCGGCCAAGACACCACCCGCTGTGTCTGCGACGCCGACACACTCGCCCGATACCGGCGGCGGTTGTCCGGATCGCTGCTGGATCGCTTCGCGATCGTCATCGACCTTCCCTCCCCAACCGACCTCGGAGCGGCACTGCAGGCACCGTCGTCTGCGCAGCTGCGCGAGCGCGTCCGCGCTGCGCGCGAGCGCCGCGGCCTCACCGAAGCAGCCCTGAACGTCGGTCAGTCTCCCGCATCCCGGGCGGAGAGCCGCCAGCCGCCTCTCACCGACGGCGCCTGGGGGGCGCTGCACGACGCTTACCGCGCCGGGTCGATGACCCATCGCAGCGGCGAGCGCGTTCTCGCCGTCGCGCAGACCGTCGCTGACCTCGCGCGCGAGGACACGATCACCGTCGAGTCGGTGAACACCGCCCTCGCCCTCGGCGGGCGCGAACCCGCGCCAACTCCGAAGCTTGCGTGCTGACCTCGCACGCACAACTACACCCCCACACCGCGCCTCCGTCGTCCTAGCCGACGGCGGAGGCGCAAAGCTTCATCCCACTTGGTTCCGCCTGGTCAGCGGAACCGCCGGGTGGCCGCGCGAGCAGCAACCCGTCCGCGCCCCTTTCTCTCCTGGGGGCGAACACCGAGCCCACGCTCATGGGGCTCGGCCCCGGACGGTGCTCGCGCGGCTGCCTGGCCCAATCCTTCCACCACCCCTCGCGACCGTCACTGCCCCGCCTGGAGTCTTGGATCGGCTGACACGACTCCGCCGACCTCAACACCCGAAAGGACCAACACCCAGCATGCCCGAATCCATGTCTTCGGTCTCCACGGGACCTGCCATCCGCACGTTCCTCGACATCTCCTCCGCACACGTGACCGAAAGCGTCATGGACAGCATCAGCACCCTTGACGATGTGATCGCCGACCCGACTCCGTTTGGTGCGTGGGTGTGGGTTCCCGGCGACTCAGACATTCGGATCCGCGAAGAAGAAGACCGGACTCCTCAGTGCGTGATCGACATCTGGAGGTATGCCCGGTCGCTGGGATGCGACTACGTCCATTTGGACCGCGACGCCGAGATCCACGAGCAGCTACCGACATACTCCTGGTGAGCAGCCCGAGTTCCAACTAGGCCGCAGCGCCTACCAGGACAAGGCCTCGAAGACAGCTGCCCCGCGGGGGCAGCGGCAACTGAAGACATCGAATGCCAGCCCGGCCACCAGCCGGGCTATTCGTGTGCACGCGGCCAACCTGTCCACTGGGGCCAACCAGCACGTCGCAACCCTGACCAGCAGGCACCTCGACGGGACAGGGAGCGAGCAGGACCGAAGGCGCGGCACCCGGACGGGCGATTGTCCCGTGCGAGGGGGAAGCGCTGCGCCTCGCGCTGGATCCCCAGGGGGGTCGCGACCCGCCCTGCCGCCAAGTTGAGCAGGCGGCCCGGCCCTGGCGGGCCTCATTCTCGCGCAACCAGCCGACCCATCGAGCCGGCCCTTCGGGTTCGCCCGCAAGCGGGCCCGGCTCAACGGCTCGACAAGTTGCGCTGCGAGGAACCGCCCGCTCAATCCGCGTCATGGCCAGTCCACGACCCACCACGGAGAACCACATGAGCAAGGCCACCACGCACCACACCCAGGAAGACCTCGACCGCGCCGAACGCCGGCGCACCAAGCGGATTATCGACTTCCGCAACATCGGCGTCCACATCGAGCAGGACACCCCGCTCGAGGAGATGCCCGCAGTCGACCAGATCACCCGGCTGCGGATGCTCGCGACCAAGCACCGCCGGCCGATCGGCCACCTCGACCTCAGCGACCGCAACGTCGTCAACCGAGAGCTCGACCGGCTGATGATGCTCGAGGGCGGCACCCGCCGCCGCGGCTCCTACCGCACGATCCGGGTCGCACCGAGCCCGGTGAACCTCACTACCGCCGAGAAGCGCCAGCGCGCATCCGAGGTCCGGCAGGTCCGGGACGGGCGCTACGCCGGCGGACGGTTCGCCGAAACCGTCGCGTACGGCTCCCACGCCTCCTACAGCCTCCAGACCGCCGAGGCGCGCAGCATGGGCGCCGAGCCGCTGGTCCGCGAGGCCACCCAGGGCCAGATCAACTACATCCGCTCACTCGCGGCGCAGAAGAAGATCACGGTCCAGATCCCCACGCGGTTCGACCTCGCCCAGGAACTCCTCGACGAGCTCATCGCCGGGAAGCCCGCTCCAAGCGCCGCACAGGCCAAGTACCTCTCCGACCTGCAGCGCAAGCTCGGCCTGCCCCAGAAGCCCGCCGCCACCGCCCAGGAGGCCCGCAGCGAACTCGATCGCCTCATCGCCATCCGCAACGGCCAGCAGTCCTGACCCGGCCAACGACCACCCACCGAGACCACATCATGAGCACCACCACCCACGCACCGGTTCTCCCGGGCACGCAGGCCTCCCCCAAGCACCGGCAGGGCTCCTACACCCTGCCGGACGGCAGCGTCCGCGTCATCTACGCCGAGCGCGTCCTCGGGCACGTTCGTCTCACCGACGAACCCGAGCACCCCGGCCACGGCGCACGCGCCTACCTCATCGAGCGCTGCATCGAGGCCGACCCCTGCGCCGACGGCACCTCCGCCCAGGCTCACATGACCGCGCTCGTCGCCGACTACCTCGACCAGGCGCGGCGGCTCCAGCGCTGCCCGCTGGAGCGCGCAGCGCTGCTCACCGACACACGGGCGACCACGACCCTGCCCCCGGAGGCGCGCAGGGACTCTCCGTTCGCCGTCATGGTCCAATACGGCGTCAACACCTGGCAAGAGGCCATCGCCGCGCGCGCAGCCGCGAACAAGGCCGCACGCGAGGCCCGGGCTCTCACCGCGGTGGCGGCATGAGCGCCCTGGCGATCAGCCCGGCCCGCACCGTCATCGAACCGGCCTACTGCGACTGCGGGCGGACGCTCGAGAGTCGCCGCGAGCGTCGTAAGGAGAAGTGCTTCGAGTGCGAGCGCCACGACGAGCGCATGGTCTGCGTCGTCTGCGAGGAG
>Ga0335074_10006820_pt1 | contig 15848 bp, 14 predicted proteins | sample Lox_Sample_23_FD_206715 | JGI IMG/M metagenome (GOLD analysis project Ga0335074, IMG submission 206715) | Soil microbial communities from Loxahatchee National Wildlife Refuge, Florida, United States - Lox_Sample_2.3 | ecosystem: Environmental > Terrestrial > Soil > Wetlands | place: USA... | reverse complement strand
CGGCGTGCGCAGCGTGCTGGTGCCCGGCAATCCCGGCAACCTCTCGGCATTCGGCCTGCTGACCGTCGACGTCCGGACCGACTACGTGCGCACGAACGTGGCCCGGCAGTCCGAGCTGGACTACGCGGCAGTGGAGGCGAGTTACGCCGGGCTCGCTGCGCAGGCGCGCGCCGCGCTGACTGCCCAGGGCTTCGCTCCGCCCACGCACCGGCTGTTCCGGAGCGCCGACCTGCGGTACTTCGGCCAGGCTTTCGAAGTCCGCGTCGCGGTGGCCGCCGGACCGGCTGGCCCGGACCTGGCGGAGGCGGCCGCCGCGGAGTTTCACGCCGCGCACCGCGCGCTGTACGGGTACGACTTCCGCGCCGACCCCCGGCAGCATGTCGAGTGGGTGAACCTGCGGGTCACCGGAATCGGCCCGATCCAGCGGCCGCGGCTAGCCGCGCGGCCGGCCGGCGACGGCAATGCGGGCCGGGCGGCAACCGGCCGCCGCCCGGTGGTCTTCGGGCGGGCAGCGGCGCCGGTCAGCACGCCATTGTACTGGCGGCCACTGCTCGCGACCGGAGACGAGGTGGCCGGACCCGCTGTCATCGAAGAGTACGGGGCGACGATCCCGGTGCATCCAGGGTTCGCGGTGCGCGTGGACGGGTTCGGCAACTTGCTGGTGACGCGCGCATGACGACCGACCCGGTGCTGCTGGAGATTGTCGCCGGCAGCCTGGCCGCTATCGAGAAAGAGGTCGAGACCTCGATCGGCAGGACGGCCAGGTCCCCGATGATCAGGGATGCGCACGACTTCCGCGCCGGCATCCATGACCGGCGGCTGCGCAAGCTGACCGGGCGTTCCTACAGCGCGCTGGTCCACCCGGTCGTGCGTGACTTCCCGCTGGCGACCATGCGGCCTGGTGACGTGTTCTTCCACAACGACGTGTACTTGTCCGAGGGCGGCATCGGCCACCTGCCCGACCTGTGCGTCACCGTGCCGGTCTTCGCGCCCGATCCCGCTGGCCGCGGCCAGCCGGACGTGGTCGCGTTCGTGCAGGCCTTCGGCCACCACGACGACATCGGCGGGGCGGTACCGGGATCGATGCCGAGTCACGCGACCAGCGTCTTCGCCGAGGGCCTGATGGTCCCGCCGATCCGGCTCTGGGACGAGGGCGTGCCCAACCGGGCCGCTCTCACGATCATGACCCGCAACTCGCGGATGCCTGAGTCGCTGGCTGCCGACCTGGACGCGGAATGTGCCGCCTGCCTGCTCGGCGCTCGCCGGCTAGCGGAGTTGTTCGACCGCTACGGCCGCGCCGATGTCGAGGCCTGTTTTGACGAGATCGTGGCCAGCACCACGCGCACCTACCGCCAGGAGATCCTGGCCAAGATCCCGGCCGGGACGTGGACCTGGGAAGACTATGCCGAGCACGACGGCGTCGACCCGCCCCGGCTGCACGCTCAGCGGATCACGCTGACCAGGACGCCCTCCGACGCGCCCGGCGGGCCCCGGCTGATCCTGGATTTCGCCGGGACCGGCCCGCAAGCGAAGGGCCCGATTAATCACTGCGCGAACTACGCAGGCGGCAACTTCCTCGCCAAGTGGCTCGCGCCCATCCTGCGCAACCTCGCGGATACTCCCGAGCGGATGGCCGAGCTGGACGTGAACGAGGGGATCGTCGAGCTGATGGAGATGCGCTTCCCGCCGCCAGGCACGCTGCTCACCCCGGTCTTCCCGGCGCCGACGAACGCGCGCACGTTCGTGATCCTGCGGCTGCTCGGGGTGTTCGCCGGCGTGCTGGCCAAGGCTGTCGGCGGGCAGATGCCCGCTGACCAGGAGACGATCCGCTACACCGGCGTCTATGGCCGGACCGCGGCCGGCGAGCCCTATCTGATGCGCGAGGTGCTCGGCGGCGGTTCCGGCGGCCGGTACTACGCCGACGGCGAGGACACCATTCACGTGGTGCCCGACTCGCGGAACCTGCCGGCCGAGTTCGCCGAGGCCCGGTTCCCGCTTCTGGTGGAGCGCCTCGGCCTGGCCGTTGACTCGGCCGGGCCGGGTAAGTTCCGCGGCGGCCTCGGCTACGAGAAGATCCTCCGGATGCGCGCGGACGGTTACTTCATGTCGATCGCGGACCGCTCTATCCTGTCCTGCTGGGGCGTGAACGGCGGCCGGGCCGGGCGCCCGTTCCAGGTGACGGTCGATCCCGGCGGACCGGCTGAGCACGACGTCGACGCCCTGGCCGACGGTGAGTTCGTGCCGGAAGGCACGGTGATCCGCATCCGGACGACGGGTGGCGGCGGCTGGGGCGATCCGCTCGAGCGCGACCCGGCACTGGTTGCCCGCGACGTCCGGTGGGGCAAGGTGTCCCGCGCGGCAGCGGCAGCTGACTACGGCGTGGTGCTAACCGGCCCCGTAGCCGACGATCCAGTGGTTGACGAAACCGCAACCCGCGCCCTGCGGGACAGTCAGCGCGCCGCGCGGCCGGCCGCGCGGCCGTTCTTCGACCGGGGGCCCGGCTATGCCGTGCTCTCTGGCGGATCCGTGGCAGCCAGCGTCGACTGGCTGTGAGTCAGCCAAGGGAGGAAGCGACGTGCCTGAGCCGATCGAGGTCCGCAAGGTGCCTCTGCATCACGTGTCTGACGCCAGCGAGCTGGCGAAGCTGATCGACACCGGCGTGCTCGAGGCCGACAGGATCGTCGCGGTGATCGGCAAGACCGAGGGGAACGGCGGAGTCAACGACTACACCCGGATCCTGGCCGACCGGGCGTTCAGGGCGGTGCTGGCGGCCAAGGGCAGGCGCGGAGCCGAAGCGGTTGCGCGCGTGCCGATCGTCTGGTCCGGCGGCACCGATGGCGTGCTCAGCCCGCACGCGACGATCTTCGCGACGGTGCCCGCGGAGGCCGCGGCGGTCAGCAGTGAACCGCGCCTGTCGGTCGGCTTCGCGATGAGCGAGCCGCTGCTTCCTGAGGACATCGGGCGGACGGCCATGATCACCAAGGTCGCGGCAGCGGTGCGGGAAGCGATGGCGCAGGCGGGCATCAGCGACCCGGCTGATGTGCACTACGTGCAGACCAAGACACCGCTGCTGACGATCGGATCGATCCGGGACGCGGCCAGCCGGGGGCAGACCGTCTGGACCGAGAACACCGGGGAGTCAATGGACGTCTCCAACGGGACGGCCGCGCTTGGCATCGCTGTCGCCCTCGGCGAGATCGGCATGCCCGCCGGCAGTGACGTCATGCGCGACCGCAGCCTGTGCTCCGCGGTGGCCTCGTGCTCGTCCGGCGTGGAGCTCGACCGGGCCCAGGTCGTGGTGGCCGGGAACGTCCGCGGGATCGGCGGACGGTACCGCATCGGTCATTCGGTCATGGCGGACGCGCTCGACGCCGACGGCATCTGGGCGGCAATCAGAGATGCCGGCCTGGCGCTACCGGACCGCCCGCACCCGAGCGATCTGGACGGCCGACTGGTCAACGTGTTCCTGAAATGCGAGGCCAGTCAGGACGGCCGGGTGCGGGGGCGGCGTAACGCGATGCTCGACGACTCCGACGTGCACTGGCACCGGCAGATCAAAGCCTGCGTCGGCGGCGTCGCCGCCGCGGTGACCGGCGACCCGGCCGTGTTCGTCTCGGTGTCAGCGGCCCATCAGGGCCCCGATGGCGGCGGACCGGTTGCTGCCATCGTTGACTGTGGCGACAGGCCGGCATAGGCGACCGCGACCCGCGCGGCGAGTTCGGCGTTGTCGGCGATGAGCCGCCGGTTGACCTCGACGCTGCGCCCGCCGCTCAGGTCCTCCACCGCTGCCAGCACGGCGGGCGTCACGGCCTGACCGGTCAGGCCGGCCCGGCGCACCTGCTCCACCGCTTGCGACACGAGCGCCTCGAGGTCAAGACCGTAGGACGGCGGGCGGGCGAGGATGATCCCGCCGGAGGGAACGAGGTGCCAGTGGGCCGCGGCGATCTGCGCGGCCTCGGCAGCCCGGGTTACGGTCGCCGAGACCGGCGGGCCGCCATCGGCGCTGTAGAACATCGGCAGGGTCGATGTGGTCCAGCCGAGGAGCGGGACTCCGAGCGTCTCCAGCAGCTCGGCCGTGGCCGGGACGTCCAGAATCGACTTGGCGCCCGAGCAGACGACCATTGCTGGCGTGCGGGCCAGCTGAGGCAGGTCGGCGGAGATGTCGAGGGTCTCGGCGAAACCGCGGTGCACGCCGCCGATGCCGCCCGTGCCGGCGAACCGGATGCCGACGGCCCGGCAAACCGCCAGGGTGCCGCCGACAGTCGTGGACCCGAGCGCGCCCTGGACCACGCAGGCGGCAAGATCGCGGGCGCCGGCTTTGCGGGCGTCCAGGCCCGCGTCGGCGAAGCGCTGCAGCTCGGCCGCGTCCAGCCCCACCCGGACGACGCCGTCCAGCACGCCGATCGTGGCCGGGGTTGCGCCCGCCGCTCGCACGCGCCGCTCCGACTCCAGGGCGGCCTCCAGCCCGCGGCCGCCCGAGAACCCGTGTGACACCAGCGTCGTCTCGAGCGCGACGACCGGACGGCCATGGCTGAGCGCATCGGCGATCTCGTCCGTCAGCTGCGGCACAACGGTCACGGCATGGCCCCCATCTTCGCTACCGCCCGCGCCGCGGCAGTCAGGCCAAGTTTGACTCCGCCGATCAGGTACCCGGCCGCGAACGCGTCGCCCGCCCCGGTGGAGTCGACCGGTTCGGTCGGCACGGCCGGGACATGCCGTCCGTCGACGCGCACGCCCTCGGCGCCGAGCTTGACGATCAGCTCGCCGGGCAGGCTGGCGACGAGCGCGGCCTCGGCCTCGGTCGCGAACACGACTCACGAAAACTCCGCACGCCGTACGACTCGATCATCGCAGTCGAGGAGAGATCCACGGCCAAGCGTATCGATCTGCGGGCGGCCGTCCCGGCGATCGCCACCGTCGCGGCTCGCATCGGCTCGTGGGCCAGCGCATAGCCGCTGACGTGCAGCCACTCGCAACCGTCCAGCCAGTTCGGCCTGATGTCACTGGCAGCCAGCGCCGCTCCGATGCCGCGGTCGGTGAGCATGGACCGATGCCGCCCGCCGCTGGACAGTGAGACCACGACGCCGGTCTTACCCGGCACGACCGGGCCGACTAACTCCACGCCGCGGCGCGCAAGTTCCGCGCTCACCAGCTCGGCGCCAAGGTCGGTGCCGCGGGCGGCGATCAGCCGGCTTCGCCCGCCCAGCGCGGTTACCCAGGCGGCGACGTTGGCTGCCTGCCCGCCGACGCCGCAGTAGGTCGTTGCCGGCGTATCAGTTTCCTGGGCCAGCGGCCCGGAGATCCCGACCACGACGTCGAGATGCGCATCGCCGACAACGCAGATCATCGCGCCAGTGTTTCAGGCTGGCCAGGTTACGAAACGTCAGGCGTTGTGAGCGGGAGCCAGACCCGGAACCTTGTATCGCCCGGCACCGATTCCACCCGCAGGTCACCATGGTGGCGGCCGACGATGATCCGGTAGGAGATATCGAGCCCCAGCCCGGTGCCCTGACCGACCGGCTTGGTGGTGAAGAACGGCTCGAAGATCCGGTCCCGGATCTCGGGAGAGACACCTAGGCCAGTGTCGCCGAACTCCGCAAGCAGCTGATCCCGGTCCCGCGCCGTGCGGATCGTGAGGGTGCCCGAGCCTTGCATCGCTGACACCGCGTTATCGATCAGGTTGGTCCAGACCTGATTCAGCTCGCCGGGGAACGCCGGGATCCGCGGCAGACTGCGGTCGTAGTCGCGGACGATCGTAATGCCATCCCCGATCTTCCCGGACAGCATCGCGAGCGTGCTGTCGAGCAGGTCGTGGATGTCGACAACCTGATACGGGGCCCGGTCGAGCTGGGAGTACTGCTTCGCCGAGTCGACCAGGGACGAGATCCGGGCAACCGAATCGGTGATCTCGGTCAGCAGCAGCTCCGTCTCGACCGTGTCGGCGAGCCAGTGCAGGGCGCCAGCCAGGTCAGCCCCGTCCAGCGCACTCGCCTCAGCCACGGTGGCCGCGACCTGGTCGAGCTCGTCGGGGCGAAGGCCGGCCGCGACGATGGCCGGAGCGACTTCCCAGCTCTTGCCGATCTCGTGGTCGTCCAGCCAGTCGGTGACGGCGTCCTCCAGGTCCGCGGTTTCCAGCGGTCCGAGCTTGGGTGCCGCCGCGATCCGGTCGCCCGCCTCATCGATCAGCTTGACCAGCACGGTGAGCAGCGTGCCGTCATAACGGCCGGCTGCCATTGCCGGGAGCTTGCGGCGCAGCCTGACCACGTGCTCGCGCAACCCGGCGGTAGCGCGGACTGCGGCCGCCGCCGGGTTGTTCAGCTCATGGGTCAGGCCGGCCGACAGCGCCCCCAGGGCGAGCAGCCGCTCCCGCTGGCCGACGACCTCCTGGGCGTTCTTCGTGCCGAAGAACAGGCCCTCGAGCAGGTGCACCGCCATCGGGAACCAGTTGGTCATCAGCTTGGCGAACTTGGCCGCGTCGAGTACGAAGAACCGCGAGGGTTCGGTCACCCGCAGGGAGTTGTTATAGACCTGCGGTACCCGGTCGCCCAGATAGGCGAAGAACGCGCCCGCGTACACGCCCGGCTCCGACGACCTGGTCGTCTCGATGTCGTCGCTGCCGATCCGGCGGGAGAGCACCACGGTCCCGGACAGCAGCACGTACAGCAAGCGGGCCGGCTCGCCTTCGGCATAGACCAGGCCCGGCTCTGCCGTCACCACCCGTCCCTCGCGGCACAGCCACGCCAGCTGCTCGTCGGTGAGCTTCTCGAACAGGAACAGCGCGCGCAGTTCGGCGGTGCTGCACAGGACTGGCCCGGTTGGCGTCGTCACAACTTCTCCAGGTAACGGTGCACCAGCATGACCGCCATCGCGCCCTCGCCGACGGCCGACGCGACTCGCTTGGCGGACTCGGCCCGCACGTCCCCGGCCACGAACACGCCGGGCACGCTGCTCTCGAGATGGTAGGGCGGCCGTTCCAGCGGCCAGCCGGGCGGCAGTTTGCCCTCCGTCAGCAGGTCCGGCCCGGTCAGCACGAAACCGTGATCGTCCCGGAGTACCACCCCGTCGAGCCAGTCGGTCAGCGGCGCCGCCCCGATGAAGACGAACAGGTATTGCGCGGGTACCTGACGCGTCTCGCCGGTGTTACTGTCGCGCAGCGTCAGCTGCTCCAGGTGCCCGGATCCCTGCGCCCCGACGACCTCCGTGCAGGTCAGCACCTTGATGGCGGGGGTGCTCATAACCTGCTCGATGAGGTAATGCGACATTGACTTTGTCAGCGAGTTCGCCCGGACCAGCAAGCTGACCGACCGCGCGCGCCTGGCCAGGTAGACAGCCGCCTGGCCGGCCGAGTTCGCTCCGCCGACTATGTAGACATCCTCGTCGGCGCAGGCGGTCGTCTCGGTGAGCGCCGATCCGTAATAGACGCCCCGGCCGGTCTGCTCGGGCAGTCCCGGTGCTGACAGCTGCCGGTAGGCGACCCCGGTCGCCAGGATGACCGTATGCGCGCTGATCGAGGTGCCGTCGTCGAAGCGCACCGTGCGCGCCGAACCCGCTACGTCCAGGCCGACGACCTCGCGGGCAGTCAGGACCTCCGCGCCGAACTTCCGGGCCTGACGCCTGGCCCGGTCGGTTAGCTGAGCGCCGGACACGCCGTCGGGGAATCCCAGGTAGTTCTCGATCCGGGAGCTCTGGCCGGCTTGCCCGCCGGTCGCGGTGCGTTCCACCAGCACCGTCCGCAGGCCCTCCGACGCGCCGTAAACAGCGGCGCCTAGGCCGGCCGGCCCGCCGCCGATGACGATGAGGTCGTAGAAGTCGGTCGAGGGTGTCGTGGCCAGGCCGACGTGACTGGCCAGGTCCGGCTCGGACGGCTCGATGAGGGCTGTGCCGTCCGGCGCGATCACGACGGGCAGCCGCTGGTCGTCCGCCTGAGCGGCCTCGAGCAGCCGGTGCCCCTCCGGCTCGTCGGCCGAGTACCAGCGGTACGGGACCTGGTTGCGGGCGAGGAACTCGCGCACCTGCGAGGAGCGTGCCGACCAGCGGTGACCGACTACTTTCGTCTCCGGGACCGGCCGGTGGTCCGACGAGAGCCAGGAGTCCAGCAGCGAGTCCACCACCGGGTAGAGCTTCTCTTCCGGCGGGTCCCAGGGCTTGAGCAGGTAGTAATCGAGATCAACGACATTAATCGCGTCAATTGCCGCGCCAGTGTCGGCGTAAGCGGTGAGCAGCGCCCGGCGCGCGCCAGGGTAGATGTCCATGGCCCGCTCGAGGAACTCGATCCCGTTCAGCTCCGGCATGCGGTAGTCGGCGAGGATGATCGCCACCAGGTCGCCGCGCAGCTTCATCTGCCGCAGCGCGTCCAGTGCCGCCTCGCCCGACTCTGCCCGTACGATCCGGTGCCGCTCGCCGTAGTGGCGGCGAAGGTCCCTGGCTACCGCGCGGGAAACATCGGGGTCGTCATCGACGGTAATGATGGCCGGCCTCGGACGGGACTCGGCTTGTGCGCGACTACCAGTCTCATCAGCTCTGGTGCCGCGCTCCGGTTGGTCTTCCATCCGCCCATCGTAGAATCCTGCGATAGCCCGGCTGTGCAGCAGGAAACGGCCGACTGCCCAGAACTACCCCGTTCCCGCCCTTATTCGCTGTAGGCGTAGAACGGGGACGGTCGGCGGCGGCGTCAGGCCGGCAATGCGACCGCGGCTGCGCCGTAGAGTTCCGCGGCGCGCCAGCAGTACCAGGCGACAATGCTGCGATACGGGTGGTACGGCTCGCCGAGCACGTCGAGTTCTCTGGCCGTGGGTGCCGGGACAGCCCAGGCGAGCCCGAACCCCCGGCGCACGCCGAGGTCCCCGGTCGGCCAGATGTCGAGTCTCCGCAACTGGAACATCAGGAACATGTCGGCCGTCCATTTGCCGATGCCCCGGACGCTGGTCAGCCGGGCCGCGACTGCTTCGTCGCTCTCCCGTCCGAGCTGGCGACGGTCCAGGTGCACAGTGCCGTCAAGCACCCTGGCGGAGAGGTCCCTCAGTGAGGCGGTCTTGGCTGCCGACAGCCCGGCGGCCCGCAGCGCCTCGTCCGGCAAGGCGGCGAGCCGCTCGGCCGTGACCTCGCCGTCCATGGCATCGATCAGCCGGCCGTGGATGGCCCGCGCCGCCGCGCCCGCTAGCTGCTGATAGGTGATAGCCCGGACCAGGGACTCGAAGTTTGTCTGTTTCGGCACCGGGAACCGCGGCGGGCCCGCGTCGGCGACGAGCCGGGCGATGACCGGGTCGCGCTCGGCGAGCAGGGCGGCGGCCTGCCGGTGCGTCACGGCGTCAGGTGATCGAGACACCGCCGTCAACCACGATTGTCTGGCCGGTGACGTAGCCGCCCGCCGGGCTGACGAGCCAGATGAGCGTCGCCGCGCACTCTGCTAGCCGGCCCATCCGCGGGACCAGCATGCGCGACTGCATGCTGTCCAGATAGTCCGGCTTGTACTGGTCGGTCATCTCGGTCGGGAAGTAGCCGGGGGCGATCGCGTTCACGCGGATGCCCTTCCGGCCGGTCCACTGGGCGGCCAGGTCGCGGGTGAGGCCCATCAGGCCGGCCTTGCTAGCGGCGTAGGCGGCTTGCGGCAGGCCCGCGGTCGTCAGCGCGAGCACACTGCTGATGTTCACGATGCTGCTGCCCGGCTGCATGTGCCGTCCGCAGGCCTGGGCCATCCAGTAACTGCCGTTGAGGTTGACGTCGATGACCGCGCGGAACTGCTCCGGTGTCTCCCGGCTGGCCGGGTAGGCGGTGCCGACTCCGGCGTTGTTGACCAGTATGTCGATTCGCCCGTATTCGGCCACGGCCGCTTCGGCCAGGCTCGTGCACGAGGCCGGGTCGCCGACGTCGACGGGCGCGCTGACCGCCTGACCGCCCTCGGCCCTGATTGCCGCGGCTACCGACGCCAGCCGGTCAGCGCGCCGTGCGCCGAGTACTACTGCGGCACCCGCATCCGACAGCGCCTGAGCAAACGCGACGCCGAGACCGGAGGAAGCGCCGGTGACAATCGCGACGCGGTCGGTAAGGCGGAACTCATCCAGGATGGACACGCAGGCTCCTTGCTTCCCCGGCTGGCCGATCCGGGACATTCGTTAGGGTACGCGACCTTGTGTCTCCTGGTTGGCTGGCCCGCAATCGGTTAAGACACACCAGAGGAAGACTCGCCCACTGTCGATCGCTCCAGGGGGCCGAAGATGCCTGCCAAGCACTTTGACGTCGTACTCGTACCCGGCGCCTGGGCCGACGGCTCGAGCTGGGCCAAGGTGATCGCCCGGCTCGCGGCGGCCGGTGCCGACGTGGTGGCGGCGCCGCTGCCGCTGACTTCGCTCGCCGACGACGTGGCGGCACTTGACCGTGTCCTCGAGCGGCTGACCGGGCCAGTAGTCGTGGCTGGCCATGCCTATGCCGGCGCGGTCATCGGGGCGACCCGCATGCCTAAGGTTGCCTCGCTCGTCTATATCGCCGCGCTCGCACCCGACGAAGGCGAAACCGTTGGCAGCGTCTTCTATCGCGCGGAGCCGCACCTGAAGGCACCGAAGCTCGAGCCTGACCCGCACGGACTGGTGTGGCTGCCGGCCAGCGCCTTCGCCGATGCTTTCGCGCAGAATGCCACCCCGCGAGAGCATGCCGTACTTGCTGCCGTGCAGCGCCCGCTCGCCGTCGCCTGTATCAGCGTTCCGCTCGGGCGGCCGCTCTGGCGGGACCGCCCGAGCTGGTTCCTGATTGCCGAGGACGACCGGATGATCGCCCCGGACACGCACCGCTTCATGGCCGAGCGGATGGGTGCCCGCACCCGCTCGCTGCCGGTCGATCACGCGCCGCTGATCACGGCGCCAGACGAAGTCGCGGAAATGATCCTGGAAGCCGCCCGTGATGTGGCGATGAGTACGGCTCAGGCACAGGGGAGCAGACGATGACGTGGACCACCTACCGCGCCCGTACCACCTACCGCACCGTCGGCGTGAACGGACTGAAGGTCTTCTACCGTCAGTCGGGTCCTGCGGACGCCCCGAAGCTCCTGCTGCTGCACGGCTACCCGAGCGCCAGTCACATGTTCCGCGACCTGATCCCGCAGCTCGCGGACCGGTTCCATGTCATCGCGCCGGACCTGCTCGGTTTCGGGCAGTCCGACATGCCGGACCGAGGCAGTTTCAGCTACTCCTTCGAAGCTCTCACCGACGTCCTGGAAGGCTTCACCGACGCGATCGGCTTGGACCGGTACGCGCTCTATGTCTTCGACTACGGCGCGCCGACCGGATTCCGGCTGGCCCTCCGGCGGCCGGACCGGGTCACTGCGATCGTCAGCCAGAACGGCAATGCCTACACCGAAGGGCTTAGCGACGGCTGGAACCCGATCCGGGCCTACTGGAACGAACCTACCCAGGCCAACCGCGAGGCGATCCGGACCATGGTCCGGCCCGAGACGACCGTGTGGCAGTACACCCACGGTGTCGCCGACCCATCGCTGGTCTCGCCGGACGGTTACACCCTCGACAACCACTACCTGACTCGTCCGGGCGCGGACGAGATTCAGCTCGACCTCTTCCTCGACTACGCCAGCAACGTCGCGCTGTACCCGCAATTCCAGCAGTACTTCCGGACCCGCCGTCCGCCGCTGCTGGCGATCTGGGGCCGCAACGACCCGTTCTTCCTGCCCGCTGGCGCGGACGCCTTCCGGCGCGACATCCCCGGCGCGGACGTCCGGCTCCTGGATACCGGCCACTTCGCGCTGGAGACACACGCCGACGAGATCGCCGCGGCCATCCGCGGATTCCTGTGATCACCCCGTGCAGGTGATGACCACCTGACCCCAAAGCGGGCACCCTACGGGGGTGCAAGCAGGAGGCTCAGGGGGCAATACTTCGGCCTCGCCGGCGGATTCGGCGGCGGGCACGGCCGGCCGGACGATGATCGTGCCGCTGGCGCTGGCGCAGTTCATTGCCAGCTACGCCGCGACCAACATGAACGTTGCGATCAGCGCGATCGCGGCCGACCTGCACACGACGGTGAGCGGCGTGCAGACGGCGATCACCCTGTTCACGCTGACGATGGCGGCCCTCATGATCCCCGGCAGCAAGCTGACCGACATCTGGGGGCGCAAGCGGTGCTTCCTGGCGGGCCTGGTCGTCTACGGTGTCGGCGCGCTGCTCGCTGCCCTCGCGCCCGGACTCGGGCTGATGATCTTCGGCTACTCGATCCTCGAGGGCGTCGGCTCGGCGCTGCTGATCCCGCCGATCTACATCCTGGTGACCGTAGCCTTCCCGGACATCAAGGCGCGAGCCCGGTACTTCGGCGTCGTTAGCGGTGCAGCCGGTCTGGGCGCCGCCGCCGGACCGCTGATCGGCGGCCTGATTACCAGCACGATCAGCTGGCGCGCGTCGTTCATCTTGCAGGTCATCGTGGTGGCGTGCATTGTCGTGCTGGGCCGCCGGATCATCGAGCCGGCCAGGTCCGGCCGCAAGCCCAGGTTCGACTTGACCGGAGCCGTGCTGTCCGCGGCCGGGCTCTTGTTCATAGTTCTCGGCCTGCTGGAATCGCGGACGTACGGCTTCTTCGTGTCCCGGCAGGCGTTCGCGGTGGCGGGCACGGTGATACTGCCGAAGGGCAGCGTCTCGCCCGTCTGGCTGTTCGTCGCTGTCGGCGCCTTGTTCCTGCTGTGGTTCTTCCTGCACATCCGCGGCGCCGAGCGGAAAGGCAGGGACGTGCTGCTGGGCCTGCGACTGTTCCGTAACCGGGTCGCCAACCTCGGTCTCAGCACCCAGGTAATCCAGTGGCTGGTCCTGCAGGGCTCCTTCTTCGTGCTCTCGGTGTACCTGCAAGAAGTCGATGGCTACAACGCGATCAGGACCGGCCTGATGCTCACCCCGGCCACGATCGGCATACTCGCGGCATCCGCGGCCGCCGACCGGCTGGCCCGGCGGCGGACGCAGCGCTCGCTGATCATCGCCGGGTTTGCCATCGCGACCGCCGGCATATTCCTGCTGCTGGCGCTGGTCCGAGCGCATTCCGGCGTCCTCACCTTCATACCGGGCTTGCTCTTGTCCGGCATCGGCTCCGGCGTCATGCTGACCTCGTCGGTCAACGTGGTTCAGTCCAGCTTCCCCGACTCTGATCAAGGTGACATTTCCGGCCTGTCGCGCAGCGTGTCCAACCTCGGGTCGTCGGTCGGCACGGCGCTGGTGGGGTCCGCGCTGGTAGCGGTAAAGATGCCGGCCGGCCACCCGTTCGCGGTCGCGCTCATCATGCTCGCCGTGTTCACGCTCATCGGCCTGGTTATCTCGGTGCTCCTGCCGCGCAAGCCCGAGGAGACAGCTCCGGTGACATCGCCCGGTGCCGCGCCCGCGCGCTCCGGCCGCCACTAGGCAGCCACCTGTCAGGGGCAGAAATGACCACGCCGCGGGGCGCACGGGCTGGCCGGCGCCGGGCCGCGGGCGCCAAGAATCTTGCTGCCCACCGGTCCTGCGGCGCGGCGACCGGCGCTGTCTTCTGGCTGCTCACCCTCCGCGGGTGAGGTGCCAGATTCGCGTACGGGGCATCGTGGCGGATCAGGGGAGGAGTAATGAGCCTACTTACTGCGGCGGGGCCAACCCGGCGGCTGCCGAGGTATCAGCTTGACAGCGGGCTGGCGCACCTGACAGTCCCGGAACGGGAGGCCAGGGGGAAGGACGCGCGCAGGCAGGTACCGAGAGAGAGCCACGCTGACTTCGCTGCGTCCCCGGACCGGCCGGACCCGCTGAGCCTGCTGGCTGAGCAGGCGGCGGCGCGGCTGCCGGATCTGGTGCCAGTCCGGTACGGCCGGATGTCCGTCTCGCCGTTCGCCTTTTTCCGGGGAGCGGCGCTCGTCATGGCCAGTGACCTGGCCATGACTGCGGTATCGGGGCTTCCGGTCCAGGCCTGTGGCGACGCCCACCTGTCGAACTTCGGCATCTTCGGGTCGGCGGAGCGTCGTCTTGTCTTCGACGTGAACGATTTCGACGAGACGCTGCCCGCGCCGTGGGAGTGGGATGTGAAGCGCCTGGCCGCGAGCCTTGAAGTGGCGGCGCGCGGGAACGGGTTCGCGGACAAGGACCGGCGCAAGATCGTTACGGCGATGGTCGCCCGGTACCGCCAGGCGATGCGGGAGTTTGCCGGTCAGCGAAACCTCGATGTCTGGTATGCCCACGCCGACATGGACGTGCTCCGCGCGCAGCGCGAAGCTCAGCTCAAGAAACGGCAGCGCACGATCGTATCCAAGAGCCTGGCCAAGGCCAGGACCCGGGACAGCATGCAGGACCTGGCCCGGCTCACCCGGATCGTGGACGGCCGGCCGCGCATCATCTCCGACCCGCCGCTCATCGTGCCAGTCGATGAGATCCTGCCCAGGCAGACGGACCGCAAGGCGCTGCTGTCGGAACTGTCTGACCTGATCGCCGGCTACCGCCGGACGCTGCAGAGCGACCGCCGGTTCCTGCTTGAGCAGTACGACTTTGCCGACATGGCCCGCAAGGTGGTCGGTGTCGGCAGTGTCGGGACCCGGTGCTGGATCGTCCTGATGCTCGGCCGGGATGACGCTGATCCGCTTTTCCTTCAGGTTAAGGAGGCGGAGACGTCGGTACTCAGCCGGTTCGTCGGCATCAGCAAGTACGCGAACCAGGGCCAGCGAGTCGTGGCGGGCCAGCGGCTGATGCAGGCCAGCAGCGATATCTTCCTCGGCTGGCAGCGCGCTGCCGGTGCCGACGGCCAGGCCCGCGATTTCTACGTGCGTCAGCTGAGAGACTGGAAGTTCTCCCTTGACGTCGACGCGATGGTTCCGGCCGGCCTGCGCATATACGGCGAGCTCTGCGGGTGGGCGCTGGCCCGGGCGCATGCCTGCTCGGGTGACCGGATCGCGATCGCTGCTTATCTCGGCGGCTCTGATGTCTTCGACGAAGCTATCGCCGCATTCGCTTCCGCATATGCCGACCAGAACGAGCGTGACTACGCCGCGCTGATGGCGGCCATCGACTCGGGACGGATCACCGCTGAGCCCGGACTGTGACGTCCGGCTCCCAGTACTGCGGGCCAGCCGATGGTTTCAGTGCAGCCTGGGTAGAACCGACTGGCGAGCAGAACTTTGGCCAAGGAGGCGGGCGTCATGCAGGCAGTTGTCGGGGACGTGATCCACGTACACAGCGCGGTCGTCGGTCAGCCGGAGCGTACCGGCGAGATCGTCGAAGTCCGCGGCGCGGGTGGGGAGCCGCCCTACCTGGTGCAGTTCGAAGACCAGCACATGGCGCTGATCTTCCCCGGCCCCGATGCGGTGATCGAGCATCCGGCGCGCAAGGGCAAGAAAGGGTTCATGAAGGGCTAGTCCTGAGGCCGCGGAAGGTCGAGCCCGGGGCCGTGGAGCACGATGGTGCGAGTCCTGGTGCTCGTGCGTGTGTCGATCGTGGTAAGTGTCGGGTCCGTGGTGCCATTGCCCAGCCCTGGATGCGGTCGACGAGACGCGCTGCAGCCGGCCTTTTGCTGAGCGCCCGGGGCCAGGTTTCTGTGCTGTGAACTTTGTCCGGTCCGTCGCGCTGGTCAACTGGTCGGCGCGCGGATCGGGGTTTCGGGATTCGCCAGCGGGGATATTGGCGGCATGGCTGACGACACTGCGCGGGACCGGGCTATCTGCGACGCGCTGAAGGCTGCCGACGAAGTCGCCGCCGCCCTTCAGACACACCTGATCGAAGAGCACGGGGCGGATCTGGAAAGCGAGGCTGCGGAGGGCCCCGCGACGATTTCGCTGAAGCTCCTCCGGCAGGCTCGCACCCGGATAGGCGCTGGCCTGCGGTCCATCGAGGCCGACACCATCCCGGAGTCCGAGG